>Ga0185307_1001814_pt1 | contig 11496 bp, 13 predicted proteins | sample LHCtaG_FD_128010 | JGI IMG/M metagenome (GOLD analysis project Ga0185307, IMG submission 128010) | Hot spring microbial communities from Little Hot Creek, USA to study Microbial Dark Matter (Phase II) - LHC4sed_matched (SPADES... | ecosystem: Environmental > Aquatic > Thermal springs > Hot... | reverse complement strand
AGGATTTCGCCGACAGCTGGCAAACCATGCTGAGCCCGTACAATTAAGACGGGGTCATCCTTACCAACGTATTTGCCAGCGATCAACGAAAGCTTGGTCACGCTGCCAGAAGCGCATATCATGTTGTCTCTGGCACGCCAGACTCTCGAGACTATGTAGCGTTCAACAGTGCCGATTAACGCTATAAGCTCGTACATTTCCTCTGGACATTTTAGGACAACTTTCTTCCCTTCTTGAGTGTCCACAACCTCGAACTTGAAGCCTCCAACCATGTTTGGGTCTATCACAAGCCCAGCCGTGTTCATGGGATCTGCAAAAATTCGGAAAAGTGGCAGGTTAAAGCTTCCAGCTGAAGTTTTGTCTGCTGCAAAAACCACTATGGGGTCTGATTTGCGCTCTTCAATTTCCATCTCCGCCACGCCGGGGCCGAGACCTCGCACTGTACCGCTGAAAGCGTTTTTAAGCAAGTCTTGTCCAGCCCCGTAAAGCTTAAGTTGTAAGGCTTTGTTGGCCGCTTCTTGGAAGGTGTTCCATGCAAGCTTGTGGATTTCCGGGTTAGATTCGCCTTTCTGGTGCACCATTAAAAGCTGTAGGTCGTCTCCAACATTAAAAACGTAATAACTGTTTATTAAGCCATATTCCTTCGCCTTTTCAAGGTTTTTTTCGGCTATATCCAACAACGGTTTCGGGACCACATGGTGACCTGCAAGTGAACCCACGTCACATTTTATAATGGAAATCGTGGTTTTACCAGCCATGAAATATCACTCTGCTAAGGCGGACACGGTTAAAGGTTTAAAGGCTTAGCTTTTAAAAAGTTTCCCAAAGAAATAGAAAATAGTCAACATAAACCACACGTAGTGATGATATGAGCGAGTTGAGAGTAATCTCCGTAAAAATTCCAGAAAAAGTTTACCAAGAACTAGCCCTACGGGTTCCAGAAGGTGAAAGAAGCAACTTCATAAGAGACGCCATAATCGAAAAACTCCAGAAGACGCCGAAACCGGACAAAATTCTCGAAATCGAAAAGAGGCTGGAAAAGCTTGAAGCCGAATTCTCCCAGATAAGAAAGTACCTCGCAGACTTAGAGCTCCTAACCTATGAAAGGGGCAAAGCAAACCCCCACAGCTTCTGCCTAGACGAAACAGACCACAAAATAGTGGACTACCTGATCCACTATAAAGGCGCCACAACTCCAGAACTGGCCGAATACCTAAAAACAAACCGTTGGCTAGTCCTAAACAGGCTAAAAAGGTTAATGAAAAACTCCAAGAAACAGCTGGGCAAACCAATAATAGAATACCATCCGGGCGAAAAGGCTGGCAAGAAAAAGGCATGGTGGATAAACGAGGAACTCATAGAAATCTAACAGCAACAATTAATTCCGCCGAATGCCTAACTATTTTGGGCCCGTAGCCCAGCACGGATTAAGGCGCCGGCCTCCGGAGCCGGAGAACCGGGGTTCAAATCCCCGCGGGCCCGCTCCTAATCGAGTGCAAATCCTTAAACAACCCTCTTCAACTCCATACTTTTGAGTAGCCATGCCTAAAAGGGAAAGTAAGTATGGCATATTACTTCAAGATGAAGTTGTTAGCCGTTGGCTTAGAAATGTTGCTAGGGGAAGCCCTATCTCGGCGGAGGTTGCTTTGAGAAGGTTGGGCAGAGCCTGTGAGCTTCTCAAAACGGATCCGAAGGCTTTGCTTGAACGGGCTAGAAAAGACATTATGGGTTTCCAAGATTCCCTGGAGGATTTGGTGGCACAAAAGTTTTCTGCAAACCTAAGTCAATCCACAATTTCTTAAAAATGTCCTCGACAAATGTTCGCTCCTTCCGTTCGGTCCAATCCCAATAGTCGTCGAACTCATCTTCGTGAGGTAGAACTTCTCTGTTCACAAAGTCCCTGACAGCATCGCAAAACATCTTCACCTCGTCCCTGATAAGATGATCAGGTCTCCAAAAGGTTTCCATCCTTGACACCGTTTTTAATATTTGTCACGTGTTCATTTTAAATTTTTTCTGTAATTATCTTTTAATTTTTTGATGTAACTTTTAAGGAGGTACCATGTATAAATTTTATTCCATTCGCGCATTGGCATTCACATAATTGACTGCGTTCATTAGATTCGTCGAGCGCGCGCCTTTAATTCGAAACGCACTGGTCGTTTTGAAGGAGCATTGGAAACATAAAAATGAATCATAATATATGCAGCAATGCTAGCGGATAGTATGGATTAGACACAATTTCATTAAGCGATGCCACAGACTTCTTGATAGAGCTTTACAGGAAGTGGATTGTTGGTCAAGGTGAAAATGGACTTGAAACTTAATCGGGAAGAACCCAACGTTTTACCGGAACTCGTTCAATAAACACACTAACTCTTAACTAGTATGTAAGCATCTTCTGTTTTATTCTATAGAAGCACGGGTAATTTTGGTCGGTTCAAGCATCATGTCGAAAACTTTTGTCTCGATATGGCTTATAACAGGGTTTCGTTTTAGCTCTGTAAAATCTCTCCCGTAAGGTACCCCTCTAAAGAGGAATAATCTTTAAACGGGTATAACCCTGAAAACAGCTTTTCAGACTCGTTCACAGGCCAAATCTTCCATACAGCCCAATCAGAAAACACCCGCGTAGTGGTGTATACGGTTCCAGTCGGAGGCTACTCCATCTCTCTAATCAATAATTATGCTGAAGCAGAACCAATCACACCTTCCTTCGCAGTCATGACGATTATACTAATAGGCTTTACAATAATTAGATGTAAAACAGTTAAGAAAATGAAACGGTTACGATAGATAAACACTCATCCACTATTGAATTTTTCAGTAATAATAATTTTCTTCTATTAACGGTGACTAATGGAAAACGCGTAAGAAACAACTTTAGTTACCGCTTATTTCTCTACAGGCTTAACTTCGAATTCTGCGTAAACTCCTTTAATAAAATTCGGCATCGTCCTTACGGAAACATTTCAGCATTTAATACTCTTGTCACTTGCAGGGTTTTTTGGGGTTTGCCGCGAAGGAAATCTTCCGGAGGTCTTTCGCGCGCGCATAAATTGTAACTTGTAGATGCTTGCGGGAAAGAAGACTCGCACCTAATTGAGTGTAGATACCGGGCCCGCAACAAACGCCCGTCTTAAACATGTTTGCGTTAAATACTTGACCTAGACTTGTCGGAAACACATCTTTTGTAGCAATATTTGTGATTACGGAATATTTGTTAAAGTATTCCCCCATTAACTATAGGCTTGATGGCGATGACGAAACGGAGAAAGCTAGCTGGAATTATACCATTATTTATTCTTTTCGTTATGTTTACATTTGCGGTTGTGGATTTGAGGGCTTATGCTGAGGGATGGAAAATTGATTTATACACGAATAAGGTGCCTTACGATGGAAGAGGTTTAAACCAACAGAGCGACGCTTTTGAACCTCAAGAACTCGTGAAATTGTATGCCCGTGTCACCTATAATGAATGGCCTAGACCAAATTGGCCTGTGGCTTTCCAGGTCTTAAATCCACTAGGTGAAACGGTGACTGTTGGTAATAGCCAAACAAATGAATCTGGGATAGCCTCTTTCAGTTTTAGGATTCCCTGGCCTTCAGAGGGTGTCGAGCAAAGGATTTTTGGCAATTGGAAAGCTGTGGCAACCTTTAAAATAGACGAAGATACCTTCAATGACACTCTGACTTTTCGAGTTGGATGGATTATTCAAGTAACTGAAATTAAAACTTTGAATGCTGAATTTATTCCCAAAACGGTTTTCTTGAAGGGAGAAACCATCGTTTTTAACTTGACGGTTGAAAATATAGCGTTAACAGATAAGTCCGCTGTGGTGGTCGTTAACGCTTTTGACTCCATTAATTGCCCAATAATTCATGTGGTTTACGCCGGGAAACTTGTTGTTTTCCAGCCCGGCGAAAGTTTTATTCAAGTTATTTCAAAGGTGCCGGATAACGCTACAGTTGGGAGGGCGACGGTTTTTGCCGCTGCATATACGGCTTTGCCAGAATACGGCGGCGTTGCTTACAGCCCAGCTTGCAAATCACATTTTGAAGTGCTTGCTCCTCCTAAAATCCAGTATTATTTAACCGTAAAAACGGAACCGCCGGGCGTCGTTTTTATTCGAGGCGAGGGATGGTATGATGAGGGGATAAATGTTTCTTTAACCGCTCCGGACGTTGTTCCAATTGCTTCTGGTGCACGCTACAAGTTTAAGTATTGGGATGTGGACGGCAGAGCTTTAGCTGGCAACCCTATCATAATCGTTATGGATACGAATCACACGGCAACAGCCCACTACATACTCCAGTATTACTTGTCGGTTTTTTCGCCTTACGGCGTTGTGGGCGGTGAGGGCTGGTATGATGTTAATGAGACGGCTTATACCTTTTTAGATGTCGGCGTTTTCGACCATAATAATGGGACTCGTCGTGTTTTTGTTTCTTGGGGTGGGGATGCTTCTGGAACGAATTATACAAAAAGCAATCCAATACTCATGGATAGGCCGAAGACGGCTGTTGCGGACTGGAAGACTCAGTATCTTTTGATTGTGGCCACTGACCCTGCTGGTCTGCAACCGCAGCCTTCTAGGAGTCCCCTTGGCGAGGCTGGTCCAGCTGGCGGTTGGTGGTATGACGCCTATGTGAATGTTTCATTGTCGGCTCCGCCTGTTGCTGGTTACGACTTTAACCATTGGGATGTTGATGGCGTAGCTTTTGAGGTTGGCAGGCACGAGTTGACGGTTTTAATGGATGGACCCCACACCGCCACAGCCCACTACAGTGTTCGAGTGGCTGGCTGGTATCTTCCAGAATGGTATTATTGGATTATACTTGCTATACTCGTTTTGATCATAATACTAATTTGTGTCTGGATTTATCGCAGAAGAAGGCGGGCGAAAGCCGGAGAAACCGCTTTTCGGAAGGGTTGGACAGCTTGGTATTATGGTCACGACTTGCTGGGTAGAAACCGCGGTTTTAAGCGAGTTTCTTCAACAAAATTTTGTTGAAAAATAGTAATGGAAGCCTTCCCCTTTCCCCTTTTCCGGCTGAGATGTAAATTTGCGTTTTCTTTATAAATTATTTGCTATCGATGTTGGCATATATCTCCGCTCAAAATATGTGTTGCTGAAGCCTATTCTTTTGATGGAAATTCTCTTTTTAACCATCAGCGAGAATATTTTGTTGCGGGGTTGGAGAGAGGCTTCAAAATGTTTGAGGAAACAGTCTTAGACGCTGTTAAGGTGCTTGTGTTCTTCTTCTGGTTTACGTTGGGCTTTGCTGTGATTTGGGGCGCCCTTTGGCTTAAAGCCGTTAGAAAGAGCAGGGCTAGATAGGCCTTTTTGAAAAGTTCAGTGCTGGGAAAGAATCTCTATTATTGTTGTGTTTCTTGTTGTGATTTCAAGTTGGTCTGCAAACCCCCTTTTGACGTCAGCATTTTTTATGGCTATTTTTTCGCCTGGTTTTAGGTTTGCAGTTTTTTCCGCGTTTTTGCGCCATGCTGAAACCCATATGCTTCCAGTCTCATCCCTTATTTCGAAAACCGTGAGGCTTATTGTTTCGCCTTTTGCCGTCTTCACTTTTCTCATGAGTGGTTTCGTCGCCATGATGCCTTGAACGCTAATGTTCTTCATTCCCTCTTTTAGTTCGGCTATTTTCCAAAACTCCTTTTTATGCGGAACAGTCAAAACGTCCATGTAGGTTTCACGGTCCACGTGAACCTCAACCCTTCCATCTGAAGCCTTCTTAACTTTGGCGTTCACTATTTGTAGCGTGACGTCTTTCTTGAGGATTTTCTTGGCTTCGTCAACCTTCTCGTTCCAAACAACCACTGGAACTTCGCCTGTTTCGTCGACAAAAGTAAAGCGCATCACTTTTCCAGTCGTTGAACCCTTTTTCTCAAAGGTTGCCTCGCGGAGGATCTCGCCAACCTTCCCAACGATGTTCACTCTCCTGTTTCTTGGAGCTTTTATTGTTTCAGCTATTTTTGTTGCGAGCTCCGTTATTTCGGGATAACCTTTAGCTTCCGCGTCTTCCAGAATTTCGATGTCTCCTTTTTCGCCTATGTGAAGTTCAACATGTCCAAAACGGCCTTCCCTAGTGTATCCGCGGATAAACCTCACAACACTTCCAGCCTTTATCTTTCCAGAATTCACAAGCTCAGCTTTATCGTTCCATAGGATGACCCGCACCATGCCGGTTTTGTCAGCGACCAAAACGCTTGCAAGCTTAGAGCGGGAAGTTTTCTCCAAAACCTTGGGTTGATAAACGGCGATAACCCTCCCAGCAATTGAGACATCATTTAAGCCCGCGACCAAGCTGCCAATAGCCAAGGAGGGTTCACGAAGCATGGAGACGAGTTTAACGCTGAACTCCGCGGCAATCATCCGCAGCAAAACTTCATCCGAAATCAAGCCGCCAGACTTTTCGCGTTCCTCCTCCAACCTTTTAAGTAGGGTTTCCCTCGAAACCTTCGGGTTCTGCGAAACCACCGCCTCAACAAGCTCGTCAATACTCGCCATCTAGATTCAAACCACCACAAAAAGAAAAACCATCCTATTAAAGGATTTGTCCACGGGTTGGCGGGCCCGCCGGGAATTGAACCCGGGACCTACGGGTTAAGAGCCTCAACCCATCCCGCGCAGCGGTATGGTCCGCCGCTCTACCTTACTGAGCTACGGGCCCCCTTGTTGGCATATTCTAGAATATGCATTTTAGACGGCGTTAATAAGTTGTGCGGTTTTACGCCATCTTGGAAATTGTTTTAAAGTTTTGTGGTGTCTGGGTATGTGAAGAAGGGGTTGTTTTGGGCGAGCTTGTGTTTGTTGGTTTGGGTTTGCATGACGAGTTTGGGATAAGCCTAAAAGGGTTAGAGGAAGCCAAAACAGCCGACGCCGTTTTTCTGGAAGCCTACACGAATTTTATGCCGGACTTTTCTTTGGAGAATTTTGAGAGGCTTGTTGGCAAGCGTGTTGTGGTTGTTTCTCGGAAACAGCTTGAAGACGAAAATGGGCGGGTTGTTTTGGAAGCTGCCTTGAAGGGTAAAGCGGTTTTGCTTGTCCCCGGAGACCCGTTGGTGGCGACAACGCATGTGGCTGTTAGGCTTGAAGCCCAAAAGCGTGGGATAAGGACGCGGATTGTTCACGGTGCCTCCATTGTTTCCGCCGTAATGGGGCTGTGCGGCTTGCACAACTACAAGTTTGGCAAAAGCGTAACCATTCCGTTTCCAGAGAACTTTTCCGAAATTCCTTACAATGTTTTGGCTCAAAACATGCGGCTGGGGCTTCACACCCTATGCTTGCTGGACATCGACGTGGAGAAAAACCGTTTCCTAACAGTCCGGGAGGCTCTTGAAATGCTTTTGAAGGTGGAGGCTGAAAAGCGGCTTGGCGTCTTGGGCGGGGAAACGCTCGCCGTTGGTGTTGCGAGGGCTGGAAGCCCAAACCCGACGGTTAAAGCCAGCTCCGTCAAAGAGCTTTTAGACTACGATTTTGGCGGCCCACCCTACAGCCTTGTTTTTCCGGGAAAACTCCACTTCATGGAGGCTGAAGCCCTTGTCGCTTTCGCCCAAGCCCCTCCAAACATCCGGAGGCTTGTGGAGTGACCCTCGAACAGCTTGTTTCAAAGTATATTGCATCCGCCGAGCATGTTTTAGATGAACTTCAAATAGTCGTCGGTAATGATGGTTTACGCTTGTCTAGGGAGTCCGTCCTAGAAGTTGTTAGTTTGGCAAAAGCCTATTTACAAGACGCCAAATACTATAGGGATGGCAAGCGTTTTGACGTAAGCCTCGCGTCAGTGGCTTACTGTGAAGGCTTGCTTGACGCCTTGAAAATGTTGGGGGCGGTAAAGTTCGAATGGCCAGCCAGAAAAGCGAACAACCCGTGAAGAAGCGGACAGTAGTTTTGGCCTCCGGAGTGTTCGACTTACTTCATCTTGGGCATGTCCGCTATTTGGAGGAAGCCAAAAAAACCGGCGGAGAAAACGCCGAGTTAATCGTTATTGTGGCTAGGGACAGCACTGTTGAAAAGCGGAAGGGCTACAAGCCCGTCATGTCTGAAAACCAGAGGCGGGCTCTTGTGGAGTCCTTGAAGGTTGTGGACGAGGCTATTTTGGGTTATGAAGAGTTTGACATAGGCAAGGTTATTGAAAAAATTAAGCCAGACATTATTGCTGTGGGCCACGACCAAGACGGCGTGGAGAGAGCCATTAAAAACTATATTCGCGAGAAAGGCCTAAACATAAAGGTTGTCCGCATCGGCAAGTTCAGCGAAGACGAGTTGGACAGCTCCTCCAAAATAAAACAGAAAATCATTGAACACTATAAGAGGAGATGACGCACAGCCTCTATGGCAGTGTTAAGATTTCAACTTTCACTTTGTGGCCGTCTTTTAGGGCTAAGTGTTTTCTTAGGCAGACTGGCGCTATAAGCTCTACAACCGAGGCGTCGTAGTGGCTTCTTAGAGCGGCTACCAGAGCGCCTTTAACCTTGTTTTCTATGATGGCGGGGTAGCATTTCACCGGCCCGAAGGTGCGGTCTTCAGTTTTGAAGCCTTCAATTTCTATGGCTGGATAAGCGTCCAGCTCCATGCGGGTTTTAACGTCGTAATCCGACAAGAGTTTAAGGTTTAATGTTCCGGGATAAGGGTCGAAGCCGAGCTTCTCGATGAATTGTCGCCTGTAATGGTCTCTTGTCACGTAGTAGGCGCCTTCGCCCAAACCTGTGAAGATAACGCCTTCAAGCGTAACTGAGGGCGGATAGGCAGCTTCCATCAAAAAGCGCAAGTTTGCATAAAGCTTTTTCAGTTGGCCTACGCCGGGTTCGGTAATCTGCACTAGGCATCCTTCTGGTGTTATGGTGCGTTTAATCCAGCCTTTGCGTTCAAGCTCTATTAGATGGCGGGAGGCTGACTGCTGCGAAATGCCGAGTTTTCTGGCTAGAAATTCTGTGGAGATTTTTGCGGTTCTCCGATGGGCTCCCATCTCCGCCAACTTTAAAAGCGTGTAAAGGTGGCGCCAGTCTTGTTTCTCGCCCATCTGCAAGCCTTCGCTACTTATAAACGAGTAGCCCTTTACATATTTAAGGAACGCGAAAATTGGGCGGTTTAAACGCTTAACTGGCTTGGCTGCATGCGGTGTTTGCAACGACAAAAATGTTGCGGGCGTCAACCACGTGGGCTGAAACATGAACAAAATCGGAAGCCACAGCGACCGTGAAGAGTAGGCTGTAGGTGCTATTGCCCCAATCTGTTATGGAAGGGTTGTTTACTGGAATCCACGCGCCGGAATCATCCTCATAGTATATGGCTATCCATTCGGCTTGGGCTGGCTTCTCCTCGTTGAAAACCATGCATGTTAAGTTTACAGTTTTAAGCGTTTCATTTTCGCTAACTATGCAGAAGCCGTGCACTTTAAGGGTTGTTGTGATGTTTATGGCGTCGTTCACAGCCACATTGAATGCCGGCGCCAAAACTTTAAGCATGTAAGGGATATAGACGCTTGAAACTCCCAGCCCGTTGTTGCTGTTCCATGAAAGCTTTACCCCGCCTTCATATCCAGAACCGTTCAGAAGCGTGTAGCGTATTTGGCATATTTGCTGCGGATACAACCGCATATAGACGTCTGCAAGTGTGTCAAGGTTTTCTGCCAGAACGGTTTTTTGTCCGCCTTGTGTGATGTTGGCAAGGGCACTTACAGCAGCGTTTCTTAAACTCGTCTTTACGGCTAGGGCTAGCTCGACGGCGGAACTGTTTTCCGCGCTCTGCTTTTGTGTTGTTAACTCGTAAACGTAGATGGATGTGGATGCTATTAGGATGGCTATGGCTAGGGCTGCCACTATCAAAAGCTGTCCAGAACGCGCGGCGCCAAACTTTTTGGCTGTTTCCACCTATTTCGCCACCGCCAAATACAAGTAAATCACGTAGCAGCGGAACTCTGGGCTTCTGCTTGTGCAAACATATTTTACGAGGGTTATTTCTTGGCTGTTGAAGCCTCCGTTGGAAACCGTTTCCATGTTGGTCTGCCTCATTTGAGTGTCGTAAACTGTTAGGTTGAAGGACACGCCAGCGGGCAGCAAGAGGTTTAGGGCTTCCCTAAGCCCAGACCAGTTTCCAGAGGCTATGTAGGCGGATAGGCTTCCATCCGAGTCCAACTGTAAAAGTGCTTGCATGCCGATGGAGGCTAAACTGTTGTTTGCTGAGTTTGGATTTTTCGCCGGTAGGTTTGCTGAAATAGCTACGGCTGAAAAGATTATGAATATGGCTAGAAAAGCTTCAATAATCCTAATCTGCCCAGAGCTCCGCCCTTTCACAGTTTTGGTCCTCCAAGAAAAATGGTACACTTGTATATGCCGCGGCCAACGCTTACAAGACTTGTGTAGGCGTAAACGTCTGAAATACTCATCAAACTTGCGAAGTCAACGCCTATCTCCACGGGAATTTGCGGGTAGGCTGTCCACTCCACGAAAGATTGTGTGGCGTTTAAGCCAAACGCAACAAGCACCGTTGGGCATGGGTCGACGGATGCGGGGATGTTAAAGGTATGGTTTTCGGTTTGGGCTAGCTGCCACACACCGCTAAAAGTTAAGGCGTAAACCTTCTCCAATAGGGTTTCGTTGCCGATGGGCGTTACTGTTAAAGTGTGGTTTATTGGAGAAAGCCTCAAAAAGCCCCTTTTTGACGTTGTTCCATCGAAATTGGCTAAAGAGTAAACAGCATAGGAGACTACTCGATCATTGTATGTGGATTTTGCAAAGGCAACGAGGACGGCTGGGCTTTCAAGATCTTTTGGAAGAGTTATGTTGAAACTTGTTCGCCAATCAACATTTTGGATTATGAGGGCTTGCAGAAGGTTTTTCGTCAAAACATAGGCTTTCAAGGCTGTGGAGACTGGGGCGCCGTCATCCTTCTCCGTTGCAACTTCAAATGTGTAAGTTGTTTCGTTTGAATCTTCAAAGGTTGCTGTTTGGTTCACCTTCACGTTGAAAACTGGTTTTATCTCGATTCTGAACGATAATTCAGCCGCCTTTAGGCTTGTATATATTTGGGCGTAGCTTAAGCCGTAAATGTTTTCGCTGTTCAATCTTGAAACCTTGTCAACGTCAAGAGCGTAAGGACTGTTTGCTTCAGCTTCGGCTAAGCCAAACTCTTCTGGAATTATCTGTGCGTTTCGTCCCCAGTCAGCGGGTTTACCCGCATAGAGCAGCATGTGCCTTGCAACTTCGCCTAGTCTTTGGGCAGCTTCAGCGTTTGCGGACATGTTTATGAGGGGTTGGAGGATTTTCGCTGTGGCCGTCATAGCCGTCAGCACAAGCAGAACCATGAGCGAACACGCGAAAAATGTGTCGATGGATATGGCTGGCACGGGCTTTTCACCACGTTATGCTCTTGGTGCCAGTCCAAGCATGCCTCCCATCAAACTTTGGGAAAGCGCAAGCGAAACATGCGCTGTCAAAACAAGCATGGCTGAATACTTGAAGCCGGCGGCGAACGT
>Ga0185307_1001813_pt1 | contig 11499 bp, 12 predicted proteins | sample LHCtaG_FD_128010 | JGI IMG/M metagenome (GOLD analysis project Ga0185307, IMG submission 128010) | Hot spring microbial communities from Little Hot Creek, USA to study Microbial Dark Matter (Phase II) - LHC4sed_matched (SPADES... | ecosystem: Environmental > Aquatic > Thermal springs > Hot... | reverse complement strand
CCGTGGAAACTTTCTTTAAAGGCTTCAACCTGTCTTACAGGAACACCATATTTTTTCATTATTGTAACATCTGCATGGCATTTTTCACATGTTGAAACAACATTTTTTGGATTTAATGCGGAACGAGGGTCTTCAGGTGAAAAAATATCATGCTCTCTGTGACAATCATTACATACTGCAGTTTCGTAAATCCTTTTTAAAAGTGCTTTACCATGAATTCCCTTAAAATATTCCTCTTTTATAAGTGTATGGCATTTTCCACATGTGTTTGGAACATTTCTTTTATTTATTGTGGATAAAGAATCTAATGGATTTCTTACATAATGAGTTGTATGACAATCAATACAATCTGGTGCTTCCTTTCCTTTTTCTTTTGCCTTTCCATGAATACTTTCTTTATATTTTTCAGGCATTTCTTTAACAGGAGCTCCCACAACATTACCTGCATAATGGCATTGAAGACAATGAATCTTTTTTGGCTTTCTTAAATGGGGGATTGTTGTAACATCATAATGACATGCTGTACATAAAAAATTTTTATGAACACTTTGATAATACTCACCAGGTGAAACATAAAGGGATTTTTCTTTTCCATCCTCTATTATCTTATAATCTTCTTTTCCATGACATAAAAAGCATCTTCTATTTCTTGAAACTATGTCCTGAGAATAAAGGTTTAAAACTAAGAAAATTAAGAAAAGTTTTTTCACTTTTCCCCCTTTTTAATTTCCTCATATTCCAAAAAATGCTCTTCTTTTAACCATTCTTCTGAAACATATCCATCCCAAAAGCTCATGTTTATAGGGAAATTTGAAGGTGTAAGATGTATTTCATATAAATGCCATAAAATTATAAATATTAAAATTAATGTTCCTGTCCATCCATGAATACCATAAATTAAATCAAAAATCCATTTTGGAATAAAAATAAAGAAATAATTGTGCCACCACATAACTATTCCTGTTGTTATCATTAAAAATACAAATATAAAAAATATCCAATATTGAAGTTTTTCTCTAAAACCATATCTTTTAATCTTTGGTTTTTCATCCCTTTTTCCAATATTGTAAAGGATAAGAGAAAAATAATCAGAAAAATCCTTTTTTTCAAATATAAGATTTTTAAATTCTTTTCTTCCTTCCTTTGTAAAAATTATATAAATTAAATGGTATAAGGCAGTAATTATTAAAAGAACAGCAGAAAGTCTATGAAGTGCACCCCTTGCTTCAAAGCCTCCTTCAAGAAAGATTAAAAATTTTCCAAACCAAGAATCAGAAAATTTTAAAGCAATTCCTGAAATTATAAGAAAAAAAACTGAAATCATGAGTAAAAAATGCTGAATTCTCCAATTTAAAGAAAATCTCAAAATATTCCTTTTGCCCTTCATTTTTTTCTCCTTCTTAAATCAAGAAATATGTGGAATAAAAACAAAAATCCTAAAAAGCTTATAAAAATTATGTAAAATATTCTTACAACATAAACACCAATTGAAACCTCCTTTTTTGCTTCCACATGAATTTTACCACTTAATTTCCATTCTCTTTCTCTATGGCATTTCCCACAAGTTTTTTTAAGATTTGATGGATTTATTGAACTTTCAGGATTTTCTGAAGGCAAAATTTTATGATATTCATGACAGGAAACACAATTTGCTGCACGGATTTCTCCTTTATATAAAAATATTCCATGAAAACTTTTTTTATAAGTAGAAAATCTTCTTGGTGGAACCCCATATAATGAAGTTATTCTTGGATTTTCATGACATTTTGAGCATGTTTCTGGAACTTTTTGTGGAGATATAGGGGACTCTAAGGAAAGAGGAGATAATATCTTATGTTCAAAATGACAATCTATACAACTTGGAGCATCCTTTATTCCTTTTTTAACTGCTTCAAAATGAATGCTCTCCCTATAATCTTCGCCTTCCTTCTCATGACAGGAAGAACATTTTTTTTCTATAAGAATTTTTCCTCCGTAAACTTTAAAGGAAATAACCCTATGCTTCCCATGACATTCATAACAATTTAATTTTTTAAAATGGACACTTTTTTCAAAATTTTTTACAATTTCAGGATGGCATAATTCACAGAAGGATTTAAAAGTATCAGGATGAGGAAATTTTTCAAAATTTAAATGGCATTCATTACATTTTAATAAAAGATGGGGCGAATTTAAAAGGGAATCATTAATAGCTTTTGAATGGCAATTAAAACAATCTGCATTTAAATTTAAAAATAAAAATAGATTAACTATGACAATCTTTGCAAAAATTATAATCAACTTTAATTTTTTTATGGCAATCAAGGCATTTAATTCCATTTTCTTCAACATGTAATTTATGAGAAAAATTTCCAATTTTTGTTTTAAGAGTTTTATTATAGGATATTTTATGGCAATAAATGCAATCCTTCTTAATTTCTTTTTCATGATGGCAATTTATACACCCTTCTTTACCAAATTTCAAAATTTCTCCTTCTTTCTTTTCATAATGTGGTCTATGACATTCTATACAATTTAAATTTTCCTTTAAATGGTTTTTATGGGAAAAGGAAACTCCAAAAATTTCTTCCCTTTTTTCTTCAATCCCTTGATGACATCTTGTGCAAATTCTTTTCTCTGGACTATATTTTACCCATGGCAATTCAAAATGTTTATTTATTTTTAATTTACTCAATTCCTCGTTTATAAATTCAATTGCCTTTTCAAGTAAAACCTGAGAATAATCAACATTATGAATTCCATATCCCTTTTTAACAAGTTCAAAATTATAAATTGCATCCTTTAATTTTTGGGAATTTTTTGGAAGAATTTTTTTTGCTTCATTTATTATTTTTTCTGTTTTTTTAATTTTCTCCTTAATACTTTCCTCCCATTTTTTATAAATTTTATAATAAGAAGAACCATGACAATTCATACAGGAAAAGGCACCAGAAATTTTTACTTCTCCTCCTTCTATAAAATGACAACCTTCACATCTTATTCCTGCTTTATACATTGCTGATGGCATTGGTGAAACACCAATCCCGCCAATCCCCATATAAAGGTCCTTTTGGGGTGAATGACCCTTTAAGTGGCATGTTGAACATGGGGTTTTAACAACCGCTTCAACATCCCTTGGTTTTCCATGATAAATTTCTTGATGGCAGGCAATACATTCAACCTTGTGATTTGTTATATGATTTTCATGCATATATTCAACTTCACTATACTTTTCAATTCTTTCAGGTTCATTATGACAGGAAAAACATCTTTCCCTTGGAACCTCCCCATTTCCTTCAACTGAATGGGAATGACAAAAAATGCAATCCATCCTATATCTTTCAACATTTTTATGGTCAAATTCAAAACCTGCTTCTACAATTTTTTTCTCAGGTACTCCATGGCACAATTTGCAATCTGCTATATCTTCTCCTATTTTTTTAACTTCCTTAAAATGGCATAAAAAACAAGTTGTTTCTGTAACCTTTATATGAAGTCCCTGAACAATTTGTGAATGGCAAGAAGTGCATCTTAATTTTTTCTTTCTCCTTGTCTCTATTAAATGTGGGGTATGGTCAAACAATACATTTTTAAAGAGTGTTTTACCGGAAAGTAATCTTTTATCATGGCATCTTAAACATGCTTCATCTTCAATTTCTGTCCATGGATTTGTTGAATATGTTCCTGTAATATACCTTGTAACCATTGCAAGTGCCTCATATTTTTTCCTTATTTCAGATGTTATTCCAGGTGGAATATGGCATTCAACACAAGGAACTTCATTGTGGGAAGAAGATTCCCATGATTTATAATAGGGTTTCATTACATGGCATAAGCCACAAAATTTTGGATGAGAAGTAACTTGAATTAGAATAAAGAAAAAAATTATACCAAATATAATTATAAAAGAACCAATTATGAAAAAAACTCCTAACTTTCTCATCTTTTACTAATATAAATTATAATAGAAATCGTGAATAAAATAAAAAGCCATAAAAATGGTAGAAATAATTTTTTACTTTCATAAAGCTTTTTTTTCCTTATTGCTTCCCTTTGAACATCATCTGCTATGCTTTTTGCCTTTATTATGAAATTTTTAATATCATCAATTGAAAGGGAATGGGAAATTGGCTGTGCCTCTAAAATATATGTTCTTGCTTCCTCTATCCTTCCAAGAAAATCATAAACAGGTAAAGGAATCTTTTTTAATTCATTTACAATTTCTTCGGATTTTAAAAGGTCCATCTCTGATGTTATAAATAAGGTATATATCTCTTCTGCTATTTTATAATTTTTTGAATCCTTTGAATGGCAAAAAATACATTTTTCTTTCCATAAATTATGGGAAGTTTTTTTAACAAAATGATTTTCATGGCAAATTTCACATTCTCCATAACCAAGATTTCTCCAAACTTCATAATGTTTGCTTTTTAAAAAATTTTCTCTTTGTTTTATATGACATCCTCCACATACCTTTTCAATTCCTCCAACACCTGGAGGTGTTGCACCATGAGTTCCATGACAATCCTTACATGTTGGAGCATTTAAATTACCTTCTTTTAATCTTTCAGAATGAACTGATAAATTGTATTCAAGAATAACATCTGATGAAATTTTATACTTTTTCATTAAATTGAAATTACTATGACATCTTCCACATGTTTTTGGCAAATTTAAAGAATTCGTTTTTGAATTTGTATTTTTACTATCCATAATATCATGAATACCATGGCAATCAATACATATTGCAACTTCCTCATTCCCCCTTTTAAAACTTTCTCCATGTTCTGATGTATAGTATAATATTTCCTGATCAAAGGGAATTCCATATGGCTTCATAACATAAGGAGAACTATGGCACTTTGAGCAAATTTTAATAATATCTTTTCTTTTTGGCTTACCAATAAAATTAATGGAATGGGCACCTTTAATATCAAGAACATTTTTATTTCCCCCATGACAATCATCACAATATATACCTTCAATATAATGGATGCTCTTTGTATATTCTTCCCTTACCTCTGAATGACAAACCATACATCCTTTTATCTCAAAAATTAAAATTAATAAAATTTTCATAATTTAAAAAATCCAAAAATTCCTGTTAAAAAAATTAAAATTAAAAATAATGAAAAAACTGAAAAAGAAATTTTCTTCTTATAAATTGGAACAGGTTCCCTTTTATCAATCCATGGCAAGATAAAGATTAAAAAATTTAAGATTAAAAAAAGAAAACCAAAAATTTTTTTAGGTAAATAGATTTTTAAAAAATAAATTGGAAGTAAAAAGAAAGGCAAATATATTTTTGTAGGAGTTTTAAAGGGGTCATAAATTTCCGAAATTTTAAAAGGGGAAAGGATTGAAAGAGTTAAAAGAATGCCAAGAAAAACTAAAAATAAAATAAATATACGATTTAAATAAAAGGGTGATATCTTCTCTTTTTCAAAGTTTGAGAAAATTAAAAAAAGAAAAATTAAAATAAAAATTGGAATTAAAAAAGAATGAAATATATAAAATCTTATATGAACAAATTTATTTATTGTAAAATTACCAAAAATAAAAGAATAAATTGAATTTAAAATTGGTATTTCTTTTAAAATTTCCATTATTCTTTCAACCTGCCAGTAAAAATTATTTTCCATTGGAAGTAAAATTCCTGTAAAATACTGAAAGGAAAAAAATAAAAACAAAATAAGGGTAAATATCCATAAAATTTCCTTTGGTTTATGATATAATTTATAAAAAATTGACTTAAAAATTAAAAGAATGATTAAAATTAAAATAAAAATTGCTCCCCAAAGATGAATATGGAAAAAATAATATCCAAGAGGAGCATCCCTTATTATAAAAATTGTGCTTTCATAACCCCTTTCCATTGAAGGGATATAATAAAAAAGCATCAGAAATCCTGTTAAAAATTGAATTAAAAGATTTATTAAAATTAAAATTTCAAGAAAATATTTTTTTAAAGAAAAAACATTTATCTTATTCAAGGAAAACATAAACTTTTCCGCCCCTTTCTTTAACCTCATATCTTTTTAATGGAATTTTTGGGGGACCTTGAAGAGGATTACCATTTAAATCAAATATTGCACCATGGCATGGACATTCTATTCTTTTATTTTCAAAATTGTATTCAAGGATACATTTCATATGAGTGCATACTGCTGAAATTGCTATAAAACCTTCCTCTGTTTTTATTAAATATAATGGCTCTTTTAAATGGGGAATAAATTTTGCTTCACCAATTTTTAAATTTTCATAACCTTTAATTTCAATTTCCTTTTCAAATTCTTCTTTTTCTATCTTTGGAAATTTTATAAAGGAAAGAATTGAGCCAATAAATCCTAAGGTCCATGCTCCAATTGTTCCTTTAAAAATCCATATTAAAAAATCCCTTCTTTTCATTATTTATTTCTTTCTTCAAAAGGTAAAAGCCATATTAAAAAGACAAGAATTATAAAAGGAAGTAAAATTAAACCAAAAGAAACATAAATTCCTTCCCTACCAATAAGTCCAAGTTTATAAATTGTTAAACCCCTTAAACTTTTTGAAAAAAGTTGCCCCCCAATAACCACATTCCATCTTGTAGCAAAAATACCAATTAAAACCATTAAACTCACAACAAAATATGTAAATTTCTTTGCACTATCAGATGCATTAAATATTTGAATATATCCTAAAAAAAGAATTGGCAAAATTGCTCCAATGATTATTTGTAATATAAAAAGTGAAATAAAAAGCTTCCCTTTAATTAAAACTTGGAGCATATCAAAAAATTCTTCTGCCTCATAAATTCTCTGTAATAGATCAAGCATTTCAAGCGAAAAATCTATTATTATTGCATATAAAAGATATTTTGCCATTGTATCCAAGCAGGAAATTTGAAGAGGTTTACCTTTTAAATAGTTTAAAACCATATATACAAAAATAACAAGGGCAATACCTGAAACCATTGCAGAAAATAAAAATATTATTGGCATTATTACACTTGACCACCATGGATTTGCCTTTACAGAACCAAATATAAATCCCACATATCCATGTAATAGTATTGCAGAAGGTATCCCTATTATTGCAATTGTTTTAGAAAATTTTGCATCAAAATTTTCTATATCCTCATTTATTTCATCAACACCAAAAGTTAAAATTTTATATAAAATTCCTTTAATACCTTTTTTTCTTTTTGACCATTCAATTATATCTTTTCTATATTCAAGCCATATTTCTATAATTAAAATTGCCATTAAATACCATATATATACAAATCCAAAAACAGCCATTGCAGAGGAAAGGTGAGGGGTTAAAAAGATTTCAAAACCCCTTAAGGGATGAGTGATGTGAAAAAGAAGGGGAATAGGAGCTGAAATTAAAAAGGAAAGGGATGTTAAAAGGGAAAGTCTATAAGTGGGTTTTACCTCTTTTATCTCAAAAACTTTTTCCAAAGATGCTAATATAAATGCTCCTGCAACAAGTCCTGTAATATATGGATAAAGAACAATTAAAATGCTCCAGCGAAGTTCTATTTCATTTGGATATATAAAACCCTGAATATTTCTTAATGCATCATATAAATTATTTATCTCCATTACCTTACCTCCATATCCATATCCTTATAATAAACCTTTGGATGTGTTCTTAAATGAGGCTTTAAAACCTGCAATGGATAATTTTTAATATATTTATAAACAGGGCTTTCAGGATCATCTATCTTACCAAAAATTCTTGCATTTTGTGGGCAAATAAGAACACAAACAGGTAAAAGACCCTTTTTAATTCTATGATAACAAAAGGTGCATTTATCAGGTGTTTTTGTTTTTGGGTGAAAATATCTTGCACCATAAGGGCATGCTTGAACACAATATCCACACCCTATGCAATATTTCTTATCAATAAGAACAACCCCATCGTCTGTTTCATAAGTAGCTCCAACAGGACAAACCTGAACACACGGCGGTTCTTCACATTGATTGCATAATTTTGGAACAAAGAAGGCTTTTGCAATTTTTTTTGGTGGATTTAATTTTTTAAATCCTTGAACTCCACCATTGGGTGATTCCACATATACTTCACCATCTTCAAATATTAAATACCTTTCTATCCATGTTCTAAAATAAAAGGGTAAATCTGGAACATCATTTTCTTCTTTACATGCTATAACACATTTTCCACATCCAATACATTTACTTATATCTACTACCATTCCATATTTATTTTTTCCATATTTAAAAGTAGAAATTATAAGATTTGGAATAATTTCATTCTTAAAAAATGGTGTTAAAAAAAATCCTAAAAGGGATTTTATAAATTCTCTCCTTTTCATTTTAAATTTGGCGAATGTGAAAGATGACAGGAAATACATTCTTCATCTTTAAAATGTTCCTTTTCATCAATTTGTTTAAAAGAAGATGGTCTTGCTTCAATTTCAGCATGGCATAATAAACAGAATTTTCTATCGGAAATTATACTTGGTTTAAATTCATCAGGATTTTCAACATGATTTAAAAGCGCACCATGGCATATTTGACAGTTTAAATTTTTATGAGAAAAACTTGCAACATCATTGTATTCCTTTTCGTGACATTCTTTACACTCCTTTATATCAGCATACTTTGTATTTAAATTTATATTTTCATCAATTGAACTTGCTCTATAATGTCCAAACTTACCAAAGCTTTTTGGAATTAAAAAGGGTCTTAAAATTAAGAATAAAAACAAGACACCAAAGTAAATTCCAAAAAGCCTTTTAATATGAGAGTACTTACCAAATCTTTTCATATTCCCAAAATAAAAGAAAAATTATCCTTTTTAAGTTTTAAAATATATACTTTTTTCTTTGGATTATAAAATTTTTTCATTGAATTTTTTAAATTTTCTCTATCAAATTTTTTCAAATTTTCAAAACATCTTTTTATAAAAATAAGGGATTCATAGGATAATGCAGAAAGGAAATTTGGTTTTTTACCATATTCAATTTCAAATTCATCTATGAATTCCTTATATTCTTCAATTTCTTTATCAGGATGGAAAGGGGAGGATATATAAATCTTAATTTTTTCATCGGCATATTTTCCAAATTTCTCAACAATTTCATAAGAATAAAGACCATCACCACCTAAAAAAATAGGGGTAAAATTTTCCTTTAAACATTTTTCAATTAAAATTGTTGCATCCTTTGTATGTAAAGGGCAAAAAACTATTGGTGGATTTGCATTTTTTAAAAAAGAAACTTTAAGATCAATTTCACTTTCATCAAATTCCTCAATTCCTAAAATTTTTCCACCCTTTTCAACAACATATTTCTTAAATTCCTCAAACAAAATATTTGAATAGGGGTCCTCTTTTTTATAAATTATTGAAAATTCAGATATACCAAGATAATCAATTGCAAATTTACCTATTGCTTTCCCCTGTTCAATATCAGAATAACTCATACTAAAAACATAATTTTTATCCTTTGTTATAATTGGTGATGTTGCAGTAGGTGTAAGGAGCGGAATTTTATTTTCTTCTGAAAAAAAAGAGGCATATAGGGCAAATTTTGATGTTAATGGTCCTAAAATGCATAAAAATTCATCATTTTTTAAAATTTTTTCAATTTTTATTCTTAAAGATTCTGAATCACTTTTAAAGTCAAAAATTTCAATTTTAAAAGGAACATTTTTATTTTTCTTTATGAAAAAATCTATTCCTAAAAGGGCTTCATTTGCATAATAGGAATATTTTCCTGAAATTTCAAAAAGAACTGCTATTTTTGGTATTTCTTTTTTTTTACAGGAAATAAAAAATAAAATTAAAAAAATTAAATATTTTCTCATTCAGGATGCATCGTTAAAAAATGTTTAAATCCATCTGGTGAAACTTCAAGTATAAAAACATCCCTTGAAGGGTCTTTTCCTTTTTTAAAGGAAATTTTTCCTGTAACACCTTCAAATTCAAATTCCTTTATTTTATTTATAAATTCAATTCTATCTTGTTTTTGAATATTTTCAAGTATTTTATAGGAAAGGGTAAGGGCATCATAGCAAAGGCTTGAAGTAAATTCTGGTTCTTCATTATATTTTTCTCTATATTTTTTAACAAATTCTTTTGCCTTTTCAAATTGTAAATCGGATGTAAATGGTGAAGAAATATATGCTTTGACATTTGAAAATATCTCCTTATTTTTATTTATAAGTTCATAAGAGAACCAACCATCTCCACCAACAAATATTGGAGTAAATTTTATTTCAAGGCATTCCTTTAAAATAATTGGAACAAAATTTGCATAAACGGGTAAAAAAAGGACTTCAGGATTAAAATATGATATTTTATCAAGTTTTGAATAAAAAACACTATCATTTTCAAAGAAAAATTCAGAAGTTAAAATTTCACCACCTAAATTTTTAAAGGAAATTTCAAAATTCCTTGATAAAACTTCTGAATATGGGTCATTTGCTTCATACAAAATAGCAACCTTTTTCTTTTTAAGATGATTATAAACAAATTTTGCAAGTAAATCTCCTTGAATTGAATCTGTGAATGTCATCCTATAAACAAAATCACCAATTTTTGTAACAAGTGGATGTGTTGCAGTTGGAGAGATTATAGGTAATGAATATTTTTGAGAAATTGAAGCAGCAACAAATGCATTTTTTGAAATAAGTGGTCCAATAACACAAATTATATCTTTATCTTCTGAAAAACTTGTTATAATTTCCTTTGTTTTGTCAGGCAAACCCTTATTATCTTTTATTATAACAGATACATTTTTTCCGAAAAATTTTTTATTCTTGTTTTCTTCAAGAAAAATATTTATACCCTTCAATGCATTTTTTCCATAAACTCCTGCAGGACCTTCAAGGGGTAAAATAACACCTATTTTAACAGATGGTGCCTTACAAGAGATAAAAAACAAAAAAATACCTACAATAAATTTTTTCATAATTTCAATTTTTTAAATTTTTTAATTTATTTTTCCTTTGGAACAGGATGTGCTATCTCTTTGAAAAATTCTTCAAATTTAAATTCCTTATAGGTAGGACTATTTTCATTATGGCATTTCTTGCAATCTTCTTCAGTAGGTCTTATAAGACCATAATCTTCTGGTTTTAATTTACCTTCATAAATTCCCTTCATAACATTCATTGCCTTATAAAGAGAACCAGGTCCATGACAATCTTCACATCCAACTCCATTTTCCTTATCGCTTCCATTATGGCAGGAAAGGCATTTTTCATCCTTTTGGGGATCAGAAATATTCATATTTTTAGCAATTTCCTTTGCCTTTTCAGTTGTAAGTGATTCAAATGCCTTTGAATGTTTACTTTTTTCCCATATTTCCCATTGGCTGCCTTTTTTTTCACCCTTATGACATATCTTACATTTTTCAGAACCTACATATTCAAATTTCTTTTCCTCTTTTTTCTCCTGAGCCATACAGAATGTTATCCCTATAAGAATTATTAACAATTTTTTCATAAAACCTCCTTTTTAAAGCAAAAAAATTTTAAAGTTTTTAAAAAAGAAAAGTCAAATTAA
>Ga0185307_1001812_pt1 | contig 11500 bp, 7 predicted proteins | sample LHCtaG_FD_128010 | JGI IMG/M metagenome (GOLD analysis project Ga0185307, IMG submission 128010) | Hot spring microbial communities from Little Hot Creek, USA to study Microbial Dark Matter (Phase II) - LHC4sed_matched (SPADES... | ecosystem: Environmental > Aquatic > Thermal springs > Hot... | reverse complement strand
AGTCTTAGCTATTACCCTATTTAGTCCTCGAATGCCATAACCTTCCACCCCACGTATTACTTGAATATCATAGCCCCAAATAACCGAGACGACCTTACAGTTCAAAATTTTTGAAAGTATTAAGCCTATAAATCCGGCTGGATAGAGCCAGTGAGCATATATCAAATCATACTTTTTACTCTGCATCTTTTCTTTCTCCAAAATGATGCATGCCATCAAAATGTAAGGAAGTAATTGCGGAATTGGTAGAACCTTTAGTTCAACAAAGATATACAAACTTCTGGAAAAGTTTTTGAAAGACATTTAAAGGCATATAGAAGTTGTTTTTTCTCTAAAGTAGGGGTAACCATGTAAGTGAGATCAAGTTTTTCACCCAAATACTCAGCCTCATATTTAACTTGAGGATGATCGACAGAAGTTAAGAAAAGAATCTTCAAATGTTCCACTTCAATAACTATTTACTGGAAAGAAAACTCTAAGAAGTAATTCGAATGTAATAAGAAAGGCCAGTTTCTCGCCGAAGTCTTTTCCAGAATAGTGAGCTCTAACAAGTTTTTCAACAAACTCTTTGTTAATATAGCCAAGTTCATATGCTAGTGATTTGTTGTTTAGCAAAGTTTCCCTTATTAGCTTTTTCCAATGGCTTGATGTACGCAATATTTCGTTAAAGTCGAAGTATGTATGCTTGACAAGTCTACCTTTGATTATTCGGTTTAATATAAGTGGTAGGTAACCTAGTCGCCACAACCAGTGTGGAAATATTGGTGGGATCAAAGTCTTTTGGTATGGGATTTTTGCGAGAGAGGAATCTAATCTTAGAAGGAATTCTCTGTATAGGCGGTAGTTAAACCTTAATTCGGGCGGGATCTTCCTGATGACTTCTATAACTTCATTGTCGATTGTTGGAAGAATTTCCTCACAGAATTCTCTAAGAATAACTGAACCCATAAGCGTATAACGCCTAACTCTTGTATGTATGAAGAAGTAATCTACTTTATTGGCAGGGGAGTCACCTTTACTTTCCTTTGCTAACTCTATAAATTCCTTTCTCACCGAAGGTATAAGGTGTAAAAGTCTCTTGTTCAAAAGTTCTTTTATTTCTTGAAACTCAAAAAGTCTACATTTCTTTTCTAAGACCTCAATAAAATCATTGCTTTCAAAAAATTCTTTTGATAAAAAGCTTCCACCTAACAACAAATCGAACATGAAGCCTTGAAGATACCATGATAGCCCTCTCCTATTCATTTGCTCTGCAACATAGGGAAGATAACTTACGTTTACGGTATCTTGCCCCTCGGTTAAGTAAACTACCTTCTCAGCGTATTTTGAAAGTTCGTCTGGTTCATATTCTATAATTATATGACTTACCCCAAGTCTTTGCGTAACCTTTTGAGCTATCGATATATCATCGCAACCTTTCACTCCAAAAGTTACAGCGGTGATTCTTCTTCTGTTCTTAGTGCTTAACGCAGCCACAATGGACCTAGAATCAAGTCCACCACTTAACATTACGGCCACATTACCAGTAGTATTGTTTACCATCTTATTAACAGCTCTTTTAAACGCTTTACAGATGGATTCGATAGCATCTTTTTTAGAAAGCTCTGAAAAATACTCTAGATCCCAATATCTTTCGATCGTGTATTTTCCATTTGACGGGAAGGTTAGTATAGAGGCAGGAGGTAGAAGCTTAATGCCTTCAAACCACGTATCATCACCTAGAATTCCTACTTTGCCATAAAGCAAAAACTTTACAAGAGTTCTTTCATTTAATTTCCTTGGAAAAGGATAGCTTAGAATACCTCTTGCGTGAGACGAAAAAATAATGTCGCCATCCCTGAACGCATAGTATAGTGGTCTACTACCAAAGCGATCGGTTATGAGAATTACTTGCGGAACATTTCTCATTAATATTACTCCACAAAATGATCCGTTCAGCTTGGATAGAGCTTCCTTGCCATATTCATAGGTTTGGACAAGACGCTCCGCTGGGTTTACTGTATTCCCGAAAATACTACCATAAACTATAGCATATACTGAACCGTCTTCACTACGAAAATCAAAACAATGACTACATCCTCTGAGCGAGACACAAGCAGCTTCCATAAAATTATCTAAGTAGAGCCGAGCCTGCTGATGCACGCCTGTAGTAATACTCTTTGCCATAGCTTCAATAGGCGAATTTAGAGGAGCGGTGAGGCTAAATTTAGTAAAACCTACTATTCCAACCATCCGTTTCAACCTATTTCAGTCATTATTTGTTTTTGTGCAATAAACCATCAAGAACTGATGAGGAGGCAGACGCTAGCATAGGATAAGATTGCCTTTTATGATCCTAAGGACTGTATATAAAATAAAGATCACATTGAACAGTTAAATCAGATTTATCCGCGGCCCTTCAGGTCTATTGGCTAAAGCGCCCATATACAACGCGGATCCTACGTAGTATTTTAAGCCATGAAAAAAATTCAAATATAGAGGTAACGAAACTTGATTTGAACCGTTAGCTAGCAAATTTACTTTCTTTACAGGATATGTAAACATAAAAAATAAGCAACAGAATTACTGGAAGAAGAATATAAGACAATTCTAATCCCTGCAGTATCGATGAAGCGGTCACAATTTTTGCCAGCAACTCGCCACGCTCGCTTAACATTAAGATTTCAGTTTTTCTCCCGAAAGCCAATCCAACAGGCTTAGAATCTATGGTGTTTGGGAATATATATTCAATGTGACTATATCCTTCTTTAACTTCAAGACGCCGAAACGTAGAAAAGTAGTAGGTGTTTAATATTAAAGTTCCATTAAAACTATTCTTGGCGTAAAAGTCGATTGTTAAGCTAGTATGATTAAAATTATCTCCCACTTTTACTGGAGTAATACCAACGCGCTCAACAGTAATGTCCGCTGTAGGAGAAATGTGAATACCCTTTCCATATACGTCAAGGGTCACATAATTGCGTGTTGCACTTATGACTTTTGCTAATATGCCGGTGTCTTCACCTCGAGCTTTTATATACTGTTCGATAACATCGCTTGGTTCAAGGACATCTGCATATACATTCACAAACCCAATGTAGCCATCAAAAGCGCCTCTACCGCTCCACGAGCCTATATAGATCTTGAAGTTATCAGAAGGTTTTATTATAACGGTTTCCTCCAACATTATGCTTCTGACAGGCTTGCCTTCAAAATATATTGTGACGCTTTTTCCGTTAAAAACGCCTACAAAATGATGCCAAAAGCCGTCCTTAAAGTCGCCTCTTATAATTGGGTTGTATATTTTCTGTCCTTTAATATTAAAGGACATTGCTGTAGAATTAGTTGAAAGATACACACCCCAAGCATATGTACCATTGGCATATCCGCCCATAACCAGAAACTTTCCATTTTGTGGCTTCTCTGTCCTGAACCACACTTCGACTGTGAGCTTCTGCAAAGGACTAAGTAACGGCCCCCCTGAAACGGTAACATAATCATCCACCCCATCGAAACGCATCACTCTCGTCTGATTTATACCCTCCCAAATGGGTGAGCCAACAATGGTCACATCTAACTCATTGTGTAGAGGTGTGTATATTTGTGAGGAGTTTATGAATGATAAATGGAAAAGAATGTTCTTGCTTCCGTCAAAAGACGGTAGCGGCGCTTTCAACATTTTTTCTTCAGATGTAATAATCGGTGGAAGCGCTTTCAAGTATTCGTTGCTACCCATTATATAGGATATCCATGTTGCAATTTCATCATTGCTAACGATCACCCTAGATTTAATTCCAGCTTTAAGGAAGGAATTAAACTCATCAAAGCTTAACGGTGGGGAAATAAACATCTTGTCTGGTGATGTGTAGAGCGGAAGGGCATACGCGTTAGAGATCAATAATGTTCCGCCTTCGAGGTCATTGGCTTGAGATGCAAGATCATTCATCCCGTGATCAAGAAAATATGTATTGTTCCTTAAACCATAAAAGGTGAGTTCTACGCTATTTGCAAGCAAAAGGGAAAATAGTAAAACAAGCATTAATGTGTGAAGCCTAACTTTAACTTTAATGAAGCCTGACTTAACTTTTAGCTGTAGGAGCAACTTTGTACCATTCATCATTGCAAGGGAAATCGGGATTGTAATCAGGACATCCATTAACAGTAAGCGATCAAACCTGTTTTCGAGTTTAGTTCCCCACAAATAGAACGTGACATTTTTATTTGCTAAAACAATATACTCTAAATACGTGAAAAGTAGCATGAGCACTATTGAGGCATATATGAAATGGTTTTTACCACTTAAAGAGGCGTAAAATGATGATAATCCAACGATTTGCAGTAGCAGGATTACAGTTAATGCATCTCTTTGAATATCGTAAAAATTACTAGTAGAAAGAAATCCTATGAAAGATATTAACAATGCAATAAGTGAGACGAACGCTAGTGTCATCGCTTTGTAATTCTTTCTTAATACTAAAAATGAAAGTATGGCGAAGGATGAAATTATAGGCGTCATCAATTCAGGAGAGAGGATGTTAAAGAAAAAGAATAGTTTGTCATAATTTGGTATATCGAACCACGTCTTAAATGTCCACGGAGTTTTAAAGAGGAAGCTGATTAACGTTCCAAGAGGTGAGATGAAGACGTACCTGGCGAACAGAAAGTTCAGTTGCAGGTCGTGCAGAACGTAGTAGGTGAACAGTGCAGGAACATCTAGGAATAATTCGTATGCTACAACAGGTATTGTGACGATCAAAAAGAGAGATTTATGCCATCTCGAAAGGCGATAAAACTTGTACCTAAGGAAGAGAAAGACAAACGTGATCCAAAGCGCGATAGGAAGAATTAAATTAAATTTGTATAACATTGATATCACAAGTATTGCGAAACATTTCACTAAGCTACTGACACCGACGTTAGATTCTGATTTGAAAGACTTAATGAACCAGTAAACGCTGAGTAGGCCTAGTGAGGCTAAAGCAAAGTCTACCAGAACAAAATGTGATAAAATAAATATTAATGGGTTTGATGCAATGATTAACCACAGGAGCAGCGACATCCTGGTATTATCCCCGAATAAAAGCTTAAGTAGAGTAGGTACTGCCGACAACAATATTATGAAAAACGGTAAGTTAATGGCATAATAAGGTAGCAAACCTGAAGTTGTTTCAATAAAGGTTGCAAGTGTAGTCTGCCACAAGAATCTTCCGACTAATATATCTGAAAAACTTCTTAAAGGGATGTAAGTTATTGGCGTTAGGTAATTGTATTTAATAAAGTCCAGCGAATTTCTGAGGTAAAAATACTCGTCAGGAGTATAAAACTTGTCTAAATTGACACCTACGCTAATAAAAACCAAAAATAGAAAAACATACAGCGTTAGTTCCGCTTTTTCATACTTAATTTTGAACCTTGGATTCACTTTTGCAATAATGAGAGATGAAAATAAGATTATGCAAGCAAGTTGAACAAAATAATAGTTTTGTATGTTATTTAATTGAAGCGACGCTAATACTAAAGTTATGCCTACAGATGCCAGTATAGAGATGAAAACGGACTCCATTATTAACTCGAATAAATCCAGTTCACAGCTCTTTCTTTTAGCCATAATTGTAATCGAAAAACCAAGGGCAAAGAACGAGAGAAGAAAACGAGCTATCGAGTTTAGGGCTGGAGAGACGAAGGAGGAAAGGAGAAATACTAGGAAGAAGATGAGGACAAAATTAATAGGTGAAAGTAAGTTCTTAAAGCATGTTTTAGCGTATTTACTCTCCAACTTCATACTACCAACTTTTCTGCCAGATGGCATTAAGAAGTCTTTTTGCTATTTCGTCGTAGTCAAAGTTTCGAGCAAGCGCCTGCCCGTTTCTTGTAAGCCTCTCTTTTAGCTCTCTATTTGAGGCTAGCAATAAAATTTTTTCAGCAACATCTTTCGGATCAGGTTTGACAAAAATAACATCTTCGCCATCCTTACACATAGATTTGAAGACTTTGTGTGAGGTCACTATGACAGGTACACCGAGAGCCCAAGCCTCGACCACCTTTATCGGTATGGTTGACTCGGTAGCAGAAGTCTTTCTCCTGGGTAGAACAAGAACGTCAAAGCTTCTCAAGTATTTTAAAGCTTTCTCGTGCGGAACAAATCCTGTTATAATATATGTTACTTTGCGCTTCTCACATATTTCTGCAACTTTTTCCCGCATAGGACCATCGCCAACAATAAACAGTTCAACATTTGGAAGTTTCTCTTTTACTACCGCGACCGCTTCGGCAAGGATGTCCACACCCTGCCACCAAGCCAGAGAGCCGATAAAACCTATTCTTACCTTATTTTTCACAAAAGTGGTTCCGCTTCCCTTAATTATCTCGATTTCCTTCATAGCTATTCCAGGAGGACAAGTTAGGATTTTACGAGGTTGGATAGAGCTTCTCTCCACGATTAGACTCTTCATAACATCGCTATTTACCAGTAATAGATCTGCGCGATGAAGCGTGCAGTTATCGACGACCCACAGTAATTTTCCAATTATGCTCTTAAGTTGCCTTTGCTTGATAGTAGGAAGCACCTCATCAGCTGCAAAATTGTCAAACTTGTATACTATAGGTCTACTTGTAAAAGGTTTCAGCGTTAGCAAACTGTATGCAATTAATCTTCCTCTAATATACGTTATGTTTGGTTTTATCGTTCTTTCAACTATGATGTAAATGAATCCTATCAGCATATGGTATAGTATATTAACAAACATGAAAATATAAGGTAGAGGAAATGAAGGTAACTTAATGATTTTTATATTTTTGCTGAGTGAAAACGCCGGTTTTAGAGCCTTATTCAAAAAAATGCGGTGAAAACTGACAAAAGTAAAGCAGTAAATAGATCCAACATACTTTGATAGGGCATTAATTAGCATCCCCTCATTTATTACATCACCGCCTTGCCCAAATAGCGGAGCAAATGAAAGCAACCTAATTCTACATTTCATTTTAGTTGTTATCTCAGAAGATATCTTTCTTTCCATAATATTTTTAGTTGCAATCTTAGCGCTTCTTGAACCAGCAAGTTTCACTAAGTCATAAAGCTTGCAAAGGACATTCAACATTAATCTTTTTTAAATAATACGCTCGGTTTTAGCGCTTTCTCATCGCTATCTATTGCGCATCCCACAGTATACATTTCTAGTCTTCAGGCTTACAATTAGATTAATTCTTGAAACATACTAAAAGTCGTTATCTCAATACTCCCTTGATCCCTTAACTTTCTAACGTAGGATAAAGAGTTAGCAAGAACCAGCAATAAATAGTCAGTTTCTAGATAATCATGCATGGTTATATGGAAAATCTTTCTATCTTTTACGCAGAGGTCAGCTCCTTTTTTTATTGCCAGCTGAAATATTAGAGTATCGTAGATGTGTGGAGACTGGAAAAGTAGAGAGGATGGTACTGCTACCAAATTCTTAAAATTGAGAGGGCTCCTAGTAGTAGGGAACAAAACTTGTTCAACAAGAGATAATTCTCTAAATGGGTGCTTAAGATGAGACTTAGCTTTAAATCGGAAGACCTTAAATCCTTCTTGTTCAAGAATATTTAAATGAGCAATTCTATTTTTCGGGAAAATGAAGCTTTTTGGTTCAATACCGAAATCCTTCATGACTTCTTTACATTTTCTTACCTCAGCTAAAGCCACTTCTTTCGAGCATTTGGAGAAATCTACGTGTGAAAAAGAGTGGCAGGCGACTTCATGTTCAACCCTACTTTCCAGTATCTGCCTTATTACATCTGCCCCATACCATATGGGATCAGCATCTAAAGATGAGCAGGGATCATTCGCATACCAGTCCTTATTTACATTAAGGTCTGGTCTAGGCATGTCAGAATGAGGAATGCCATTGCTACTGCGATTACAGGATGTTAAGAAGAGGTGCCCAACTATGCCCCAAGTGAATGGAATTTTGAATCTCTCCGCTAAATCCAAGAGCCTTTTAACATTTCTCCTAGACCTCTCCCTGATTATCTTCAAGTATTTTTCTGCGGTTTTCGAGCCAAGTAATAATTCGTAGTTGAAGCCCCAGGCTAACTCCAAGTCAATGCTCACCATGAATACACCTTTATCCAACTTGATTTCCTTAAAGCTCATTTATGATTTTCTTCCATCTTTCTAACGTTTTTTCGTAGCTAAAGTTTTCTCTAACATAGTTGTAGGCATTGATACTAACTTTCTCTAGAAGCTCGGGTTGATTCAGGAGCTCCACTATTCTCTCAGCAATATATTTTGGATCGTTAGACTTCAGCAAAAAGCCTGTTTCACCGTCTTTAATTATATCTGGAATTGCGCCGACGGGAGTGGCGAGAACAGGTGTGCCACAGGCCATAGCCTCTATTATGGCATGGGGAAGCCCCTCGCTGTAAGATGGATAAATCATAAGTGTCATTTCGTTCAAGTAATCAGCTACTTTTGAATGATGAACTTGACCAGTGAATGTAACTCTATCTCTATATTCATCAAAAAAATGCAATATTTTATGCCCTAGAACCGGTGGTTCAGATCGTTGATAATCGCCCACAAATATCACTTCTAATTCGGGCACTTCTTCGAGAAGCATTCTCATAGCCTTAGCTAAAGAGCATATCCCCTTAGCTAAAGTAAACGCGCCAACATAACCAACTACTAATTTCCTTTCCACAAACCTTTTTCTTATACAAAACTTCTCAAAAAAATCTTCAGAGGGAAAATTGTTTGCTACACAAACCTTATCTTTATAAACGATAAAAGGCTTTTCGCGTGCTAAACGTCTTGCATTAAGTATGATTTTATCCGAAATGCGTAATGCGATATTTAAACTAATTAGTGCATATAGACTGGCGATTTTTCGTAAAAAGGAAGTTTTACTATGTAATATTACAAGTGAAAGAAAAACTCTGGAACCACCTATAAAGTCTACTATCTTTTTGTTAGTTAGTTTTCCTATACTTAGTAGCGTTAACGGATAATCTGATACGTTTGAAAGTATTACGAAGTGAACTCTTTTCGATACTTTTAAAAAATAAAATACACAAACAATATGTTTAAGAAGAAATGCTGCTGACCTATTCCTAGGCAATGGAAAACCTATTAATTTCTCTTCGGAGTCTCCCTTTAAAACATTTAAATCTAAAGTTCCTTGAGACTCCTTGACTAGGTAAATTTCATTAAAAATTCCTTTCAAAATACGTGATAAAGCTTTAGTTTCTATGAGGAAAGCATTCAACTTTACGTTATACATGGGAACCCCTCATTAAGAGCCATTTCCTAATTATTTTAGCAGTATACAATGATTTGCTTCGCATCTCCCTAACTTTGAAGGCTATCATTTTTTTAATTTCAAAACGTTGACTGTAAAGCTTATTAATTTTTAACATCAATTCACGTTCATTAAGTCGTTTTATGTCAAGCACCCAATCGGATAAGCCTAACATACTCATAATCCCTTGTGCCTTATGCTCATACGCTATGGTGATCACGGGTACCTCCATTATTAAAGCGTAAATGCTTGAATGTGTTCTTGTACCAATAAACAAATCCATACAACCAATAAGTTTCATAAGTTCCTCCGGCGAAAGATCCTCTTCTATTACTAACACACGATCTTTATTTTTAACTTGCCCGAGAATTAAACGTGTAATTAACCTTTCAGTTTCGGCTATAACCTGAGGCATGAAGATAACTTTTGCATTTAATTTTTCAGTTAAATAATCTATGGTTTGTGACAGACTTTTCACATAGCCGTATACATATTTAATTCTATCTCGCTTTTGGAAATATTCTCCCAATGTTGTCACACCTATAAGAATTTGTGCATCATTAGACGGAAAGAACTTCATTAGCTTATGACGATAAAACTCCCTATTATAGCTAGGAGGATTGAGGGAAAAAGTGGCATCAGCGGTTACGAAGATCTTTGGTCTATTAATGCCAGCATCTTTTACGTATTTTTCTGAGATTTTCTCTCTAAGGATTATAATTTCTGCACGGTTTATTATCAATTTAGCTATATGACGTAAAATTCGATTTCTAAACGGACCTACCGATTGCGCATAAATAATAACTGGTTTATTAACGATTTTCGCTATAAAAATTAAAAACAAATTGGGAATTAATGCAGAAGCAACATTATAGTCTTGTAAAAAACCTCCAGGCGAACTTATTATTAAGTCTGCGTTCGTCAAAGCATCCAAAATTTTTTGTTTAAACGTTAAATTAACTTTGAAAATTTTATAAATTGCAAGTGAAAATAGAAAAAGGATAACATTTCCAGCCACTTTTATTATGCGTAGAATATAAGGAGATACGCTATCTGTACAAAAAATGCTTTCGACAACATCAACACCATATCTCTTAAAGTATTGCGAGTCCTTTTTCGGAGTAAGCGTTTCGATGGTGATTAATATATCGTCTCCGAACTCTTTTTTCAGGGCTTTCACAAGCCCAAGTCTATTGCTTACGTCTCCTTTATTATACCAATTATTTGGATTGATTACAAGTATTCTCATTAATACCACAATAAATTTGCAATTGTTACAAATTTTTTCATACAGCGCACTTTATCCTGAATATAATTAAATAACCATTGTAAAGTATTGATGTTTTTGGTAACAAAACTATGTTATCAGCACGCTAAGTTGTTTCACGTTTCCGTAACTTCATAAAGAAATCTTTGAGTTTATTCTTTTACTACTTCTTTATACACCTTTTCTATTTTTGGCAACTACATCCTCAATCATGAAGTTTTCCCTAACAAATTGTTTGCATTCTTGACCTATTTCTTTAGCTAAATTGTTATCGTTTACGAGGCTAAAAATGCCTTTAGCTAATTGTTCTTTATTTTCAAGCTTAACTAGGATTCCGGTTTTTTCATTTATTATTAAGTCTTTTAGTCCGCCAATTTCCGAGGCTATAACTGGCTTGCCACATGTATAAGCTTCAAGGACAGTCATAGGAAATGTTTCATATCTTGAAGGCAAAACCAAAACATCAGAATCAACATAAGTTTCAAGCTTATCCTGCCTATAAAGAGGCCCGGTGAACAGAACATGTTTTAAAATGTCCAGAGCGCTTGTCAACGATTTTGCCTCTTTTAGGTACCCGTCGTCTGGTCCAGCTATAACCAGAACTGCGTCCTTATTGCCCCCTTTCTCAATCAAGTATGCGTAGGCTTTAATCAAGAGATCTATGCCCTTAGTTACTATGCTTTCGATCGAACTATTAAGTATACACAGCAGCGTTAGAGAATGTGTGTCCATGTGACCGGATGATACACGTAATCTGTTAGGTTGATCCAAACACGCTAAAAACCTTTTCTTTAAACATTCCACTACCCCGTATTCCTTTTTAGGTTCCACAGGCTTCAAGAACGTTCACGGGAAACTCTCAATTTATCGATTAGGATATCGTCAGGCTCATTATCTAGGTTGTACTTTGTTAGATGAGAATAATATTTCTTCAGATTCTGAAGTGCTGTTAATTCGTCTATAGGTCTCCAGTTTTTTG
>Ga0185307_1001811_pt1 | contig 11501 bp, 8 predicted proteins | sample LHCtaG_FD_128010 | JGI IMG/M metagenome (GOLD analysis project Ga0185307, IMG submission 128010) | Hot spring microbial communities from Little Hot Creek, USA to study Microbial Dark Matter (Phase II) - LHC4sed_matched (SPADES... | ecosystem: Environmental > Aquatic > Thermal springs > Hot... | reverse complement strand
GTGATCCCAAGCCGTCCATCTGGGAATGCTGTGATCACAAGAGTTTTGAGGCAACAAGCCGTCATGCAAAGCCTCCACCGTGTCCGCATGCCAAGTATGTGATGCTTCAGCAACTTCATTAAAGACTTCCTTCCACCTATGCCCTTCCTCACCTTCACCTGCAATGCGCGGGAAAACGCTGATTCTCAACCGTGCACAACCCATTGGGACAAGTGTGATTTCCTCAACTGGCTCATCGGAGTGGACAGGGCTGTCCTGCAGCGGACCGGCAATCCCACCAACCATCGTCCACTGAGAAATTCGCTTGCCTTTCGCCCTCAATTCAATGGGTGCGTTTTTAACGGTGAACGGCTGCGATGGCAACGGTTTGGATTTGAGGACAATTTCAAAGGACTTTTCGGGATGCTGCAAGTCAACAATGAGCCCATAGTTCCAAGGCGTGGTCGGAAAAACTTCCCATGCAACCCAATCGCCCTGCTGGCGATACTTCTCCCATCGCTCCCCTATCCTCAACGAGAACCAAAGCGGTCCGTAACGCACCGAAATGGCATTCCGTTGCTTTTCCCAAACTTTCACCTGCAAGTGCATGGGAAGTTGCAAGGAGACTTTATCGCCGTCGTTCCATTGCCGCTCAACGATGGCAAAAGAATTCGGCTTGAGTTCGTCCTTGAGTTGACGACCGTTGACCTTCACCGTCGCACCTTCGCACCATGACGGAATCCGCAATGCCAAAGGGAAGCGAACCGATTTTGGCGTCCGAATAGTGAGTTGCACTGCATCATCAAACGGGTAGTCAGTGTCCACAACAATGCGAACGGTCGTTCCATCCCCGACCTTTGCTCTCACTTCGCACGGCGCATAGAACACTGCAGCCAAACCGTTTTTTGGAGTTGCCATCCAAAGATGCTCAACGAAACTCGTCCAGCCTAACCCGTGATTGTGTTGGCAGCAGCGATAGGTTTCAAAGGGTTCGTAGGAAAGCATCGTCCCAGCATTTTGCAGGAAAGGCGCTTTGTTGCCTCGGTCAAGCTGAACCATGTTTGGCGCTGTCAAGTAATGCAAAGCCTTATAGTCGGGAGTGAAAGCAGCAGGTAGCGAATTGAAAGCGATTTCCTCCGCTCGGTCAGCCCAAATTCCGTCGCCAGTGATGCGGATGAGCATCGCATGGCTCTTTATGAACTCAGCCATGCTGCAAGTCTCCGCCGCTTGTTGCGGACCCGTGTAGCCCGGTCGGCAGTTCTCATCGGCTCCGAACATCCCACCGGGAACTTGTCCGTAAATGCCCATGACCGTCTCGTAGTTTCGGATGGTTGCTTGAAGGTAACGGATGTCTTTGGCAATCTGCCAAAACTGCGCTGGCTCTCGGAAGCCTTGACAGATATTGACACCATGCCGACTGGCAACTTCTCTCGCCCAAGGCGCAGTCCTCTCGTGAACGATGCGAGCGAGGTCAATCAGCCACGCTTCGCCTGTTCGGTTGTAAAGCCAGAGGATGTTGTCAAGTAAGTCACCGCCACGAATGTGCTGCCAGCCACCACCCTTCGTTGGCGGAAGGAAATCCTCAAAAGGCACAGTCATCAACCAGCGACAAAACCTCAGCATGAACGGGATAACTCGCTTGTCATTCGTCGCTTCGTAGTGAGTTCGCAAGACCTCAAGAGCCAACATGTGAGGCCACAAATCTCGGTTGCGCCAATTTTCACGAGGTCCAAAGTAGCCGCTTTCATCTTGACTTGAAAGGATGGCATCAATCCACTTGCGCGCTTCGGCGATGAGTTTTTGGTCGCCTAAGATGTAAGCGAGCGCAGTGAAGCCACGAAGCCAGTAAGGCAATTCCTCCCAATGCGAATGCCCTTCACCTTTCGGGTTCGCCCAAGCATTGCCTTCCCACTTGCACCAAGGGCTTATCTCAGGCAGTCGCCCTAAGAGTCCATCTGCCATTAGCCTCAGTTGTGTCTCCAACCAGCCCTTGGGCTTGACGCTACCTGTCGGAAGTTTGATAAGTGGAGAAGACAGAAGTGGTGACTGATTGCCGACATAGAAGTGATTGCCACCTTCCATTGGCATCTTCTCAACCACCTTCATTGTCATCCTCTCCTGTCCGTAACCTATTGAGCCAAGCAACAAGACCACAAGCCAAACTGCCTTCATTTCCGACACCCCGCGCCTTCACATCTTTGCACAGCCTTCCCGAAAACGCAAACCCCCGCATTTCAATTCCCAACGGAACGATTGTTGCCAAGTGGTCAGTGGTCTTGTTGTCACAATTGTTTCAATCCTACAATGATGCGATTGCTGCCGGAGCGAAACGAAAGCCTCAGATGAAATTTGGGAGGAAATTCAGCGGTTGCGGTAGGATGGAGATTCTTTCAGCAACTTGAGCAATTCGGAAAGATGGTAACTTGCGCTGTAGGTTCTATTGTCCCGCAATGCTTGAAGGAATTTGAAGGCATGGAAAGCGATAGGGTCAAATTCTTCGCGGGCTGGCAAGCAACGCTTTTCGGGTTTAGGCGGTTGGTAAGGAATGGAACGAACCTCTGTCAAAGCCAACGCCAATCTGTCGCACTCAGAAACAATGGTAGCCTGTCTTGTCAGCCACCAGACAGAAGGCGAACGATTGTCCATAAATTGGTCAAGGGCAATAAGGGCTTTCCTCAAAGCATCTTGGTCTTGAATGGGACGAGTGCCTTCAAGATACTCGCAAAGTTTTCGGTAAGCATTTTCAACCGTCTCTTTGGGCTTCCCCTTTTCTCGGTCAATGGACGCAAGAAGTTGCAAGAGGCGCCCTTTGACAGATGCTGCCAGAATTTGGAGGTCTTTCCCGTCCTTCCCTTCGGCAACGAAAGCGCTGAAAAACAAGCCAGCCGACCAACCAAAAGGTGGCAAACCAACGCATCTTTTTCACCTCCCTGCAAGTATTGTAGCGATATGTGAGGCGAAAATCCATGCCTAAAGAACTGACTATCAGGTTTCAATCCCACATGGTGCGATTGTTGCCGTGACAAAATTTTGAAACTTTGAAACTTGACTGCAAAATGAAGCGAAATGGGAAAGGGGTTGCAGTCGACCTTCGGTTGCTCCCCAAAACCTAAGGGGGCGACGACAATTGACCCTTCAAAATTGGGTCATTTTTGGCTAAAATTGTCATCTCTCCTCTATGTGGCTTTCAAGGTGCTCAAAATGGCTTAGATGACAAGCAGGTGTAGCGCATCGGGTAGGTAACGGCAAGAGGTCAGGGTGTCCTGGTTTGAGGTTTACAACGCAAGTGCTGGGTGCTAATATGGCGGCGAAGAAACCTTATCGGCAAGGAAGGGGTGTCAAAGATGGGAGAAAGGGTCTTAGTGCGGTTTGCAAATGGAAGGTTTGTGTTGGCTCACCCTGCAACGGGCGTGTTTGCACAGGGCTTTGTTGCCGTTTCAACTGAAGGAGTCTATGTTTGCTCGTTGGAACGAGAATCTCAATTTGAAACCGTTTCGGAAAGCAAAGGGACCTCGACTATCCGTTGGCGTCCCAAAAGCGACCTCCCGACCTTTGAACTTCTGTTCAGAAGCGACGCAGAAGTCGTCACGCTGCAGGTGAAAGGCGTCAGTAATCTGCAAGGTGAGGTTGAAGTTCACGGCGAACTGTTTATGGGTTCAGAACCCTATTTGGGGCGGTTGCCCGAAGAGGAAAACTATGGAGTGTTTTCAGTGGCTCATGGTCCAGTGACCAGCAAGACAGCAAAGACCCTTTTCAATCGCTTCAACGATACTGCGGTGACTCTGTCTCGATCGGAAATCTACCACGACCCAAGTGAACCGCCTGACCGCTACCGCTTCGTTAGCAAGGGTAAGTTGGGCGAAACCGTTTTCACGGCGAAGGTCACAACGGATGTCATCAAAAGGCACGGCATCCGCTACTACGCACCTATTGACAAATCCGTCTTCACTCATGCCCCGACCGGTTGGTGTTCGTGGTATTACTACTACCAGAAAATCACGCAGGAGGAGTGGGAGAAAAATGTTAAGTGGCTTGCTGAGAACTTGCGGGACTTCGGACTTGAATGGGTTCAACTTGATGACGGTTGGCAACTTGATAATGGCAGCCCCAAAACTTCTGGCGGACGGGACTGGCGTGGTCCGAACGAGAAGTTTTCAAGGGGAATGAAGTGGGTTGCGGACATCGTTAAGCAGCACGGGATGAAACCGGGCATTTGGCTGATCCCTCAGAAGACCGACAGCGATGAATTGTTCAACGAGCACCAAGATTGGTTCCTTCGCAAGCCCGATGGGACACCCGTCCGCATCGGTGATTGGCACCCCCGAAAAGTTGAAAGTTATGTCGTTGACCCAACGAACCCTGGAGCGTTGGAATATCTGAAGCGCTTGTTCCATACTCTCGCCCATGATTGGGGCTTTGACTACTTTAAGATTGACAATCAGCCCGAATTCAGCCGCTGGTATGATGAACACGCCAACGCAAAGAAAATTCCAGAAATTTCGGGCAGCGAAGCCTATCGGATGACTTTGAAGGCGATAAAGGAAGCGATAGGTCCAAGTAAGTATCTGCTTGGTTGCTACGGCATACCCCTTGACGGTATCGGCTACATGAACGGCAGTCGCACGGGCGGTGATATGAAGGCGAATTGGCAGGGTTGCCAAGTGATGATTCGCACCATAACGAGGTGGGGATTTTTGAACAATGTGGTTTGGTGGTGCGACCCTGATACTTTGTGCGTCCGTGAACCTTTGACGATGGGCGAGGCAAGGATTATGGCGACGCTGGTGTCTTTAAGCGGTCAGGCATTGATGACAAGCGACAAGATGTATGAACTGCCTGAGGAGCGGGTTGAAATTCTTCGCCGTGTCATCCCGACCGTTGACATTCACCCGATGGAGTTTTACCCTTGGGACGAGAATTTGATGGGACGACCTAATATCCTTGACCTGAAAGTCGCCAAACATTACGGCTCTTGGGATGTGGTAGCGGTTTTCAATTGGCAAGAGGAACTGACGACCATTCGCATTGATTTTGCCAAACTTGGGTTGCCAGTTGACGATGGAATTCGCTACCATGTTTTTGAGTTTTGGAGCAAGCGTTACGAGGGGCAATTTGAGGATGGCTTCTCCGTGACACTGCCTGTCAGGACTTGCGAAGTTTTCGCAATTAGGAAAGCCCTTGGGCATCCACAAGTCGTTTCAACTTCGCGCCACATCACGCAAGGGATCGTTGACCTTTTGGAGTTGGTTTGGGATGCAGCCAAAAATGAACTTCACGGCAGCAGTTTGCTCGTTCGCGATGACCCGTATCGGGTGGACATTCATGTCCCAACAGGGTTTGACTTCGTTGAACTCGTGACAGAACCGCGAAAAAGCCCCGTCACCGCTGAAGTCAAGCGTGAAGGCGAAATCCTTGTGGTTGAACTGCTGAGCAAGGAGAACCAGCAAGTTGACTGGCTTGTCAGATTCAGCAGATGAACGGGCATGTTCTAAAAGTCAAAAGTTTCCTTCCCATGCTACGGGCTTCAGTCCGTAGTTGATGACGAAAAACCTGAGCGCTGACTTTTAGTCGGCGAAAATTTTGTGTGATGATAGTAATGTTGGGGCTTGTTCCCGACAGCAATTAAACGACTGTTGCCCACAAGGGGCGACGCTGCGAGATTTGTCATCAACTACTGGCTGAAGCCGATGGCATGGGTGATTTTAGAACCCAGATGAACTGATTGTTGCAACCTTGAGATGGGCGGCATTGTATTTGCTTTTGGGACGAAAAGAAAAAGCGAGGTGAATGAAAATGCGGCTTGCGCTTTCTATTGGGTTTGTCGCTTTGTTGGCGACATTGGCATTGGCTCAGGAAGTTCGTTTGTCCCTTACCTTTGTTCCGGGGAGTTCAGCGACTCGCATAGTTATGGGCAAAGTTAGCGGTGAGTGGAATGGACCAACCCCTCTTTCACCAACCGAGCCAACAAGTTTCCTCTTTGACCTTTCCGTCCGCGTTGAAAATTTGCTCACGGTTGCGAGAGTGACACCTGAAGGTGATGGAGTCATTGTAATCACGCCGCGAGGAGTTGAAGTGGAAGGGACTGCTGCCGAGCAAACTTTTGAGTTGCTCATCACTCCCGATGGTGACCTTAAGTTTTCGTGGGGAGCGCTGAGTTTTGATAGCGCGAAATTGCCTGAAGCCGACCGAAAGAAATTGCAGCAACTTCTTACCCTCAGTTACTCAGTAACCATCTCGCCGCAGGGCAAAATCAAAGACTTTCAAATCTCCGAAGCCGTCAAAGAAATCGCGCCTCAGATTGATGTCCAGTTCATCAACGCAGTTGTGACGGCTACTTTGCAAACCCTGCTTCCTGCTCCGCTGCCTGCTGAGCCTGTGAAAGTTGGCAAGGTTTGGGAGATTGCTTTACCTGTTCTGGCTTTTGAGACCCCAGAACCCCTTTCCCTGCCCATCTTTTGCACTTTAGCGGAAGTCAGGGGAGGTGAGGCTATCATAAAGGTGAGCGCCGAAGCGAAAGGCGAAGCCAATTTGACCTTAAGGCGTTGGAGCGAGAAAGACCCAAAAGTCACCGTCACGCAAGGTGAATTCTCTGCGAGTGGCGAGGTCGTTTTCCTGCTCTCTGTTGGAGTTCCGCAAAGGGCAACTTGGCGGATGAAGGCTGAGGCTGAAGGGTTCGTCACGCCGCCCGAAAAAGGCGCATCTCCCGTTCCTTTCAAGTTCCGCTTCTCAGCAGAAATCCGTGAGCAGTTGGTGTTCTAACCTGAACTGAAACGAACAGAAGTGTGAACGCTGCCCTACAATTTTCTATCGGTGATACGATGATGGAATGGCAGGAACTGACTCCCCGCCAGATAGTCGCCGAGTTGGACAAATACATTGTCGGACAGGAGCGGGCGAAAAGAATTGTCGCCATAGCGCTGCGGAATCGCTATCGCAGGAAATTGCTTCCCGAATATTTGAGGGACGAGATTGCGCCTAAAAACATCCTCATGATCGGACCGACGGGTGTTGGCAAGACGGAGATTGCCCGCAGGTTAGCGAAACTTGTCAAGGCTCCTTTCGTCAAAGTCGAAGCAACTAAGTTCACCGAAGTCGGTTATGTTGGGCGCGATGTTGATGGGATGGTCAGGGATTTAGTTGATGCGGCGGTGCGAATGATTGAGCAGGAGAAGATGGCTGAGGTTGAATATCAGGCAGAAGAGTTGGCAAACTTGAGGCTCATTGAAGCCCTCGGTCTCGTTCCAACACCGAAGCGGCGCCGAAGGGCACCCATTCCCTTCCCGTTCGGTCGGGAAATTGAAGAACCGTTGGACGAAGGCGACGACGAGGAAAACGCAAGGCTTGAAAGGCTGAGGCGGCATTACCTTCTCCGAATGAAGGCAGGGGAGTTTGACGAGGAAGAGGTTGAAATTGAGGTTGAGGAACAAACGCCGCAGTTGTTCGTCAATGTGATTGGACCGCAAGGGATGGAGCAAGTCGGTTTTGACCCTGTAGATTTGCTCGGTTCACTCTTCCCTAAGCGTAAACGAAAGAGGCGAATGAAGGTTAAAGATGCCCGACGCATATTGATGCAAGAGGAAGCCCAAAAGTTGATTGACCGCGACGAAATTGTTCGTGAAGCAATCAGGCGAAGCGAAGAGGACGGCATAATCTTCGTTGACGAGTTAGACAAAATTGCTGGGCGAGAGAAAGGCTACGGTCCCGATGTTTCAAGGGAAGGGGTTCAGCGAGACCTCTTGCCCATCGTTGAGGGAAGCACCGTCATGACCCGCTACGGTCCCGTCCACACTCACCACATCCTCTTCGTCGCTGCAGGTGCTTTCCATGTCACTAAACCTTCGGACTTGATCCCCGAATTGCAAGGTCGCTTTCCACTCCGCGTTGAACTTGACCCGTTGACCAAAGAAGACTTCAAACGGATTTTGGTTGAACCCGAAAATGCGCTCGTCAAGCAATACACTGCGCTCTTGGCAACCGAGGGAGTGACCCTAAAGTTCACCGAGGACGCAATTGAAGCCATCGCCTACTACGCTGAGAAGGTCAACCAAGAGACGGAAAACATCGGCGCTCGCAGACTTCACACCATCATGGAGAAAGTCCTTGAGGACATAAGTTTTCGGGCACCGGAACTCGCCGGCGAGACAATCGTCATTGATGCCGAGTATGTCAAAAAGCAACTTGAGGGCGTTGTCAAGGACAGGGACTTGAGCCGATACATCCTTTGAGCCCAAACTTCACCCTCGCCTTGGGGATGCCTTCAACGTGAGCACTGAAACTTCTGGCGGGCAGTGGAAGCGGATAGGCAAGCCGGCAGAAATCCCGCGCGAAACATAAAGCCAAGTCTCGTTGACCTTCAACAGACCTTGTGCCCTTTTGAACTTGTCACGGCAGGGCGACAAAATCGGTCCAAGCAACGGAAAGACAATTTGACCCCCGTGAGTGTGACCGCTCAGGACTAACGACACACGATTAATATTTAGGTCGTCAACGATGTCAGGTGAGTGGGCAACGAGGATAGCGAAAGCGTCTTGAGGAACTTCTGATAAAGCCTCTTTCAAGTTGTCCCTGCCTGTGTAAGGGTCGTCAACACCGACAAGCCACAAAGGTATCCCGTTGATTTCCAACCTTACTGCCTCGTTGACGAGCAAACGGACATTTGCTTGTTCAAGGGCAGTTCGCCACTCATCAACGCTCAAAGGCTTCCCGCCCCAAGGGGAAGGTTCTTTGAACCGCCAAGGGCAATGGTGGTCATGGTTTCCCAGCACAGCGAAAACGCCGTAACGGCTTTTTAGCCGCCGAATGACGGGAATCAAATGTGGGATGGCTCCGCACCAGTGAACGAGGTCACCACCCAGTGCCACGATGTCAGGGTTAGCTTCATTAGCGCGAATTACCGCCCACTCGGCTATTTCAACTCCGAAACCGCTTGGCAGCAAGTGTAGGTCGCTAAGAAAAGCGACAGTCAAGCCGTCCAAAGGTTCTGGCAACCGTTCTAAAGTGAGCATGTATCGCTCAACGGTCAATTGCCTCGGTTCAACCCAAATTCCTCTCCAAGCCAAGTAAGCGGCACTGACTCCCAAAGCCATTCCCAAAACAAGCAACCATTCAGCCACAGTTGCTCCCTCTCCTAACTTGGCAACTCACTCGCTCACTGATGACAAAATTTTTGCCTTGACCTTTGGTGGTGGGAGAGATTGCAAGGTGGAGTGGATGTCTTCCAACTTCATTATCACTGCGTCCTCAATGGGGAACTGGTAATAGCCGCGCCTTATCGTGACGATTTTGTAGCCGTATTTGCGGTAAAGGTTCTGAGCGACAAGGTTGCTCTTGCGGACTTCCAGCATGGATTCGTTCAAGCCTCGTCTCACTGCCTCTTCCAAAATTGTTCGCAACAGCAATTCACCAATTTTCCGACCACGCATTTTAGGGTGGACGGCGATATTGGCGACATGAGCCTCCTCGCCCTCTTGCCTCCAGCCGGCAAAACCCACCAAGACACCGTTGACCCTCGCAACAACAAAATAACTTTTAGGTCCGCGCTTGAGTTCCGAAGCGAAGGCGCCTCTTGACCATGCACCCCAACCGAAGCACATCTTTTCCAGACGGACAACATCGTCCAAATCCTCGTGGGTCATCGGTCTGACGACCAATTCGCCTTGCGGTTCCTGCCATTCTTCGTCTTTCGGCTCGACCAATCCCAGCCACTCAAGCAATTTTTGGAACAACTTTGACCACTCCTCATCACTCCTGCAAGTTTTCGCCCAAAAGAGCCTTTGCGAACTCGTTAGGGTCAAAGAGTTCCAAATCACCGACCGCTTCGCCAATACCCACTGCTTTGATGGGAATTCCAAGCCTTTCCTTGATAGCGAGAACTGCTCCGCCTTTTGCCGTCCCGTCCAATTTCGTGACGATAATGCCGGAGACAGGGACAGCCGCCATGAAACCTTCTGCCTGAGCGATGGCGTTTTGACCTGTTGTCCCGTCAAGGATGAGTAAGACTTCATCGGGTTCGCGTTCAAGGGCTTTGGTGGCAACTCGGTAGATTTTTCGCATCTCTTCCAGCAAATTCTGCTTCGTATGCATCCGCCCTGCAGTGTCAATCAAAACGACATCGTAACCTCTCGCTTTGGCTGCTTGAATACCGTCAAAAGCAACAGCAGCAGGGTCGGCTCCCATCTGGTGAGCGATGACAGGCACTTTCAACCTCTCGCCCCAGACTTTAAGTTGGTCAATGGCTGCTGCCCTGAAGGTATCACCTGCAACGAGAAGTGGTTTTTTGCCTTGCTTTTGAAGCCAGTAGGCAAATTTAGCGATGGTCGTTGTCTTGCCTGTGCCGTTGACTCCGACAAAAAGCCAAACTGTTGGAGGCGCTTCGCTGAACCGCAGGCTTGTATTGTCGCTCAACACTTCCGTTATCAGTTCGCACAATTTCGCCTTGACATCTCCGGCAGTTTTCAATTCACCCCTCTTCACACCTTTGCGAATTTCGCCCATTAGTTTCTCCGTCATTGCCATGCCGACATCGGCTAAGATAAGTGTCTCTTCAAGTTCGTCCAAAAGTTCTTCGTCAACTTCCGTTCGCTGGAAAATTTGGGTGAACCGTTGAACAAGGTTGCGCAGAAACCGCACCTTCAAATCACCCCACAGTTTCGCCTATGCTGGGAGTTATCTGAATCCAGACCCGTCGGGTTCTCGGTCCGTCAAACTCACAAAAGAAAATACCTTGCCATGTCCCCAATCGCAACTGCCTGTTGACGATAGGCACGGATAAACTGTTGCCCACCAGAACGGCTTTGATGTGGGCGTCGGCATTGCCTTCAGTGTGATGATAGCGCAAGTCAGGCGGTATAAGCCGATGAAGTTGCTCCAAAATGTCAACCTTCACTGAAGGGTCGGCATTCTCGTTCACTGTGATGGCTGCAGTGGTGTGTGGAACGAAAAGCCAGCAAACGCCCTCCTTTACGCCCGATTGAGTGACGACCCTTTGCACTTGCTCGGTGATGTCAACGAGTTCCTCCCGCCGGTTCGTCCTAACGCTCAGTTCAGTCATCTATCCTTCACCTCCGCAAGAGTGTCCTTCAACAAAATCCCAAATTGACCTTCCCTACTACAGGCTTAGATTAGCAAATCTTCGGAATTATGGCAGCATCGTAAGCTTATCGCCGACGGGCGTTTAAACTTTATATCACGGTTTGCGCTTTTGGCTTGCCCAGAAGTTGTTAGCGACTCCCGCTTTTCAAAACTTTTCGCCTTAACAGCGAGTGTCATTGAATGCTTCCCTTGCGCCAAGTCAAAGATGAAGCCGACTACAGAGAGTCTGGAAACAAACTGAACTCGCTTTGGCTTGGTGCTCATCCTCATTCTTAGTGTGCCAGCAGGTTTACTGTGTCTTCACCAAACCTAACATTGTCCAGATACATCACTGCTGGTTCAATGCCGTTCGCTATAAAGAGAATTTTTTCCAGTGTGTCAAAGTCGTCATCAACAAAGGAAAGGGATTTTGTCGTCTTCATCTCACCTTG
>Ga0185307_1001810_pt1 | contig 11509 bp, 10 predicted proteins | sample LHCtaG_FD_128010 | JGI IMG/M metagenome (GOLD analysis project Ga0185307, IMG submission 128010) | Hot spring microbial communities from Little Hot Creek, USA to study Microbial Dark Matter (Phase II) - LHC4sed_matched (SPADES... | ecosystem: Environmental > Aquatic > Thermal springs > Hot... | reverse complement strand
CTTAGTCTTCTGTTTTTGCTAGGCGGAGGAGGAGCGTGAGGAAGAGTGGTAGGAGGTTGAGGGGGTTTTGGAAGAAAGCAGCGTTCATGGAGGATAGGAAGGCGGTGAAGTAGGCGAAAAGGTCGGCGATGTCTTCGATGTCGGCGAGAGCGCCCGCTACCGCGGAAACGGTGCTTACGAGGAAGAGCGTGAGCTCGCCTGAGCGGTTGGGGGTGAAAAGGTCTGGTGGAAGCTGGAGGTTTTCTCGCAGCTTATTTGTGAAGATGGTGCTGCCTGCCGCGAGGCCGTACATTAAGCCGACGAAAGCTCCGATGATAGAACTCAGTGCGATTACCGTAGCTGCGGTGATGAACTTGCTGGGTTCGCGCTTACCCCCCATTACCAATGCAAGAATGTTCGCGGCGCTCCTTTTACCGCTAGCGGGTACTTTCTTTGCGGTATTAGCAGGAGATTACTAGGATCTTGCTGCTCTGCGCTGTCGGATGCACGCGAGCGCGCTGAAGCTGAGCCGATGGTGTACAGAGGTGCAGCACGAAACAGATTGGGATGAAAAAGCTTATGACGAAAAAGGTTATTGCTCATCTTCGATTACTGTCTTTAAACCCAATAGAGTTGCTAGTTCTTTAAACTCTTCTAGATGGTTACCGTAGAATAAGACTCTGTGCCAGCCAGCGCGCCACCTGAATTTGCTCGCGATGGCTTTAGCGTTAGCTTTAACCTTTAGGGCGGTGGCGCACACTGTTGGATCGTACACGGGTTCTTCGCTAGTGCCCATGTGCACCGTCAGTTCCTTCTCCTCTGGGTTAAGGCCGATCTCTGTTACCGGTTCGTTAGCGGGTAGCTTGACGTGCACCGATGCGTGCTTGGTTCCGGCGTGGGCGGTCACGATGCGGTACGGTGCTTCGGTTTCGCTTGCGCCGTGGGGGTTTGTGGGTGCTGTGCAGTGGTAGCATATCAGCTTGCTGTGCTCCTCGTCGATGCCTGGGTCGTTTATGAAGCCCGGCTTGCCGAGCAGGTACTTGCCCATTAGCAGGATAACCGCAGAGTAGGGGTCGGCTTCGCAGACTGGCACGATTCCATCGTACCAGAACTGCACGGAGCTTAGGCACGGCCAAGCGTCGAGGTAGCCCGCGTACCGCAGGACGATGCAGTCGACGGCTATTGCGTCAGCGTTTGTGTCTCTCGCTAGGGCTTTGAGCGCCAGGTACAGCTTAGCAGACTTAACGATCTCCTCGCGCGAGGGGTCTTCAACAGCTTCAGCGGCTTTAACCCAAGCTTCGGCTATTTTGGAAGCTTCGCTTTCGCTAACGGCATCGTAGTACTTGGCTTTAAAGTCTCTAACGTCGACTGTTACCGGGGTCACGCCGAACAGCGATTGAATGCTCCTGAACATTGAGAGCAGGTCGACGCTGAGCGGGAACTCCAGTTCGGTGTGCAGCTTAACGTCGGGCCCGACCACGAAGATTACCTTGGACTCCTTGAGCTTGGCGATCGTTTCGAGGAGCTTAACTCTGCGTAGGGCGTTAGGGCTGGTGACGTCCATCGTCGAGTAGCCGACAACGGGGTAACCCAAGCTCTTGGCTCTAGGGTACTCGTAGAGGTACTCGCCGGCGCCGTAAAGAGCGTGGGCGATCACAACGGTTGGTTTACCGCTTTGGATGATGGGTCTCGAAAGCCCCGGTATCGACATCAACTGGAATACGAGGAAGCCAGCTGAGCCGCTCTCCTTAGCGAGGAAATTGCGAACATCGTTTGCGTTCGAAACGATGTAGTAAGCAAAGTCGATGCTGGGGTAAAGGCGCTCAAGTGCCGGCTTGATAACGTTAAGCCAGGAACCGCTCCACGTCACGAAAGCCACAGGCACGCGAACCCTGTTAGCGCGTGCTGTCATCGCATGTTTGGTCTACGCTCGCCAATAAGCGTATCCCCTCCACCCGAAATGTGCGCGCTGGATACGGCATCGCGGTCTTGCACCTTCGCGAGCAGCGACAGCACCTTGCCCGAACCCCTATCGGTTTTGATGACAGTTTGAGCGCGGCCCCCCTCTAATCTTTAATACGTCACCATGTAGCTCCTTGCGGCGGGGAGAGTATGCGTAACCGCTTCCAGTGGCCGAGCGGGTTCCAGTGCGCAGTATCGCTAACCTTCGATGACGGCTTGCCCTCTCAGTTGAAGGTTGCGATCCCCCTGCTCGATAGGTACGGGGTTAAAGCAACCTTTTACGTAAACCCTTCCGGCGGTGATTGGATTGATAGGTTGAAACCTTGGCGCAAGGTGTCCGAGGAGGAGCACGAGATAGGCAACCACACTCTTTCGCACCCCTGCTCGTGCGTCTACCCTTTCAGCGCGGGCCGCTGCCTTGAGGAGATGACGCTCGAGGATATCGAGGCTGACATCCTGGAGGCTCAGCGCAGGCTCGAAAGCGTCACGGCTAACGGGAGGGTGGAAACCTTCGCCTACCCTTGCGACGAATCCTTCGTGGGTAGGGGGGCTTGGAGGAAGAGCTACGTCCCTGTGGTGGCGCGCTACTTCCTTGCTGCTAGAGACGGGGGCTACCCGCCGTGGTCCAACAACCCCCTCTCGTGTGATCTCCACCACCTGTGGTCGTGGCCAGCGGATAAGCTCAGCACAGCAGAAATGGTGGGTCTCGTGGAGCTGACGACCACTAATGGGCATTGGGCGATCTTCACCTTCCACGGGGTGGGTGGGGACTACCTGCAGGTACCGGAAGACGACTTCAAAGTTCTACTCGAGTACCTGATGGGAAGAGGCGACGTCTGGGTCGCGCCCGTCGCCCAGATCGCAGCTTATGTTTCCGAAAAGCTGAAGGAGCTACAACGTCGGTAGGAGCGCACTACTCCGTGCTAGGCCCTGCTGAGCGTTAGATGGTATCTTGCAGACGCCATCTGCGCGCTAGCGCGCGCTCGCGGGCGATAGGAGGGACGAGTACGTAGCGGTCGACAGGGCCATCGGGGTTCTGCCCGGGATAGTCGCCCCAACCTTAGGCGGCCTAACGGCCTAAACGCTCGGCTTGAGGCCCACACTCCTAACACTGGCGATACTCATGCTAGCACCCTTCTGCGCAATGACCGCCTTAGAAAGGGGTGAAGGTATTTCGCTTTGGCCTGAGCAGGTAGTTCCTGATCTACGCGGCGCGCGCTAGTGCTGAATCCAATTGGCTTTTCGTGCCTAAGTCTTCGGGGTAAACAGCGAGGGATCGCACGAGGAGATGCAAGCTAAAAACGTGAAGGCTGCCCAAGTGGTGGCGGTCGATGCAGCTCCTAACAAGCCAACGAGAAAGATGAAACAGTTGAGGGGGGAGCCCGGGAAAACACCCAAAAGATGATACGCAGGCAACCACCTAAGGTATGCGTTTCAGGGCTAGCATTGTGCTGACGAGGTACGGTTCCGTCGCCACGAGGATCGCCAACCTGAGGAGGTCTGACAGGATTCCCACTTTGAACATCGTAGCCGCTCTAACTTTCTTAGAGCCGTAGACGATAGCCATCGGCGGGGTTGTGGAGGGGAGAGCGCTGGATATGGAGCACGCGAGCGCTGCGGAGAGCACGGGCGCTACGGGGTTTACACCGGCTCCCCTCGCTATAGAGGCGACGAGGGGTGCTGTGATCATGGCTGAAGCAGTGTTGGATGCGGGAAAGGTGATGATGAAGCCTAGGAGAGCTGCCACCGCCGAGAGGGTGAAGGTGTCGAGCGCGCCGATGCTGGAGATCGTAAGCGCTAGCCACTGCGAGAAGCCGCTAGCGTCTAGCGCCGAGCCCATCGCGATGCCTCCGCCGAACATGAAGACCACGTTCCAGTCGACCCCATCCGATATCTCCTGCATCGTCAGCAGCGGCCCTCTGCCCGTCCTCAAGAGGCCCAGCAGTAGCACGGCTAGGGTTGCGGGAGCCGCCTCAGGCAGGTACCCCGAGACGGTGCTGGCTAAGGGCTCTAGGCTGGGCTCGAAGCTCGCGGCTATCGTGAGCGCTCCGGGTAGCACCCACAGGGTGAGCGTGAGCGCGAACACTGCTAGGACGAGCTTCTCCTCGAGGGATAGAGGCTTCTCTTCGCTATCTGGAGGAACCTTGACTTCCTTCTCCTCGAACTTTACAAGCTTGAACACGACGAGCCAGGAGACGATGAGCCCTACCACCGCCTGGGGAGTGCCTACGATAAACCAGTCGAGGAAGGTCAGCTTGAAGCCTGGCACGCTGGACTCGAGCACTTGCTTCGCGATGAGGTTCGGCGGGGTGCTGATGAGGAGGAGCATAGCTCCCGCTGTGGCAGCTTCTCCCAGCGCGAGCATTGTCGCCTCGGTGTACCCGTCGGACGCTCTCACCATGGCGAGGAGCGAGAGCGCTATGGGGAACACCACGCTGGCGGAAGCCGTTATCGAGCCCGTGACCGTGAGCAGGAAGGCGGGTAGACATGCTGCGAAGAACGCTGTCAGCGCGGGGTTCCCGCCTTTATACAGCCTGGCGATGGCTAGAGCAGCCCGTCTGTCTACACCCCACTTCCTGAAGGCGGCCGCGAGCACGAAGCCTCCGATGAAGATCCAGATGATAGGGTTTGTGAAGCTGGTGAGCGCTTTGGACCACGGCACGTAGCCGAGGAGGCTGAATAGCACTGCTGCGAGGATTCCCGTGAGGCCGAGAGGCACTGCTTCCGTGACCCACCAGGATGCCACCCAGAGCAAACCTCCCAAAGCGATCTGGGGGGCCTTCGGGGAGGGTGCTTTCGCGACCAAGGCGGCTTCCTCCACCATCGGTAGCGGCGGGGCTAGCGCGAAGATCAGGAAGAGGAGCGGTCCCAGTAGCAGCTTGAGCGAATCCTTGCTTGAGCGCTCGCTCACAGGTGGGTTCCGGCACCACCATTAATTTTTATTCTCCTAAGCGCGCGCTCAATCAGCGCTATGCCGTCGGTGCGGGTAAAGTTTTACCAGAGGCTGTTCGAGCTAATGCGTGAGTGAGAGGCCGAGAAGAGGGAATGTACGAGAAGCTTCGCTGGAGCTTTCGGCCTACTACCTTATCCTTCTACCTGTGCAGGTACAGCATCCTTCCCCTGCTCCCCTCCATATCGGCCGAGCTCGGAGCGGGCTACGACGAGCTGGCTGCTGCTTTATCCATGCTGTACGCTGGTTACGCCCTAGCGCTGTCGCCCTCGGGGCTGGCCGCAGCGGTGGTGGACGCCTGGAGGCCGCTGCTCGTGGGCGCGGTGATGGCCTTCTCGGCCAACATACTAATGGCGTTGGCGAGCGACTTGAAGCTACTGGCCCTCCTGCTGCTGGTGAACGGGCTGGCTTAAGGAGCGGCGTGGCCATCGCTCATGCAAACAGCCGCGGCGGGATTCAAGGGGGAGGAGGCGGACTACGTCATAGGCGCGATGCTGACAGCAGCTATCCTCGGGCCTTCAGCGGCTTTCCTGGTGGCTGGCTTCGCGATGTACGCGCTCGGCTGGCGCGCGGCGCTTGCTTTGTCTGCCGCTCCCGTAGCGGTGCTGACTCCTTTCATAGCGCGCAGAAGGGCAGAAGGGGCGGCTAGCCGGCGAGCGCCCGTCAGCGTAGCTAAGCGCCCAATCGTGTGGCTCTTGGGGCTGGCTTACGCCTGCCACTACGCTCTTGTGAGAGGCTTCTTGAGCTGGCTGCCAACCATACTGGTCGAAATCGAAGGATTCGACTCTCTCTCGGCGTCCCTGCTGAGCGGGACAGTACCTCTGGCTTCAGCTTGCGCGGCCGCCCTCAGTTCAGCCGTCAGCAGGAGGGCAGGGTTCCAAACGCGATAACGCTATCCTTCGCAACTGCTACCTTGCTCGCCGCTATCGGCTTGGTTGCAGGCTTGAGCGGGGCTTTGGCCACAGCCGTCATCCTGGCCCTGAGCTTTTCGGAGTGGCTCTACTTCACACAGCTCCCCCGCCTCCTGCCGGCCGAGGAGGTGGGGTTGGCGTCGGGCCTAGTGGACACGCTGGGGTACGCTGGCAGCTCTCTAGGAACGCTTCTTCTCGCTGGGGCGGTTGAAGGGGGCCGCCCAGCTGGAGTAGCGGTCTTCTCTCTGGTTGGGCTTGCGGCTGCCATAGCTCTTCGATACAATGCCTCCAAGGACTGAAAGCGCCATCCCCCCTTTTCCGATACTGCTCATTGGAGGAAGGCTCTACAAATTAAGCCCTTAACCCCTGTTCGTAGCCGCGATGCTTAAGCGTCTTCTAGTAACCGCCTCCCCGCTGCTTCTGAGAACGCGGCTTAGACGTTGTTACGGTTAGCGTGGGCGGCTAGATAGCCTTGCCCTCGGGTTTCAATAAGCCGCGCAGCGCGCGCTGCCGTGCTTTCCCAAGAGGCTTTAGCGGGTCGCGCAAACCCCACCTAGCCCTCACGGCTCGGAGGGCTACAACTCGCTCATCCCCTGCTAAAGCGCATATGGACGGCTTTTAACTTTGATTATCGCTTAACACTCGTCGACCTTGCGCGGTTGCGAAATAGAAGCCCACTATACCCGTAGCGACGTAGCGCGCGCTCGCTACTGAGATGGAGGGTGCTGCTGTAGCTCAAGTGGCTTACGTTAACGATATCCCGTGGGTTGTAATCAGGTGCCACTCGGATAGGGCCGATGAAGTCGCTCAGACTATAATCAAGGAGTCCTGGCAGTATGCAGCTGAAAACTCCGCTAAAATAGTCCTCGCAATGATTAAGCTGTGGCCACCAGATAGGTAGCATACCCAGTTTTACGCGCTAAACTCAAGCTACCTGTCCAGTTCTTTCTCCTTGGTTTAACAGCTAGCCACTTAGCTGAAAGTTTGGGAGTTCGATAGAACTCTTGGGTTCACTTGCGCCAGCGCTAGCTACTCGTTGCTCCTCTCCTGGGGGCTGAAGCCTCTCGACTTCATCTGGAGCGCGCTAGATCGCTGCTTACCTTGCTGTGAACGGCACGAGAAGCTTTTAGCTGGGCTCGAGTGTAGCGCGATGCGCGGTTGCCGGGAAAGGCGGATTAAAGCGGTTATTTTCGATAGCGGCGGCACTCTCGTGTACGATAAGGGGTTCTCGCGGCTGCTGCCCGAGAAAATCTCTACAGCATTGAAGGTGCTTGCGGGGCTGGAGGTCCCTCCAAGCCGGATCGAGAAGCTGTGGGAGTGCTCGGAGTGGAGGCGCGAGGATGTTGAGCTTTGGGATCTAGCGCGAGTCATGTTCCTGCTTCGAGGGTTAGGGCTTACTCCCAACGTGAGGCTCAGCGAGCTGGTTTACGCGTCGGTTCTCGAGGCTTACCTAGAAGGCTTCGAGCTCGAGCGCTCGGCTCCATCTGTGCTGCGGGAGCTGAAGGAAGCTGGGTTCAAGCTGGGAATCCTCACGAACGTGGGCAGTTACGATCTGGTCAAGCTGAGGTACGAGAGGGAGGGGCTACTCGACCTTTTCGATGTTGTCATCGCGTCGCAGGCGTTCCCGTGGCGGAAACCTTCCCGCAGGATCTTCGAAGCTGCTTGCTACCTGCTCGGTGTCGAACCGGTTGAAGCGGTCTACGTGGGTGACGACGCGCAGCTGGACATCGCGGGAGCCAAAGCCGCTGGGCTGTACGCGATCCAAGTGCTCAAGCACGCTAGAGAGAAAAGCCGGCTCGCCGACGCGTGGATCGAGACGATAGAGGAGCTGCCCTCCGCGGTCGAGGAGCTGGTGCGGTTTAGCTCTGGTTAGCGCTGAGGGCGCTCGCCGCAGGCTACGCGAAGATCGTTGCAGCGCGAGGGGGCACACCGCACACAAGCTTAGCGCGGCTAGGGTGCGAAGCTCCAGCGCCGATGCTTCCGCAAGAGGCTCCCGCTAGCGCGCGCTTCGTCAAAAACCTTAAAGCGGGGCATCTGCCACTTTTCCGGGTATAAGTTGAATGAGAGAGAGCTGAAAGAGCCTTACAGGCAGTTGCTAGGAAAACTGGTTAAGATTCTCGAGGAGAGGTTTGGAGACGATCTTGTTTCGTTAGTCGTCTACGGGTCCGTGGCTAGGGGCGAGGCCCGGAGGGACAGCGACGTGGACTTGTTGATCGTAGTTAGGAACTTGCCGAGGAGCAAGTTCGCGCGGCAGGACCTGTTTATCGAGGTCGAGGAGGAGCTCGAGGAGGACTTCAAAAGGCTCGAGGCTGAAGGCTACCACATCGATTTCTCACCCATCCTCCTGACACCCGAGGAAGCCGCAAGGACGAGACCGATCTACTTGGACATGGTCGAGGACGCGGTCATCCTATACGACAGGGGCGGCTTCTTCGCGGGTGTGATCGCGAAGCTGAAAGCGAGGCTCCAGGAGCTGGGCGCTCAGCGGGTGAAGCTCGGGAAACGCTGGTACTGGGTTCTGAAGAAAGATTACAGGTGGGGAGAGGTGATAGAGCTGTGAACAACCTTGAGATGGCTAAATCCTACGAGCGGCAGGCGCGAGAGAGGCTGCGCCACGCCCGCGAAGCGCTTGAAAGCGGGAACTACCCCTACGTCGTAAGGCAGTGCCAAGAGGCCGTAGAGAAGCTCTTGAAAGCCGCGCTGAGGGCAACGGGGGTTGAACCCCCGAAGTGGCACGACGTCGGTCCTGTGCTGAGAGCGAACACTGAACGGTTCCCCGGCTGGTTCCGCGAGGAGATATCGAGGCTCGCTCGGATCTCCAGGAAGCTCAGGCGCGAGCGGGAGCCGTCCCTCTACGGCGACGAGGAAACTGGCACCCCTCCCGACGAGCTGTACTTCAGGGAAGACGCGGAAGAGGCGCTCGAGATGGCAGAGTACACGTTCAACGTTGTCTCCAAACTCCTATCGGAGCATGGACCTAGCGCGCGCTAACGGGTGCGGTACGTGGAGGTGGTTGGCAAACTTTCGAACCATCGTTTACCGGGGATGTCGTGCTTATAGTCTATCGGATACCCAAAAAATGCTTAAAGAGAATAATCGATCGCCATCGAGCAAAATCGCTCTTTCCCGCGGCAGAAGCGATACTGAAAGCATCAGACTGTCACGCGCCAATACACTGACCTCCGGCGCGCTACAAACAGGGGAAGAGAGAAATGCTTGGTCGAAAATGTAGGGCTTACCTTTTCTCAAGCTTTTCGATCCGCTCGCTAAGCCTCCTTTCCTCCTCTCTGAGTTTGTCGATCTCTTCTCTGAGCTTCCGGTACTCTTCTCCCTTCTCCAAGTGCCTGCGTATCTGCTCTAGTGCATCTCTAGCGCTTCTAGCAACTCTCCCCGAAGCGTCCGATTGCAGCCTCTCGAGTATCGGTATGACTTTCGGTGAAAGCGATCTCGCGCACGCCGACACTACAGCTAGTTTGACGTGCGGATGCCTGCTCCTCGACGCCTGCTCCAGGAGGGATAAGACCTTCTGTGCTGGAGTGAGGTAACCTAGCGACGCTACTGCTGCGCGCCGTAACGGCATGGGCGTTAGCGGTACAAGGTACTTTTCCAGGATGCTCAGCGCCTCGTCCCCTAAGAGCAGGGCTAAGCTCTCGAGCGCGCCCGCCGCGATTACGTGATTGTGAGATTTTGTTTCCAGAGCCTTCACGAGCACTTCAGAGTACTCTCTGAAGCCGAGCTTGCCGAGGGAGGATGCCGCCTCAGCTCTCACGTAGTAGCTTTCGCTATCGTCTAGCAGCACCCCCGCAAGCCTCTCTGCTACATCTTTCTCCTTGAAGCCAGCAAGAGCCCTTACCACCGCTCTCCTAACCCTCGGGTGCTTTACCTGGTTTAACGCCTGCAAGAGGGTTTCCCGGGCTTTCTGCCCTCCTATCGACGCTATCGCCTGGACGGTCTCGCTCCTAAGCCCCCAGAATTCCTCCTCGGAGAAGAGTATCTTCGCCAGCTCGTCTATGTGGGCTGGGGAAGCCTTCTTCGCCAGCTCCCTAACAGCTAGAATCCTCGGGTACAGGTGGGGGCAGCCGGTAGCGATCCCGAGAAGCTCGTCCGGAGGCAGGTCCAGCGTGAGAGCTTTGAAGACTTTAAACTCGGGGTCCACGCAGACGGCTTTTGGCTTTGAGGGCAGGTTGAAGGCGAAGGTATGCTGCCTATCCTCTACCCAAAGCTTCCTCTCCTCACGGTAGTCGGAGCCTGCGATGACCACTTCCAGCGGGAGCCTGTATTTAGGTAGGGAGTCGTCGCCTTGCGTTTGCGCGATCCTCAACTCTAGGATCTTCTCCTTCTCATCCCACCTGTAGGAGACTTTCAGGGAGGGGTGGCCCGCGTTGTAGACGTACTGCTCGAAGAACCAGTCGAGCTTGAGCCCAGAAACCTCCTCCATGACCTTGCGGAGGTCTTCCGTGTCGGCGTTCTGCTCCCTTCTCGTCTCCAAGTACCTTCTCACGCCCTCTCTGAACTTCTCCTCCCCCACCACGTTCGCTAGGGACCAGAGGACGAGAGCTGCTTTCGGGTAGCTGTGGGAGTCGAAAAGCTCGTCGGGGTACTTGTAGAGGCGGGTTACGATCGGCCTCGCGTACCTGCCGTACTCGGCGAGGTAGGAGTCCACCATCCCCATTAGGTCGTAGACGAACTCGTCCAACCCCAGCTCGCGCCTCCTCCAGAGCGCTTCCATGAGCGTGGCAAAACCCTCGTTCAGCCACAAGTGGCTCCAATCTTTGCACGTTACGAGGTCGCCGAACCACTGGTGGGCTAGCTCGTGTGAAACTAGGGGTTCGCTCCTGAAATCCAGGTGCGCTTTCTCGTCGTGGAGGGTTGCACTGGTCAATATCGTCAGGGAAGCGTTCTCCATACCTCCAGCGACGAACTCGTCGACGCAGACTTGGCTGTACTTCGGGTAGGGGTACTTGACCCCAGTGTACTCTTCGAAGAACTTTATCATCTCCTTCGTCTTCGAGAAGCTCCTCTCGATGTCCTCCTCCCTGCCTTTAGGGACGACGTACTGGAGCAGCAACCCGTCGCACTCCTCCTCTTTAACGTAAAAGTCTCCGACCGCAAAGGCTATCAGGTACGTCGGTATCCTCGAGTTGAGCTTGTAAACCCATTTTTCGAAACCACCTTCTACGGAGCGGTGCAGGAGCTTCCCGTTGCATACCACCTTGAGCCCCTCGGGTGCTTTCACCGCGAGCTCGACGACCGCTTTCCTGTTGGGGTAATCGTAAGTGGGCAGCCAAAACCTCGTGTCCTCGGGTTGCCCTTGCGTGTAGGCGATGTAGGGCTTCCCCCCGTCGGTTGGGACGAACCACACGCCAGCTTTGGGTTCGACGACGCGGTACCTCACCAGAACCTCGAGGACGTCGCCTTTAGAGGCTCTTTCGGGGTACACCTCCAACTCCTTGCCGGTGTACGTGTAGGGAACTTTCGAACCGTTCACCACCACCTCCTCTATCTTCATGTCTACCGCGTGAAGCACGATCTTCTCGCAGCGGTCAGTGCACTTGAGAACGTTCACGGCGGTACCGGCGAGCGAGCGCGACTCGAAGTCGACCTCGATCTCGGCTTTCACCTCGAGGAGCTCGAACCCAGGTTCGGGCGGCCAGAAAGGCTCGTACTCCGGGTATGCGAACCCCCTTCCGGTTTTTACCGCTACCAA
>Ga0185307_1001808_pt1 | contig 11510 bp, 8 predicted proteins | sample LHCtaG_FD_128010 | JGI IMG/M metagenome (GOLD analysis project Ga0185307, IMG submission 128010) | Hot spring microbial communities from Little Hot Creek, USA to study Microbial Dark Matter (Phase II) - LHC4sed_matched (SPADES... | ecosystem: Environmental > Aquatic > Thermal springs > Hot... | reverse complement strand
CGGCTACAAAAGGGTTATCTTTCAATTCCCCTTATTGGGTTCCGATATTTATCTTTCTTTTCTCGGGTTTTTAAGGTTTTTGCCATGATCATTTTGGAAGTTTTCATGACATAAATAAAATTTGCATAAAACTGATGGTATTTATGCCAATTGATGGTAATTTTATGATTGAACTAAGTGTGAATTGTTTCGTCAATTGTCGAAAAGTATATAGACAATTTATAGTTTACTTTATGGTGAACTAAGTTTGAGTTTGTCATTATGTTGTTCGTTTGAGAACTATTACGTATGAATTTATGGCAAGCTGGAAGTTTCATGTTCACTTACCCTTACTTAAATAAAGAGTTTTGTTTTCCAAATTTTATGTAACGACTGTAGAGTGATAGTCAGATAGATATACTTAAATTTTCATTTTTCACATTTATAATTTTGAAGTGAAAGTAAAATGTCATTTGAACCCTATAAATCAGCAAAAGTTGTTTTGATAAAATCTTTAAGTGATCTTCATCCTGGAATTGGCAGGGGGACTGAGGTGGTTGATTTAGCGGTTCAGAGAGATAGCATGGGTTTTCCTGTAATATACAGTTCAAGCATAAAAGGATCGATGAAAACAGCTCTCTATCATAGGGAAAAGAACCTTATTTGTCTCTTAGGGCCAGATCCAACTGATGAGGAGAAATATTCATCTCCAATAGCTGTAATGACATCATACATAGTTTCTTTCCCAGTTAGAAGTTTGAAAGGAATATATACTAATGTCACATGTCCATTCCTCCTTAAGAGATTTGCCAATTATTTGAGTATGGCTTCTGTTCTAAATAAAAAATATGATAAAATAGCGGAAGATGTTAAGAAAATAGCTGATATTTCAGCAAAATTTCCAGCCACAGAGGGCTTCATAAGTAAGCATGTGGTGGATGTATTGGAAAGTGCTGTTTTATGTGATGAGGTTAGAATATCTAAGAACTCAATTGAAGAAAGAAGCGAGATGAAGGTTCTCAGAGATTTAATAGGCTTAGATGAATCTGAAAGTTTAATATCTCTACATGATGATGATGCAAAGGCACTTGTGGATAGATCATTAATAAGGGTTACCAGAATAAGGATAGATAGAGATAAAAAGGTTGTTGAAGAGGGGCCTTGGACGGAAGAGGTCATTCCAGTAGGTACCATATTCGTCACAGTACTTCTTGGGTACGACAAGAATTATCTAGAGAAATGTCTGAAGGGGGAGAAATTGAACGAACTGAAAAATTATTTGAAGAATGAGGGGCTTTTGGATGTCCTGCTAAGAGAAGTTAAGTATCTGATAATAGGGGGGAATGAAACTATCGGAAGAGGTATTGTAGAGCTTAAAGAGGTGTGATGATGCAGGTGCTCCTCAGTCCAGAGGAAAGAGCTGTAAATGACTTCAAGTTGGTGTATAAGCTTTTTCAAGAAATCTCAAAGTTATCGGATAAGAGTGAGGAGAAATTTGGAAAATCCTTTAGAGCTAGAGCAAGGGAGAGCCCTCCTCTCTTATATGAAGTTGGAGTACTACCTGTCATAAGCTTCATATATGCCAAGACTAGAGATGCTGATGAACAAACATATACAATTTTCATTAATTTTACCAAACAAGTTCAGATGACACCTGAAAATTTAAAGAAGCTTAACTCAACGGAAGGAGGTTATGCCGCCTACCTCTACCTAATTCTTTCAGAAATAAAGAGACTTGTACCCAAGGAGGACATAGATCCGAGTTCTCCTCTATCTTGTATAGAAGCATTAATAGGCTCGGGAATTTTAACAATCCTTCCATCACTTCTCATGCCATATTTGCTGGAAATAAAGAGGCTTGCTGAAGCAGTTTTCCCCTCTGAACGATAAAAGGTGAGTAGATGTTACCTTCCTCGAATCTCTTCCTCTTAAAAGCAGCAACGTTATTCCATGACCCTCCCGATAAAGCGTGGTGTCTGAGAAGAGGTGAAAACCATGAGACTTGGGCAGAAGAACTTGCTAGAGAAGCATTAACAGGTACTCCCCTCGAAAATGCAGTTACTATGCTTTCAGACGGCATAGTAATAGATGCTGATAAGCTAGCGGCTTCGGTGGACAGAAATTTGCTTAACTTGCTTATAGGAAGTAAGAAAGGTGCATTGCCAGAAAAGAAAATAAAACTGAAAAATCCAATAGACCCTAGAATAGAGATTGATTTAAGCAATGTGGATCTATCGAAAGAGCAATCGATAAAGGCAATGAGGAAATTGAATGAAATATTGAAGAAAATAGATGATCCAGAGAAGGCATATCTTGCTCTTTACGGACTCTACGAACTCATATGGATAAATGAGGGACTACCTTCAGGACCTGCTGATACTAGAATACCGACCCATACGATATTTGATCATCTTTATGCAACGGCATCTGCGCTTAACTGGACGTATGAGGGTAGAGGCTTCCTAGTCTACTTAGATGTAGCGGGAGTGCAAGATTTCATATCGCAATCTAGGAAGCTGAGAGACTTATGGGCATCAAGTTACCTGGTCTCAACGCTTCTCTGGAGTGTAGTACTCGATTTCATTAAAATGTACGGACCAGACATAGTCATAGTCCCAACTTGTAGATTCAACTTCTTCTTCTACTATCACCTTATGAATGTAATACCTGAAATAAAAGAGGACGTAATGAAATTTCTAAATTTCATATATGATGGATGGCAATTTCCGAGATTTGCAATAATTCCAGCTTCGATGACACTTATGCTCCCATTTGTTGAGAAAGACATTGAAACCTTGATAAAAGAGGAGTTCAAGAGAAAGTGGGAGCTACTCTGCGATGGCATATTAAGTTTATCAGAATCTGATTTTCAACCTCTAGTGATGAAGCTTCAAGAAAATGAGGAATACGAATTCGTAAAGAACCCTCCCATTACATTAAGAGTTTCTACAGTAAAAATCTCCATAAAAGATTCTCTCACATCCTATAGCAATGTATTCGATGAAGTGGTGAAGATGAATAGAATGAAGAAGCTTTTAAAGATAGATCCAGCATGCATGCTTCCACTAACTAAGATGACAAAGGAGATATTTGATGGGAAGAGAGGGGGGACTAGTGGGAGAGGGTTTGAATACTGCACGATGTGTGGAAAACTTCCAGCGATAATTGATGAGAAATGGATGAAAGATCTTAAAGCTCTTTTAGGAGAGGGGGAGAAGCTTTGTCCATACTGTCTCATAAAGAGGATATTCTCCTTTAGACCTGGAATGGCTTTAAGTAAGATTTTGGGATATGGGGATAACATAAAAATAGAGAAATATCCCTCTTTAGCAGATTTCTCCACCTTTGACTTCAAAAATAGCATTATTTCAAACGCATCAAAGCTAAATGAACTATGGAAATATGAGAGTATAAGGGAACTCTTGGAAGTACTTCTGATATCTCTTAAGGAAAAGGAAGAGGTTAAGTCTCAGTGGAAGTATCAAGAAAGGAAGTTTAAGGAGCTAAACGAACTTCATATAAACGATGAGTTAAAGGATTACCTCAAAAACTTCCTTTTCGCCGAATCGGAAGATGCAATACTTGAAACGAGAGGTTATGGGATATCTCCTAGAGACCTTTGGAATCGAGTTAGAAGGGAACTTCAAGAGAGAGGGATTTCAACTTCTCCAATAAACACATATTATGCGTTAATAAGGGCCGATGGGGATAACATGGGTAAGATTATGGGAGGGGATCTTAGTGTTCTTGGAATAAAAGTGGAGGATTATATCGTCAATTCGTTTGAGGGGGAATCAAGAAAAATAATAGAGATTTTACTGAAAGACAAAGATTTAGCTAAGAAAATTGCACGTGAAAAGGGTCTTGATGAGAAGAATATAGATGAAACCAGCAAATTCATAGAGGATATTAGACTAGTGGGAAGATTGCCAGTCAGCATATCTTATCAAGTCTCAGTTTCAAGAGCTTTAATGATAGCAGCTCTAAAGGATGTGGAGATAGTGGAGAAAAACAATGGAATTATAATTTATGCGGGGGGAGATGATCTTCTTTCAGTAGCACCTGTTAGTTCTGCTATTAAGATAATCGATGAAAGTAGATTAACATATGGAGGTTTTGTAAGGGAAACGCATAGTCACAGGAACACGAGGTTTCACAAGTTCAATAACTATTATATTCCATCAATGGGAAATATGGGGAGAAGCTATTCCCTTTATATTGCACATTATAAGTATCCACTTTATGATGTGATAAAAGCTTCTACTTTAAGTCTCGATGAAATAGCGAAAAAATCAGTTTGGATATGTGGGGATGGTAAGAGGAAGGAGAAGGATTCTTTAGTCATAACATATTCGGCAAGAGGTCGTGTGGAAAACTCTGTTATTCCATTCTCCTTAGAGAAACCTAAATTTGCACTCACAAATCTTACGCTATTCCTAGAGGATATGATGAAAATGGTTTCATCAAAAGTGGTTTCAACAACATTTCTTTACGAAGCATCTGGTGGAAACATAATAAAAACGGCGAAAGCGGCATGGAAAGCGAAGGAGATGGAATTATTCGAGGAATTAATAAGATACCTAGTGAAAAGGCATTTACAAGAAGGGGGAGAAGACTTCATGGGTATGATAATGAAAACAATAAAAGAAAATGAAGATGTCAGGAGATATGACGCACGAGAAGAAATCGAAGAACCCCTATTTCTGGAAATTTTTAGGTCTTGCAAGCTTCTTTATAGCAGTTTGAGGGGTGAGTAGATGCATAGAGCTTTATTTAGAGTTCTTGAACCATATTTATTTAGAGGACCTGGAGAGTTTGACCCAAGTACGAGGGGAGTTTATTCTTTTGCACATTCTCTTCTCGCACCAAGCCCATCAACAATAGCAGGAGCTATTGCAACAACATTCGGATATATAGACACAAGCTACATGGAGTGGGATTCTGCGTACTCGACGGTTCTTAGAGGGGCGAAACTTAGAGGGCCTTATCTAAGGAGGGGATTTACCTACTATGTGGAGAATAGGGTTGATGGCGTATTCTTGATGTTGGATGACATCCCGAGGTATTCAGATATTAAAAGGAAACAACTTTATGGAGAGATGAGAGAGAAGCTAAAGGAGGGAGAATTTATTAAAAGGGGATTTATACCTCGAAAATTAACTTTTACTGGAATAGGATTGAAAACGAGAACTGAAGAGATGAAGAAGGTAGCTGATGATGTGAAAGGACTCATTTACACAGCAAACTTCATGGACTATATATCTGGAAGGGATGCTAACGTAGAAACTACAATAGAATTTGATATAATATCTGAGAAAATGGAAATTGGAAAACATGTAGTGAGACTTGGAGGGGAGGGAAGACTTTCACTTCTTGAAATACTAGAAGTTGATAGATATATATGTGAAATCCCTGAGAAGGCAAATCTCCTCTACGTTTTATCCCCTATACTCTATGAAACTGGAATAGAGTTTGTGGGGAAACTGAAGGAAGACTTACGGGAAGCTGGTGATATTAAAGTTTATGGAAAGATAGAAATCTTAGGTGCTGGATATAGTGAGGTGAGGAAGAAAAGGAAGCCGATCTATCAAGCTCTTATCCCAGGGAGTATTATAGTTCTTGAAAAGAGTGTGGATGGGAGGAGAATATATGAGGAGGGGATAGGCATTGGAAGAGAACTTGGATTTGGTTCCGTTATTCCAATCATGGGGTGATAGGGATGAACGTTGTCCTTAAGTTAAGGAGTGAGAGTTTGCTTCTTCTTGGAGGATATGATACCCGATTCCATGAAGATGATCCCCTCAGAACTCAATCAATCAAAGGGCTTTGGAGATACTGGTTAAGAGCTTACATAGCGGGAGCTCTGTACGAAGCTGGGAAACTTAAGTGCAAAAAGGAATGTACATCTGAAATATGTGAAAAAACAGGGAATATATTGGGTAGCCTTAATTCAGCTTCAAAGTTCAGATTAATTATAGACAGAGTTTCTTTTGGCGAGGAAAGACTTAAGGATATAAGCGGTGCTCAAAGGATAAGACTTCTTCGACTTGGAAAGCTGGAGAAGATAAGTGATAGAAAGAATCTTTATGCGGAGATAAGGATAGAAAAATCTCCTCATATTGAAAAAATTGATGAAAATGAGAGAAAGCTTGCAATAGGATCCCTCTTAACCGCTCTATCCTTAAATGGGATAGGAAAAGGGGGGAGAAGAGGTTTGGGTACATTTTCGATTGAAATTGATGGTTTTGAAGGAAAATTTTTAAAAGACAATAAAATCAATTACAATATGCTAAAAGAACTAATAAATGAAACTTTAGATTCTGCAAGACTTTACCTTAATCTCGGAATAGAAAGGGTATATGAAATACCGCCACTTGACTGTATATCTAGAGTGAAAATCGACTTATCAGACATCGATGAATCCATTAGCTTATTTGACAAGAAAAAGGTCCCAGTTTTTACAATAATAAAAGCTGAACCGAAAACCAAGGAAGAAATAGAAAAGATGTTGATTGAACTTCAAGGCTTCTTCCATAGACATGGGGGACCAAAAATAACGAAGAAGAAGTTGGCTTGGTTTCTGGGTCTTCCTAGGAAGCAAAGGAAGGCAAGCTATATAAGTAATGTTAATAGAAGAGCAAGTCCAATTCATTTAGCAGTTCATGAGGGAAGTGCTCTTTTCACTTTATTCCTTTCTAGCGACTGGCCTTCTAAAATTATATGGAAAGGGGGAAAATATGAGAAACCACAAAACGTAAATGGCGGGAGGGTGAGAGAGGCATATCTCTGCGCAATTTCAAGTCTCGAAGATTATCTTAAAGAAATAGATTACAGGTACGAGGTGATTTATCCATGATAGATGCTAAAGAAATCCCCTTAGATCCATCCTTCATTAATGTGGTTTCTTGGCTTAGGATTGAAAGTGTGAAATATTTAAGAGATAAGGCTAGAGTCAGGAAAAAAGATCGTAAAAAAAGAAGTATTTTTCTTTCTCCGGAGGAGAGGAAGAGAAAGATATTAGAGGATTTATCAGCAGTTTATTCCCCAAAAAAGCTTAATGAATTATTTAAAAAGGCTTCAAGTCTTCTAGATGCGCAGAAATCAGCTCTTCAAGCATGTGGATATATTGTATTCGATTTTCCGGGGAGAACAAAATCGAGATTAATAGTGGGTATGGCAAGCGATATATTTGGAAAACAAATATTTGAAGTGGGTTTATCATGGGATCCTTTGCTGAATCTCCCCTACATACCTGCATCTTCCCTTAAGGGGGCTTTCAGATCCTACATAGAGATGGAAAAGAAGGATTTAACCCCAAAACTTGGAACTAAAGAGGAAGTATCTTCCATAATATTTCTCAACGCATATCCCATAGACTCAAAGTTCAACCTTCTGGTCCCCGAAGTCACAACCCCCATATATAAGGAGCAAGAAGGGAAAATAAGAGAAACGGAAGCCAAACCCACCCCCATCATATACCCCGTAGTAAATAAGGATGTTATATTTAGGATAGTGGTTGGTGTAAAGCCGGAAGAGAAGGAACTTATCAACCGTCTCAAATTATTCTTAAAAGATGTATTAGAAAGAGGAATTGGAGCGAAAACCCTTCTTGGATATGGTATAATGGAGCTTGAGGAGCACGATCAATGATGTTTACAAGATAAAAACATGATTTACGTATAAAGGGATTCTTCACAACAAAACCTCATAAATATGTAAGATAAATATATAAGAGGATAAAAGATATTCAACCCCCCTCAAAATTTTCAATCATTTCAGTTTTTTTGTCATATACATTCATTCTAACTTGTTAAATCATAAACCCTGTAGAAGGGATTGAAAGGGATAAGCATAGAGAACCTAATAAAGGGAATTAAACGTCACGTTGTACCCCTGATTTACGAGTTGCTTGAAGACTTCAATCTTCTCATGCAACGACCGTTTCACAATTGTTTCAACTATAATGTTCCACACCCATTTCACTTGTGTGTTTCGAGCCATGATCTTCTTCATATTCTCGGCATCTTCTAGCATTCTTGCGGCTGTGTTGTAGTATTGTAATGCATTTCTTTCCCTAACCGCATCTTCCAATGCCATTATGTTTATCTCCATGCTTCCCCAACCCCCATTCAATATCTTTCAATTCCCTTTGTTGGGTTCTAAGACGTTTACAAGTCTAAATGAGTTAGCTGTTGATTTCTTTCAATTCCCTTTGTTGGGTTCAAGATCATTAGAAAATGGCAAAACAGTTATACTAGCAAAACTTTCAATTCCCTTTGTTGGGTTCAAAAAAGTGGAATAAGGGAAATTTTGGGTTTACCCATATCCTTTCAATTCCCTTTGTTGGGTTCCAGACGACGTGTATTACGACGATGAGGGTAACTATTACTTCTTTCAATTCCCTTTGTTGGGTTCCTGTTACCATTCCACAGCTTGAAGAATCAATTAGCACAACCTTTCAATTCCCTTTGTTGGGTTCGATTGAAAAGAAGATTCGAAGAGCTGAAAGAGATAGTACTTTCAATTCCCTTTGTTGGGTTCTTCTTTCAACATATAGTAGGTTAGGAGGTGAGTAGGTTCTTTCAATTCCCTTTGTTGGGTTCTTTTTGCTCTGTTTATGTAAATCAAATTTTCCAGTGGAAATCTTTCAATTCCCTTTGTTGGGTTCGATACTAGACATATATTGCTTAGAAACAAACGCCTTGATACTTTCAATTCCCTTTGTTGGGTTCACTAACACGCTTCAAAATAGATTGTGTAGTTGAGAAAGCTAACTTTCAATTCCCTTTGTTGGGTTCTTCAAATACGAACAATTTGCAGACAAATTCGGCCCAATACTCTTTCAATTCCCTTTGTTGGGTTCATATATCAATTGAAGGTGGATTTGTATGCTCAAACTCACCTTTCAATTCCCTTTGTTGGGTTCATGTAAATCGCCTTTATTTCCCAAATTGCCACGGAGTCCAACTTTCAATTCCCTTTGTTGGGTTCTTTCCTTGAGCATGACTATACTCACATGCTTATATATGCCTTTCAATTCCCTTTGTTGGGTTCATAGTAAGAACGGAGAACGGAAAAAGATTAACTGCAGTTTTTAGCTTTCAATTCCCTTTGTTGGGTTCATGACCCAGCATTGGGTTTCACCATAAATGTGAATGGAGTCTTTCAATTCCCTTTGTTGGGTTCGCCATTCAGTCTAATAGCATTCTACAAGAATACAAATGTAGCTCTTTCAATTCCCTTTGTTGGGTTCTAACAAAGACCGGGATAATTGGATGGCTTACGAGGTAAACTTTCAATTCCCTTTGTTGGGTTCACAAGACGGAAATTCATGCTCCAATTCACATAAGCATTTTCTTTCAATTCCCTTTGTTGGGTTCATATTGGAAAGCTTATTGGCAGGAATAAAAGAAGGAATATGGCTTTCAATTCCCTTTGTTGGGTTCTTTAGTAATAAAGGTGAAAGATGGAGAATTGTCAATTGGCTTTCAATTCCCTTTGTTGGGTTCAACCTTCTCTATCTCTGACAGCCACACATCACCCTTGTCGCTTTCAATTCCCTTTGTTGGGTTCATTCGAAGCGCATATACACCGCAAATACAACAACCACAAATCTTTCAATTCCCTTTGTTGGGTTCAGAGGAGTTTCTCGAGCTTGCACCCACAGCTGAGGAGATAAACTTTCAATTCCCTTTGTTGGGTTCGTACTTTGGACAATTAACAGGTTGGTTCAGAGGGTTCTTCCTTTCAATTCCCTTTGTTGGGTTCCGTTTAAGTAGACGAATATCTTTCCTTCGGTTTCATCATCTTTCAATTCCCTTTGTTGGGTTCGTGGTAAATTTGAGGAGGTGGTAAAATGAGTTTTAACAACTTTCAATTCCCTTTGTTGGGTTCGCTATTTCGGTTTAGATTACACTACAAGAACAGTGTTAGGCTTTCAATTCCCTTTGTTGGGTTCAAAAACAAGAAAGAAAAAAGAAGGATAGAAAAAATAAAAACTTTCAATTCCCTTTGTTGGGTTCCAGAATGTGGATACCAAGGCTATGCGGACAAAAGAAAAGCTTTCAATTCCCTTTGTTGGGTTCCCTACATACGCTACACTTTTTAGAGCAGTATAGTAGTATACTTTCAATTCCCTTTGTTGGGTTCTGTTATACATGCTTTTCTTGACTGGTTTAACAATTGTCATTGCTTTCAATTCCCTTTGTTGGGTTCATCAAGAAGAACAAAAAAGAAGAGAGGAAGAGAGAAAGCTTTCAATTCCCTTTGTTGGGTTCATGGGGGTGGTTTAATGTCAAAAAGAAAGGAAAGACAAAAACCTTTCAATTCCCTTTGTTGGGTTCATATGTTGATGGAACATTGAAAGCTGAAGCATCATGGACCTTTCAATTCCCTTTGTTGGGTTCTTATAAACGTTAGATTGGTTGATTCAATTGATGTTTCCTTTCAATTCCCTTTGTTGGGTTCTTGACTCCTGTCTTCACAGCCATAGTGCATTCGAAGAAGGCTTTCAATTCCCTTTGTTGGGTTCTTCACTGATTCCAGTGGGATACAGAAACGACATACGAAAAGTCTTTCAATTCCCTTTGTTGGGTTCTAGATATACAGCAACTATTCAACACAATGATGAACCTAACTTTCAATTCCCTTTGTTGGGTTCACTTGGAAGGATATTCGACATAGGTGTAAAAGAATATTACCTTTCAATTCCCTTTGTTGGGTTCTGCGAAACGGCAAAGTGCTAAGTGCAACCATGGGTAAAAACTTTCAATTCCCTTTGTTGGGTTCGTCAGAGATGAAAGCATACTATATCTACATACAAGTGTAAGCTTTCAATTCCCTTTGTTGGGTTCATTGAGGCTACATGAAATACAAACACAATATACCCCCTTTCAATTCCCTTTGTTGGGTTCATCAATATCAGCAGAGCTGGAAGAACAAATAAACGCACTCTTTCAATTCCCTTTGTTGGGTTCTTAGGTGTTTTGCAATTACTTCTAAAATGCTTATATGGATTCTTTCAATTCCCTTTGTTGGGTTCATGGTTAAGGGTTCGCAGGCTAGGATAGACAAATATAACACTACTTTCAATTCCCTTTGTTGGGTTCGGCAGAACAACTCTACCCCCTATACGACACCTACCAAGCTTTCAATTCCCTTTGTTGGGTTCGTTTAGTGCTAAGCGTATTCGTAGTGATACTTTTCGTTACTTTCAATTCCCTTTGTTGGGTTCAGTGCTAATAGTGTGGGGGCAGTGGTAATAAATCAATATACCTTTCAATTCCCTTTGTTGGGTTCGTTATGAATATTGTGTATAACCCATATGATGGATATGTATATGCTTTCAATTCCCTTTGTTGGGTTCATTGAATTGCCTTATGACAGTGAGGACATAGACACTATATCTTTCAATTCCCTTTGTTGGGTTCGTGATAGTGCAGTAGTCATTAAATAGTCCTTAACTTCTACAACTTTCAATTCCCTTTGTTGGGTTCGAGGGGTATATTTGCTTTGGACTAGTGGTGCCACTT
>Ga0185307_1001807_pt1 | contig 11511 bp, 11 predicted proteins | sample LHCtaG_FD_128010 | JGI IMG/M metagenome (GOLD analysis project Ga0185307, IMG submission 128010) | Hot spring microbial communities from Little Hot Creek, USA to study Microbial Dark Matter (Phase II) - LHC4sed_matched (SPADES... | ecosystem: Environmental > Aquatic > Thermal springs > Hot... | reverse complement strand
ATGTAGAAAAATATCAAGGCTAATTTTGCTATTCTTCTGAACTTGAGCATTACAAGCACTCACTTAAAAGATACAGAAATACCATTTCAACTTTCATACGGTGAAATATACATGGGTAGCTGTTCCGATTAGGGATTAGAGAAAAAATGGAAGCTTCAAATGCATAGAAGACATAGTTAATAAAACGCTTAGAATAGAAGTTATATAGAAAGTGATGGGAAGACGATAAACTTAACCTTGAAAACTGAAATGAGGATGATGCCTGGCAAACTGGATAAATGAAATGACCGAAAAACAAGTTTGGAATAACGTCAAGCCAAGTAGTGATGCTTTGGATGCTGCTATACTTAATCGGGATAAAATGAAATTCGAAAACGCTCTCCTTAAGATAGCCATAGTTGACAAATTCCCTTATAACAATTGGTACTCATGCAACTTAGCAAGAGAATTATCAAAAATACTAAAAGGCAAGGGAATAGTTTTTTTATATGGGCCAAAGAATTCCACATCTAAGCAAATTGGCTATTGCATTTATCGACGCGTATGGTCTCCCTTTCTATATCCTATTCAAATAATCAAACAAGCAATTCGCGATAAGGTCAAAATTCTTCACATACAATTTGAATTCGTAACTTTTGGAAAATTTTATGTAAGCATTTTAGTAATACCATTGATAGCATTATCAAAATTATTAAATTTTAAAGTGGTTGTTACACTACATGGGCCAGTTTTCCCCAAGAATATGTCAGAAGAAATAATTAACAACTTATTGCCAAGCTCGTCTAAAATCCTTGTCTATCTGACAGTTTTTTACATAATTCTTTTTTATAAGCTCGTTAATTTCCTTTCATCAAAAATAATAGTTCATGCAAAAATTTTTCAAAGATGGTTATTCACCTACGGAATAAAGAATTGTATAGTTATTCCTCATGGAGTTATAGACGCCGCACCTATGATTAATCATGTGAAATTGAATAGCTGGAGCTCATGTTTTCATGATAAGAAAATAATATTATATTTTGGGGTATTATCTCCTCGTAAGGGATTAGAATATTTAATTAGAAGTTTTCAGGAGATAGCCTCAAATTTTCCCGAGTCTGTACTCATTATAGCTGGGTATGAACCCTATTATTACCAGAATTACAAAAAGTCATTGGAAGAACTTATTAAGTCTTTGGGCTTAGAACATAAGGTATTTTTTACAGGTTTCATTGAAGATGAAGATGTTCATATACTCTTTTCAATGGCTGAGATTATCGTTTTGCCATACATTTATTCTGTGTCTGCGAGTGGACCACTATCTATAGCTATACAACATCGCAAGCCAATTGTAGCTACGAAAACTGCATTTTTTAGTGAGATATTGCTAAATAGGTGTGACGCTATACTTATTCCTCCTCGTGATGCTAGGGCACTCACAAAAGCGATTGCAAAATTGCTTGAAGATAGTTCGACAAGGGAAATTTTATCCAAAAACCTTGCCATAAAAGCTCATCGTTATTCATGGCAAAGAATAGCCGAAAATACCTTGAAGGAGTACTTTGACTTAGTAGTAAGCGCCTCGAATAATTCACGAGTTAGTATAGATAATTAAATCGAGAAAAGCGAATAGGTTAAATGAAGAACCCTCTGGTAAGTGTTGTTATTAATTTTCGTAATGAGGCTGAAAACATAGATATGGCACCTTTGGCACTTTCAAGGCAGACTTACCGTAATTTTGAAGTAATTCTAGTAGATGATGGATCAACTGACAGAACAGCTGAGCTAACATTAGAAAAATATGGTACTCTATTGCCAAATGTTACCTTAATTAAAGTTGGAAAATGCTTGGGATTACGTCCTGCAAGGAATCTAGGAGTAAAAAAATCAAGAGGAGACATAATAATCACTCTTGACTTTCATACGACTTTTGATCAAAAGTTTATTGAAAGAATAGTTAAGGTATTTACTGATAATGAGAAAGTGGGTGCCGTTGGTTCTCTTATATTGCCTTATGGAAATGAATGGTTTAATCGCGGAATGCGTGTCATTGAAAAGTTTCTCTTTAAATTGAGAAGATTAATAAGAGGATATAACTACATATTTGGAACAGCAGCTGCTTATAGGGCTAAAGCTCTTAGGGAAATTGGTTACTTAAGTACCAGTAATATTGTTGAGGATGTGGATGCTTCTTGGAAACTTGCCAAATGTGGATGGGATATTTTGATTGCTGAAGACAATCTAGTATTTCATAAAGGATCTTATAAAACATTTGGAGGATTTTTAAGGAAACTGTTTGTTGGGGGTGTGCGCGGAGCTTTTTTGCTTTCGAGATATAAGAAAAAACTTTTTTATCCTCAATATTTAATAAGGTTTTTACTACCGTTTATCCTCATTCCACTTTTTTTATTTCCATTTATTTTGCCTCTTTTAATGGTAATTTATTTACTAGTGGGTACTTTTGTCTTTATCCTGATATCAAAAGAATCTATCAGAAATTCCTTGTTAGGTATCATCATCTTTCTTCTAATGATAGTTATTTTTTCTTTGGGACTATATTATGGATTAATTGCGATAATTACGAGAAAGAATATAAGCATTGATTAAAGAGCTAATCGTTTTTATGAGGCTAGTAAAACTAGATTATGCTAGAAATATTTGAATATATTTATGCTGACATGATCATTAACCTTTTGGCTATAATAGAACTCCTTCTTTACTTCAGTTTTCTTATAGCATTTTCAGTAATGCTAATACATCTTTTAGCAAAAAGAAAACATGTAATATCCATAATACATAAATTTACGTTTGGATTTGGAATAGCACTAATAGTAATATCATTTTCTGAAGCTATAGTAGTCTGGTTTGGTTTTGATTCGATGTTTATTAGAAGATTAGAAACGGTATTCATTACTTTATTTGTGATAGTGTTGGCAATAAAATATCGACCTAAAACATTGAAAATCTCTATGTATGCACGAACAAGCATAGTGTTGTTTCTCTTTTTATACTTTACAGTAACCTTAGTGAGCATAGTATTGTTCTTTTCTGCAAATTTCAATGTTGGTGTTTTCTGGGATGATATCTTTAGGTATCCTTGGATAGCAAATATGTATCATAATTTAGGTCCAACCATTCGTTCGCCATATGTAATATTACCTGCTTTAACAAAATTCATAGCCGATTCAGTTAGTATGCCCTTTCAACATGGGTACGCGTTGTTATGTATTTTTACTGGATTCATCATCCTATCCATTTTCTCCTACTTCAAATCTGTAAGAAGAAATTGTCGTGAAAGTATTATTTGGTTAACAGTGATAATTGTGCTTTTTGGTTCAAATTTAGCGACAATTACTTTATTGACAAATTTTTTAAGTAGGGTTGATCCCTCAAGAGTGTTTGAGCCTAAAATGCTTTATGATTATACTGTAGATAAATATGGCCCACCACAAATTGTTGGTTCCTGGATTTATTTAAAGGCAGCTAGTTTTGGCGGTGCTTTTATTTTTTCATCGCTAGCGGCCCTCAATTTTGCTAAATATAATGGTTTTTCAAAACAAATTGCGATTATTCTTGCAATATTTTTATTTTCATATGGTTTGCTCGGTGGTAATTTACTTCTGGCTTTGATGACTTTTCCTCTTTTTCTTTATAAAATCTTCATGTTGGGACGATGGAGATCTATCTTGGCATTCCTATTGGTGCTTTTTTGTACAGATGCTATATTCAAGTTTTCTTTCCTAAATCAGATCGTTATTAAGTTTTCTCAATTACTTAAATCTTTTACGTATTTTCCTATATGTTTCTTCATATTTTCATTAATGTCGTTAATTTTAATAAGTAGAAGATATCAAATCTTTCAAAAAATAAACTCTTCTTTCAGAAATTTGATGCCTAAATTTAATAATATCTTTGCAAAACGCTGGTTTGACTTGGTCCTTAAAAAGGCATTAATTATAGTTAGCGTTCTTATGGTAATAGTCTCGGTATTCTTTGAGATTATAAATTTTGATACTATAAAATATTCTGATATGTGGAAGAGCAACATTATTTTTCCATTCTTTTATGTTACTGTAAGAACGTTTGGTTGGTCTCTTCCTATAATCATAGCAGGAGCGTTTAACCTTAGAGATTATGCAGAACGTAAAGAATTTTTTTTATGGCTTATTGGAATAGTAACATCATTAATTTATATAGCATTTTATTCGGTTATTGATTACTCAGCAATTATTTTTATAAATAGAGTGGTGTCTTATATTGTTTTTCCATGTGGTTTCTTGATATCCAGAGGTTTAGAACGAATTTTAAACAGTAGGTGTTATATGCTTTTGATGACTTTTATGATCCTGTTAAGTAGCTTTTACGTATTTTGGTTTACTTTAGGATATTACACTACTGGAGTTAATTTTACTATTTCCTCTAATAAGCAAAAACTTCTAGTTTTTATGTCAACTATATCCAAAGGAGGGTATATGCTTGTTCATAACGAAGAGGATACCAATTTGATATCATCTATGCCTTATGCGAAAGTAATATGTGCTGAAAAGTGGTTTGGTTCTCAAAAAAATGATTATGCATGGTATTACTGGGTACTCTCAGAAGGGAATGTTAGCAGCATTCGGAACGCATTGAAAAAACTAGAAATCAAGTATCTTATAATCAATTTAAATACTCTTTCATCGAGTAGAATACTCCAAAATCCAAATTATCTAGAACTACTGGATGAATTTAAACCTATTTATCAAGAGAATAATTATATTATCTTTGAAACGAATCTGCTCTTATCTTATGGAACACCAAAATGCCCTACTATTCCATCGCCTCTGAATGACTTCTTGGGCGTGAAAGATTGTGAAAAATAAGGCATTTTTGTTAGGTATTGATGGGGCTTCCTGGAATATCATTAAATGGATGATTGATGATGGCGTTTTGCCAAATTTCAAGGAAATTTGCAGAGAAGGTGTGACTGGAACGCTAAGTTCAACAATTCCTCCCATGTCTTTACCAGCATGGAATAGCATTTTCACAGGTACAAATCCCGGAAAGCATGGCATACCGGATAGTGTCGCAAGAATTAATGGACAAAATGTACCTATAATAAATAGTAAATTTAGGAGTACACCAACATTGTGGGAGTATTTGTCAACAAACGAAATGTATTGTATAATCGTTAATGACCCTGTGTCATATCCTCCATTAAGAATCAAAGGCATTCACATGACAGGATTTTTAACTCCTTCCAATTCCGACCAATTTATTTATCCAATAGAATTGAAGGATCGCATAAAACATATGAAAAGATACATCCCGGAAGTCCCAGAGAACTATTACATTATGCTCAGAAAAAACCTGGATGTGGCCTTAGAAATAGGATTGATGATAAGCAAAACTCAAGAAGACATAGTATTTTCATTGCTACATAACTTTACTTGGGACATATTTAACTTTACAGTTACTTTAACCGATAGGGTACTTCATTTTATGTGGCATAGAAAAAAGCTGATTAAAAAATTGTATAAACATGTTGATGTCTTCTTAGGCAGGGTACTCAATTTTTGTTTATCAGAGAATGCTGACTTAATTATAGTCTCAGATCACGGATTTGAAACTTTAAAATATTTCTTTTATATCAATAATTGGTTAATGGATAAGGGATTTGCTTCAAAAGAACTAAAAAGGATAATTCAACGATACCGAAATTACATTCTTAAATATCTTATTCAAGCACCCCTGTTTATTAATCTTGCGAAAAAGTTTCAGATACCACAAAGATTACCAAAATTTTCTGTAGATGATATAGCATTATCTTTTGGTACTGGTAGCATTTTTCTAAATAATTCACTAGAAGAACAGACGAAGAAAAGAATTCTACACAGGCTTATGAAAGAGCTAATTAATGTAAAGCATAGAAATAACTCAGTTTTTGATGGGATTTTTCAAAGAGAGGATATTTTGTGGGGCCCCTATGTAAATAGAGCTGGCGATATATTAGTGAATTTTGCGAAATGTTACGACATACATACGGGAATTATAGGTCAAAAATGGTTTGGTAGTAGCAAGTATATTTTCGAGCAAGTAAGTCGTACTGGTAAACACTCGAAGCTGGGAATATTTATAGGATATGGGCCTAATATAACGAGAAACCGAAGGGTTCAGTATTTAATAAAAACTTGGGACATAGCACCAACGCTCCTGCATATGTTAGGCCTATTTATTCCGGATTATATGGATGGTAGAGTTTTAAAAGAAATATTTAAAGAAGGAAGTGAACCTGCTATTAGATCCATAAAATACAAATATAGAACCGAGCAGGAACGAATTAGGTTGCGTTTAAAAGCACTTAGTAAAAGAAAAATTATCTGAGAATAAATATTTAGATGAAATTTTGATGACTGGAAAAATACTTAATATTATGGAAGAAGAGTGGGATTATTTAATAATCTTAGATGCATGTAGATACGATTATTTCTCAGCTTTTTGGAAAAATTATTTTGATGGAGAGTTAGAGAAGCGAGTCTCCTTAGGTTCATGTATGCTTGAGTGGTGCTTGAAATCATTTAAAGGTTATTATCCAGTTATATATATCTGGAAATCCTTACATTAATTCAAAGGTACAATAACCTTTAATGCCAAATAGGCATTCAAACTTACTCCACCAAAAAACGCTTTGAAGTAGTAGTGAATCTATTTGGCAATTTACTTGTAAAGGCTAAAATCATCAAACATGTATGGGAGTTACGAGAATAGTTAGGATCACCACCCGCCTCGCCTATGGATGCTATAAGAAGAAAATACGGAATAAACGGTTTAAGAAAAGCTTATAGAGAAAATCTCCTAATTATCTTGAGTTATGTAACCAAACTATGTGAAGAACTACTACGCTATAAACCATCTGGACGAATAGTAATAACTTCAGACCATGGTGAACTACTAGGAGAAAACGGTAAATATGGTCATGGAATTAGAGCTCCTCATACTTTGGAAGTCCCAGGCTAAGTGTGAAAAGCGTAAAAAAGAAAGGTTTTTGATAAAGGTGTTCGTTTACTACCCTCTTTTACTAAAACATTTGAAGAAAACTATAAAGAGAAACTAAAGGAAAAAATTAAAAAGTTGAAAAATCCGGAAAAATTTAATAAAACATGCATTCACTAGATTCTTTAGAGTAGATTTTTTATAGACAAATTTTAAATATGATATAATTTCTAATAAAAATATAATTAAATATTTAATGGAAGTGCTAGATTTAAAAGCATTAACGATTATGTAACTTATATTTTAAGGAAAGTTATAACTATGTATGAAAAACAAAGAATAACTAAATCATTCAGTAGGAGAAATGTTAAATTTATAAAGGAGAAATTTAAAGCTTTAGGATATTTAAGTTAAAGGTGCAAGATATTGAGTTTAAGCTACTTAGATGAATTAGAAGCTAAAAGTATTTACATAATTAGAGAAGCTTATAGAAATTTTAAGAATCATATAGCTGCTTTAGTTTCATTTGGAAAAGATTCTACAACTATGCTTTATTTAATTAGAAAAGCTTTCTTTAATGAAATTCCAATACCTGTCTTACATATAGATACCAATTATAAACTTAAGGAAATATATGAATTTAGAGATTGGCTTTCTAAAGAATGGAAATTTAAATTATTAATAGCAAAAAATGAAGAAGCTTTAAAATCTGGTATGAATCCTAATAAAGGAAGATTTGAATGTTGTACTGCATTGAAAAGTGAAGCTTTGAAACAAGCAATAAAAAAATATAATCTTAAAGCATTATTTGCTGCAATAAGGAGAGATGAACATGTTGTAAGAGCTAAGGAAAGATACTTTAGTCCTCGAGATTCTCAATTTAAATGGGATTATCTTAAGCAGCCTCCAGAACTTTGGGAGCAATTCAATGTTGAATTAGATGAAACAAAAACTCATTTAAGAATTCATCCTATGCTTCATTGGCGTGAAATTGATATTTGGCAATTTATTAGAAAAGAGAAAATTCCAATCGTTAATCTATATTTTGCTAAAAAAATAAATGGAGAATGGATGAGATTTAGGTCTATTGGTTGTGAACCTTGCGTTATTCCTATACCTTCTAAAGCTAAAACAATAGATGAAATAATTGAAGAATTAAAAACAACTAAAATTGCTGAAAGAGCTGGAAGAGTTCAAGATAAAGAAAGAGCATATATGATGGCAAAATTAAGAGCACTTGGTTATATGTAGTGTTAAAAATGTTAAACATAGCTATTGTTGGTAGTATCGATCATGGAAAGTCAACTTTAATTGGTCGATTACTTTATGATACAAATTCTTTACCTGAAGGCAAATTAGATGAAATAAAGAAGACTTGCGAAGAGCTTGGTAGAAAATTGGAATTTGCTTATATTTGTGATGCTTTAGAAGAAGAAAGGAAAAATCAAATGACTATAGAAACGATGCAAACTTTCTTTAGAATAAACAATAGAGAATATGCAATAATAGATGCTCCAGGCCATAAAGAATTCCTAAAAAATATGGTTACAGGTGCAAGTCAAGCAGATGCATCCATACTTATTATAGATGTAAAAGAAGGAATACAAGAACAAACTAAAAGACATGCTTATCTATTAAAATTGCTTGGCATATCAAATTTAATTATTGCAATTAATAAAATGGATTTAGTTAATTATGAAGAAAAATTTTTTAAAAAAGTTAAAAATGAAATAACTTTATTTTTAAATGAAATAGGGGTATCTTCTTCATTCATTATTCCAATTTCAGCTTATGAAGGAGATAATGTAGTTAAAAAATCTGAAAATATGAAATGGTATAAAGGTTTAACAATATTAGAAGCTTTAGATAATTTGAAAAAAGCAACTACCATATATGATTTTAGAATGCCTATACAAGATATTTATGAAATTAATAATAAAGAAGTTTATGTAGGAAACATATTATCTGGAGAAATAAGAAAAGGAGAAATAGTTAAAATTTTTCCAAATAATGAAAATGCTAAAGTAAAAGAAATTCTTATATCAAATGGTGAAATCGAATACGCAAAAAGCCCTATGGCTATTGGAATAGTAATTGATAAAAAATTAAAACGTGGTAATGTGCTTGCTAAAGGTAAAAAACCTCTTATTTTAAAGAAAATTTCACCATTAGTATTTTGCTTAATTGATGAATTAATAGAAAATGAAAACTATACTTTAAGATGCGTAACTCAAGAAGTTAAATGTAAAATAAATAAAATTATTGAAAAAATAGATATAAATACACTTGAAAGATTAGAAGCTCATGGTAAATTAAGAGAAACAGATATCGGTAAAATAGAAATTTCTTTTGAGAAATCAATAGTTATGGAGAAATTTAATGAATTAAAAGAACTTGGTAGATTTGTTTTACTTAATAAAGGTGAAATTATTGCTGGAGGAATATTAATGTGATTATAATTCTTGGTTTAGATGGATTAGAATATGAATATGTAATAGAATTTAAATGTAAGAATCTTATGCAGAAAATTTTTGGAAAAACAGATATTTCAGATTTTAAGGAATTAAGAACAATAGTTTTATGGTCTTCTTTTCTAACAGGTAAAAATTTAGAAGATAAAATACTTTCTTTAGGAAAAGATTTTTGGAAATTTAAACTAAATCAAGAAGAAACTTTTTTTAATAAATTTAAGAAATGGAAAGCTATAGATGTTCCTGGCTTCAATTATAAATTTGAAAATCATAGAATAGAAAGAGAAGCTTTAAAAAAATTTTTTAATAAAGAAATAAGTATTAATGAATATGATGAAATAGTATTTAAAAATCATAAAGAGAATAAAAAAGAATTCTTTAATGCTTTAGAAAAAGATTATGAAATAATTATGGGATATTTCAATTTAGCTGATGGTATTGGACATTTAAGTTTTGGTATTAAATCTAAAATGAGATTAATATACGAAGAACTTGAAAGTATAGTTGAAAAAGCTAAAGAAATAAGTAATAATGTTTTAATAATTTCAGACCATGGGATGAAAGCAATTGGAAGATTTGGAGATCATAATAATTATGGTTTCTGGTCTTTAAGTAAAGAAATCTCATTGAATAATCCTAAATTAACAGAATTTCATAAAATTATAGAAAAACTCAATGATTAAAACTTTAAATCTATTTATTTTTTACTAGTTTATAGGTTCTAAGGAATGAGTGAAGATAAAGTTCCAATTTATATTTCAAAAAAATTATATAATGAAATTAAAAAAAGAGTTGAAGAAAGTCAAGGTGCATTTAAAAGTGTTGAAGAATACATCGAATTTGTTTTAAATGAAGTTGTTAAAGAAGAGGAAGAATTGAGCTATTCTCCAGAGGAGGAGGAAGAGATAAAGCGTAGACTTAAATCCTTAGGCTATTTATAGCAATGGTTTATTAAACCTAATAAAAAAATAATGTCTTAGTTACTACTTATCTTAAATAAATTCATAAATCTATAACATCATAATAAAAAATATCTACTATACTTACACTAATGTGATTTATCTTAATTATGCTCTTGTTACTCATTTTCAATTAACAAAATATTTAAATATAAATTTCTTAAATCTTTATAAGAAAAATGATGTTGGAGTTATTTGCATTAATAATAGGATTTATTGCAGAAATTATTGATGGAACTCTTGGAATGGCTTATGGAGTAACATCGAACTCTTTTCTCTTATCACTTGGTTTTATGCCTGCAGTAGCAAGTGCTACAGTTCATACATCTGAAATTTTCACAACTTTAGCATCTGGAATTAGTCATTTAAAGATTGGTAATGTTGACAAGAAACTATTTGCTAGTCTAGTTATACCTGGTTCTATAACTGCAATTATTGGTGCGTATGTATTAGTTAATTTTCCAACTGAAATAATTAAAAAAATAATAGCTTTATACTTGATTTTAATGGGGAATGTAATAATTCTAAGAGCTTTGGGGAAAAATATTTTCTTTAGAAAAATAAATCGTAAAGTTCTTGCAGGAATAGGTGGGTTTCTTGATGCTGTAGGTGGAGGTGGTTGGGGACCAGTTGTAACTTCTACTTTAATAGCTAATGGAGAAGATCCAAAGAAAACTATAGGTTCAGTTAATCTAAGCGAATTTTTTGTTACTATAACACAATCAGCAACATTCTTCTTACTAATAGGACTTACAAACTTAGAGATAATACTTGCATTTATTATAGGAGGATTAATAGCAGCACCTTTAGCTGCTTATCTATGCAAAAAAATTGAAACAAAAATTCTTATGATAATTGTAGGAATTTTAATAATAATTCTTAATATAAGAACATTAGCTATGTCTTAAAAGATTTTTAAATGAAGAAGAAACAACATGGTAACATTTTTAGAGTAAATATAACAAAATTATTTTAAATAATACTTTAAAAATTTTAAGAAACATAATAATTATAGTTTCTTTTTTAAAATATTTCATTAATTGTTTTTATATTATTTGGATATATTATTAATAGAACTTATCTCTAAATTCCATAAAAAACATATAAAGAAAAGCTTAAATAATTTAGAG
>Ga0185307_1001806_pt1 | contig 11513 bp, 10 predicted proteins | sample LHCtaG_FD_128010 | JGI IMG/M metagenome (GOLD analysis project Ga0185307, IMG submission 128010) | Hot spring microbial communities from Little Hot Creek, USA to study Microbial Dark Matter (Phase II) - LHC4sed_matched (SPADES... | ecosystem: Environmental > Aquatic > Thermal springs > Hot... | reverse complement strand
AAGCCAAAGAATTCTTGGATAATCTCCGTGCCCAACTTTTTGCTGAGGAAAAAGATTAATACAGTAATTTATAACCATAAAATTCTGGTGAGGCGGCGTGGGTAAGATTAGGGTAGGCATAATCGGTGTGGGCAACTGCGCATCCGCGCTCGTACAAGGTGTGGAGTTTTATAAAAACGCGGACGATGACGAGTTCGTGCCTGGCCTTATGCATGTGAGGCTCGGAAACTATCACGTCTCCGATATTGAGTTTGCGGCGGCCTTTGATATAGACAAGAACAAGGTAGGAAAGGACCTTTCCGAGGCGATATTCGCTCCGCCGAATAATACCCTAAAGTTCGCTGACGTACCGAAGCTCGGTGTTGAAGTAATGAGGGGCATGACGCATGACGGCTTAGGGAAATATCTATCTGAGATAATCGAAAAACACCCGTCGCCCACGGTCGATGTAGCCGACGTCCTGAAGAGCAACAAGGTAGATGTCGTCGTAAACTTCCTACCTGTGGGGAGCGAGTTCGCCACCAAGTGGTACGTTGAGCAAGCACTCGCGGCAGGTTGCGGCTTTGTAAACGCCATACCGGTCTTCATAGCCAGAGAGCCGCGCTGGCAGAAGATATTCGAGAAAAGGGGCGTGCCCATTATAGGGGATGACGTTAAATCCCAAGTAGGCGCTACGATCGTCAACAGGGTTCTAGTAAAGTTACTCGTTGACAGGGGCGTAAAGGTAGAGAGGGTAATGCAACTTAACGTGGGCGGAAACACGGACTTCTTGAACATGCTCGAGAGGGAGAGGCTAAAATCTAAAAAGATCTCAAAAACTCAGGCTGTTACTTCGCTCATACCTTACGACATAGGCGAACAGAACATCCATATCGGGCCCAGCGATTACGTCCCATGGCTTTTGGATAGGAAGTGGGCTTACATCAGGATAGAAGGGAAGGCTTTCGGCAACGCGCCTCTCAATATAGAGTTGAAGCTTGAGGTGTGGGACTCGCCCAATTCGGCGGGTGTCGTCATAGATGCTATACGCTGCATAAAGATAGCGATGGACAGGGGCATAGCTGGTGTGTTGATAGGTCCCTCGGCATATTTCATGAAATCTCCGCCGATTCAGTATCCAGATGATGTAGCAAGGGCAATGGTAGAAGAATTCATAAGGGGAGCATAGAGAGCTTTAAGCATTAAACTCATTTTGGACTAACCACATATTTACCTTATGGAGTACCCGATTTTTTAATTCAGATTGGAGATTGGATAGCTCTATAGCCGAGATGATATCAAAAACCATATTTTTCTCCTCTTTGCTCGGGATATAAGCAGAACACTCGTCCAGAATCACAGCAGGGTCTTTCATGCTCGGCAGTATGCCGTACAACCACCTACACCCAAAGGCAAGGAATCTTACCGTCTCCGGCCCTATGCCCCTTATCGCCAGCAATCCCTCGTAGTTTGACGGTGGGTTCGAGCCGATACTCTTGATCAGCTTCCAGTTTATCCTGAGCGGCAGGTCGATGAAGCTCTCGACCCTAGGTGAGTCAAACCATAAGGAAAGATTTGTTTGTGTCCTTTGCTGAGCGGCACTGTACACATGCTTTAATTTTTTGAAGTCATATACTATAAGCTCGATCGATGCGCGCCTCGCCTCGTCGCTCTCCTTTGCGGTCATATCCAGAACAAACTTCGACTTTTCTTGGCTTACTATGCCCTCGTGCGGCTCTTCCACGAAGCTTTTGACTTTGCCAGAGAACCAATGGTACCTCCTAGCCTTGCAAGTTATTGGGTTGATTCCCTGTTGAACAACTGACCAAAAACCGTCGTACGACACTGCCATCATGTGATGGTATAAGTGGAAACCATCCTGTATGGCAGCTTCATCCACCTTCGCTACCATTCGGCTACAGTACTTTAAGTGTTCAACCTCGTCGCTCGTGAGGCCGAGCTCAGCAGCAACGATGTCGAGCTCATTAGGAACATCAAACCTAGCAAGATTCTTTCCGCCCAATATCACTATACCATCGGTGGGCGTAAGTACGTCTTTTAGTATGGCACCTATGATCGTGGTAGACCCACTACCCAAATCTTCAAGCCCGGTGGCGACTACTAAAAGATCAAAGCATAAAGGGCTGGCCAGAGCTCGCGTAAGCTTAGATGGGCTGTAATTATCTATAAAGGCCCTTGCAATGCTACAAATGACGGACTTTGCAATCCTGTAGTACCAAGATGAGAGCTTTTTGTAGGATGTCTCAAGCTCTCTTATTCCCGCCCGGTACATCTTCAGGCATCACCTAAATATTCTTCCTGTAATGTGATGGAGATGCGCTCATCTTCTTATAAGTGTTGATGTCAAAAACATTTGAGTAACATGTTTCAAGATTTTAAAAACGAACATAAAAAGAATTAAAATTAAGCAGTTTGCTTTTCGAGTAATTCTTGAAGTGGGATGTCAACGTAAGAGCCGTCAGGCCTTTTCCGCCTAATTATAATCGGCAGGACTCCTGCCTCAAGTTCTCGTTTGGCGATGTCTATCACAGTATCGCCGGGCTTCGTCTCCACGAGTGGGAAGGCACCGAGCGAAAGTTGGAGTGCCCTCCCACCGATTATCCTCGCTTTCTCGTACTTCGTCAATCCTTTGTAATCAATCGAAGGATCCTTCTCCTTCTCCAACTTTTCCTTCTTCCTTTTCACTCTTTGGCGTCTTCTCTTTCTCTTCTAACCTTGAGGCGGCAATTATATCATCTATCTTGAGTATCATCGATGCGGCCTCAACCGCGGACTTTATCGTCTGCTTCTTCACGAGCAATGGATCTATGACGTCACGCTTGAACATGTCTGCTATCTTAGCGTTAAACACGTCAACGCCAGCCCACTTGTTGCCCTTCTTGTGTTCGCTCGTTAAGTTAACTATTGTCTCTATTGGGTCCATGCCTGCATTCTCAGCAAGCTGCGATGGTACTATCTCCAATGCCTCGGCAAACTTGTTCACGGCTAGCTGCTCCTTGCCGGCCAAAGTGTTCGCGTAGTCGCGTAGCCTCATGGCCACTTCTATCTCAGGAGCACCGCCGCCCGCTACCACCTTACCCTCGACTATAACGTCCTTGACCACATTTATCGCGTCCTTCAACGAACGCTCGGCCTCGTCAACTATCCTTTGCGTACCTCCTCTGATGAGTATGCTTATAGACTTCGGGTTCTCGCATCCTTCGATGAAGACCATCTTATCTTCACCTACACGCCTTTCCTCGACAAGGGCTGCCCTTCCTAAGTCCTCAGGAGTTAGGTCGTCAATTCTCGAAATGACCCTTCCGTTCGTGGCCTTGGCAAGCTTGTCCATGTCAGACTTCTTAACCCTGCGTACCGCCAAAATGCCTGCCTTTGCGAGGAAGTACTGGGCTAGGTCGTCAATGCCCTTCTGACAAATCACGACGTTTGCGCCGACGGATACGATCTTGTTGACCATCTCCCTCAGCATATCCTCTTCCTGTTTCATGAAGGCCTTCATCTGTTCTGGAGTTTCTATGTGAAGCTTTGCATCAAATTCCGTCTTCTCGATTTCGAGGGGTGCGTCGAGTATCGCTATCTTCGCGTTCCTAACGATTTTCGGCATATCCGGATGGACCACTTCCTTATCTAGGACGATTCCTTCGATGAGCTTCGTGTCGCGTAGCGACTGGCCACTCTTCTTAACGAGTAAGATGTTATCTAGGTCAACGTTCCATTTTCCATCAACCTTTTCGGCAATCTTCAGAACGGCATCTACCGCCAAGTTCGAGAGATGGTCTGCCTCCTCAGATACAAGTTTGCTTGCTATCGAGGTCTTAGCAACCTTGATTAACATATCCCTATCATTCGGGCTTACCGGGTAGCTTATCTCGTCGAGTATTTCAAGGGCCTTCACCGCTGCCTTGCGGTAACCCTCAATTACCACGGTCGGGTGAACTTCTTTCTCGATCAACTCCTCAGCTTTGGCAAGGAGCTCTCCTGCTAGGACGACGGCCGTAGTTGTACCATCGCCAACCTCCGAATCCTGGGCCTTGGCAACCTCAACAAGCATTTTGGCCACAGGGTGCTCCACGTCCATCTCCTTAAGTATAGTAGCACCATCATTAGTTATGACGACGTCTCCGAAGCTGTCAACCAGCATCTTATCCATTCCTCTTGGTCCAAGCGATGTCCTCATGCTTTCTGCTATAATTTTTGCAACCATGATGTTTGATGATTGTGCATCTCTACCCCTAGACCTTTGTGTTCCTTCTTTCAGAATTATTACAGGTTGTGCTACACCTACTTCAGCTGCTGTCATACAATACTCACACTCCAGAAACACAGCTAATTAGCCATCTAATAAATTTTAGCTCAATGTTGTGTTAAAACCCTAAAATTTACGGGTTTTTAACTTAATTCGCTCTTCAATAACAAAATTGTGCGACAACTACGTGAAAGCATGGGGCTTGCATTCATCAAAATGCAGAAGGTTTGGTTTACTTACGATTAACCAAACTCTGTCCAGTAAAGAATGGCATCGACTTAACGTTTACTATCCTGCCGTAGAAGTACTTCATATCGCTTATGTAAGGCACGTAAGAAATTTCCTCTCCGGTTTTGAGCGAGATGTATCTTATGAATGGTGCTGGAGGTTTGATATCACTTTCTATGTAGAAGAAGACCGGCAGGGCGTTGGCATCATAATAGTCGAAGAATGGGGCTATAAGACCCAGCACATGCTTGCCCTTAAACTCAAAGCACCACAAAGGCGGTGAGGAGTTCGTATCTGATAATATGATTAGCATCCTGATTAGAGAGTTTAGGTTTCCTGCCTTTATGAGTACTGGTTTATCTTTCAGCTTATATGGTTTGGAAAGGTTTTCCGTTATGAAGGGAGGCTCATCCTCGGTTTCAATAACAGCGCCATACATGTAGCGAGTATCGTCGTTGCTGTCGGTCAGAACGACCTCCTCTTTCTCGACGCTCATGTAAGCTAAGTAGCTTTTCAATTTACAGTTAATTTTTGTGTACGCAAAGATCGGTAAGTTTCCGTACCAGTACGGTATGGATGAAAGATAGCCAAGTATCGGCTGGTTCTTCCACTTGAAGTGCCAAAATAACGGCTGAATATCAACCCTACTCATAGCTAATCTAGCTAAGTTTAAGATGTCCGAGACCTCTATCGTGACCGGCGGTTTAACCTTCCTCATACGTGTGTTTTTCTTTCCCATCCGTATCATTTTATCTCAGCGCTAGAATATTAATATATTCAGGCCTTAGAGCAATATTACAAGAAATGGATACTTCTGCTGGTTCATACGGAGCGGCGGAAGAAGCTCTAATGAACAGGATAGCTGGCGAGATAATACTTTCTAAAACCCCCGGTGAGGTGATGAAGAAGTGGAGACTCCTATTTGAGCTCAGCCAAAGCGAGCTGGCAAGGCACATGGGCATAGCACCATCGGTTTTGAATGACTACGAAAAGAATCGACGAAAATCTCCAGGAACGCTTTTTCTTAGAAAGTTTGTAATGGCATTGATAGAGATCGATTCTAAGAAAGGCGGAGTTCATATAAAGAAGTTCACGGCGATGACGAAAGACCTTAGTAGCGTTATCTTAGATATAGCGGAGTTTCCCGAAGCGAAGTCTGTTAAGGATGTTGTAGAAGCGGTAGACGGTATAATTCTGGCAGGCAGGGAGGGGCAAAACCTGCCAGTGTACGGATATACCGTCGTGGACAGTCTGAATGCCATAAGGTTCATGGATGCAACGGATTTTCTAAGATTGTTCGGTGCGAACTCTATGAGGGCACTAGTCTTCGTCGGTGTTAGTAAGGGTCGATCACCAATAATCGCTGTGAAGATATACCCAATAAAGCCTAGGATGATCGTTATCCATGGACCTACAAAACCCGAGAGCGTAGACGAGTTGGCCGTTACGTTAGCAGAACAAGAGGCCATACCGTTCGTCCTCTCACTCAAGCAAGACATACCATCCCTCATAACTTCATTACGCAACCTGTACCGCTAAGCACATATTCAAAAGAGCTTTTTGTTCAAACAAACATTCAATCAATATGTTTAAATTGCGGATGTAAAAAGATCTTTTTTAAGGATCTTTAAGTAGAAGTGGGGAGAGAAAAGTTTGACACAAGAAAAAGTGAGAGAAGACATTTGGCACGCTCTATCTGTTGACGAGGTATTTAAGATTCTCAAAACCGACGTACGTGGATTAACAATTGCTGAAGCAGAAAAGAGACTGAAGGAGTATGGGCCGAATGAGTTAGAAGAGGAGAAGAAATTAGGAAAGTTGGCTCTGCTGCTTGATCAGCTTAAGAGTCCTCTCCTTGCTGTGCTTTATGCGGCAGCCTTCATCGCCTATATTGCTGGTAAATTAATTGATGTCGTCGTGATAGCCGCCGTAATAGTCATAAACACGGTTGTAGGATTTATTCAAGGATATAAGGCTGAGGCTGCTCTCCAGGCTCTGAAATCATTAGCAGCCCCAGAGGCAGAGGTTATCCGAGGTTGTCCAGAAAAAGGCATATGTGTTGAAATGCGTGTTAAGGCGAGAGAGATAGTTCCAGGAGATATTATTCTTTTAGAAGCTGGGGATAAAGTTCCAGCTGATGCTCGTATTTTCGAGGCAATAAACCTCGAAATCGATGAGTCGATGTTAACTGGTGAATCGATTCCGGTGAGGAAAACCATCGAGCCGCTTGATAAGAACCTACCTGTACCAGAGAGGAAGAATATGGCGTTCGCAGGGACTATAGTAACTCGAGGGAGGGGAAAAGCTGTTGTTGTCGCTACAGGCATGAGAACAGAAATTGGCAAGATCGCCAAGCTCATGAAAGAAACTGAAAGGGTTGAGACTCCGTTTGAAAAGCGTGCGAAGGACCTGACTAAAAAATTAGGACTTTTCGCAGTTAGCGCTGGTATCGCAGTGCTACTCGTCGGTCTTATTCGTGGGTTTGAGTTTTTTGAAACATTTCTTTTCACATTAGCAGCCATGGTTTCGGCCATCCCTGAGGGATTGCCTGCCGTTTTGACGATAACGTTAGCTGTTGGAGTTACCAGAATGGCAAGACGTAACGCCATCATACGAAAGCTGCCAGCAATAGACACTTTAGGATCGGTTACGGCGATTGTCACAGACAAGACAGGGACCTTAACGACTAATCAACAAACAGTCCGAAAAATATTCGTAAACGGTAAAATGGTCAACGTAACTGGTGTGGGTTTTGTTCCAGAGGGTTCATTCGAGATAGACGGTGTTCCAATAGACCCTAAGAAAGACGATGCTCTTAGTCTTCTGCTTGAAATTGCTACGCTTTGTAACGATGCCAGACTCAGGCAACACGAGACAGATAAGGGATATCGTTGGGAAATATATGGAGATCCGACAGAGGGTGCGCTGGTGGTTGTTGCGGAAAAAGCGGGACTCAATAAAGAAGTGCTGGAAATGCAGTTGCCGCGCGTGGACGAAATTCCGTTTGATCCAAAGGAACGGTACATGGTTACATTTCATAAATCCCCCGAAGGGGATCTGAGAGTTTACGTAAAAGGAGCGCCTGAAACAGTCTTGGAAATGTGCTCATTCATTCTACTAGATGGTGAAATAAGAAAGTTGTCGTCTAAGGAAAGAGAGGAGCTTCTCAAAATTAGCACCGAGATGGCCAGCGAAGGGCTCAGAGTACTTGCTATGGCATATAGAATTATAGAGCTAGACAACCTTGAGACCTTTAAGGAAAACATTAAACAGAAACTTGCCAAGCTGATTTTCGTAGGCTTTACAGGGATGATCGATCCGCCAAGGCCTGAAGCGAAACAAGCGGTACAACTTTGCAAAAGGGCCGGAATCAAGGTCATCATGGCGACTGGAGACCATAAGTTAACAGCAGAGGCCATTGCTAGAGAGCTTGGAATTCTAGAGCCCGGCTCAAAGGTTTTAACTGGAGCAGAACTGGATAATATGAGCGATGATGAATTAGATGAAGTTATAAAGAACGTTTCAGTTTTTGCCCGCGTATCTCCAACTCATAAACACCGGATAGTTGAATCCCTTAGACGTAAAGGACACGTCGTAGCCGTGACTGGTGACGGTGTCAATGATGCCCCAGCTTTGAAAGCGGCTGAAGTAGGCGTAGCAATGGGCATTACGGGTACCGATGTTGCGAAAGAGGCCGCAGATATGGTTATTGCAGACGACAACTTTGCAAGCATAGTTAGCGCAGTTGAAGAAGGGCGCGCAATATTCGAAAACATTAGGAAAGTTGTGAAATACCTACTTTCCACGAATGCGGGAGAAATTGTAACAATATTAACTGCGTTGATCTTCTTTCCGGAATTCCCATTACTATTCAAGCCTATTCAAATATTGTGGGTGAACCTCGTAACAGACGGCCTTCATGTTGTGCCCTTAGCTATGGAGCCGAAAGAAGAAGACGTGATGAACAAACCTCCGAGAAAACCCAACGAGAAAGTAATTAATCGAGAGGTTCTGTTTACCATTCTGTATGTGTCAATTTTCATGATGATGGGAACCATATACATGTTCACGAGGGGATGGAATGAAGGAGATATCAATAAGGCTCGAACTTTAGCATTCACGACGATGGCGATGTTCCAAGTATTTAACGCAATAAACTGTAGGTCAAGCACGAAATCGATCTTTGAGCTGGGATATTTCACTAACAAATATTTAGTTGTGGCAAATGTAACGTCTATTACTCTACAAGTTTCAGCCACGTTATTGCTTCCGTTGCAAGTTGCTTTAGAGACTACTCCGCTCTCGATATGGGACTGGGTTAGTATATTCCTCGTCTCAAGCTCTGTCCTCTTCGCCGATGAATTAAGAAAACTCATTAGAAAAATGATAAAGAAGCGACATATGCAGCAGTAAAGTTGCATCAATCATCCTTAAACCATTTTTGCGTATTTTGATTGCGTTTAGATATTTTCAGCTAGGGTTATGATTTTGTGCTCTTTAAGGATTATTGTCGAAACACCATAAACGGCCAGTATGTTTTGCGGCGTCAATACTTCTTCCGGCTTTCCAGCTGCGAAGACTCTTCCATTTTTTAGCATTAAAATTTTGTCCGAAATTCTACATGCTTGGGTTAGATCATGTATGGTCATTATAGTGGTTAGTCCTTTTGATACCAAGCAAGCATTGGATTGAGAAATCTCGCTTATTTAAAAGAAAGTAAGATTCTATACACTATCCCACCTAATGCTATTGCAAAGACTATCTCAAAGATTGTTATGAGTAGCGCCCTCTTCCAGCCGATTTCTTTTATCAAAGCTGCGATTGTTGATATGCATGGTATGTAAAACATTGCTACTATTGTGAAAACAATCATCTGAATGGGACCAAAACCCGGGACTTCTGCAAAGTTTGTCGTTCCAAAAAGCGTTGCGAGCATGATGAGCATCAGTTCCTTCCTTAAAACTCCGAAAATCAGCGTTATTCCCGTGATTAGTGGCAGCCCCAACCACGTGACTGTTATAGGACTTAAAGCTAGTGCCACTGGTTCAAGCAAGCCAAAAACTTCTATGAGCTTAATCGTAAAGCTTCCAAGAATTATGAGTGGAAAGGCTATTTTGATGAATTCAAGTAACCTAAACCATGTTTGCTTCAAAACAGTTTTTAGGTGAGGCAATCTATAATCGTGCATTTCCATGATTAGGGCGGTGGGTTCACCTGGCAGAACCTTAAACGCCAACCTTCCAAGAACGAATATTATCGCCAAGTTGAAGATGTAAAGCGCCAATGCATATTCGATACCTAGGTATTCGCCAACTAAACCAAGAATTATTACTGTGCGGGCTGCGCATGGTACAAGTGTCGTTACAAAAACGGCGAGAAGTCTCTCCCTCTCGGTTTCCATGATCCTGCATCCCAAGCAGGCTGGAACGTTGCACCCATAGCCAAGAATTAACGGAATGACGGCCTTCCCATGTAACCCGATTTTGTGCATAATGTTATCCATCAAAAATGCGATCCTGCTTAAGTATCCGGAATCTTCAAGGAAGTAGAGAATGACGTAGAACGGAACGATGTACGGCAACGCAATCGTTACACCAGCAATGACCCCTTCCATTACGCTCCACATCAGCTTTCCGATGGTTCCTGTTCTAAAAAGCTCGTAGAAGAGCGGTTCTGTGCCATAAAATAGCTCATTTAAAAACTCTGAGACGCGTCCTCCTATAGTAAAGATGGAATAGAATATTGCAAGGAGTGAAAGAACCATTATAATGTATCCAACAATTCTATGAGTTGTAAGATTATGGAGGCATTCTTCGAACCTCGGTTTTATAGGGGGTACAAGTTTTTGCACCTCCCTAGCTATGCGGCCAGCGATTTCGTAACGCTCGGCCATTATAACTGTTGAACAACTATGTCCGTGGAGTTCCTCGAGTTCCCTTGAAATTTTCTTGGCTGTAGCAACCACTTCAGGATTAAGTCGCTCTATTTCCTTTTCCAGTTCTTCATCCCCTTCTAGCAATCTGATCGCCACGTACCTCGGCGGATAGCGATGATGAACTCCTTCCAGCATCCTTACAAGCCTGGCTATTCTCTCTTCAACTTCTTTTCCAAACTTTATTACCGTTTTCGGAGTTTCCTTTCTTTCTGCAACCTCAATAACTCTTTCTAATAGCTTGGAAATCCCCACACCTTTTATCGCGACTGTTGGAACAACAGGTATGCCCAGAAGTTTTTCTAATTTTTCTACATCAATCTCGATGCCTTTCCTCTTAGCAATATCAACTTGGTTTAACGCCAAAACAAGTGGAACGCCCAACTCCATAAGCTGCAACGTGAAGTAAAGGTTTCTTTCAAGAACAGAGGCATCAACGACGTTTATCACAACATCCGGCTTCTCAACAACAATGTACTCCCTCGAAATTTGCTCCTCAATGGAATACGTGGAAAGAGAATAAATTCCGGGCAAATCAATGACGTCGATTGTATAACCTTTGAAATGGAGGGTTCCCTCGGCCTTTTCCACGGTTTTTCCAGGCCAGTTACCGATATGTTGATGTAAGCCAGTTAGATAATTAAATATAACTGATTTTCCAACGTTCGTATTTCCAGCTAAGGCTATGCGAAGCCTTTTTTCAGCCATTATTCTTCAACCTCAACCAGAACCCTTTCGGCAACGCCTCTGCCAAGTACAAGTCTTGATCCCCTGACAAGAATTTCGATAGGTCCATGGAATGGAGCAGACTTTACAACAGTAACCTTTGTGCCAGGTGTTAAACCCATATCCATAAGCCTCTTTTCGAACTTCCATCTCTTTCCGCATCCCTTGCCGGAAAAAGTGTCTATAGAAACAACCGTCGCCGTCTCTCCAGCTTTCAATGCAGTTAGCGGAATCGTTCTTTTAATCATCTAGATCACTATTTTCAACGCGATTGCTTAACATAGACGACGGATGCGATTCGACGGCTTAGCATGTGACGGGTATCCTCAATCATTAACATGATTGAATCGTCTACAGGATTCTTTTCCAAAATTTTTACGG
>Ga0185307_1001804_pt1 | contig 11514 bp, 7 predicted proteins | sample LHCtaG_FD_128010 | JGI IMG/M metagenome (GOLD analysis project Ga0185307, IMG submission 128010) | Hot spring microbial communities from Little Hot Creek, USA to study Microbial Dark Matter (Phase II) - LHC4sed_matched (SPADES... | ecosystem: Environmental > Aquatic > Thermal springs > Hot... | reverse complement strand
AATGTTCATAAAGGTTTAATAAAGTTTATTTATTATACAAAAGTTTAAAAAATAAAGGAAAAAATTATAAAAATAAAACTTATATAGAAAGAAATAAATAATTATTCTAAATGAATGTGGTTTCTTTAATAATTAATTTTAAAATCTTAAAGAATAGAAATTATGTCAAATTAAAGAGAATAACTTTCAATAGACTTTTTTTAAAACATGAAGGGGCAGATATTTCATGAATGAAAGAAAAATTGGGCTTGAACAACACTTGGATCATATCCTAAAAGGAGATGAAGTTGTATGGAAAAACTACAAAAGGCATTTAGCTTATGTGTATACTTCCCTTAATAAGTATAGAAATTCTTACACAAATATTGAAGAGGGAGACTCTTATATTAGATTACAACCTTTAAGTGATGACTGCAACCTAAATAAATTTTATTTTCTTTTTGAAATTGGGGATTTTTTCCCTCAAATTAGATGGCGTAACCTTATTAAGAAAAGTTTAACGCTTACTCCTGTACTACTTCATAGAAGAGCATGCTTTCTTCCAGTTTATAGTTTTTCATTTGATAGATTTTTAACACTTGTTTATTGGGGAGAAAAGCAATTTCTTTTCGATCCAGAACAATTAAAAAAGTTTGATATCAAAAGTTTTTTATTCATGGTTTCTCACCCGTCAAGCACTTTCATATCGGCAGCTAATTTTACATGGCTTAAATCAATAGAGAAAATGTGGCATAATTCAAAATCAATCCTAGAGTTATGTAAAAGCTACATTTTTAATGCACTTTATCCTCCAGACCTTTTAAATAAATTTGACCCATGGCACGAAGCTCCATTTATTTTGGTTAACGACAGGTCATTAGAGATCTTTACGATCCATAAAACAATTTGCTGTTTAGATCTTTATAGTGCTAGAGAATCAAAGATAAAACATTTTCTTAAATTAAAGGGCTATATACTTGATAACAAACTGAATGTTAAGAAAGTCTATTGTTCGATACCTAAAGAGTATTTCTCACTTCTTAAGAAAAGTTCAATAACAGAAGTCATAGTAGTCAAATATATGAAAGTATATGATGAAGAATCGTCCAGAAAATCAATATTTGAAATATTTCTATATCCTTTTGAATCATCATTTTTATTTAGCAGTGAAACACCTGAGCTACTAATAACTACTACCTCTATTGTATTAAGACATCTATATCTTAACTCGTCCGATCCTTTGAAACTACAAGTTACACCTGAAGAGACAAGACATAAAATATTAAGTATATTTCATTATCCACCTTTTAATAAATATGAATGGAACACTCTTATATCTCGTCTTTTTCAATACATAAAAGGGATGGCTTTCATTTTACAAACTTTAAGTGTTTATCATGCTACTAAGGATGAGTTATTTTATTTTCATCCATCAATCATTGAAATCCTTTCTATTCTCTATGAAGATTTTGATGAATTACTTAATATGAAGATGGAAGACTTAAGACATCTGCTTACTCAATTACTTAAGGTATTCACATATATAAAGTACCATCAGGAAAAAATTTACAAATTTAATCAAGTGATGGATCTTAGGGAAATTATAAAGAATATATTTGGTTTTTATGTCACTTCGGATACCGTGAGGCGTTTTATTCTTTCTTTAATAATGACGTGGGAAAATATAATACCTATTTCAAAAATTCTCTTTCAACCTAAACCTTTACAATCTTATGAATATAGGTTAGAGGTGAAATCATGAAAGTTAGGGACGAGGAGGAACTAGCATCAATCTATCAAAGATTATTAGAAATAGAATATGAGAAACTTGAAAAGTTTAATTTTAACTTTAATGATCCGCAAACTTTTCTTACCGTAAGTGATGTTTTAACCATAAACTCGAACATAAATATCTCCGAACTGGTTCTTAAAGGGCTTCTTATAAGATTTCAAGAAAATCTTTATAGGACGTCTCATTTTGATTTAATTTACCGCTTAGTTCAAATTAGAAACTTGGAATATCAGCAACCTCTACCACTAGAGTTTAAAGTAGTCCTAAAGAAGGAGTTAGTACCTGACTTTGGAAGAAACGAAATAAATAAGTTTCTTCCAGAAATCATCAAATCTCCATATAAAAACTTAATCATTAAATATCTCATTACTTCACTTCATCGAGTGGGGTATAAAGGATTGTCTAGTTATCAATTACCAATAGTTAAAGAGTTATTATCTGGTTTTTATAAAAATGTTGCAATAGTAGCTCCGACAGCTTCAGGAAAAACACTTACTTTCTTTATACCTTTACTTGCAAAAGCAATCGAGAAAGTTGTAAATGGCAAAACTGGAATAACATGTTTATTAATATATCCGAGAAAAGCTTTAGAGAGAGATCAACTTCAATCACTCTTAAGATTAGTCGATATTATAAATATGGAGTTACGAAGTGATGGAAAAGATATGATCACGATTGGAATAGATGATAGTGATACCCCTAGAGAAAGGAAAGTGGAAGATGGTGAAAGTTTTCGAAAGTTAAGATGCGTAAATTGCGAAGGTGAACTTATAATTAAACTGCTAAAAGGTAAATCCTTGGTAGTTTGCCGAAATTGCCAAAGGGAGTATCCTTACATTATTCCAACTAAAGACGAAATCTGGAAAATAAAACCAATACTACTTATAACGAATATGTGGATAGTGTATAGAAGATTATTATCATCCAGAAGTGTCAACTTGTTTAAAGATGTAAACTTCATCGTTATTGATGAAGCTCATGTGTATACCCATTTTTTAGGTGGGCATATAAGTTACATACTAAGAATATTAAGATTTGTTGCAAGTCAATATGGCGATACTCCAATTTTTGTCTTTTCTTCAGCAACCATACCTAACCCTACAGAATTCATAGCGGCATTAGCCGGAATAGACAAAAATGAACTTTTTTATATAGATTTTCAAACAACACTTGAAGAAGCACGTGGAGAAAAACTTACCCGTATTCTTCTTTATCTTTATCTTTTGCCACATCCCAGTAAAGACATTGAAACATTAACAGAAGCAATAATTCTTGCGGCTACATTGTGGTGTCACAAAAATAACATGAAGGGCATAACATTTATAGATAGTATTTCGGAAATAAACACAATGATTAATTATATTCATGCAACTATACTAGGAATTAGGGAAGGAAGAGAAGTAACGGACCATTTATTTAAAACAGAACAATCTCCAAATAATGATTATTGTTGGATTACACTTGCTCCTGAAAGGTCTTTTGGTAATCTATCACTATTCAAAGACTTTATTCTAAGCCGTTACAAACAAAGTATAGGAATGCATTATGGTGGTCTTTCACTAGAAAAAAGAGCTGAAGTAGAAAGCACTTTTATCAGAGGTGAGAAACGAATGTTATTATCAACATCAACACTTGAGCTAGGAATAGATTTATCCGATGTTGCAGTCATACTTCAACATAAACTTCCATTAACTCCTGAAGGTGTGGTTCAGAGGGTAGGTAGAGCCGGAAGAAATCCCTCATGCTATAGAATTGCCCTTGGAGTTGTAGTACTCCCTACTTTACCTCTAAGTACACTTTATATGTTTGATGAACGATTAAGAGAAACTTTAGAGAATGTTAGTTTTTTACCACCTTTACGTATAGGTGAAGTAAGCCATAATATAAGATTACAACATACTCTTTCTTTACTTCTTCTTAAGCGTGCATTAGAGAATAAAACAACCCATATAGACATAGATATTGAAGGTATAAGAACTGACCACGATGTAATAAATTGCTTAAAGGAAATACAAGCAGATCTAAAGGATTTATTTGACTTTAATAAAGGTGTAGGTCTCTTTGAAGAAGAAACACTAAAAGATTCTATCCATAAGTTAACTGAATTAATAGACCCATTCCTTAAAGGTTTAAATAAAGTACAGAGGGGAGCAATTTATAGCGGAAAATATAAGTATATAGATACTATAAGAGTAGAGATAGAAAAAGGCTTAAACCAAGCTAGAGAGATAGAAAAAATAGCTAATGAATTAAATAATATTATTTCTTCAATTGATATAATTCCCTCAGAAATTAAAAAACGACCTAATCAGCTTATTGAGTTAATCGATTTAATTCTTTCAAAACTTCGTGAGCTACAAAGCTTAATAAGATTGACGATGGAAAGTAAAGAACGATATCAGATAGATGAATGGTTACGAGAAAACCTTGACGATTTTAGAGAAGTTATAAATCGATTATCAACTATTTTTGAACCTCCCGAGATATTTAGTAAAATATACGAGGTTGTAAGCAAAGTAGGGGTTTCTGCTTTTCAGAAAAAATATCATATAAATCCTAATGACATCATGTACAAATTAGCCGAATTAGGAAAGCATTTAGGAAATAAAGAAGAAGGATTTATTAAGTTATTAAGTGAAGTACCCTCTAAACTTGAGCAATTTAAATTAATTGATTTTGAAGTACTTGCCGCAGAAGAGGCACTTAGACGGGTGCGAAATGAAATAATTTTAGTTCCTGGTGGTAAGCTTGACTTATTTCAAGTATTAAATCTTATCTTAGAAGGCAAGGCACATTTCTCTTTATTATTAGAAACTCCTTCACCTGTTCTCGAATTAATAGGAGTCGAAGAAGCATGAGAGCTAGCAACTCATTTAAAGATCAAAAGTCCATTACAAGGCAGGGGATTCAAGCTCTCTATACTTTTACTCCCTTTAAGCTCTTAAGAGCTGAAGAATATTACACTCTTTTACTAGCGCCAGCTGCTTATTTTGAAGTTACACCTCATTTTACGTGGAGATCAAAAAGTTGTAGAGTTTCGCTTAAGGTTCTTGTGGCTAGACGGGCATCTAAAAGAGTTGTTCAACCACATCAGCTATATCCTTTTATATTCAAAAGAGATAGCAGGGATATGTATGTATATAAACGTAAAAATATCGAGAAAGAAACTTTTTGGAGGTATCCCCCAACTTATATGGAATTTAGTTGGTCTGCTTTAAATTCTGGCTACTATTGTAGATTTGGATGGACTTTGTTATGTTCGCAATCACGCTGTCCACAAGAGAAGTATTGTCCTTATCTTAAGGGAAGCCCTTGTCGTTATTATTCCACGAAACCTATACCTTACCCAAGTCTCTTTAATGTATACCCTAGGATTCAAATGAAGTTTGAGGACCCTATAGGGGAATTCGCTTTTTTACCAATAGTAGCTATTAGGTACAAAGACGACCCGTTAGCTATATTAAGATTTACTGATCATGGAAGTTTTATAACATTTATTGATGGGGTTGTTTTTTCACCAAAGCTTGCATGGATGTTTACACAACCTACAATTTTCCTTCAAGAGGGCTTAGGTTTTGAAATGAGTAATGTACATGCAATTGCATTAGAATTTTTACCTGAGATATTAGATGATTTTATTAGAAATGTCTTATTATCTGATATTAACATTTCTAGGTGGGTCATTCTAAAATACAGACTATATATAGAAGAATCTGAAAGAAACAATTATATTCGTGAGAAAAAAGGGTTTAAAGCGTTTGAAAGACTTGATAGAATAGTAAAACAAATTGTTCAGGGAATAAAACAAGATGAAACTACGATTAAAATCGTTAAAGACGTCCAAAATGGAAATATAACTCCAGAACTAATAGATTTTGCTAGCGTCTTATTTCTTCATAGTTTGGCACATACCTTAAAAAATGCATTAGTTGCAAAATATGGGTGCAAGACGGATGATATTGGTTATTATGTAGATCATCCCAAATTACGTATTTTAGGTGTTCCTTCAGAGAAGATTAGAGTTATTTTATTTGAAACAGCAATGGGTGGATTTGGATACATTAAGAACTTTATTGATGAAATTCAAAACTTTTCAAGAATCGATATACTTGAGGAACTCATTTATGCTGCAATAAAAAGTTTTAGAAAAAGTTGTGAAGAGAAAGTTGTGCAAAACCTAAGAAACCTTAATAATGAACTAAAACCATTTCAGGAGCACTATAAGGAACTTGTGAATCTAATACTTAAGATCTACTACAATTCATTCCCTAATACGGTGATATATCCACATATCAATTCTATTCGTAAAGCAATAGTTGAAGTAATTCCAGAATTTTCTGAAGAAGAAAGATCATTGCTAGACGAGCTTTTGGCCAAGGGGCCACATTGCTGGGATGGTTGTCAATTATGTATAATGATGGAAAGAGGATGTAACTTCTTGCCGTTTGATCAGCCTTTCCTTGTTAGTGAAAGATTACTTAGAGCTGCTCTTGAAAATATTTTAATCATGATAAAGCATCCAATAAGTTTCTCTCCATTAAAAACAGGAATTAGAAAGAACTTTGAGATGCTTTTATCAGCAGCAAGAACTAAGATAGATTTAGTTAGTCCTTGGATTTCTCTGGAAATAATTGAAGACTTACTTAGACTGCATCGTGAAAAACACTTGAAGATCCGCATACTCACGAAAATAGATCCTAATAATGAAATGCAAATTCGTAGCATAGAGAGATTAACATATCTCTCTAAGAATTATTCTCCCGGTTTTCAGACAAGAGTTATAGAAGAGTTGCATGCAAAAGGCATGCTAGTAGATGATATAATGTTACTTTGTGGCTCATTTAATTTTACGATTAGTGGGTTAAGTACGAATGTTGAAAATGTAAGTTTAGATTTTAGTCTTAAAGGAACTAAGGATTTCAAGATTGAATTTGATGAGCTATGGAGAAAGGCGAAACCATTAGTTTGATAGATAAAGGTAAGAATATGAATAAAGATATAAAAAACCTTAGACTTGTGAGATATTGGGGAAGAAAACCCCCCTCGATGGTATCAAAATACATTAAGGAATTTACGAATAAAGGAGAGTTAGTTCTCGATCCATTTGGCGGCAGCGGAAATATAATAAGGACTGCTCTTGCATTAGGAAGAAGAGCGATCTATGTTGATCTTAATCCATTTGCTAAGCTTATTGCAGAAAGTACTATTTTAGGATGTTCTCTTAAAAAATTTAAAAATGCTATAGAAACAATAATTTCAGAAAAAGAATTTAAAATCAAGACTAAAAAAAGGAAAATTATAAAGGTTTGCAGGAAAAAGCTTTTTTCTATAAAATGTCTTTGTGGTAAATCGGTTGAAGTAAACTTTATAAGTTTTACACGTATTTACATATTCAAGTTTAAGCCTAATAATCTTACAAAACATCAAAGAAGAATACTACACATTATCCAGAAGAAAGGCCCTATAACACATGAAAGTCTCATTAAACATTTTTCTAAATTATCAAAAAATGCAATAACTGCTGCATTAAAAAAACTAATTAAAAGTGGGGCTATCATCGAAAAAACCATTCCTATAAAGGTTGTATACGTTAAACCCTGTGCTTGTGGAAGAAGTGAGTTAAATAATCCTCATAACTTCCAGTGGGTAATAAAAGAACCTATTTATCCAATATATTGGTATCCACGAACGAAATTGAGTTATCCTAATGGTAAAACTTTTTTAAAAAAAAGAGATGTAGAAAGAGTTCATGAATTTTTTGATAATAGAACTCTTGCTTTTTTATCTTATCTTTGGTATAAGATTAAACAAATAAATGTTTCTTCCCATGTAAGACATTGTTTATACTTAGTTTTCATGGCAGCTCTTGTAAGAAGTAGTAAGATGAGTAGAGAATCTGGAGGTTCATGGCCAATAAATAGTTATTGGATACCTCGCAATTATGTAATTAGAAATCCTTTTTATGTCTTTATAAGGGCGGCAAATGATGTCATACGTTCACTTTCAATGTACCATCCTAGATTAATAAATGGGAGCGTTCTAAAGGTACTTAAAAAGGAAGCTGATGTAGTCTTTCTCTATGATGATGCTATGAATCTACCATTACCTGCTAATTCTATTGATTACGTTATAACAGATCCTCCACACACTGACGAAACACAGTTTTTTGAACTAAGTGTTTTTTATACATCATGGTTAAGAAAAAAATTAGATTTTAAAAAAGAGTTTATAATAAATCCTAAGCAAGGAAAAGACTTAAAAAAGTACTTTAAAATGTACGCTAAGTTTGTTCTTGAAGTCAGGCGTGTTCTTAAACCAGGTCGATACTTTACCGTAATTTTGCATGAAGAGGATGAGAGTATCTTGAAAAAATGTCTAGAGATAACCAAAAATGCTGGATTTACACTTTATAAATCCGATAAAGTTAATAACTTTTATCTTTTTACTTTTCGTTCCACTATCGACATTCCTCACAGCTAAAGCTGGGGTTCTTGGTTAGTTTCATACAGATTATAAAATATTTAATTAATCTGGGCTTTTTCTTAAAGTATTTTTAACTTATAATGAAAAATAAAGAGAAATTAGAAAATTTAAATTAAACTATAAAGCATAATGTTATGTTAAATTATAAAGTAATTAAAATAGGTGGAGCGTTTAAAAGAAATCAATTTGCTAGACCATTAATTGCTATTTTAAAAGCAAATTTAGAATGGAAAAATGAAAATTGGTAAAATAATATTGCTGAATTAAGCAAAAAGCTTCATGAAATAACGCCTAAATATCTAAAAATATAGTAAGAAAAGGAATGCAAGTTAAAGAGATGTTTTAAAATTCTTAAACAAATAGAAGAATTTAAAGAAATTGAAAGAATAATTGATAATAAAGTAGATAAGAATAAATTACTTGAAATCGATAAATAAAAAGGAAATAAGTTAATAGAGCATTTCTATGGTTAATTATAAAAAAATAATTTTAGCAATTTTTTCGTTAATAGTTTGAATATTTATTTAGAAGAAAATAGTATTAACTTTTTTACTATATTTTCAAAGTTTTTGTGCAGATCGGTAGTCAAGCTTTTTATTAAATTTTTCTATTTTTTATTTTTCTATATTTATTCCTCTTAGGAGAGCTTTATTTTTTCTATTAAGCCAATTAGTTCCCCCGCTAATAATTCCTTTAATCTCTTTTTTAGATGCATGCTCAATTATTTTTTCACATATTTTGCTAGGTTTATTTTTATAATCTACTCCTATAAAAAGAAAATGTATTAATGCGTCCCTATGCACATCAAGATAAGTTTTATTTTTATTGATTTGTAATCCTAGAATATGAATTCTTCCTAATCCGTTTTTCATTTTTGCTTCTAATATTCCTTTCTCATTTATCTTAATTTCATGAAAACCTACTTCTTTAAGAATTTCTTTTATTTTTTCCAAATTTGTGTTTAACTCTAGATCCATTATACCTCACTAATTTTTAACCAATTTAATGCTTTCTTACATTCTCCATGATAAGAACAATAAAATATTTTATTTCTAGGATTTATAAGTATTAATCCAAGGTTTTTCCCTTCATGATCTTCAGCTCTTCTTATAACATTTTTTTCAAAACCGATAGAAGATACTATTCCTAACCAAACTCTCCATACTTTTTTATAATTTTTTAATAACATAGTTTTAGATTCAAGTGATAAAGCATAATCATTTGATATTGGTTTCATAAAAGGATTACATTTGACTAATACTAATGTAGGTATGAAAAATGGCCATCGTGGCCTATAATGAATGTATAGATCCCATTTTTCTCCAACTTCAATAGCATCTCTTTGTATTTCACTCCACCAAGTTAATTTTTTAACATAGGGGGGAATTTTCCTAAATTTTCTCTCTAATTCTTCTATATAATCTAAATCTTCAGGAGTAAGCGACACTCTTTCATACTCTCTTGACTTAAAATATTCCATTGGATCTAAATTGGTAATTTTTAATATTAAAGATTCTACAGATTTACTCCATATTTCTAAATCAATTTTAGATGGAATTAAAACTGTTTTTCCATGATAAATTTCATTTCTTTGATTATGTATCTCCCATATATTTTCATAAATATTTTGTTCAATTTTTAATCCTCTATTTTCACATTCATGAAGTAGTTCACTAAACTTAATGATAGAATTAACACGTTCGCTCTCAATGCCTAATTTTAATAAATAAGCTCGTAAAATAACTTCAATAGAACTATCTAAACATATTAATGCGAATCTACGTTCAGCATCTCCTCCCTTTTGTAAAAGACTTTGAGCAAATGCAAAATTATCAATAGCTTCTCTTTCTGCAGGAGTTAGCTTAAAAAAATTCTTGAGAGACAAATTAAAATTCATTAAAAAATTTTAAAGGCAAATATATAAATTTTAATGTTATATTTATTAATACGTTTTTTACTTATATCCAGTTTTTCATAAAAATTTTCATTACCAAGTTCTAATAAATCCTTTTAAGAGGTAAAAAAATATTTTAATTCAGATCATTATAGTTTAGATAGAGTAATGGAAACGCCTAAAGTAAGAACTCAGAAGATTGAAACCGAGGAAGATGGTAAAAAAGATAAAGATTGACTGGAGAGGCCTTGCAATTGAAGATTAATTAAAATAAAAGAGAGGTTTGCTAAAGTTGAAAGTAATATAGCTTGGCTTAAGCATTTATACAAAAGTCTTGATTAGTGTGTTTTGGTTCCTTGTAGGCAAAGTTATCATAACGATATTAATGGTTCTCTTACGATAAAAGGTTGGATAAAATAGTTTAAGATGACGTTAATTAAGTCGTATTAATATTTATTTATCAGAAGCACTTTTAAGTTTTTTAATGTTAAAATAAGAAATAATAAAATAATTAGAGGCTTGCAACAACATGGTTATAATTCAAATGTAATCGAAGAAGTAAAAAGGATTGCAAGCACTTATGAAATTTAGATTTCAAAATTTTTTATTGATTTTAATCTTTTTAATTAAATTGATTACTTAAGTATAAAATAATCTTGTAATGGAATTTTCATTTTAAAAATTCCAAAAAGTAGAATTAAAGATACTCCATCAAGAATAGTTGTAGAATTAAATCCAACTAAAAAGAGAGGAATAATATTAAGAAATTCAGAAGAATTAAAAGAATTTAAAAATTTAATAAATAATGAAAAACTTGAATATCTTTTAAAAACAATTGATAATATAAATCAAAAAATAAGAAAAATAAGTAAAGAAAGAATAGAAATATAAATCATTATCATAAAAAATAGAATAATAAATAACATTAAAATATTAAATAATAAAATTAAAAAATAGAAATTTAATATTTACCATTCTTCTTTTAATTCTTTAGAAATTCTTCACTTAATAATTCATCTATTAATAATAATGCTTTTAATAGAATATTTCTAATTTCTAAAAGTTTCTTTTGATATGTAAATTTACTTTTTACTAGTAAAAGTTAAATATGTTTCTAATGCGGTTTGCTCTATTCCATATATTTCAAATGCCATTAAATTTGCTATTGTTAGCAAAGATTCTTCATCGATATCAAATTTTTTAATCAATTTTTTTCGAGAAGACTTTTCCATATTGTTTAAAGCACAAAAGAAAGAAAAAATAATTTCATCAAATCCTTTCCTTTTTCCTCCCAGATCTTTAAGTGTAATAAAATATTCTTTTAAGAAGTCTTTTATAAGAATTGGAGGGACTATTTTTTCTATTC
>Ga0185307_1001803_pt1 | contig 11518 bp, 11 predicted proteins | sample LHCtaG_FD_128010 | JGI IMG/M metagenome (GOLD analysis project Ga0185307, IMG submission 128010) | Hot spring microbial communities from Little Hot Creek, USA to study Microbial Dark Matter (Phase II) - LHC4sed_matched (SPADES... | ecosystem: Environmental > Aquatic > Thermal springs > Hot... | reverse complement strand
GGTTTTTGGGAGAGAGCTGATAAGTTAAGTGGTGATGAATTACTGAGGTATAGGGTTTCTAGGGGTTCGTGCTTCTCATGCATGATCATGTGTAAACATATAACGAAGGTTTCTGAGGGTAGGTATGAAGGTGCATTCTCAGGAGGTCCTGAGTACGAATCTATAGTTGCTTTAGGTTCAAACCTACTCATAGGTGATATAGAGGCTGTAATATATATGAATCAACTATGTAATCTATACGGGTTAGACACCATATCTACTGGTAAGGTATTATCATATGTGTTTGAGTGTTATGAGAAGGGGTTAATCAGTAAGGAAGAGTTAGGTGGTTTAGAGGCTTTATGGGGTAGTGAGGAAGCTGCTATCACTTTAATAAATATGATTGTTAGGAGGGAGGGTATAGGTGATATACTTGCTGAGGGTGTTAGGAGGGCTTCTGAGGTCTTAGGTAGGGGTTATGAGTACGCATTACATGTTAAGGGGCTTGAGGTGTCTGCTCAAGACCCTAGAGGTCATAAGTCAATTGGTTTGACATGGGCTATATCAGTTAGAGGTGCTGATCACTTAAGATCTTTAACAACAGTTGATGAGTTAGGTTATAGGGATATAGCTGCTGAGAGGTTCGGGGTTGATAAAGTTGATGATGTATGTGATAGGCTTTCTGAGAAGTATAAGGGGTTAATAGTTAAGGATCAGGAAGACCTATTCGCATTAGTTGACTCAATCATTATGTGTAAGTACGGTACTATGTGGCCTCCAATGTATTACTTCGACTTCATATCTAAGTTACTCCCACCGTTAACAGGTATTAAGGAGTTCGGTGATGTTAAGAATCTTAGATTAACTGCTGAGAGGATAGTAAACCTTAAGAGGTGTTTTAACCTTAGGGAAGGTGTTGGTAAGGAATCTGAAGTACTACCTAAGAGATTTACTGAGGAACCTATGCCTACAGGTCCTTCAAGAGGTCATGTATGTGATTTAGAACCTATGCTGAGGGAGTACTACATGTATAGGGGTTGGGACTACGGGTTAGGCCTTCCGTATGAGGAGACTTTAGAGAGGTTAGGGTTGGATTACGTCGCTAACACACTTAAGAGGAGGTATAAGTTACCGAGGGTAGGACGTGGTTAGAGTTAGGGTCCACGGAGTTCTTAAGGAGGAGAGTGGTGTTGATGTTATAGATGTTGAGGGTAGGTACCTTAATGAGGTCATGAGTAAGTTACCTGAGGAGGTTAAGAACGTACTGATGAAGTACTCTAAGTACTTGATAGTGTTAGTTAATGGTAGGAGGGTATATGATTTGAGAGGGGTTGAGCTACTACCTAATGATTATGTAGACTTAATGATACCTGTAGGTGGTGGTTAGCTTAGGTGGATTACATCACCGACGCCAACCTTCCTAACACTACCTCCGGTACTAACTATTAGTGAGCCGTTAACATCTACATCTACAGCAATACCTTCAAATACCTCATTAAAACTTACTACCTTAACCTTCCTACCAATTGTTGAGTTATACTTCTTCCACTCACTAATAACTACATCATAATTACCTCGTAATAACTCGTTATATAGGTTGAGTAGGTTATTAACCACACCCTTAAGAATAGGTGTTCTAGGAGCTCTATAACCTAGGACGTCTTTTAACGTTATCCCAACACCTCTTAACTCCTCAGGTAATTCATTATTTACATTAACACCAATACCTACTAATACATAGTTAACCCTATCAGCTTCTAACCTAGCTTCAATTAACACACCACATAACTTCCTACTACTTAATAACACGTCATTAGGCCATTTAACACTAACGTCTAAGTTATATAGTTCTTTAACTGTCTTAACTACTGAGGTACCGGCTATGAGGGTTAGTAATTGTAGTGATTTAACTACCTTAGGCTTAAGTACTATAGTAAACCAGAGACCGCCCCTACCAGCAACCCACTTCCTACCTAACCTACCCCTACCATAACTCATCTCCTCACAAATAACTACAGTACCTTCAGGAGCTCCCTGACTAGCTAACATATCTGCTACATCTTGAGTTGATGTACATGAATCTAAGTAATATATATTTAAGTTCTTTAAGACCTTACCGACATACTTAACATCATTTAAAACCTCAACCCTATAACCTAACTTAGGACTAACTTCAATTATAAACCCATAACTTATTAACTCCTTAACAACTCTACTAACTGAAGATTTAGAAATACCTAATTCTGAAGCAATCCTAGAACTACTTACGAAACCCTCACTCCTCATAAGTAATTCTAAGACCTTTCTATGAGTATTACTTAACAACTAACCACCTAACCCTTAAATACTGACCTATACCTACAGTATATAGATTCCCCCATATCTAAAACTCTAACTATAAATGACTGTATAAATGCTTGAGTGACTAACCTAATAAGTAATAACCTCTGTCTAAACCCCCTACAAATACCACCTAAATTAACATTATATATTGATGTGATGTCATTAAGTGTGGTAATACCTAAGTTAACGACCTTCAACCCTAGAACTAATACTAACACTGGTTTTAACCCTAAGTACTTAACCATACTTAGTAAATCTCTAGGAGTTACTAACTTAATAAGTGTTATGGAGAGTATGTAGAGTAAGAACATCTTCAAGGTAGATAATACAATCCTACTAATATCTAGTAATCCTAGGAATAACTGCATAATTAATGATGAGGTTATGAAGGGAAGTATAAATATTGTGAATACCTTCATCAACAGTATGAAATCCTTCAAATACCTCACTATATATACTACAGTAATAGTAGTTAAGATAACCACAGTAAGTGTTAATAAGTCTAACACTGTGACTACTATAATCAATAATAAAGTTATTGTAATTACTGACTTATACCTAATTAAGTACTCCCTAGTTAGTAACTCTTTAATATCGTTGATTAACCCCATAATCAACCCAGAATTAGTGAATGATCTACTAATTCCTTAATACCTTCATCATGTGTTGCTAATACTACAGACTTACTACTACCTCTGAAAGTATCTAAGAACCACTCTAAGACCTCCAACGAATTACTATCTAAGCCTAATGTAGGTTCGTCAATTAATAATGTATTCGGTGATGCTATATATGCTAGAGCTAATGATAACCTCCTAACCTCACCAACACTTAACGTATATGGGTTCCTACTACCTAAGTAATTAATCTTAAACATCTTAAGCAACTCATCAACATTACCTCTATACTTGAATATCCTAACGTATAGGTCAACCTCATCATAGACTGAATTAGTTGTGAACCAGTATATAGGTCTTTGAGGTATGTAGAATATAGGCTTACTAACACTTACATAACCCCTACTAACCTTAAGGATATTAGCTAATATCTTAAGTAGTGTTGACTTACCACTACCATTCCTACCTAAAATACTGAAGACCTCACCACGTCTTACTGAAACGCTAAGACCTCTGAAGACCTCATAATCACCGTAACTAAACCATAAATCCCTAACTACAACATTATACTCATTACTAAGACCTAAACACTTCCTATTAATACTACGTGGTCTTACCTCCTCACTACCTAAGCTGACTACAATATCTACGTAGTCTTTAAGTACTTCAACCCTATGATCTACTAATACTACTGTTAACCCTACCTCACTACATAACCTCCTAATAACGTACATCATATTTAATAGTGAGTATTTATCCATATGTGATGTAGGTTCATCAAGTAGTAATAACTTAATATTACTTGATACCGCTATAGAGGTTAGGAGCTTATATAGTTGACCGTCAGATAACTCATCTAGGTATTTACTACTTAAATCTTTAAACTCATCTAACCACTTACCTAGGAATTCAAATTCTTCACGAACTCTAGAACCTAAGAAGAATGTAGTCATATCTTGAGGTATGTAAGCTATTAAGCCCTCCTTAACAGCTTCTTCAGGACTTAAACCGAAGACTTCAACAAAACCCTCAACCTTAAACCTCATATATATATTAGGTATTAGTCCTGCTAATACCTTAAGTAATGTTGATTTACCTGAACCTGAAGGCCCCTTAACTAATACTATAGAGTTAGGACTTACTAACATGTTTAAATTCTTAAGTACTACCCTACTACCTACATATATGTTTAAACCCTCAACTCTGACAGCATACATTAAATCTCAACACCTTTGAAAGTCAGTATCTTAGATATATACTTAGCTAATGTAATAGCTATGGTATGATCCATTAGTAGGTCTTGAGGTATGAATATTAAAACACTAGCTATGAAGGAAAGTAATATCTTATCATCTACGTATATGTTGAGGTGCTGGACAACACCTTCAGCCCATGATGAAATTACTTGATTACCTAATGCATAGTACGTGAACACTATGAATCCAAGCATATATGTAGGTAGTATAGCTATGAAGGACAGTAGTAGTAAGGCTATGAAGTCTAACCTCCTTATAGACTGTAATTCCCTACGTACTATACGTAGGTAAGTCCTAGATAGTATACTCATTAACGGTGCTGAGATTATAAAGCCTAGTAGATACCCACCAGTATATCCTAGGATAACACCTAAACCACCTCTAAATCCTGAAGCCATAGGCATTCCTAAAGCTATGAATACTATGTAGAGAGTCATTGAGGTAAACGCATATTTAGGCTTAAGTATTAACCCAGATAATATAACACCTATGTTCTGTAATGTATATGGTATAGGACCGACTAATACTCTAACCTGTGCTAGTAAGCCTGTTAATACAGTCATAGCTATAGAGATAATCAATGATAAGTAGTTTTTGAACTCCATCATGAAATAGTTTCAAGGTGATATATTTAAGTGTTCATGAGGTATTTAATGGTCTACATGAAACAGTGTTATGGTGATTAAATTATGAGTTTAATAACTTAATAAGTAATCATACCTCGGATTAGAGTTTATGTCTAGTCTTAAGGTAGCTAAGCTCTGGACTAGATTAGATGGTGTTGTTAGGTGTGGGGTTTGTGAGAATAGGTGTGAGGTCCGTGATGGTTCTACAGGTATCTGCGGTAATTACTTAAATATCGGTGGTATTCTCTACCATTTAGGTTATGGTAGGTTAAGTGCTATTGAGAGTAGACCTATTGAGATTAAACCATTATTTCATTACTGGCCTAATAGTACTGCCTTAACGTTCTCTACTTGGGGATGTAACTTCTACTGTCCTTGGTGTCAGAACTACCACTTAAGTTTTAGGAGGCCTAGGGAAACTGATGATGTAGTCAGTACTGATGAGTTGTTAAGGATGGCTAAGGTATTCGGTGATGAGGGTTTCTCAGCAAGTTTTAACGAACCTACAGTAAATTACGACTACATACTAGATCTAACTCCTAAGGCTGTTAAGGAGGGTTTCTATGTGATGGTGGTTACTAACGGGTACTTAACTAAGGAGGCTTTAGAAGAATTAGTATTAGCTGGTGTTGATGGTTGGAGTATAGATATTAAGGGCTGTCCACAGATGAGGAAGGCATTACCTAGGGTAGACCATACAGTAGTGTTTAGGAATGCTAAGACTGTCCTAGACTTAGGAGGTCATGTAGAGATGGTTTACTTGGTAGTTACTAATACTAACGACTTTAACGAATGTGTTGATTGGATAATTAACAATCATTTAAAGTTCTTAGGTCCTAAAACACCACTACATGTTAATAGGTACTACCCAGCACATATGTGGAGGGAGCCTTCAACACCTACTGATAAGTTGTTAAGGATTGCTGATGAGGCTAGGAAGGCAGGTATTGAGTTCGTATATGTTGGTAACATACATAACCCTGATTTAGAATCTACTAAATGCCCTAAATGTGGTAAGGTGTTGATTGTAAGGGATAGTTATAGAGTTACTGAGTTCTACTTAGACAGTAGTTGTGGTAGGTGGAGATGTCCTAGATGTGGTTATGAAATACCTATTAGAGGTCGTTATATACCTCATAAGAAGTACTACTTCCTCTGAGTTACTGTAGTTGAGGTCTCTACATAGTTATCCCTACCCTCAAAAACCTTCACTACTATCCCTACCTCCATGTTCAGAGACTTAAAAACAGTTACTAACTCATCAAGTATACTCATAGCTATAGCTTCAGCAGTTGCCTGCGGGTACTCCAGAATTACTAACTTAACCTTGAACGGCCCCTTAATATCCAACCCCTCTAAATCCTTCTTAGGAACTATTAACGAGTACCTATACCTCTCCACGATATTCTCAACTAACTCCTTAAGCTTCAGGAAGTCTATAACCATGAAGTCCTCACGTAACCCACCCTCAACACATACAGATACAGTGAATGTATGGCCGTGGAGTTGTGGTACGTTATTAACTGGTGTGTAGTGTGCAGCTTCGAAACCTACGTTACCAACACATACCCTCACATAATCACCAGTATAGACTCTTCAGTATTTAACTTAAACCTAACTAGATCTTCAGGGATTGGATTGAGTGTTGAGGAGTTGTTAGAATTCTTGAGGAGGTTGAGGTCTGAAGACCCGAGTTATGTTAGGGGTGAGATACTAGGTTCTATGACTACTGAACCGCTTAAGCATTTATTAGAAGCTTACAACATCTTCGTAAACACTAACTTAAACGACCCTATACTCTTCAGGAATACGTATAAGCTTGAGTTAGAATGTGTTGAGTGGCTTTCTAAGTTAATGTATGGTAGTGGGTATGGATTACTAACCTACGGTGGTACTGAGTCTAACTTAACAGCACTCTACATACTACGTGAGTTTAGTGGTGGTGATATAGTCATAGCACCTAAGACTATACATGTAAGTATTAAGAAGGCGTGTAAGGTCTTAAAACTTAACCTTGTTGAGGTAGGTGTTGATAAGGACTACATACCTGATATTGAGGGGTTATGCAGCACTATAAGTAGGTATGAGGGTAGGGTAGCGTGTGTGGTTATGACTGCAGGAACTACAGACTTAGGTATTGTAGAACCTGTAGATAAGTTAGTAAGTACTTGCGGTGATGTTAACTACGTAGTTCATGTAGATGCTGCTTACGGGGGCTTAATAACTCAGTTCATAAATGATTTAGACCCTAACATACCTGTATATGATTTCAGGTTAAGTAAGGTCTACACAATAACTGTAGACCTACATAAGATCTTCACACCTATCCCTTGTAGTGCTTTACTACTACGTAGTAAGGAGTTAGAGGAATTCATAATGTTTGAAGCACCTTACATGCCTTTAGGTAAGCAGAGGAGTTTACTAGGTACTAGGACTGGAGGTATAGCTGCTACTGCATGGTTAGCTATTAAGTCTTTAGGTTATGAAGGATTTAAACAATTAGTTCATGACCTAGTTAAGAGGGCTGACTACTTAAGTAGTAGGTTAGTTGATTTAGGTGTTGAGGTTTTAAGAAGGCATAGATTACCTATAGTTGCGTTCAGAGTTAGTAATGCTCAAGATGTTATGAAGAGGTTATGGGGTCTACGTATGTATTTATACCCAACATCAATACCTAACACTTTAAGAGTTGTTGTAGGTCCTCACATAACATACGAAGTTATAGATAGGTTTGTAGGTGTTCTAGCTAAGGTTTTAAATAAGTAGTGTTGTTAGTGGTGTTAAGTTCATCACGAATATAGTTATTGGTAGGTACTTAATCACTAACTTACCCAGTATGTCGAGACCTCTAACCATATCCCAGACCTTACTACCGAATAGTCTGACATCCTTAATTATGATGTCTGCTGTACGTATTGTAGCATTACTTAAGTTATCCGCAGCACTCACTACTACGTTCTTAACAACATTAACTAAGTCCTCACTATAACTCACTATATCGTATGGTGATTCCTTAAATGATGCTGCACAACTATGGTCGTCTGGAGTTACTACCTCCACGTAATTAAATCCTAACTTAGATATCTCAGAAGTTAGTAACTTCCTGAAGTTTAAGTCCATGTTATTACCGTATATATATATCAGTACATGTTTAGAGTTGTTGAAGTTCATGACTAACGCCTTAACCTTACCGTAACATACACCCCTACATACACTGTTTAAGTAATCCTCACTATAACCTACCTGAAAACCTATCACCTCATCACATCTATAGTTGTTTAAGACCTCACCTAAGAGTTCCTTAAACACTTTTAAGTCGTAGTCATTACTACCTTTAGAACTATGTGTATCTACTAACGCATTCACATACGTGTTATTACTGTTGAGTAGTTCCCAGACCTCGTAGGGTAGGTCATCACAACCTCTATCTAAGTTCTTAACGAATGTTATTAGGCCTGTCTGGAACGGTATCACATATGCTTCCCAACCATTAGTCCTCACAACATATGGTCTACACGGCTTAACATCTGCTACCATATTAACTAAACCGTCCACGTAGTTATTCACATACTTAATTAACTCCTCAACATCTTCAGAACTAACTAAGTTCCTCTCATGAGACCCTGGTGTATGGAATACTAGTAAGTGGTACCTATTACCTAAAACATCCTCTAACCTATATATGAATCTAGAACTACCTATATTCCTGAAAGGTCCGAAATGAATTGTAGGGAATACAAGTAATATGTTATCACCGTTAAATGATTTAAACGTTACGAACCTCATTAAAACTTCCTTACTTTCTGAGTACTTCATGAATTCATACTCGATAGGTTTTGGATCGTTACTAAACCAACTACCTACGAATGCGTTTATAAGTGATAGTGGTTTAATACCTAGTGTTGACCTCCCCTTAAACTCTATAGTTGTTAATGTCATTAAAGCTGTTGTAAGTGTTAGTGCTTGTACTATAACTGCATTAACTATGTATGTGATTACATCAACACCTAATACGTTATTCAGTACTAAGTAAGTGATTAGTTGAGGTATTGTAGATGCTGTTAGAGCACGTATGTAGTTTAAGAAAGCTGGTAGTACTATATATGAGAGTCCTGAGGATGCAAGTATTCCTAAACCCTTAACACCTAATAACTTAGTGAATACTACCTCAGCTACTGAGAAAGTAGTTATTAACACTGTAGTAAGTCCTAAAACCCTCTTAGTATTTAACGTCTTCGACTTCATCAGTATTAGGTTAAGTATTAAGAATGTTGTAGAACCCTTCAAGTAGTTGAGGATGTTCTCAAAATACGTTACTACATTCTTAGAAGGTACTACCTCAATCACAGCTACTGACGTAGTTATTAGTAGGTATGTAGCGAGTATTACGTATGTCTTAGGTAGTAGGAACAACCTCCTATAATACTTCCTCACTATATACTCGTTATCCATCTCCAGTACTACCACATCATGACTACTAGGGATTAATAAACTATACGTTTATATGTCTTTAAGACTTTATAACTGATTAAGTCAACCTCATCCTTAGTAAACCATGGAGTACTACCCCTAAGTCTTAAAGTTGCTGCTGTAGATGCTTTAGCTATAGCTACTACTAAGTCCTCACCCCTTACTAAGTACTCATAAGCTAATACTGCTGTGAATACATCACCAGAACCTATCGTAGGTCCGTAAATATCTTGTAACGGTTCTAACACACCTAACTCATGACCTCTTACAAAGTATATAGGTCGTGAACCATTAGTTATTATTAAGACTACATCATCGTTAGGTACACAGTTAACTACTTTAGAACCCCTACATATGGGTGGGAACTCGTACTCCTCACCCCTAATCACTAACTCCTTACACTCTAGTTTAAGTAACTCCCAGAACCTTGAGTAATCATTAAATACTACACCACGTTCATCAACACTCCTCACAAACCCTTGAACATCTATGACTACTTCCCTACCCCTAACTAACTCCTTAATAGTTTTTAACGGGACCTCACCCATAGTTAATGATATTAGTAGGTAATTACTTAAGTAGTTACCTACATTGGTTAAGTCGATAAAGGACTTACTAATCAATTTTAAAGTCCTACCATCACTTAACTCAATATCAAATACAGTCTCACCAACACCTAAACCAACAACATCAACACCTAACCTCCTTAAGTAACAGTATGTGATACCCTTACTGGTTAAGACTTTAAACTCATTAAATCCTAAGTACTTTAGGGCTTGTGAGCAGTATAGTGCAGGACCTCCAGGGAATTCCTTACTACTTATTAAGTCCTTAGTAGATGCTAGGATAGCAGTTAACACTTTAATACCTCCTGAGTTAGTAGTTGATAGTATATAAAGAAGTTACTTACTACTTAAGTAATTGATTAAATTCTTAACTAATTTCTCGTGGTATTTCTCCTCCTCAATAACTTCTGAAAGTATCTCAGTAATTAATGTAGTACTTAACCTACTGATAGAGTCCTTAATCAATGAGTATAGGAATTTAGTGTATGTCTCCTCACCAACGAAGCCCTCAATAAATTCAAGACTCTCTAAGTACTTCATTAAATCTACATCACTATTAAGATTATTAAGTAATTCCTCAACAGTAACCCAAGCCCTACCGATTAAATCTCTACAACTACGTACAGGTAGTACATCAATGTTTAAAACACTATATAGATACTCCATAAGCTTAGCATGATTATAACTCTCTAAAGACAACCACTTAAGTACTAAGGAGGTAAAAGGATCTTTAACCCTAAGAGATAACTCCTCATAAAGCCTACCAGTAAGTTCTTCAAACTCCTTACAACACCTAAGACTAGAACCTAAAACAACACTTAAACTCATAAACTCTCCGGATAATTTCGTAATTAAAGAATATATACTTAACTACTAAAACATTAAAACTAATAAATCATCTAGAATAAGGATTTAATAGAGCGGCGGTCGTCTAGTCTGGTTAGGACACCGGCCTCCCAAGCCGGAGATCCCGGGTTCAAATCCCGGCCGCCGCATCAAGCAATTGACTTCCTTTCTACTCCTCTAATAGATCCTGAATACTATATTTCATGTAGCAAGTCGGGTTCATGAAACGTTTAAACCCTCTGAAAATCTGATAATACTTTCCGGTGCTCTCTGTGCCGTGGCTCGACTCCCTCAACCTCTCGAAGATATCCAAGGAGGATAGGTTTAGGATTCTTAAGTACGTTGTCAGTAAGGTTGGTAGGGAAATGGTTCAGGGGTCTCGGGATTTCCAGGGTAACTATGTGGAGGTTGTTGAATAGGTTGACTAGGGTCGACAATAATAAGCTTAGGATGCTCCTAGAGCTCATCACTAGTTCGAGAGTGTTCTGAGTGCTAAGAAAAGGCTTGAAGCTCTAGGCATCGTGAGAAGCAATGGCACGGTGGACTACGGTGTAGCTCTAGAGATCCAAGGTATGAGGACCTGCTGAGTGAAGCTGACGAGTACTACCGAAGCACCTCGACCACTTAAAGGAGCTATGCATTATCAGGAGCCTAGATTGAAGGGCTTTTAAGGCATCTCTAATAAAGGGATATCGAGAAATCCGCCATCATTACACCATGTAAAACTCTTCAAACTTAATCGCAGTTTCCAGGGGCTACATTCTATACCTTAGGGGTCTACCGTTTAACCCCCCTTAGTAAGTGGCCTAGTGTTA
>Ga0185307_1001802_pt1 | contig 11519 bp, 7 predicted proteins | sample LHCtaG_FD_128010 | JGI IMG/M metagenome (GOLD analysis project Ga0185307, IMG submission 128010) | Hot spring microbial communities from Little Hot Creek, USA to study Microbial Dark Matter (Phase II) - LHC4sed_matched (SPADES... | ecosystem: Environmental > Aquatic > Thermal springs > Hot... | reverse complement strand
CCTCTGATCGAAGCCGAAGGGTTGAGCTTTCAATTCTCTTTTTAGATGCATCTGTAGGCTTATATACTGGGTTTATATACCTGTTATGGATTTGGTGGTTTGGTATATAAAGGTTTTTCGGTTCTCCCTGCGGAGAGGCTTCTAGAAAGTGAAATCTCCATAGCCTTTCCGCAGTTTTAGGATACAGGAGTCGTTAGACGTCATGTTTAGACGCGGTCTTAAGATTGGGGTATCTCTAAAGGTATGGGAAGTGCAAGTTTATAAAAAGCTTTTAGGAAGTCGCATCTGGGATATGTTATTAAGCGGTTGCCTATGTTATACTCGTTGAGGGGTCTCTAGGTAAATCTGTTAGAAGGTTTGTAGTAAGGTATGTATGTGATGAGGGATCTCTCGATATACTTGCAACAGATGAGTTAAGGAGGCATGTATTATGAGCTGTCTCTAAGATAAAATCTACAATTGAAGAGAAGAAGATTCTGAGAGAAGCGAGCCCTAGAAAATGATGTAGTAACTGTGAATTCAGAAAGATATGTAAATGGCTCTTAGAGTAATTTCGAATATGCTCATGATATCGGGAGAATAACCCCTCCCTATAAATGCAGTATTCAATTTTCTAAGGTTGATCTCTCTATCGGAAGGGATGAATATGGAGAGGAGTAGAGTAAAAACTTATATTAGAAAATTATCGTAGCAATATCATAAGGTTATGAGAATATCGCCGATATTCAGAAGCCCATCAACCTACGTTCTAGCCGATGTCGTTCTAATGGAGAACTTTACGAATTTACACGTTGGAAGTGGAGGTGCTGAAGAATTAGTTGATTTACCGATTCAAAGAGATGAGTTTGGGTATCCAGCAATATATAGTTCTAGTATTAAGGGCTCATTGAAAACATGCTTACTCCATACCGCTAATAGTAATGTTGTATACGTACTCTTCGGCCCAGATCCTGAAGGGGGTGAAGCATTCGAATCAAGTGTAGCTATACTTGAGGGGTATCTCCTCGCTATACCTGCCAGAAGCTTAAGAGGGGTATACGTATACGTAACCTCACCGATACTCCTCAAAAGATTCTTGGAAAGGATAGAACTTTATATTAAGTTCAATCAGAAGGGTTTCGTTGATGTAGGTAGTGGGAGTCAAGAGACCGAAAGTATAGTTGGTAAGATGCAGGATTCTCTTCGAGGTCTGATCAAAGAGGCTAGAGAGAGGTTAGGCGTGGATAATGCGATATGCTTGGGAGATAAGCAAGAAATAGAGGTTAAGGATCCGTTAGAAGGATGTGCAGTATTAGTCGAGGAATTCATATTAAAGATACTTGAATCTAAACAAGGGATTGACCGTAAACTATTAGATATATTAGGTTTTGATAAACCTCTACTCATACTCCATGATGATATAGCTAAGGAGGTGATCAATCGTAGCCTCATTAGATATACACGTGTAAGACTTAAGAGGGAGACGAAGACTGTTAAGGAGGGTGGTTTATGGACCGAAGAATATCTACCGCTTAAATCTAAGTTCCACACCCTCCTTCTATATAAGCGGCCATCCCTAACGGATACCTTCATAAGGAGGATTTTAGATGGAGTTGAAGAGATTGACGATAATGCATACTTGGAATCCCTCAAAAAGCTAGAAATACTTAGTGAGAGCGATATTGAAGAGTTGAAGATCTCGAAAGAGAAAGTTCAACTCCTATCAGAGAAGATTAGAAGCTATATACGTGGGAGAATCGAGAATAACTTAAAGGGCTTCATAATCATGGGAGGGAAAGAAACCTTAGGAAGGGGGATCGTAAAACTTAACTTTCTTACGTAGAAAGCTGAAAGGGAGGTATTTTAATGGTGCCCGATGATAAAATCCCTAAACCTATTGAATTAGTAGTGGATATCTTTCTAAAGATTAAGAGTGAAGTTGAAGATAAGTCTATTGGCCCTAAACTTAGGCAGAGGGCGAGGGAAATACCAGAGCTCATCGAGAGCATGGGCTTAATACCAGCATTAAGCTATTGCTTCGCAAAAGCTAATAGTGGTGGAAAGGAGGCAGAACCATATAAGCTGTATATTAGGGCCATACTAGAGTATCTAAACAGCCTAAAATTTTTAGAGGAAGATCTTGAAAGCGTTTTTAATAACTCTGTCGAAACAATAAAGAAGCTCTACCCTATTTCAAGCGTCGTAACACCCCTTCTGAGGCCATTCCTAATAGAATTTAAGAGATTATGTGAAGCGACATGGAAGCCTGAGAAAGGTGAAAGGATATGAGCTACATCGATATTTACAGACAACTACAGAAGCAAATAATGGAACCATACAAACTATGTGAAATCGATGTTGAAACTATAACTCCACTCCTTATAGGAGGCTATGATGGCAGGACTTATCATGGTGATACATTAGGCTCAGAAAGTCTAAGAGTAACCTCGGTTAAAGGCGTATGGCGTTGGTGGGCTCGAGCATTGATAGCAGCTGCTATGGTAAAAAAACTTGGCAGATGCCCAAGATACATAAACGTGGTAGACTCCTATGTATCTAAAATATTCGGATCGACACAAGAGCAATCAAAGTATAGCATTGTAGTAACTCCTCATATGCTGAACGAATCATCTTATGATGTTATAGAAAAACTTTCTAAGGTTCCAAGGGTAAGTCTACTTAAAATGAGGAAGGAAACAAAAGGGGAGCGGTTTATAAAGCCAGGAATAAAATTCAAAATAACAGTATACAGAACCAGAGATACCAATCCTATCGAAGATCAATTCGCTGTATGGGCGCTCATAACATCACTAATATTTGATGGAGTTGGTAAGATTACATCGAGAGGCTTTGGTAAAGTAAAGATTAATAGGATCGATGGAAGAAGTGATCTTAGGGAATTAGAAGAAGCTAGACGAAAGCTCTACTCTTCAAATAATCATGAAGAAGTGGAAAATTGCCTTAAAGGTATTATAGAGAATGCTGTGGATAAAGCAGAGAAGGTCAGGGAAGCGATTGGAATAGAGATTAATGATGAAGATTGGAGTGCTTTATCAACCCACTTCATTGAAGTTCCATTAATTAATAACGGATTGATGATACTCGAAGTTCCTAGCAAACTATTCAAAGAGTATCGAGCTGCGCTTGAGGCGATTGGTAATGCATCTCTTAAACTCTATCATAAAGTCATTAAATATGTTAAAGAAAGGATGAATGTATCTGAAGCGAAACAAAAAGCCTATAGGGAGAGTGGTAAAGATATACATACATGGATTCTAGGCTTACCGAGATCGCAGGAGTTACGAATACCGGTTGATAGAAGTGAATGTAGCAAAAAAGTTAAAGAGCTGAAGGAAAAATTAGAAAGCGAATTAAGTAAATTAAATTTAACATCTAAAGATCTTGTTGAGAAAGTTAAACCTAATGAGAAAGAGGCGAAAATAGAAGTTCCGACTGGATATTATATTCTAGATAAGGATATTAAGTCAAGAAGACGTTCTCCAATAAGATTTACCGTTATAAAAACTAACAGTGGTTACTTTACGGTAATATATGCTTTTAAGACGTTTGATTGGGAAAAGAAAATTGATCGTTTAATCCACGTTAGTTTTCATCATGATAAGGAAAAACCTTTTGAAGTTACACTAGTTAAAACTAAAGCACCTCCAATTGATGACGTGATTAATACTGTAGTTTGTTATGCTAAAGAAATTATCGAAAATATTTAGGTGATTATTGTTGAGTGAAGGAAATGTGTATTATCTAACAACAATCATAGTATGTGGAAATGGATCGCTAAAGAATATTGTTAAGAATATGAATGAGGTTAATTTGTTTTCCTATACTATACTTGAAGGTACTCGTATTTTATGTTTAAGAATTAAAAATGGTGAAAAACATTATGTTGAAGAGAAGATTCGTCTTCTTGAAAATTTGGCTAAAGATTTTAGCCCAGATCTAAGTTATACGAAGGATCTCATCGATAGATGGGCCGATGCTCTTATATCTAATGGTTATAGTGTTAAGGTTTGCGATATTGAGACCGTTTCAAGAACTGTTATCGGTACTGGTGAGGTTTTTGGTAGAGTGCCTTTCGAAGTTGGTTTATCGTTTGCTTCTATTTTAAATGTACCATTCATTCCTAGCTCGACTCTTAAAGGTGCTTTTAGGCATTCTCTTAAGATACTTCTTAGGGAAGGTGAGTCTAGTGAGCAGACTAAAAAGATCGCTAAGGCTATCTTCGGTTCTACAAATGCTGTAGGGGTCGTTGGAGTTACGGATGCCTATCCAATATCTCCTAATAGTAGCGGTAGACTCTTCGAACCTGATGTAGTAACGCCTCATTATCCAGGTGTGAAAGATGAGTTTGAAGTTTCGCCCAATCCAATAGTCTTTCCGGCGATAGCTACTGGGGTTAAGTTTAGGTTTCTAATCTTCTTTAATAGGGAAACCTATAGCAGGATTAATAGGAGGATAACTCCTGTCAAAGATAGCGATCTAAGTTCTAATCCTGTAAAAGATGTCTTAAGCTATGCTGTACATTACGGAAGCGATTTAGCAGAAGTTCTTTCAAAAGTTGGGATGACAAGTAGTATAATTCCATGGGTCGATAAGGCGGTACTCTACGCTTTTGCTAGAGGGGTTGGTGCTAAAACATCCTTAGGTTACTCTAGATTCAACGTAATAAGGTATGTTATGTGGGGTAGGGGTTGAGATTATGGGGGAGTACGATCTTTTTAAGTTGAAGATTGCAGCACTACTACATGATCCTCCGCATAAGCCATTCCTAGTAGTTAAAGGTAGAGGTCACGAAGAGGAGGCTGAACGCTTAGCTAACTATCTTTTCGATGAATTGATCAGTAGGTATCTCGCTGATCAAAGAGTTCATGATGCAGATAGGCTAGCGGCGGTGTTCGATAGATGGTTGCTGAGCCTTATAATGGGGGATAAATACATATCTGGCCTTTTCCCAGTAAAAGATATTACTCTCAAAAATATCTTTGAGCCGTTACTCGAAGTTTCTATTAGTGTGGATGGTGTGGATATTGAAGGCAAGGTTGAGACCTACAAATCTAAATTAAAGGATATTCTCGATGACGCTGATGATTGGAAGACTAAGTACCACCTACTATATGCTATCTACGAGTTATTATGGATACTAGAAGGTTTGCCTATAGGGCCGGCTGAAACTCGCGTCCCCACTCACACAGTATTTGATCATAATTATGCAACAGCAACCATGATTAACTGGACGTTGGAAAATGGGAAAGTTAGGGGTATGCTCGTAGGTATAGATGTAGCTGGCGTACAGCAATTCATATCTTCAAGCCGTAAACTCAGGGATATGTGGGTTTCAAGTTACATAGTCTCAGCGCTTACATGGTATCTCATTGCCGAGCTTGTTAGAGCCCTCGGACCAGACATAGTCATCATGCCATCACTTAGGATGAATCCATTCTATCTGCACATGGCGTTTAAGACTATGTTTAGAGATCTACAGCAGCTTCAGAAATATTTCGATGACCTTTGGGGCCTCATATACTTGTCGGGTGATATTAAGGAGATGTATGATAGTCTGAGAATGCCGCCATACTCGATAATGCCTGGAAGAGTTACGTTAGTGCTTCCATCATGGGATTATATAAGGAGAATTCTAGGATTAAATGAAGAAAAGGATGTTAAACAGTATTTTATGGATAGACTTAACGATGGTTGGAGATTGCTATGGAAGGTTTCACGGGATTATGCGAAGGGTTACATTGAAGAGGTATCTGGGGGGGATGCCATATGGTATTTTGTAGATAGACTCTTTAAGGAATACACTAGTCAGGTTTTTTCAAAGGCAGGTTTTCATATAAAGCCTCCGCTAAACATTAGGGTAGATTTCGTTGAGATCGATAGTGATAGGTTAAGTTGGGAACTTTATGATAAAAAGTATCGCGAATTGGTTGCAAAAATTAGTGGAAGCAAATATATTGGTAGAGATTCTTCATCCACTCTCTCACTATACGAGCTAACTAGGGATGATGTATTCGATAAAGGAAAGGCTATAGGCTATCCGAGGAGCTCTACAAAAGGCTTCGAGTACTGTACTGTCTGCGGTAAGCTTCCAGCATTACTAGTACTTCCAGATGAAGAGGAGTTCCAAAAAATTCTCCAAGAGATTGTAAAAAGCGAAAAATCAGAAGAACTCTTCACCATCTTTACTCCCGGGGAAAGGCTATGTCCGTGGTGCTTTTTAAAAAGAGTTATAAGCCTTCAGCCAAGAATTCTAGAGAGCCTATTACTTGTAATCAGTAAGAATGAGATAGAGAATTTCGTCAGTAGTATACAGCGGGAGGGGTATAGAGGATCGTTCAAATTTCCATCCCTCTCCCATGTGGCTTCGATAAAATTATACGAGAAAATCATCGAAGATGGGGGGATTGTCGATAGGATAGTTTATGCTGTACGTTCAAACCCAACCCTATACTTACCGATCGAACCTAGTAAACTTGCCAAACTTACTAAATTTAGTGAGGAGGTTAGGTATGTGGTGTGGCCTTTCATGCGGGAGGTCATGGGGAAGCTTAACGAGATAATCGTTGCCTTACGCATGGACGATGTGAGCAGCTTCTTCGCTCGGGCGATACTCGATCTTGAGCCTGAAATTATGTGGTTCGATCCTGATAGACGTTCTGGATGGTATGAATTACTAGTTAAGATTGGCCTCTCTAAATACCTCTGGAGATACTATTCTCTAATAAAGGCGGATGGTGATTCTATAGGAGCTCTCCTCGAGGGAAGGTTGACGGCATTCCTATACGGTCCTATAAACGATGAATTTTACTATAAGCTTAAGTTCGAGCAGAGAAAATTTGATGAAAGTGAAGAAAAGGCGAAAAAATTTATTAAAAGATATTGTATAGAATCCTGCAAAGGATATTATAAGGAGCTGATTGAAAGCATACTTGCTGGTAATGATACTCTGAAGTGGATCGAAAATATATCTAGCATAACCGGGATGACCGTTGATGAGGCTCGAAATCGCGTAGAGACAGTGAGTAGGCAGTTGAAGAATGTCATCGACGAATGTAGGATACCTGCCACACCAGCATACCATGTTTCGTTAAGTTCAGCACTTATGAGAGCAGCATTACTTGATACGGCGATTATATGTAAGCATAACGGTTTCGTAGTCTATGCAGGAGGAGACGACTTATTGGCTATAGCCCCAGTCGATAAAGCCCTCGATATAGTATTCGAGAGCAGGAGGTGTTTCGCAGGATTTGGATATAGGAAGATTGGTAGTAACGTCCTTGTAGGTGAGAAGGAGGGCTTTATTAGATTGGGGGCTACCTACCTACCTATGCTGAGTAGTGCCTCGAAAAGTTACGCGATATATATAGCTCACTACAGGTATCCGTTATCATATGTTTTAAAGAGGTCGGCGGATATTATAGAGAAAGCGAAGAAGATGCTGCTCGAATATAATGACGAGCAGATTTTTAAATGTGGAAAAGATGTAGTCATAATAGCATATAATCCGATTGGGATTGAAGATGAAGCGATCATACCCTTATCATGGAAGAGGCCAATAGTTGAAGATTACAAACAAATTAGTGATAGTATCAATGAAATCGCGTTCTTCATTAACTTTGTTAAGAAAATTATCGATTGTATCGATAAAGGTATAATCTCACGTAACTTCTTTAACGACCTTTTACAACCAAACCTTAAGATCATCCTCACTTGTCTGTACGAAAAACTGAAAGATCCATATCTTGCATCAGAAGCTAAGGTTACGTTTGATAATATCATGAAGAATATTATTAAACGTAACTTGAAGGTTAGAGGCGATGAGATCGAGAAAGTCCTTGTCGATGTATGGGAGAGCGACTTCACACGTTTTCAGGAAGTAATGCTAGGGCGGTGGTTAAAATCCTCGTCTATTGAGGAGGAGATTCTCCCTGAGTTATTTTCGTTAAACCTCTTTAAAGCGTCGAGATTGATGATTTCCGGTATGAGGTGATATTATGGAAGTTAGGACTTTGAGGATAAAGCCTTTGGAGCCCCTATTATTTAGAGGCCCTGGAGAGTTCGATCCTAGTTCACGAGGCGTATATTCATATGCATCATCTCTCCCTATACCTAGACCAAGTACTATCGTAGGTGCTTTAATAACTCACCTATTAATCGAGGATTCTTATGCGAAGTTAATATATGCAAATAGTGTTAATTCATTTAGTAAGTTACTAGAGTGCTATAGTAAAGCTTTAGACGATTTAGGTATAATTGCTCTGAGAGGCCCGTATCTCTATAATACTCAGAAAAATGTAGCTTACGTCCCAGTGAGGTTCGGTGCGAAGTTAGAATTGATAGAATATGATGTATTAAGATCTTTTCTAACTGAAGATTTACTAGATGCTCTTATTGAAAAACGTTTAGATAGTGATCTCCTGATAAAGATTGAGCACTATATAAGGGAATTAACAGCGGACGAGCATAAGCCCTCTCTTTCAAAGCTTCTTAAAACTGGTATAATGTTGTGTGATCGTATTAAGCCGGCTTCTAAAACAGCTAGGGAGGGTTACATATATACGGCTGAGCAGATCGTATATCGCAGGTATGTTGAGGGCATGGAGTTAGAGCTAAGACTTAAACTTATACTATCTAATGATAGTCCGCTTAATAAACTTCGGTTAAATAAGATTGTGAAGATCGGAGGAGAAAATAAGATTGCTAGTATTCATGTGGATCATGAGTACAAGGATGAGTTCGATGAGATATTTAGTAAGATAGATAGCTGCATAGAATATTACCTGCTCCTCTCGCCAGCACCATTAAAGAATGTACGTGACTATCTACAGGGAGCTATCGCATACATGGGATTCATCGATACGATTGGCCTAGGATTCAGCATAGCTAGGAAGATTAGAAAACCTATCATTAGCGCCCTCCTTGAAGGTTCGATAGTGAAAACTTCGAGAGGGTCCATTGAAAGAATTCCAAAATCGGGATTGTATGGGCTCCTAAATGTAGAGGATGAGGAGTTAGAAGTACTCGCCCGTATAGGTTACGCGACCGTGATACCTATCCATGGTGTTGAGCATGTTCAGAGACTATGATAGGGTATTAATTATTTCGTCATGGGGACTACCGAAAGACTATAAGAAATCGCGTTATTTTCTTGAAGTGATTGAGGATAAAAAGAGGGTTATTATTCCTAGATCGCGTGAGGTAATTGAAACATATACATCGACAGCTGCTATAGAAAGAATTCTATGTAAAGAACAGAATGTTAAAGATCTAATATATCTAATTTTTGTTCAAGATACCATATTATTAGATGACATAATTAGAGATTGGAGTGAGTATGATCATAAACAATTTTCACGAAATGATCTAAAAAGTAGATTATACAAATATCTTTATAATTCAAATCCGGATGCTGCTAAGGAGTTTAATGTAAATAGTCCAGAGCAATACAAAGATATTGCAATTTTTATTCCTGGAGTAATAACATATGCTGAAGGTGGTAAGCTCTATACATGGCGTGGAGAGCGCACGCATGATGTGGCAAGGGGCATCATGGCATTGGAGGTGTATGAGAAGTTAAGGAATCTAGGCGGGCATAGGATCGCTATAATTCTAGATACCACGCATGGTATAAACTATCTTCCCCTACTGTTAAAGGAAGCTACATTAATCGCTGCAGAGCTGTTTACACTGGAGAACATAGCAGATATTGATGAGTTAACAATCTACCACTACAATTCTGATCCTCTACACCACAGGGTGGAAGGGAGACCGAGCTTAAAAATACATCTTTTAGACGAGTTACATATAGCTAGAAGTGGAGAGCTCTACATACCACGGTTAACTTCCCTCCTCATGGAAGTAGAGGATAAAGGAAATCTGCTCGAAACTTTTTGGAGGGAGATAGATTGGAGGAGGTTACTCGATGCATCTATATTCTACTCTAGAGGTCTTTTCGTGTGGGCATTGAGAGTTGCGGCTAGCGAAGTTAACATTGTAGGAATAGATCAGTTAAAAAAGTCTGCTGAAGATATCAAAGTTGAATTCAGCCGTAAGGAAAATCGTTTCGAGATAAACTATAAATGGAAAGAAAAATTGCCGATAACCTATGTTATTTTGCTCTCCATATTTTATAATATTATGCAAAAATATGCACATGATACGATTGAAACACAACTAAACAATATAGAAACATATACCCGCCAGATTTTAAGTATGTTGAAGGGTAAATGTTATCTTGTAAAGTTATCAGAAATTATTGATGAATTAAGCGATCATAATAAGTTTGTCTATTTTAAACTTGAAAAAGTCATTAGATATGCAAAGAAACTACTAGCAGAACCGTTCAAAGAGATAAATATGCATGAACTTCAAGATAACATTGCAGAGTATCTTGAAGGCAACAAGATATCCGGATGGAGAAACGTATTAGCTGATCCGGATCTGAAGGTGTATGCTAACCCAGGAGATACTGCGTATTATCTTGTATTACCAGATAGAGCATCGATCGTAATATCGTTAAAGGCGTACGTAGATAAAAGGAATATCTATGCTCATGCCGGTTTACCATATGGTTTGAAATGGTTTGCTATAAACCTCAAACAAGAACGAAAAAAGCTTTTATGCTTAGAAAACATAGAGTATATTAGAAATATAATTACAACTGAATAAAGAATCATAGCTTAACTTAATTAAATAGTTTGTATATATTCCCCTACATAATAATACAATAAAACCTCAAAATAACAAGAATTAAAAATGCAAAATTATCCTCGATAGAATTCATATCTCGCATACTATCTGTAGTAAAATTAATTATTTCATAAGAAATCCGTACATAATACAAATAGAAAACATTTGCTGTAACTTATTAACTATGCGTATTTATAGTGAAGAATTGAAGGCATAAATAAATTTAAGGAAATGTATTTTAAATAATTGTAGAAGTCCTCGGCTTGCTTGATTCAACTTCGGCAGAGATTCATACCTACTCTACAGGTCGCATAACGCCGAATCGCGCTCCATAAAATTTAAAATAGATAACGGAAATAGAACTAAAATCCTATAGAGATCTCGTAAAGAGAATTGAAAGAATCTATATGCAGAAGTATGGGATGTTGATATCCTAGTGGTCTGAGCTATAGCTAATCTAGGTGGCTGCCGCTCGAGTGGTTGAAGTATGATATATCACCAAGGGATTCCTGGTAATTATAATTAGATTTCCTGGATCTCGCTATCTAGTTTGCTTTCTTGATCTTTCCAGCTCTTTCTCTATCAGTTTTGATGAAGATGTTGCGGGTGTATATCCTGTCTAGTGTTATCTCCTTCTATGTATGCGGTTTGCTTCTAGTTTAACGTTATATATGATTGATGTCTTCTTCTCTTTGTGGGTGGTTGGCTTTATGTATTTGAGGGTTGGTTCTAGGGATTTATTCGTCGATGAGGATTCTCTATGTTCGATTCTCTCTAGGAGGTTTTCGAAGTCTGTAGGGTTTATCGGTTTGGATAGGCTTGGTGAGGGT
>Ga0185307_1001801_pt1 | contig 11519 bp, 10 predicted proteins | sample LHCtaG_FD_128010 | JGI IMG/M metagenome (GOLD analysis project Ga0185307, IMG submission 128010) | Hot spring microbial communities from Little Hot Creek, USA to study Microbial Dark Matter (Phase II) - LHC4sed_matched (SPADES... | ecosystem: Environmental > Aquatic > Thermal springs > Hot... | reverse complement strand
GGGGCGCGCGGATTTGAACCGCGGACCTCCTGGTCCCAAGCCAGGCGCGCTTGCCGGACTGCGCTACGCCCCGAAGTTTTAAATTTTAAAAGATTTCATATTTTTTTGACAAATTAATTTTATTTTTGTTAAAATTTAAAACTTTAAAAGGAGGTAAGCATTCGCAACAATAACATGCAAGAAGGTAATTTTAGCAGATGGAGCTCTTGGAACATATCTTTATAAAAAGGGTATTCCATTAAATAAAAATTTTTCCCTTTTAAATCTTGAAGCTCCTGAACTTATAAAAAGTATTCATCTTGAATATATAATTGCAGGTGCTAACCTTATTGAAACAAACACATTTAGTGGAAATCTTTATAAAATTCAAGATGAGGAAATATGCTATAAAGTAAATCTTGAAGGAGCAAGGATTGCAAAGGAGGTGGCAAAAAATAAAGCAATTGTTGCTGGAAGTATTGGTCCTATAGGAAAATTGCTTTACCCCTTTTCTGAAATTAAAAGAGAAGATATTAAGAAATATTTTTTCCCACAAATTGAAGGTCTTGTTGATGGAAATGTTGATTTAATTGCAGTTGAAACACAAATTTTAATTGAAGAAGCAGAAGAAATAATAAAAATTATAAAAAGAATAAAAAAAGATATGCCAATACTTTTGAGTTTTTCTTTTAATGAAGATAGAAGGACTCCTTTTGGTGTTTCTGTTAAAGATGTTGTTGAACTTGCAGAAAAATATAAGGTAGAATTTGTTGGAGCAAATTGTGGTGTTGGTCCTTTATCACTCTCTGAAATAATTGATGAATTTTTAAGTTTAACAAAATTACCTGTATCTTCTATGCCAAATGCAGGATTACCTACATATAAAAAAGGTGGATTTTTTTATCCCTCTCATCCGGAACATTTTTCAAATTATGCATTAAAAATGGTTCAGCAAGGTGTTAAAATAATAGGTGGATGTTGTGGAACAGAACCAAGGCATATAATTAATATTAGACAAAAATTGAGTGAATTTATGGATATAAAAAAAGAAAGTAAAATTTTTATCAAAGAAAAGAAAGAGAAGAAAAAAGAAGTTTTAAAGGAGGAAAATTTATTTAAAGAAAAGATTAAAAAGGGAGAATTTATTTTTTCTTTAGAAGTTTATCCTCCAAAAGGTATATTAAATGAGAAAGTTTTTGAAAATTTAAAATATTTAAAAGAAAAAGGAATTGAATTTGCAAATGTTGTTGATCTTCCTCTTGCTAAAATGAGAATGTCCGGTATCGCATTTTCTCATATTATAAAAGAAAAAATAGGTTTTGAACCAATATTACATTTTACTTGTAGAGATAGGAATATATTAAGTATTTATGCAGATTTACTTGGAGCAAGAGCTCTTGGAATAAAAAACATTCTTGCTTTAACAGGTGATCCACCAATAATTGGAGATTACCCACATGCAACTGCAACTTATGATTTAACAAAAATAGGGCTTTTAAGATTGATAAAATATTTAAATGAAGGAAAAGATATATCAGGTAGAGAGATTGAAATAAATTTTGACTTTTTTGCAGGAACATCAATATCTTTTAGTGAGATTGAAGACGAAGATAAAATAAAGGAAAAAATAGAATTTGGTGCAAAATTTTTCTTCACTCAACCTGTTTATGAAACATGTTTTATTGAAAAGTTTAAAGAAAAATTTGATTTCCCAATTTTTGCTGGTATCCTTATATGTAAGGATATGAAGATGTTAGAATACTTTGCAAAAGAAGTTCCTGATATTGAAATTCCTGAAAAAATTTTAATTAGTTTTGAAAGATTTCAAGAAGATTTTTTAAGATTTCAAGAAGATTTTTTAATTGATTTAATTAAAGATTTAAAAGGAGTTTCAAATGGAGTTTATTTAATTTCTCCGGGTGTTAAAAAAGAAATTATTGAGAAGATAATTAAAGAGGTAAGATGAAAAGGAGTATTGAGGAAATAAATGAAAAAATTAAGAAAGGGGAAGTGGTTGTTTTAAGGGCAGATGAAATTGTGGAGATGAGGAAAAAGGAAAAGATAAAAGAAATATTTAAGAAGGTTGATGTAGTTACTACTGGAACATTTGGAATGATGTGCTCATCAGGAGCATTTATAAATACAGGACATTTTGACCCTCCAATAAAATTGCAGGAAGTCACCTTAAATGATGTTAAAGCATATGGGGGTATTGCTTCTGTAGATATTTATATAGGTGCTACAGAAAAGGCGAATGGGAGAGAAGATTACGGAGGAGCTCATGTAATTCAAGGGCTTGTTAAAGGGGAAAAAATAAAACTTAAAGCAAAGTCATTTCCTACTGATTGTTATCCAGGTAAAGAAATAGAAGTTTATATTTCTCTTAAAAATGTTAATCAAGCATTTCTTTTTAATCCAAGAAATTGTTATCAAAATTATAATGCAGCAACAAATTCAAGCAAAGAACTTCTTTATACATACATGGGTCCTTTACTTCCAAATTTTGGTAATGTCATGTTTTCAACTTCCGGTGAATTGTCTCCTCTTCATAAAGACCCTTTTTTTAGAACAGTTGGTATAGGGACAAAAATTTTTATAGGTGGAACAAAAGGATATGTTGCATGGGAAGGAACCCAATTTAATTTTTACACAGAAAAAGATAAAATTACAGGTCTTCCAATTGGTCCGGGTGGGACTCTTGCATTAATAGGAAATTTAAAAGAAATGAAGTCAGAATTTTTAAAAGCAGCTTATATTAAAGGTTATGGAATTTCACTTTTCCTTGGAATTGGGATACCAATTCCTTTAATAGATGAAGAAATGGCATTTTATGCTTCAATTTCAAATGAAATGATAAAAACAAAAATTGTTGACTATGGTGTTAAAAGATTAGATAGACCTATTGTAAAGATAACTAATTATAAAGAACTTTTTTCAGGATGGGTTGAAATTAATGGCAAAAGGGTTAAGAGTGCTCCAAGAACAAGTATTTATAAATCAATAGAAATTGCAGAAATTTTAAAAAGGTGGATTAAAAATAAAAAGTTTTATTTAACAAATTATGTAAGGAAATTGCCTATTGAAGGAGTTTATAAAAGATGGGAAGAAATATAAAAGAGAGAGTATTTTTGCTTTTTCCTAAGAAAGTTGTAAATTATCCTATTACAGCAATGTTAATAAAGGAAAAAAATGTATTTGTGAATATTTTAAAGGCTGAGATTATGCCAAATGAGGATGGATATATGATTGTTGACATAGAGGGGGAAATAAAAGATATTGAAGAGGCAAAAAAATTTTTAAAAGAAAAAGGTGTTTCAATATTTCCAATTTCTCAAAAAATAATAATAAATAAGAAAGAATGTATAAATTGTGGTTCATGTACAGGTGTTTGTCTTCCAGGTGCTTTATTTTTAAATAAAAAATTTAAACTTGAATTTAAACCTGAAAAATGTATATTGTGTTCAATGTGTAAAGAAGCATGTCCTGTAGGAGCGATTGAAATAATTGGATAAATTTTATAGAAACTTCATAAATTTAGAAGATTTTTATAAAATTGAAATAAATTATAAATTCACAGATATTCTAATATTAAGTGATAAAAAATTGGATGAGCCAAAAATTTTAAAAGAAATTAAAAAAATATATGAAAAAATAGAATATTATAGTATTAAAAGACCTTTATTTTTGTCTTCTTTGTTTCCCATATCTCCTGATAATTCTTATTTTAAAGAAATTTTTATTTATTCCAATAAAACAAAAATAGGCCCACTTGCTGGAATCGCCGGATTTTTTGCTAAAAAAATTTCAGAATTTATAATAAAAGAATATTCCCCTAAGAATTTGATAATAGAAAATGGGGGAGATATATTTTTAAAAAAAGAGGAAGAATCAAAAATACTAATATATGCAGGTAATTCACCTTTGAGTATGAAAATAGGAATAAAACTTCCTAAAGGAGAATATGGAATAGCAACTTCTTCAAAAACAGTTGGACATTCTATTTCTTTTGGAAATGCTGATGCAATTACAGTAATTACAAAAGATCCATTGATTTCTGATTTTTATGCGACATATTTTGGAAATATGATAAAAACCGATGAAGATTATAAAAAAGTTTTTAAAATTTCAAAGAAATTAAAAGAAATTAAAGGATTAGTTATTATTTTTAAAAATAAGATTGGGATTTATGGTGTTGAAATTTTTAAATATTAAAATCCAATTTCTTTTAAAGCAATTTCTTTTCCTTCTACCATATTCTTTAACTTTTCATATGCAATTTCCCATTTCCTTGTTCTTAATCCGCAATCAGGTGCAACAAATATTTTATATGGGTCTTTAATTTTTTCATAAGCGTATAAAATCCTATCCCTTATAAGTTCTTTTGGCTCAATAAAATCTGTATGGACATCAATAACACCAAGACCTATGATAAAATCAAAATTTTTTAAATCATCAAGAATTTTATAACCTATTCTTTTTTCCTTATCTCTTCCAATTTCCTTTGTATCTCTATTTGCGTATTCAAAATGGATTTCTTTAACAATTCCTTGAATTTTTTCTAAGAAGGGGAAAAGAAGTTTATAATCTGAAAAACATATATGAATGCTGAAAAATGTGTCTTTATAAAGTTCTTTAATGCTTTTTAAAAGTGAATTTATGAAAATTTCAATTTCATCAGATTTTGAAGTTGCTGCTGGTTCATCTATTTGCAAAAATTTTGCTCCTTCTTCCTTTAATTTCTTTAAATTTGGATAAATAATTGTTTCTGCCAAATCGTACAAAAATTTTTCTCTTGCCAATTTTTTTCTTTTATAAAAATTTTCTTCATAAATATTTTTAATATAATATTCGTCAAAGGACCAATCCATTATTGTATATGCTCCTGTTAGAGGAATTTTAATAGGCTTTTTTGTAAATGAAGAAATTGTTTTAAACTCTTCAAGATGATAAAAGTTTTTTAATTTTGGCAAATTTATACATGCTGCTTTTTTAAAAAATTTGTTATCAAAACTCCTTACATATCCCTTAAATTCAAATCCTTCTATATTTTTTACAGGATATTCATACATTTCAACCCTATGTTGTTCACCATCATAAACTAAATCAAGACCTGCTTTTTCAATAAGTTTTGTGGCAAAAAGTGATGAAAAATATATTATTTCTTTTTTCTCTTCTTTTGTGAAATTAATTCTTTTATTTAAAATAGAAAATAATTTTTCTGATTCCTTCTTTAAATTTAAAAATTCAGCCCATTTAATTGCTTCCTTTAAATCTTCCTCATCTAATTTTTCATTCTTTATTGCCTTTATTCTCCAATTTGGTTTTGCAAGGGAACCTATTTCATGAGTTAAAAAAGGTTTCATGCTAAATTTTTAATAATTTTAAATTTTTCATCTGCAATTTTTCTTGGTAAAAAAACAAAATCACAATTTCCTGAAAGATAAATTTCTTCAACCTTTTCTCTTAATTTATTTAAAATATTTTCAATTTCTTCTTTTTTTTCTATATAAGAGTTTTCACAATCAACAATTCCTGCGACAAGTATTTTATCCTTATCCCAACTCTTAATTTTTTCAACTTCATTTCTAATAAAATCTATTCCTATTCCTTTTATATCAAGAGAAAATAAAAAATTAATTGCTTTATCAATTTTCCCAAAATATGTTTGAACAATTACTTCTGTTTTTGAAGAAATTTTTTTATAAAATTTTCTTAAAATATCTTTCTCTTCTTTTAAAATTTCTCTTTTTAAAATTACAGGATCTTCAAAAAACAAAATCCCTTTTCTTTTTGATAAAATTGCATCTATTATTTCTTCCATTATTTCACATATACTTTTTAATTTGATATTTTCTGAAAATTCAAGAAATAAAAGAGGAGATGGCAAAATTATAATTCTTTTTGAATTTTCATCTGGAATTTTAAAATAATTTTCAATCCATTCATTTATTTTATTTTCTTTTATTTTTAATTTTTTATCAAAAAATAATTTTCTATAAAAGAAATTTGTTTCAAAATATCTTTTTAATCCTAAAACTTTTGTGTTTTCAATTATTTCAGAAAAGGGCCTTAAAAGGTCATGCCAAGATAAAAGTCCATCACTTTTATATTCTATATCCTTTTGCAATTCCCATATTAAATCATAATTTTTTCTAAATTCTTCTTGAATTTTTTCATAAGATGTTCTTCCCTTTTCAAAATCTATTAATTTTAAGATAAGATTTTCATCATAAGGATAAATTCCATTTAAAAAAACCTTTTTCAAATTTCTTTTAAAACTTCCTCAAATATTTCAATTCCAATATCAATTTCATCTTTTGAAATTATAAGTGGGGGACAAAACCTGATACAATTTTCACCCGCAGGAAGCAAAAGTATCCCCTTTTCAAAACATCTATAAACAATTTTATCCCTTTTCTCTTTATCTCTTTCCTTACTCTTTTTATCCTTAACAATTTCCACTCCTATCATAAGTCCTTTTCCCCTCACATCTCCTATAATTTCATATTTCTTTTCAATTTCCTTTAATAAATTTAAAAGGTATTCTCCAACTTTTCTAACATTTTCAAGTAAGCCATTTTCTAAAATTTCTATTATCTTCAATGCAACTTTACATGCAACAGGATTTCCCCCAAATGTTGAGGCATGGGAACCCGGTTTCCAGCTCATTATTCCTGATTTTGCAATACAGGCACCAAGTGGAAGTCCTCCTGCAATACCTTTTGCAACCGTTAAAATGTCAGGAATTATTCCCCAATGTTCTATTCCAAAAAATTTACCAGTTCTTCCCATCCCTGTTTGAACTTCGTCGTCAACAAGTAATATGCCATATTTATCAGCAATTTCCTTTAATTTTTTAAAATAATTTGGTGGAGGAACAACATAACCCCCTTCACCTTGTATTGGTTCAAAAAATATCGCAGCAACTTCTTCAGGAGGCAAAACTTTTCTAAAAATTGTTTCTTCAATTATTTCAATACAATAAAATTTACAATCAGGATAAGAAAGATTGAATATGCATCTAAAACAGTAAGGATAATAAATATGGTATATTCCTGGAATTAAAGAATAAAATCCCTTTCTCTGGATTTCCTTTGAAGCAGTTAAGGATAAGGCACCCATTGTTCTTCCATGGAAGGAGGAATAAAAGGAAATTAAATAGGGTCTATTTGTATGATACTTTACAAGTTTTATAGCACATTCAATTGCCTCTGCACCTGAATTTGAAAAGAAAACTTTTCTATTTTTTGCCCCAGGTGAAATTTCTGCAAGTTTTTCTGCTAAATCTATTTCAGGAGGATAATAAAAATCTGTTCCAGAATAATGAATTAGTTTTTTTGCTTGTTCTTCTATAACCTTTAATATTTCAGGATTTGAATGTCCAAGAGCACATACTGCAACTCCCGCATTTAAATCAAGATATTTATTTCCATCAACATCATATATCCAACAACCTTCTCCCCTTTCCGCAACAAGTGGGTAAACTCTTGTATATGAAGGAGAAATATATTTTGAATCTCTTTTTAAATATTCTTTTGCTTTTTCTCCTGGTGGTTTTATTTTAATAAAAGGTCCTAACTTTCCCATGTATCTATTTGTGCTTTTTGTAATTTTCCTGAATAATCTATATAAACTGTTTTAATTTCAGTAAATATATCATATACAGTCCATCCACCTTCCCTATGTCCATTACCTGTATTTTTAACTCCACCAAAAGGAAGATGGCATTCTGCACCAATTGTTGGTCCATTTATATAAGTTATTCCTGCCTCAATTTTTTCAATTGCTTTCATTGCCTTATTTATATCTTGTGTATATATTGAAGAAGATAATCCATACTTTGTATTGTTTAAAACTTCAATTGCCTCATCAATATCTTTTACTTTAAAAAAACAAACAACAGGTCCAAAAATTTCTTCCTGTGCAATTCTTGAATTTGGTGAAACATCTGTAAAAATTGTTGGCTTATAGAAAAATCCCTTATCATATTCTTCTCCTTTAAGTCTTTCTCCTCCTAAAATTAATTTTGCTCCTTCTTTTTTACCAATTTCTACATATTCATGTATTTTTTTAAGCTGTGATTCATTTATTACAGGTCCCATTTCCACACTTTCATCAAGTCCATTACCAACTTTTAAATTTTTTGCCCTTTCATAAAACATTTCAAGAAATTCATCATAAACTTTTTCATGAACAATTATTCTTGAAGTTGCAGTGCATCTTTGACCTGCTGTTGCATATGCTCCCCATATTGCTCCTTCAAGGGCTAGTTCAAGATTTGCATCATCCATTACAATTTGTGCATTTTTACCTCCAAGTTCAAGGGATATTTTTTTAAGAGTTTTACCAGCAACTTCTGCAATTCTTGCCCCAACTTCTGATGACCCTGTAAATGCAATACCATCAATATCAGGATGTGCTAAAATTGCTTCTCCAACAACACTTCCGGAACCAAAAACAAGATTTATTACCCCTTCAGGAACTCCTGCCTCTTCAAGTATTTTTACAAGTTCATAAGCACAAAGAGGAGCATCAACTGGGGGTTTAAATACTACGGTATTACCTGCTAAAAGGGCAGGAAATATTTTCCAAGAAGGAAGAGCTATTGGAAAATTCCATGGAGTTATTATTCCAAAGACACCAACTGGTCTTCTAAATGTTAAACAAAATTTATTTGGAAGTTCAGAAGGAGTTGTATAGGAAAAAAGTCTTCTTCCTTCTCCAAATGCATAAAAGGCAGTATCTATTCCTTCTTGAGTATCTCCTCTTGCCTCTTTTAAAATTTTTCCATTTTCCCTTGTTAAAATTCTTGAAATTTCTTCTTTTCTTTTCATAAGAATTTCTGCTGCTTTTCTTAAAATTTCCCCCCTTTTTGGTGCAGGGATGCTTGCCCAGTATTTAAATGCTTTTTTTGCAGCCTTTACTGCTTCATCAACTTCATCAGAAGTTGAAAGTGGAAAAATTCCTATAATTTCATCCCAGTTTGCAGGATTCCTATTTTCAAAATATTTCCCACTTTTTGATGAAACCCATTTTCCATTTATATAATTTTTATATTCCATCATCTTTTCCTCCTTGAATAAATATGGTAAAAAAGAGCCATTTCAGACCATAATCTATTCTCTGCTTGTTCATAAACAATTGAAAAATCACTATCTAAAACTTCATCTGTTACTTCCTCTCCCCTATGGGCAGGTAAGCAATGCATAAAATAAACTTTTCCTTTTGCTTTTTTAATTAAATCCATATTAACTTGATAATCCTTAAAAATCTTTTTTCTTTCTTCTCTTTCATTTTCTTGCCCCATTGATGCCCATACATCTGTATAAACAAATTTTACATCCTTAATTGCTTCATAAGGGTCATTTGTAATTTTTATCTCTGCTTTGGTTTTTCTCGAAATTTCAAATGCCTTATTTAAAATTTCTTCCTTTGGCTCGTATCCCTTTGGTGTTGCAACATTTATTTTTCCTCCCAATAAAGAAAAGGCAAGAATTAATGAATGGCAAACATTGTTTCCATCACCAATAAATGCGAGTGGTCCTTTATAATCTCCTGAAAATTCTTCTATTGTTTGAAGGTCTGCAAGGATTTGGCATGGATGTTCTAAATCAGATAAGGCATTTATAACAGGAATTTTTGAATTATAAGATAAAATTTCAAGTGTTTTATGTGAATATACCCTTGCAATTATTCCATCTACCCATCTTTCAAGATTTTTTGCAATATCCTTAATGCTTTCCCTTTCACCCATTTTTATGTCAGAAGAAGAAAGATAAATGCTTTCACCACCGAGTTTTTTAATTCCTGCTTCAAAAGAAACCCTTGTTCTTAAAGAAGGTTTTTCAAATATAAGGGCAAATATTTTCCCCTTTAAAATTTTTTCAAATTTTTTGTTTTTTTTTAAATTTTTAGCCTTCTTTAAAATCATTAAAATTTCTTTTTCATTTAAATCAATAATTGAAAGAAAATCCCTTTTCATTTTTTCTCCATCTCTTTTATTTTTAAAAGAACTTTGTATGCTTCCTCTTTTTTACCCATTTGAATTAAAATATTTGCCTTTGCCTTTAGAAAATCAATTTTTTCAGGTTCATAATAAATTGCCTTATCATAATTTTCAAGAGCATTTTTAAAATCCTTTATCTCTTCATATGCGCTTCCAAGTAAAAAATAAACATTTGCATCATCAGTTCTTTTTGATTTTAAATTTTCTAAATTATATATTGCCTCTTTTACCTCACCTCCTTGAAGTAAAGAAAAAGAATAATTGTATAGATTATCAAGATTTAAAGTATCAAGTTCATATGCTTTTTTATAAAATTCTGCTGCCTTTTTATAATCCTTTTTTCCTATATAAATTTCTCCTAAAAGTGAATAACCTCTCGCATTATTTTTTTCAATTTCAATAAGTTTTTTTGCAATTTTTTCACATTCAAGAGGATCTTCATCTTTTATATAAAGTGAATAATAATATAAAATATCTGGATTTTCTTTTCCTTTTTCATAAGCCATTTTTATATATTTTTTCGCATTTTCAATTTCATTTTTTTTCTGATAAAGACCAGATATGTTAAGAAGTGCTTCAACTTTTGTTGTATCAGTTTCATAAGAAAGATTAAAGTATTTTATTGCTTTTTCAATTGAATCTTTTTGAGAATAAACAATGCCCGCATTAAAATATACAGTTGCTATTTCCTGAAATTCCTTTAAATATTCCTTTTTATCCTTTGCCATATTTAATCCCTTTTCAAAATTTTTTGCAGATTCTATATAGTTATTCAAAAAAGCATAAGCCCTTCCCAGCCATAGATAGCTTTCTGGATTAGTAGGTTCTTTTTTTATCCATTCTTCACATACATTCTTTAAACTTTCAAAATTTTTCTGGGAACCGTATATTTTTGCTTGTCTTAAATAAGGATTTCCTCCTGCACATCCTATAATTATTATCCATAAAGCTCCTATAAATTTTTTCATAAAACCTCCTTAAAATGTTGTTCCACTTGTAAATTTTATTGACTTAACTTTTATACAAGGTGCCAAAACTCCAAAAGGGAATCTAAAACCATAACTATTTCCTCCAACAAGCTCCCTTTCTTTACTTATTTCTTCTATCTCAGAAAATACCCTTATAAAACTATCAGTAAATCTTAAATTTTTTATTGGCTTTTTTATCTTTCCATTTTCAATTAAAAATGTTCCATCCCTTGTCATTCCTGTTAATATAAATTCAAGAGGGTGAACGACATTTGTATAATGAAATCTTGTTATATATATTCCATAATCAGTTTCTTCAATTATTTTTTCAATACTTTTTTCTCCTTCCTTCATTTCCATGTTAGTAGGAAATGGAAAACTTTGTGGTGGAGGAGAAACTGCATTACCTCCTTCTTCTTTACCTTCTTTTTTTGCAGTTCTTCTATCATAAACAAGGTTTATTGGTATTCCTTCTTTTATAAGTTCTATTTTTCTTTTTGGAACACCCTCAAAATCAAAAGGGAAATTAAAATTTAAGGGATTAAAGGGGTCATTTATTAAATTGA
>Ga0185307_1001800_pt1 | contig 11521 bp, 8 predicted proteins | sample LHCtaG_FD_128010 | JGI IMG/M metagenome (GOLD analysis project Ga0185307, IMG submission 128010) | Hot spring microbial communities from Little Hot Creek, USA to study Microbial Dark Matter (Phase II) - LHC4sed_matched (SPADES... | ecosystem: Environmental > Aquatic > Thermal springs > Hot... | reverse complement strand
TTTCAGCTTAATAAAGGGGCAGCCCGAAGAAGTAGAGATAGAAATCTTGCCCAGCCCTCAGAGTTGAGGTTTCACCACGCACTTGACAATCACGCTGGGGGTGAGCTTAAAGGAGGCCAGCGGCTTTTGGAGGAGACCGTCCAGCATGGCCAAGAAGCGAGGGGGGAATAGCTTTTTAAGAATAGGCAGGCGGAAGAAGGATAGAGCTAAGGTTTCCACTGGGACAAAACCTGCCTTCCTTAGAGCCTTCTCCAACCAGGCAGGGTGGAAATCGTAATGAAGGGGGGCAAACTCCAAAGGCTCAGGGGAGAATGGGTTGGGACGCCGCCTCAAGAGGTAGAGGATTATAGCTTTGAGGTGCCTTTTGTTAGCGTATTCTAAGATAAACGTACCCCCCTCTTTAGTTACACGCCTGATTTCCGAAAGGGCCGCTGGCACATCAGCCACGTGATGGATTACCCTGACCATCACGATTGTTTCAAAGGTGTCCTCAGGGAAAGGAAGGTTGTATAGGTCGGCTACCAAGAAGGAGAAGCGGGGGATTTGGCCATGGCGTTCCCGTGCTTCCTTGAGCTGGGATAAGGAGCAATCCAGTAGGACCACCTTTTCCGCCCCCGAATACAAATCGGCCAGCCTCCCGAAGCCAGCCCCTATATCCAGAAGGGCGGATGTCCTTTGGGGCAAAAGGCGCTTTAGGGCGATGCGCTCCGCTAAATCCTCGTATTCCCGACCCTTCCAGAATTTAGAGCTATATGGAACGCCCTCGTAACTGCAAATGGGGTGTTTCACGTGAAACATTCACCAGACCCTTATCACCTCAACGCTGGAGCCTGAAGGCCTTTTGGTGACTTCTATTCGGACGGGGAACATCTCCTTGAGTTCCTCCAAATGAGTTATCACTAGCACGAACTTGAACTCATCCCTTATGGAGTTTATCGCTTCTACTACTTTATCAAGCCCTTCTGCATCTTGGGTCCCGAAGCCTTCGTCCACGAAGAGGACCGATAGAGGGGCCCCGGCTCGCCTGGCTAGAAGTCTGGCCAAAGCTATCCTTATGGCCAAATCCACCCGGAAGCTCTCGCCCCCAGAATAAAGCTTGTAGTCCCTCGTGCCTTTCTCATCCGATATCTTTATCTCTAAAGTTTCTTGAACTTTGCCCCCTTGAGTAGACTTCTGGGTGTCAAATCTAACCTGCATTCTCCCCTCCGTCATCCGGGCTAAGAGGGCATTGGCCTCCCGTTCAAGTTCGGGTAAAGCGGTGTCAATTATCATAGCTTGAACCCCATTCTTCCCGACAGCCTCTGCCAATTCCTGATAGAGCCCCTTCTCCTCCCGAACTTGCCTGAGTTCAGCTTCCTTCTCCTCCTTGCTGGATTTAAGTTCCACTATCTTCTTAAGCTGGCTTTCAATGGAAGCCACTCTGCCCCAAGCTTCGTCCCTCTTTTTGGAGGCCTCTTCCCTTTCCCTCTCCTTCTCCTCCAGCCTTCGTTCCACCTCAACCTTATAGGCCACTTCCTCTTCCAGCCTCTTTACCTCTAACTCCAAATCCTCCTTCTCCCTCCGCTTCCTTTCAAGCTCTTTCTCAAATTCCATCAGGGTTTTCTCCAGCACTTGGCAGAATTCCCTGGCATCTTCCAGCTTCTGAGCTTCCCTTTCCCACACGCTCAATGCTTTCTCTTCCTTGCTCAACTGGTTCCACCTCTCTTCAAATTCCCTAAGCTTGGAAAGGGCTTCTTCCAAGGCTCCCCTTTCAGCTTTGAGCTCCAGGGCATAGCTCCCACTCTGCAAGATTTCTTCAATTTCCCTGATGCGAGCTCTGAGCTTCTCCAGCTCTTGAGCTTCTTCCTCCAGCCTTTCCGCCTTTTCCTCCAAGCCAGCCTTTCTCTTTACTAACTCATTCCTCCGAGACAAGTTCTCTTGCAAGGCTTGAATTCTCCGCTGCATTTCTTCCCTTTCCCGCTTCAACTCCATTTCCTTCTGGTCCTTTTCCCTGATAGAGGCCATTATGCTTTCCAGGCGGTTCTGAAATTCTCCAATCAACTCATCCTTTCGGTGTGAAGAGAGGGGGTGGCCGCAGAGGGGGCAATTGGCTTCGGCTTGGCTCAGCATCTTCAGTTGTTCCATAAGCCTGCGAGCTTCCTCATTGGCTAAATCCTTCTCCCTCCTGAGGTTGCTGAGCTCCTCTGTCAGCTTCTCAACCCGGCTTTCCATCTCCTCTGCTTCCATCTCCTGCGCGTCCAATAAAGCTAAGCCTTCCTCCACTTCGGCCAGCTCTTTCCGATAACCTTCAAGGTTGGCGATGTCCTTTGCCAGCAGTTTTTCTTGCCCCTTTAGAACTTTGAGTTCCCCCTCTAAGCGGCTCCTTTCCTCCGCTATCTTCCTTTCCAGTTCATTCGCTTTAGCCTCAAAGGGCTTAAGTCCCTCAATTTCCTCCTTCAAACTTTCCAATTCTCCCCTGACCTTCCGAAGCTTTTCCAGGTTCTCCAGGACTTCCTTTTCCATTTTTATGGTTTCCTGATAACCTTCAAGCTTACGCCTGTTTTCCTTTATCTTGCCCTCTATCTCTCCGATATCCTTCGCTAATCTGCCAAGTTTATCCCGCTTCTCGTTCAATGTCCTCTCTTTTTCTTTCAGCGCATGCAGTTCATCCTCTATACTTCTAAGTTCTTCTTGCAACTTGCTGTAGCGAACATTTAATTGCTCGTATTCGGCCCTGGCTTGTTTGAGCTCATCCTTCAGCCTTTTCTCCTCTTTAATTTCCTCCTCTATCTGCTTCAACTCTCCTAAAAGTTCCCTTTCTTTGTTTTCAGCTTCTTTTCTCTTCTCCTTTGCTTTCTCTTCCAAACGGTCCCAGAAGTCAAAGCCTAGGATTCGCCCTAAGACCTCCTTGCGCTCGGAAGGTGGTTTTGAGGTGAACTCGCCAGCTCTGCCTTGGGCTAAAAAGGCAGAGTTTATGAAGGTATCGTAATCCATCCTGAGGAGTTTATCAATCTTCTTCTGTGTATCTGCCTTCGTAGCTTCCATGATAGGCCAAGGCCTTCCTTCCCGAACCTGGTACAAGTGAAGCTGCTCCTGCGGAGTTCTGTTCCGGTTGAAAGTCCTCCTCACTTTGTATAGGTCCTGTCCGGAAATAAATTCCAGTTCCACCGCCATTTCATCGGAGCCAAGGTGCACAAGTTCCCGAGAGCTGCTTGTCCGCGAGGTCTTGCCCCACAGAGCCCACGTTATGGCATCCAAGATGGCCGATTTACCGCTCCCGTTTTCCCCCCAGAGGCAAGCTACGCTTATATCGGCAAAGTCCAACTCTACAGGGCCACGGTAGCTCAAAAAGTTTTCCAGCCTGAGCTTTAATGGTATCATCCCTTCCCTCCCCAATTTCCACAGGTTTCCACAGCCCTGTGGAAATTTTAACCACTACCACCTTCTAAGTCAAAATAAAAAAGAGGTAGTAGTAGGCCTGTGGATTTTGTGGAAACTGTGGAAAACTCAACGTTTGAGGAGGTAATCCTTGATGAGGGAAAGTTGCTTGCCGACTTTCTCGTCTGTTTCAAGGAGGCGGGAGACTCTTTCGCAGCCGTAGACCACAGTTGTGTGGTCTTTCTTACCTAAGAGCTTGGCAATTTGGGGGAAAGATAGGGAAAGGCAATCCTTGAGGAGGTACATGGCCATTTGGCGAGCAAGGTTGAGTTCTTTGCTGCGCCGGTTGCTCTTGAGGTCTTCTGGAGATAGATTGAAGAAAGCAGCTACGGATTCTATAACTTTATCCGGGGATAGCCTTTCCTCCTCCTCTTTTTTCAAGGTTATGTAAGCCGTCTCCAGAGTCGGCTTCATCCCTATAAATTGGATGTAAGCTATGAATCGGTTTAAAGCCCCCTCCAATTCCCTCACACTGCCTTGGATTTGAGAAGCGATGAATTCCGCTACTTCATCTGGTAGTTCCAATCCTCTGCGGGAAGCTTTGGCTTTCAAGATAGCGATGCGGGTTTGTAGGTCAGGGGGTTGGATTTCTACAACAAGTCCTCCTTCAAACCTGGACCTTAACCTCTCTGCCAAGAGGTGCAAGGTCTTTGGCGGCCGATCGCTGGCGATAACGATTTGCTTCTGGAATTTGTGGAGGGCGTTGAAGGTGTGGAAAAGCTCTTCTTGAACCCCTTCCTTTCCCGCCAGAAATTGGATGTCATCTATGAGGAAAAGGTCAATTGAGCGGTAGCGGAGGCGGAAATCCCCGGTACGTTTGCAACGGATGGAGTTTATGAAGTCGTTTGTGAAATCCTCGGCGGAAACGTAAAGGGCTTTCCGGTGGTTTTTGATGGCTTGGTGGCCTATAGCATGGAGGAGGTGGGTTTTGCCGAGGCCTACGCCACCGTATATGAAAAGGGGATTGTAGGCTTGGGCTTTACCTGTGGCTACTGCCAGAGCTGCATTGTAGGCCAGCTTGTTCCCAGGTCCTACGGTAAAGGTCTCAAAGGTGTAATCGGGATGGAAGGAAAAAGGCTTAGCTTTTTCTTGGAGTAAGGGTGGAATTTCCTTTGGCTGGGGGGGTGGAGGAGGTTGAACCACAAAGTGTATCTCCACCGTTCTCCCCATGATGCTGGAAGCGGTCCTCTTTATGAGACCCAGGAGTCTGTTTTCAAGCCAGTCTTTGGCGAAGGCGGTCGGAACCCCTATTACGAATGTCCCATCCTCGTAACCCAGGAAAGTAGTGCCTCGCAGCCAGGTATCAAAGGTGGCCTTGGTCATTTTAAGTTGTAATTCCCCAATAGTAGCTTGCCAAACCTCTTCTGGCTTCACGGGGAATCCTCCAAGAGCAATGGGCAAGATACATTTTAGCCTTTAGCTGGTTGGGTGGCAATGGCCTGTGAGGAAGTAGCAATTTTATCCTTTAGCGTTATACCACTAATAGTTGGGGGGCAATCCTATGGTGAAGCCTAAAAGATGAGGAACCGCAGTCCGCTCTTGGCCTCACTTTTTTAAGCTTGCCCACTTTTTTACTCCATGCTATACTTTAGCGGCATTAAATTGAGGGGGGTAAAGCCATGCCCGACCGTCAAACGCTGATGCAACTGAGCAAAGAGGAGCTCATCGGCCTTCTGGAAGACGCAGCCAGGAATTGGCTCGCCCACGATGGCCTGTGGTTTTTGGCCGTGGAGGAAGCTTGCGGGATGGATATGGCTATCAAGTTGGATCAAAAGGCATGGGAGCAGTTTTCGGCGATTGAGGCTAAGAGGATAATGAAGAGATTAGGCATGGAACCTGGGGGAGGACTTAAAGCCCTCAAAAAGGCCCTTCAGTATCGCCTTTATTCTTACATCAACCGCCAGGAGATATTGGAGCCCGATGAGAATACGCTCATATTCCGGATGAATGAATGCCGGGTTCAGGAAGCGCGCAGGAGCAAAGGCCTCCCCGATTTCCCCTGCAAATCCGTCGGTTTAGTGGAATATTCAGTTTTTGCCCATACCATTGACCCCCGCATAAAGACCCGGTGCATAGCTTGCCCTCCTGACCCTCATCCTCCCGAATTTTGGTGCGCGTGGGAGTTCAAATTGGAGGAATAAGGGGATGGCCCGCATAGGCCTCAATGCCCGAAACGATGTCTTCTTCCCCGAGGAAGACTTTAGGCTCATTCAAGAAGCGCGCATTGAGACTCTCAAAATCCTCTCCCTGACCGATGTTTCAGTTTGTGAGAGGATTCGGAGGGAAAATCCTTCCATAGAGTTCATCGTCAGGCTTTGGGATAAGGGCTTCGGATTGGGGAAACATCCCACACCTCAGGAGTTTGTGGATAGGATTGCGCCCCGCATCCAAGCTTTCCGCCCCTATGCTGAGAAGTTTGAGGTTCACAACGAGCCTAACCACTTCCATAGGATTGAAGGGTGGGGCTCGTCCGATGATCAGGCGAGGGACTTCAGGGATTGGTATATTGAGGTATTGAGGAGGCTTAAGGAGCTTTTCCCTTGGGCTAAATTCGGCTTCCCAGGCTTGGCCATAAATTACCCCCATCGGGACCTGGAATGGCTTGAGATTTGCCGGGATGCTGTTGAAGAGTCCGATTGGCTCGGTTGCCATTGTTATTGGCAATACGAGAACCACCTTTCCCCGGAATGGGGATTGAGGTTCAAGCTGTACCACGAGCTTTTTCCCCATAAACCTATTGAGATAACGGAGTTCGGTGATTCAACCCCGAACCTTTCGCCAGAGGAGAGGGCCAGGAAGTATGTAGAGTACTATCAGGAGCTTTACAAGTATCCCTATGTGAATTCGGCTTGTTCTTTCATCGCTTCCTCTCCTGACCCGGTTTGGGCACCTTTTGTTTGGCGGACTGAGGAAGGGGTATTCCAGCCGGTGGTTAAAGCTGTGGCCCTTATGCCCCGGAGGCCTCCTGCCCGGTACTTTGAAGAGACTGGCTTCAGCGTTGGCAGGCCTTTCTTGGACCTGCTGGACAAAATCGGCCTGGAAATTTGTGGCTTGCCTATCTCCGAAGAGTTGGAGGAGGACGGAATTCGGGTCCAATATTTCCAGAAGGTCCTCATGGTACGTCTTCCTTCGGGCGAAGCGGCTCTGGGGAACGCAGGGGAAGAATTGCTGAAGGTTAAGGAGGAATTGGAAGGGCTTAGGGCAAGCTTGGAAGGTCCAGCGCCAGTGCTGGAGCCAATCATAGAGGACATATCAGCAAAGCTACCCAAGCATCCTTCTGAGCGCTATCCTCGGAGGGAGCTTTCGGCCATAAAGTACTTAGTTGTGCACCATTCAGCCATTACGCCCGATAAGGGGCCTGAAATCATTGCCCGCTACCATGTGGAAAAGCAGGGTTGGCCAGGGATCGGTTACCATTACTTCATTGACTCTCAAGGCAGAATTTACCAGACCAATCCTCTGGAAGTAATTTCTTACCATGCCCGTGCTTACAATGCTTCTGGAGTTGGTATTTGCCTGGCTGGGGATTTCACCAACTCTACTCCGCCCATGGCCCAGATTTCAGCTCTCGGCCACCTCTGTGCTTTCCTCTTGGAGAAGTTAAGCCTTGATAAGAGCGCGATTGTTGGCCACCAAGAGCTTGTCCCCACTATATGCCCAGGAGGTAGGTGGAACGAGTGGAAGAGTTTGGTTCTCAAGGCCGTGGATGAAGCTCCTCGCCGAAGTTTTAAGCCCCTTTATCACTATATGCTCTTTTGGCAGAAAGAGGATGATTGGGCTTCTGAGGAATGGGAAGCGGCCAAAAGTTACGTGGCTAAGTTCCGACCTGCTTGTGGCTTCTCCGTTAGGGAAGCCCTCCAGGCTCGTTACGTAACTATCGTTGGGAACGAAGACAAGGTAGGGAAAGAGACGGAGGAGCTTTTACTCCGTTCCGGCTGCAAAGTTGAGCGCCTTTCCTACGCTGATATTGCCTCTTTGAAAGAGCTTCTGGACGATATGGTCACGAAGGGGAAACGTTTCCTCACCTTAGTTTAAGGAGGAGCCATGGCTATCCCAAGTCCAGCTTTTCACAAACGTATCCAGGAAGGACTGTCAAATGCTTTCCTCCAGGAGGCTTTGAGGCGGGCTACCAAGACGGCTTTAGCCAGTCGGGATAAAGCTTTCAGTATTTTGCCCGGCGCTGAGGAAGTTCGTGACCGTGCTCGTGCTATCCGCGCTCACACGATTGCCAATCTTGACCGCTATTTAGAACTTTTTGCCCGCGAGGTTGAGCGGCGCGGGGGTAAAGTGTTTTGGGCTTCTACAGCCGAGGAAGCGTGCACATACATCGTAAACTTGGCCCGCGCTCGGGGTATAACCCTGATCGCTAAGAGCAAGTCCATGGTTAGCGAGGAGGTTGGCCTTAACCACGCCCTGGAAGCCGCCGGGATTAAGGTCGTGGAGACTGACTTGGGAGAGTTCATCATCCAACTTGCCGGGGAGCGCCCGTCTCACATCACTGCGCCAGCGATACACAAACGACGGGAAGATGTCTCGGAGCTCTTCCAGAAGCATCTGGGGATGCCCCCAACTTTGGAGATTCCAGCCATGACCGCCGCGGCCCGCCAGGCCCTTCGCCAGATCTTCTTGGATGCAAACATGGGGATAAGCGGGGTAAACTTCGGTATCGCTGAGACGGGGACCCTGGTTTTGGTGACTAATGAGGGCAACGGCCGCATGGTGACAACGCTACCCCCCATCCATGTGGCTCTTATGGGCATTGAACGGGTGGTTCCAACCTGGGAGGACACGGAAATTCTGTTGCGGTTGATAGCGCGTAGCGCCAGCGGTCTGCCTCTCACCGCTTATGTTTCTTTCCTTACTGGGCCCCGCCGCCCCGAGGAGCCTGATGGGCCTGATGAGCTCCACGTAGTGTTGGTGGATAATGGCCGCTCCCGCTGGTTAGGCACTCCAATGGAGGAGGCCCTGTACTGCATTCGCTGTGGGGCTTGCCTTAACGCTTGCCCAGTTTACCAAGCCATTGGCGGTCATGCCTACAATAGCGTTTACCCAGGACCGATCGGAGCGCTTGTGACTCCAATGCTGTTTGGTGAAGCGGGGATAGAGTTAGTTTACGCCAGCAGCTTATGTGGAGCTTGTCAGGAGATTTGTCCAGTGCGCATTTCCACTCCTGATTTATTGGTCCGCTGGCGGATGGAAAGCAGTCACCTTCTGCCAGCCTGGGAGCGAGCTGGGCTGTGGATTTACGCATTGATTGCCAGCCACCCCCGGGTTTGGGAACTGTTTGGCCGCTTGGGGACGGGAATCCTGCGTCGCTTGGGGCGTGATGGTTGGATGCGCCGGGGTGTTGGTCCACTGCAAGGTTGGACCTCAGTGCGGGATCTACCGCTCCCGCGGCGTCCAGCCTTTAGAGACTGGTGGAAATCACGAGAGGGAGGTGCCCAATGAGTAATCCAGTGCTGGAACGTGTTCGCGAGCGAGCTACCCATCAGCCAGTGCCGCTGGGATCGGTCCCACCTCTGCCATTTGATGCGCCCCAGGGGAGTGCAGAAGCCATTGAGAGGTTGTGGACCGCGTGGAAGGAGATTGGGGTACAAGCGGTTCGTTGCCGTACTGAACTTGAGGCCTTCCAGGAGCTCGTTGCCCAGTTACGGGAGCGGAAAGTCCGGAATGTGCTTGTGGATTCCCGCACTGCCCGTGCATATCCCGGCTTGATGGGGGCTCTTGAGGGCGCACAGCTGAGTGTGATTAGCGGCGTTCTCCCTCAGGAAGAAAGCGAGCGTTATACCGAATTGAAGCGCTGGGCGACAGCTGAGGCCAGTGTGACCGATGTGGTGGCAGCCTTTGCTGACTCTGGGACGCTTTGGGTAGCTGGGGGCGCAGGAGGGATGCGTTGCGCGTCCCTATTGCCTCCATTGCACGTAGCCTTAGTCCGACGGACACAGGTATATCCATGTATGGCCACTTGGCTGGCTGAGGCCCGAGCCTCAGGAGAGCTGCAGAATTGGGTTGAGGAAAGTAGTAGCCTAATTGCCATTACTGGGCCAAGCCGGACCTCGGATATTGAGAAGACGGTGGTCTTAGGGGTGCATGGGCCAAGGGAGGTAATAGCAATTCTAATTGAGGAGGCTCAACGATGAAGGTTCAGCTCTTCGCCACTTGTCTTGTGGACTGGTTTCGGCCTGAAATTGGGATTGCGACAGTGCGGCTCCTGGAGCGGGCCGGAGTAAAAGTAATTTTCCCGGAAGCCCAGACTTGTTGCGGTCAGATTGCATTTAACGTGGGGCGTTGGAAGGAAGCCCAGATGATAGCTGAACACTGGGTGCGGACCTTCTCTCCTGAGCTCCCAGTTGTTTCCCCCTCCGGCTCATGTGTGGCAATGGTTCGCCACAATTATCGGATGCTCTTTGAGGGGCATCCTCTCTATTCACGTTGGGAGGCGTTGGCCGCCCGCACGTATGAGCTCAGCCAATTTTTGGTAGACGTCTTAAGGATTGAAGACCTTGGTATCAGGCGTAATGGTGTGGTGACGTGTCATATCTCGTGTCATACCCAGCGTATGTTGGGGGTGGGTGAAGCTCCGGAGCGTCTGATACAAGCTACTGGTGCAGTATATCGCCCATTGCCGGAGGCAAACGTCTGCTGCGGGTTTGGTGGGCTATTCTCCCTGCATTTTCCTGAAATCTCTGGGGCGATGCTTGCGCGAAAGATTCAGGCCATCCAAGCCACTGGAGCAGAAGCGGTCCTGGCCCCTGACTGGAGTTGCCTTATGCACATCGGTGGCGGGTTGCACCGCATGGGCCTACCAATCCGTGCTGTTCACTTGGCTGAGTGGCTGATGGAAGGAGAATAGCTTTAGGCCTGAAGGAAAGTTGGAAGTTATGGGCAGAATTGTAGCTTTTTTGCTCATTTTGGCTTCCTTGGTAACAGGATGCGCTGAGGTTCCGGAGATTAAACCCGGTTTTGTAGAGGCCTCTGGGACAATTGAAGCCACTAAGATAACAGTGGCCTCGGAAATAGGCGGGAGGGTTTTGGAGGTAGCAGTAAAAGAGGGGGATGAAGTCCACGCCGGAGCCATCCTAATCCGTTTGGATGATTCCGAAGCGAGGAAGAAGGTAGCGGAGGCGGAGGCAGCTCTTAAGGAAGCCAAAGCCAACCTTGAGAAAGCGGAGAAAGGAGCTACCCCTGAGGAACTCCGTTTAGCCGAAGCCGCTTTTGGTCAGGCTTTAGCCCGCAGGGATGCTGCCAAATCGGCCTGGGATGATGCTTTGGCTTCTTTAAAAGCTCTCCAGGAGCTGGAGGTGGAGATAGAGAAGGCCAAAGCTGAACTTGTGGCCGCGGAAGGGGAGATTCAGAAGGCTGAAGTTCAGCTCCGCATAGCTCAGGTAATGCGTGATCGCTACCAGGGTGATGGTTCGGCCCAGGGGAAAACCCTTTATACCTCTTACTCACACCAGGCAGAGGCGGCGGAATGGGCTTTAGAAGCGGCTAAGGCCAGGAGGGAAGCTGCCGAGCAAGCTTTGAAGGATTTGGAAGAAAAGAAATCCAAACCTTACGCTTACCTTCTCAAGGTTTACCAAGCTGAGGGGGAATATCGGCAGGCGGAGGCTTACCTACTGATAGCTCAGGCCGAGCTGGACAAAGTCAAGTCAGGGGCGAGGCCGGAGGAGATAGAGCTTGCCCGTGCGGCCTTAGAGCAAGCTGAGGCCGCTTTAGAGATGGCCCGCTACTCCTTGGCCAAGCATACCATATATGCCCCTATCTCCGGCTTTGTATCCGAGTGCACGGTAAAAGTTGGAGAAAGCATACAACCGGGCAAACCCCTTGTCACCATCGCTTCATTGGAGGAGGTGGAGCTTACCTTATACATACCCCTCTCCAAGCTTGGATATGTGCACTTGGGCCAGGAGGTGGAAGTTCGGGTTGATGCTTATCCAGGGGAAGTCTTTAAAGGCGAAATCGTATACATCTCCCCCGAGGCCGAATTCATCCCCCAATCCGTTCAGACGAAGGAGGAGAGGGTAACCCAAGTTTTTGCCCTGCGGGTCAAGCTTCCTAACCCTGAGCACAAGCTCAAGCCTGGAATGTATGCGGATGCGATTAT
>Ga0185307_1001798_pt1 | contig 11525 bp, 10 predicted proteins | sample LHCtaG_FD_128010 | JGI IMG/M metagenome (GOLD analysis project Ga0185307, IMG submission 128010) | Hot spring microbial communities from Little Hot Creek, USA to study Microbial Dark Matter (Phase II) - LHC4sed_matched (SPADES... | ecosystem: Environmental > Aquatic > Thermal springs > Hot... | reverse complement strand
TTTTACTGCCTATCTCTACTATTTGTCCAGCAAACATTATTGCTATAGTGTCTGATATGTATCAAGCTACTGCTAGGTTATGAGTTATAAATAGATATGTGAGGTTTTTCTCTACCTTAACATCCTTTAGCAACTCAAGCATTTGTACTTGTGTAGAAACATCTAGCATTGATTTAGGCTCATCTAAGATTATGAATTCAGACTCTGTTATTAATGCCCTTGTCACTACAACCCTCTGCTTCTGACCCCCGCTTAATTCATGAGAATACTTATTTATGAACAAAGCCTGTAAACTGACTTCAGCAAGCCTTTTCATAGCTTCTTCAAATGCTTCTTTCTTGCTCATAGCAAAGTGATGAATATATCTCAGCTATCTGATCCCTACTGTTAGAATTGGATTAAGGCTTGTTAAAGTATCTTGAAATATCATTGCAACTTTAGCAAAGTCTGAGTTTACATCCTTTCCAAAGACTTTTATATACCCATGCACAACTCTAGCATTTGAGGGTAGAAGCCCAGCTATTGTCAATCCTAATGTTGTTTTTCCACATCCAGACTCACCAAAAATAGCCAATATCTCATCTCTCTTATTAATTTCTAGATCTGCATTGCTTATAACCTCTACCCACCCTCTATACATCATGTATTCTAGAGGAGTCAAGCTTTTGTTTAAAGGTTTCTTACTCATAGTGGATACACTTCTATCTCTTATCGAGATAGGTGCGTCCATCTATCTAAGCGTAATCATGTGGAATATCGTAAAAGATTTCAGAATCATAGGCTTAACACTTACAGCATATTACATTCTACAGATATTCGTAAGCCTAGTTCTAAGTTCCCTATCAAATAGATATGGCGAACCACTGAAATTAATAGGTATCTCGATACTTACTCTAGCTCTATCCTACTTCATACTATTACTCAGCTACATACGCACATTAACATCTATAATGATCCTAGCTATAATTCCTTTCGCTATAGCATCGGCATTATATATACCAAATTCCAGATATACGCCAAAAACTAGGCTTAGGCATGGCATACTTTTCAGCTATAGAATTCCTGACATCGTTAACAGGAATAGTATCCCCAATCATAGTTTCAACAATAATAGCTAAAATAAACATAAAAACTTTCCTACTTACAGTAGCTATACGAGGTAATTCTTGGATTAACAATTCTAGCTAAATGGTTAAACATAGCAAGAATCAAGATAACCAATAGACACATTAAGGTATAGACAATTCCAGCTGTATTGTCAGAGAAACTTTTAGAAAACTCTTAGAGATTCCAAAATTTAGATCTTAACATATTTTATGTATATCCCATGCTCAAAGTGGTTTATATTAGTTTGTTATAGATATGACATATTACATAATGAGGATGTAAAATAAAAATTATTTTTATGTTTTTTACATTAGATATAGCAATGCTACTTCTTTAGTCCTGTTACCGCTATTCCTCTTAGATAATATTCAATAGCAATTATATATAATATCAGAGGTGGAGTAGCTAATATTACAGCTCCTGCAGCTAGATTCCAGAAGTTTACGGTATAAGACCATGCTAAATTCCATATACCTAAAGGTAAATTCCAAAGTTCTGTTCTTGCAGATATAAATAGAGGCCATGCGAAGTTATTCCAATTCCATACTATATTGAATAGCACAAGTGTTGTAAGCACAGGTCTTATTATCGGTAAGTGTATTCTAAACATTATTGTAAATGTTCCTGCACCATCAATTAAAGCTGCCTCCTCATAGTCACGAGGTATAGCATCGAATGCTTGTTTTAACATAAATACATTATAAGGTGACGACATTGGAGGTATAAGTAAAGCTACATACGTCCCAAGTATCATCATTTTAGATAGCAATATGTATAATGGAAGATAAGCAACAATTCCAGGTATCATCATAATCCCAAGTATGAACCAAAATATTATGCCCTTACCTGGGAAATCAAGTCGCGATAACACGTATCCTGCTAATGTTGATATAATTATACTTCCAGTTGTAACAGTAACTGTAAATATTATACTATTTAAAATCCACAATCTAAATGCAGGATGGCTAATGATAGCAATATAGCCATCGAATCTCGGTTGACTTGGTATGAATCGCCCTGCCGTAACGGGTGCACCTAAAGATGCAGCTAGTAATATAACAAATGGAATGATATAAGCTATTGTTCCAACAATGAAACCTATATCAGCAATAACATTTATTAAGAAGGTTTTGATTTTCTTAGATAATTCAGAAACCATGTGCTTTCACCGTTTAAACAAAACGTTTATATATAAGTCTATATTGTATTAAACTAAGAATGAATACAAATGACATTAATGTTACAGCTATTGTTGCGGCATACCCATAGTTAAGTGCGTAAAACACTTGCCTTTGCATATACCAAGCCATTGATGCTGTAGACCACCCCGGACCCCCACCTGTTAGTGTAGCAATCTGGTCAAACACTGCAAAAGCCCCAATAGCTCCTGTAACCGCCATAAATGCTAAGAGGTTTTTCACTAAAGGTAATGTTATATATATAAACATCTGAGTCCCACTAGCACCATCGATTAAAGCTGCTTCATAGTATTCTCTAGGTATAGTTCTTAAACTAGCCATCATTAATATTGTGTTAAAACCCAGAGCACTCCACATAATAAGTGATGCTACAATCCATGGGGCTAAATTAGGATCTGGAAGAGGGTTTTTCCAATTCTTCGTAAACGGCATTGCAAAGAACCAATTCCAAGCCATACCTAACGATATCCAGCTAACAACCATAGGTACAAGTAAACATGCCTGAAAAACTTTTTTAACCGAAGGTGGCTTAACTATCAACATATTTAATATCCATCCAAGGAAAAGAGCAAAAGCCATTGATAGAGCTGAAAACCCTGCATATATCAATGTATTCCTAACGGTAATTCTGAAAACCTCATCACGTATAAACAAGTCAATATAATTTCTGAAACCAACATATATTTCCCTCCACGCTACTGTACGATATACTGAAAGCATAATACCTTGAATTATAGGGGTTACTGAAAATAACACAAATAATGTCAGAAATGGTGACATAAGTAACAGTGCCTTTAGTAGATTCTTTCTTCGATAAATCCTAAGCCATTGCATATATGTAGTTCCTTTACTTTCTTTTTCCTTCAAAGTATACATTCTAGAACCCTCCAAAGTTTACTTGAATGTTCTCGCTTAAAAAGCTTGATGAAAATTTTGGTTTCAAATTGATCTACTGCTATAAATCGAAAATATAAGTTATAATATAAAAAATTTATGTAAATTAATTAAATCACTTAGCCTTTATTTATATGTTGCAAGGATATCCAACGCTTCTTGCTGAGCTTTTCGTGCGGCTTCTTCTGATGTTTCTATACCATTTACAACATTTAAAGCATGGGCGTTTATATGGTCACCTATTTCCCATATTGCAGAGTGAAGAGTCATGAACTTAGCACCAAGTTTGGCCTGCTCGACGAAAGCCATACGATGTGGGTTTCCTGCATAGTGCGGGTGATTCCAACCTTCTTTATATGCTGGTATGTGGCCTGCGTATGCACCCCAAGCTCCCGCGTGCAAACATAACCATACAGCAAAAATTTCTGTAGCTCTTTGTCTTTCCGGTGTATTAGCATATGTTAATCCTATAATGTGGCCACTTGTCCATACTTTATACGGAGAGTCTCCCCCGAATAGAGCAACAACAGTGTATCTAAAGCCTGGTACTAAGTCAAAGGTTGCTTGAGCCCATGGTCCATGAACCCATGATAACACAGGATTCGTTGTATTCATTGCAAGACCATAAACTAATTGGCTCCATGGATGTACTATTATTAATTTTTCTTTTGCCGCAATTTCAAACCATTTAAAAGCATTTATACCATCTTCTGAATCAAGAGCAGGTTTAGGATTATCTAAAGTACCATCACCTACCACTAAATCTCTTGGTGTAAGAGACCACCAGAACCAGAAGTTTCCAAAGCCAGTCTCAATTCCCATCGGATATATACCTGTTTCTTCTGTTCGAAGTTTTTCTTTTGCAAGCCTAAGCCAATTAAGAAGATCGTCCGGAGTTTTTATTTCACCATGCTTTGGTATAGGAATACCATATCTTTCAGCGAGGTTTAAGTTTATATATAATGCATATGGATGTATATCTAATGGTAAAACTATCATGTGTTTCTCGCCTGTTTTTGGCTCTGGCCACCATAATAGATCCCAATACCATTCTATAAACTGATCTCGTGAAAGACCAAACTCTTTAATAACTTTGTCTACTGGTTGCATCACTGTATAAGCAAATAAAGGTATTTCTGTTGGATGTACAATGAATACATCAGGTAGAACCCCAGCTTTGTAGCCAGCTAAAAGTTTACTATATACGTCAGGCCATGCTCCTTGCATTATTCTTACAACTTTAATCCTTCCAGCAAATAGCGAGTTAAACGTCTCGACAAGTCTATCCATTACCCAACCATCACCACCACCAAGACCATCCCACATCTCTATCGTTACCTCACCACTCCATGTAATGAATTTTGATAGTTTCGCTACAATTTCGTTTTCGTTGGGTAAAGTCCATATATATTCCTGAATAGGCGTTGGTGTTGGTGTAGGGGTTGGAGAAGTAACAGGTGTTGTGATAGTGACTGTATAGGTGACGGTTTTCTCGATAGTTTGTGTTATAGTGTATGTTATAGGTTGTGTTACTGTTACAACCCCTGGTGCTACACCAAATCTGCCAATAGCAAAACCCGCAAGTATTCCTATTATTAATACTATTATGACTAGAATAACATTTAAGGCCCTACCCTTCTGGGACATACCTTGAAACACCAGGGTAGAATAACAGTAATTTAGTTTAAAAATTTTTATGGAAACTTGTTATTAATGATTATTAATCCACATTACCAACTAACAATAATCTAAACTAGGAAAGTTATTAGCTATTTTAGATATACTCTTGCTTCTTGTATTGTTGCATCAACCTGAGGTTCAAATACTATTCTATACAATAGATTCTTGTTGTCTAGTTTAATATTATATAACCTTCCTCCCTCAATATCAAGTTGCTTATATGTACACCATTTCCCACTTGCATACGCTTCTACATAGAGCTTTCCATTTTCTGTTGCTAAGAATGTTATCTCTGTATTATCTAATACTCCGGGGAACGGTGCTGAGGTAACCCGGGAACCGGATTTAATTGTTGATCCTCTGAGCTTTGTATCTGTATTTTCTACATATAAATCTAGTATTATCTGTGTTTTTGGATCTCCTTCGAATACTCTTAAACTCCATGGATGTATGTTCCACTCGTAATCTCTATTTATATCACCACCATCGATATCTAGTAAAATTGGTAGACTGGCTGCTGGTAAATCTCTTACAAATCCGATTGCATATGGTTTAGCGTTGTAAGGTATACCCGAATCTCTAGTATCTCCAGTACCTATTATCGCTATGGCTCTTAAGTAATTATCTACATACCAAAGTGCTAGCCCCTCTCTATAGACAATCTTAAACACATGATAACCCGATGAATAGTCGAAAATTCCCGTAATGGGTGTTAAATCTATTTCAACCCTAGAAGCTATACCACCTGCAAAAGCGTATAACCTACCTTTATCTGTATGCCACATAAAGTGTACCACGCCACCCATGAAAAGATCTTCAGTTTCAAAACCAAACCAAAGCATAGGCCCATTGCTGTACTTAGGGAGTTTAGCTCTAAGCTCAAAAACACCAAACTTAAAGGTCTCTATAGACCTAAGAGATACAGTTATATAACCTTTCGGCTTAACATAGCTGGATATAAAATCAGTATAACTTCTTTGCTCATTACTAAACTTCCAGAAATCTTCAGGTTTGCAAGGCTTGAATTCTTCAGCGATACCAGGTCTCTGTCCAGGAACTCTAACCCAACAGTAAAACACATTTGAAAGACCTTCACCTAAAATCGTGGAGTACCTAATACCTCTTCCAACACCGGCATACATGGCACCTAACCCAGAGATATTCAAAGGTGATGTGAGGTTATAAAAGTTTTTCTCTAAACTTTGTTGCGTAGTAGGAGGATTAAGAAGGTAATTATATACATTATATGCGTAATAACTTACAGCTCCCATAAGTATTATGACTAAGATTAAAATCACTATCATCCATTTATGAGATCCAGAAGTCATGAAAACACCTACACTTTATCCTTTTAAGTTATTTCATCAACTAGATCATTAATGATTTTTGACTCTTTTTATCGAACAAATATATTTTATTATTATTAAAGGATAAGCATATCTTATCTCCAATACCAATTTTTAATTCTACTGGTGCATATGCTTTAATATAAATATCATTAATTGCAACTGTAACCCATTGGTGTGTAGCTAAATATTCTACTACATAGACAGTTCCACAGATATTGAGATTTTCGTTATATGGGACAGCATTTATATCCTCAGGTCTTATGCCTAAAATTGCCTCTGAATGTTTTAGGTTTTTCTTTACTAGAGATGCAATATTATCTGGTATAACCACCTCAAAAACACCTGCATCAAATATCATTTTATCGCCTCTTTCAATTATTGACCCTGTTATCAAATTCATTGGAGGAGATCCTATGAAAGTTGCTACAAAAGTATTTGAGGATTTATAGTATATTTCAAAAGGTGTTCCAATCTGCTGAATTTCGCCATGATTTAATACAGCTATTTTATCTGCAAGAACCATTGCTTCTGCTTGATCATGCGTCACGTAAACTGTTGTTATACTTAACTCTTTTTGAATTCTCTTTAGAAAAGCTCTTGCAGCAATTCTGATTTGAGCATCCAAATTACTTAATGGTTCATCGAGTAAAAGTACTTTTGGTTCTCTAACTAAAGCTCTTGCTAATGCAACTCGTTGCATTTCACCACCACTTAATTCCGAAGGCATTCTATCGAGTAAATGAGCTATGCCTAATATTTTTGCAACATCTGTCACTCTTCTCCTTATTTCTTCTATAGGAAGCTTACGAATTTTTAATGGAAAAGCAATATTATCGAATACTTTCATATGAGGATATATAGCATAGCTCTGAAATACCATTCCAACATCTCTTTCTTTAGGAGGTAAAAATGTAACATTTCTATCACCAATGAAAATTACTCCTTCAGTTGGAATTTCTAATCCGGCAATCATTCTTAAAATAGTTGATTTTCCAGATCCCGATGGTCCAAGAATTGCAAAGAACTCTCCTGATCTTATTTCAAATGTTGCATTTTTAACAGCTTCGACTATACCTCTTCTTGTCTTAAACACTTTTGTAACATTATCAAGAAAAACTCTAGTCAAATAATATTACACCTTCCCTCTTACTTTGCCTATTCACGTAAAGAGAAATATAAAGATAAAGTTTATAAATTTTATGGTTCCTTACCATATTAGGAAAATGTTCATAAAAACTCTAAGATGATTTAATTTTTAACACATTAATCATTTGTAATTTTTGTAGTTTGTTACTTATAATTCAGATTTTTCGAAAATAATTATAAAGCATTTAACAAGTTATGTATATACATGCTATTACAATAAGAAGCAAGAAAAAGCATTCAATAAAACTGTTTACTGAATAGTATTTGGAATAATACCTAAATAATCATATAACATTTTACCTTATTTCAGTTTTGATTTTCCTAATTTAGAATAGCAATAACTTCAAAAATTATTAAGGGAAAGTATAGTAATTCACTATTTTCTTGTTATATCTATCTTATATCTATCATCTATAATTTTATCCCTAATTCTCTTTAAACTTCTTCAGTAAACCTAGGGATAAAATTATAGATGATAGATACTTGTATTTAATTAATATGTTAAATTAATTGAAGGAAAATTTGTGAATCTCTAACTGAGAACAGTTACGAAGGTAGATAGAGACTTATAAAATATTGGGGATAACATACCATGAATAAATTTAATTCAATAGACATAGTAATTTAATAAAATTAAAGTTAAAAACAGCGATAACTAAGATATTGTTTAGAAATTTAAGGGATTCAATAATAATCTAGAGCAATGGTATTTAATTATTCTGATAATTAAGATTACTAAGTATAATATTGCACTGCTTACTATAGACTTAACCTATTTAAAATCTTGTTCTAAATAAGGAATGGTACTTTACGTTAGACAAAAGACTTATAAATACTATGATATATTAAACATATGGGTATATCTAATGAAGGTTAAAGCTATGTTGATTCTGTTTGTAGTAATTATTATTTCAAGTAATTTAGCTACATATTATCTTACTAGTATTTATTTAAAACAGAATATTTCCGTGGAAACATTTACAAGAACTATAACGAATACGATTACTATCATGAAAACTCAAACATATACCGCGATAACGTCATTAATATCCACTATCCCTATATATGTGACTAAACATATACCTATATATTCAATTGAATTAGGTGATATATTAAACTTTATATCACCATATATGTATATTGACAGAGTTGTATATTATAGTGAAGACGTTAATACAATAGTTAATAGATGGAATATTCATGGATCTTATGAAGTGGTTAGAGAGGGATTAATATTGAATGGTTCTAATATTTGTAGTATCATGTATAATATGAATGTATCATTAAAACCGTATACGACATACAGAGCTTTAATTTCTATACTTAATCATAACGGAACTATAAGATTCTCACTTTATAACCCAAATGTTAATAAACATGTTTTTAGTATAGTTATAAATGGAAATTGGGTTACATCTGCGTTTCGCGGTAATATACCTGTTCCCTATCAACAACAAATTAAGTTAGGGCTTGCGAACGAGCTTGAGTTTATGTTTGTATTTGCATATCGTTCGGGAGAATTCTTTATAAAAAGGATTAATATCGATAATGATTGGTTACTTGTTGCTCAGATCGAGTCTTTAGAATTGTTATCACTTGACTTGAAATTTGCGCTAGAGGTATGTAATTCTACAATAGTTTTCAGGGACTTTAAGGTAAATATGGCCGCTGGTACTGGTATAAGGGATTTAAGACCAGTATATGATTGGAGCAACGGAAGATACAATCCTAAATCAATATTAAAGGATAGAGAAGGTTACATGATATTCTTTGCTACAGAGAGTTATTTTCATGGAGGTGGAGGGTTCATATTCTTAAGAACTAAGGATTTGGTACAATACGAACCAATATTTAGAATAACCGTAAAACAACCGGGATATACAGGTCAAGGAGTATTATTTAAGTGGATTGATGGTAAAATACATGGATACTTAATGGATTGGACTTCAGGAACTCCTCAATTTCAAAATGGAAAGCATAGAATACTTAAGGTAATTCTTGGTGAAAACTTCAATGTATTGGAAATAAATACAAATGTTGTTCTAGACGGAGGACCTCCAGGTGGTATCCTTGGTCATTATGATATATCTATATTTAAATTCAATGGAACATGGTATGCTGTTACATCAAGCTTTACCGGTGGAACAATACTATGGAAGTTGGAGGATCCTACAAAACCTATCTTTAAATATGTAAAAACTATATTCCCTAATGGATTTGAGAATCCATGTATATATCCAGTAATAGATCAAAATAATAGATTAATGTTTCTACTCTCTGTAGCAACAGCCATGGTCTCCGGTATTCAATGGCATAGAATATATGTTCTAGACGAGAGTTTCAATCCAATAACATACTATAACATGATCAAAATAAATGTGTATAGTGGAGGTCATTCATTCTATTTAGATCCTTGGTACATATATGTACATCAAGACCAATTTGCAGATAGAAGACTAGATCCCGCAGACATAGGTCCAGGTGTATATCTTGAAATATATAAGCTTAAAACAAGCTACAAATATTATGTTGAGTCATGAAGTTAATTATTTTAGTAAACAATGAAATAAAAACTGTAATTTTATGGCAAAATTGATGTAGTCGTAACTAGGATAACCATTTCAATAACAATAGCTATTGATGTTAAAACTTCATACTTAACTGATAACATATACTCTTTCTATAATACAACAAATCTTGTTTTTGAGTTTTATATAATAGATAAATAAAATAAGATCCTATACTACATACTTTATTAGCAATAAAATACTGATATTTTTAATTTAACTTAAAAATTTTAAAATATAGAAGTAGAGATTATTAAACAAAGGAAATTTCGTTAAGAAATCTTCGAAAAATTCTATCGTTTTAATTATAGATCAATATTAATTATTAATTTATGTAAAATACTCGTAGGCTAAGCATTCATAAGCTGTGTACTAGGGTATCTATTGGTAAATATATAAACTGCTTAACATTATTTTATTAGGATGCTCTTTGTGAAACGTGTCCGTATAGGGTATATGAAGATTAAGGGGATTAAAGGTTTGATGAAAATCGAATTAATACCTATTAGTAGAGAAGAGACGTTAGCTATTTTAAAAGGTGAAAAAGCTGCTGGTGAGAGTAAAGCTCTACATGAGAGCAAGAAGAGTAGTGACAAGGAGTTGATAGTTAAAGCGCTTGTAAATACAGGTTTTGTGGGTTATTCATCAGAATATAGCTATAACTTATAGTGATAACTAGACGTCTTAATCTATGGCCTAGCTCAAGAGAAAACATTTTAGCTGTTTCCCTAGAGACTGGAGGTGGTGATGTAGAAGGATACATAATTTCTACAAGCTTTAGTAGTAAAGATTATTACAGAGGATAGAGCAGGTAGAGAGGTTATCGCTAACGCTCTCATAAACCCATACATAGATGAGGTTCCCATAAGCGATCATCTTGCAGAAGAACTAGGCATAGAGATATTGTATCCATGGAGAGGTATATGGAAATTTGTAGATGGAGATAAGCTTAGAGTAAGCGAATAGAACTCCATAGCTATACTGTATAGCTATACTGTATTAAGTACTAAGGAGATGAAGTTTAAATGTAGGATTCTGTAGATTAGCTGTACTGGCGAACTCTCCATAGAGTATGTTTCGCCGTTACATTAAGAACAAGGTTAACTTAGATATTAATTCTATACAAGTAGTTTACCAGTATCGTGGGTAGTTATATATCTTGTTGTTAGACATGATAAAATAGTTTCAGTTGATAAAGTTATAGATAACGGTTATATCTATGTTAAGAACAGCGTTATTGTTGAAGTTGGTAAAGAGCCTTTCACTGGTTCTGCTGATGATGTTGTAGATGCTGAAGGATTGATTGTTCTACCCAGTTTTATCGATATCCATATCCACATATCCTAGATTTTACAGCTAATAGAGATCCTTACAGCGTTCTTAAGATAGCGAAGCAGTACACTAGACATGGTGTAACAAGTTTTGTTGCAACAACTGTTACAGCTCCTCTAGAGAGAAGCCCTCTGCCGATACTGTAGGTATTGGGTCTTAGAAGCTCTGTGAATGGATCTATATGTCTATTGAAACTCTCGAGATTCTCAAGAGCTTTGCACCTAAGAAGATTAAGAGACAGGGCTTAAACG
>Ga0185307_1001797_pt1 | contig 11526 bp, 9 predicted proteins | sample LHCtaG_FD_128010 | JGI IMG/M metagenome (GOLD analysis project Ga0185307, IMG submission 128010) | Hot spring microbial communities from Little Hot Creek, USA to study Microbial Dark Matter (Phase II) - LHC4sed_matched (SPADES... | ecosystem: Environmental > Aquatic > Thermal springs > Hot... | reverse complement strand
GGAGGCAAATTGGTTGGGTTCAATTGATACCTCGTAGGTATCCGTGTATCTTAGTGCGGAAGTTACTAAAAATCAGATCTATGAATTTTTGATTGTGGTCCAATCAATTTTTCTGTTTGATGGCTCTGATGGAGAGCTCTATGAGAACCGTTGCAGGAGAGTGAAATCTTTAGGAGTTGGTGAGAATTGGTTCTTTTTCATATTCGTGTCCAACCAATTACTGTTTCATTCGTGACCAACTATAGTCTGTTTCAAATCGTGACCTATTGTACACCGTCTCATTTTCGTGACCACATCTATGGGCCTAATTTATAAGGGGATATGGAATTGAGATACCAGAAACCATTTTTCTCATGTTCAGTTTGCCACGCGCGTGGCAGACCGCGGTTCCTTCGGCTTTGATTATTGAGATCGCTTTCTCCAGGGTTTGGTAACACCGTTGATGATAGAACAGTCTCGTTTAAATTTTTATTTAAATTCTTGTATTGCGAAGATTGAAGATTGTTATTTTCGATTAAGTTAGCATTTTATAAATGTTTTTAGTGCATTTACTTTGTGTAGGCTTATGGGTTCAATATTTAAGGATAGGGGTAAGCTTTCGCCCCGCTACATTCCGGAGAGGCTGCCTCACCGGGAGGGGCAGATCGAACTTTTACTATCCTTATATGGGCATGTCTTAGATGACGTGGAAAGCGCTTTTCTCCAGGTTACTCAGACTGTTGGCGGTGTTGGAACCGGTAAAACATGCACTACTGTGAATTTTGGGAAGCGGATTGAGAAGGAAGCCTCTAGGCTTAACATCTCGTTAAAGCATGTTTACATTAATGCGAAGGTTGAGGGGACCAGCCGATACGTACTTTATAGGAGGTTATTGGAGAAGGCTGCTCCCGAGATAGCCTCGCGCAGCCTTAGCCCTGAGGAGATGCTTTCTCAACTAACAAGATATCTTAGTGATGAGGAGAAATATGTAATTCTAATAATCGATGAGATAGACTACTTATGTAGGCGTGGGGAGCACGTCATCTACGACTTAACAAGGCTGAATGAGATTAACCCCGGCGAGCCCTGCAATATTCTAGGTGTTATATTGATTTCGCGCGACCTCTCCTACTATAAGTTCCTGGAGCCCAGCGAGATCTCAACCCTCGGTAGGTGCGTAATAGAGTTTCCGCTATACACTTCAGAACAGATTAAAGATATCCTGTGGGATAGGGTTAAACTGGCTTTTAAGCCGGGGAAAGTCAGCGATGAAGTATTGGATTTCATAAGCGATTTAACGGTTAAGCCTCCTTTCAACGGCGACGTAAGAGTTGCCCTTGATCTGCTCCTATACTCAGGCAACTTGGCTGAAAATTTGGGCGCTGAAAGGGTTCTGCCCGAGCATGTGCGTAGGGTTTACTCTGAAACCTATCCTGGAATAACAACCGAGGATATCCTAGACTTGAGTGATAGGGGTAAGCTTGTTCTCTTAGGCCTGGTTAGGGCTCTCAAATATCGGAGGAAGGCTTACGTCGGCTTGAAAGAGATAAGGGAGGGCTATGAGGTTGTCTGCGAGGAGCTTGGAATTAAGCCGACTGGAGAGGTTGAGGACCATGTGCAGGATCTCATAGATAGGGGAATTGTAAGCATGAAGTCGCTTAGAGAATTCGGAATCTCAGATGTTCCGGCTGAAGATTTGGAGCGCTTCCTAAACGGCATAATACAGCGGCTGAAGGTGGAGCAGAGTGAAGCCTAAGGAGCCCATAGTAAGGTGGGAGGAAATCGAGTTAGGGCTTGGAAGCGTCGGTAGGCTGAGAATACTGAGAAAGATGGTTGAAAAGCCAGATGAATACTTCACTAAGTACTCCTTGGAAAGGGCAACAGGACTTAAGCCAATCGACGTTAGAAGAGACCTCGAAGTCCTGCTCAGCCTAAACTGGATTAAAGAGTACGGGTATGATCCTAAAAGATACAGAATCAACGTTGAGAATGAAGCCGTTAAAATAATTGCCGAGTTCCTCCGCAAGTTCAAGTAGGATAACCCCCACCCCCTTCCCAGGGTACGTTCTTCTATAAATACCCATCTCCGCTCAACCATTATTCTGGGTTGAACAGGTATGTCTGAAGATATTGAGTCAATACGCGGGGTGGGATCCAGCATAGCAACTAAGCTGAGGGAGGCTGGATACCCAACAATCGAATCGATAATTGTCACTCCACCCAAGGAGATAATGGAAAAGACCGGCATAGGATACAACACGATTCTTAAGATTCAGGAAGCCGCCAGGGGCATGCTTTCAGTCGACTTCAAAACAGCCGAGGAAATCTATGAGAGAAAGAAGTCGATGAGGAAGTGCACCACCGGATGCAAAAAATTTGACGAGATACTTGGCGGCGGCATTGAAACCCAGGCTTTAACGGAGCTTATAGGCGAGTTTGGAAGCGGCAAAACCCAGATATGCATGACTCTCTCGGCGACAGCGCAGCTCCCATGCGGGGAGGGAGGCTTAGGAGGAAACGTCGCATTCATAGATACCGAGGGAACATTCATGCCTGAAAGGCTCTATCAAATCGCGTCTGAAAGGGGAATTGACCCGAGGGAAGCCGCTAGAAGAGTTTTAATTGCCAGAGCCTATAGCAGCAGCCACCAATGCCTCCTAATTGACAGACTCTTCAACCTATGCCCAGAGAACAATGTGAAGATGGTGATCATAGATAGCATGATCAGCCACTTCAGAGGCGAATATCTGGGCAGGGACACGCTGAGCGAAAGGCAGCAACTGCTGAACAAGTATCTTCATAAGCTCCTAAGGCTGGCTGAAGCCTACAACCTAGCTGTCGTCGTTACAAACCAGGTTCAAGCAAACCCAACCCCCTTCTGCAGCGAACCAAATAGGCCTGCTGGCGGAAACATCATGGCCCACGCCTGCACGCACCGAATCTACCTCAGAAAGGGAACTAGGGGAATAAGAATAGCGAGGGTCATTGACAGCCCAAACCTGCCTGAAAAATCAGCGAGTTTCCTGATAACTGAGAAGGGCGTAGTAGATGTGCCGGAGAACCTAAAGATAGAGGAGAAAGAAGAGGAAGCCGAAAATAGTTTAGAGAAAGAGTAGGGGCTCTCCACTAATGATGGCTGTTGACAACGCAAAACTCCTCCTCACGCAGAAGCGTCCCGAACCCCCTCTAGAGCATGTTAAGCCGCTGGTTAAACTCTCGGAGCTGAAGCCCGGAGCCTACGTAAGCACCATAGTGAGGGTTGCATTCATTAAGTCAAAGGAGGGGGAGGATGAGCTTGGCAGGAGACCCTACATTTTCGGGGTGGCTGAAGACTCAACATTCAGGGCGCCATTCATCTGCTATAAGCCATATCAAATGTTCTTTAGAAACAGCGTCTTCAAGTTTGAGGACGCCTACATTCATGAGCTCGGCGACCGCAGCCTACTCATAATATTATCCGAGTACAGCGGCATCCATTACCTCCCCGAGGAGCCGGCTGAAGAATACGTCTGGCAGCCTAAAATAGGCGGCATCCACCGGCCCCTAGGCTTCTGCAGAGTTACACTTGAGGGGGTTGTCTCCAAAATTTACGGCAGCTCAGGCTTAGTGAGGAGGTGCGATGGGTGCGGTAGAGTGATCCACGGCGACCTCTGCGAGTTCTGCGGCGAGAGCAGGTGGCATTATGGCGTTAGGATAAGCTGTAGGCTAAGTGATGAGACTGGAAGCATAGACGCCGTTTTCCCACAGTACCTGACCTGTAAAATCCTGGAGAGGCCGATTTCGGAGATCCTCTACATGGCGAACCTCCCGGATAAGGCTGAATATGAAGACTTCAAAACCGTAACCTTCAGGGTGAAGCCGCCGGAGAAGATGGTTGTAATGGAGGCTACGGTTATAGATACATCCTTCTATAGGCAGTGTGGGAAACTGGTCGTTCCAGACAATGAATGCCCAAGGATTTACTATCCGAAAAACGTTAAGCCCACGTCAAAGCATATTCTCGACGCGGGGGAGCGGCTTCTAAACTATTCGAATGAGGAGGATAGGGAAATCTTAGCTAGGATTCTGGAAAAAGCCTTAGATCTGGAGATAAGGAGGCGGACTGGCTTACCTAAGATTCACGGGATCTACTTGGTGGAGGAGCCTGCCGCGCTCTATTGGACTGAGAGGGCTAAGCTCTATCTCGGCTTCGAACTATATGTTTCCCTATTCCCGGAGCATATTCAATTGGAGTTTTGTCCAAGCAGCCTAATCAGGGAGAGCGTCCTCGACTACGTTAAATGGAGGAGGGAGCGGGGCGCCTCGGCTGAGAGCATAAAGAGGGCTCTACTAAAACGTAGGAACGTTATTCTAGCCCCGAACGGAACCCTAGGGGTGATCGAGAAAGTCATATTTAGGGAGGCAGGCAGCTTCAAGGTTCCAGCATTTAACGCCTCCCTCCCAGAGTTCTGGAGAACAGTTTACGACATACATGTCGATCAAGATGAGAAGCCTCTTCTCGTAGTGAAGCCATACAACCTGGACATGGAGCTGACTTACCCGCCCTCCTGCGTCTATTTTGACGAGCAGAATCTTCACCTAAACGGTTCTGTAGTGAGCTTCCTAAGGAATAAAAGATTAAAGCTGAGAAGCAAAGTCCTCCAGCTGGCATCCAGCATAATAGGCAACCTCAAGATAGGCGGGTGGAAAGCTGAAAGGATAGGTTCAGCTGGATTGCAGGCTAATGTGAAGAGGCTGATTCTAAACGATATAAGGGAGAGGTTTCTTGGGAGAACGGTCAAGTCAACTGGATCGGTAATACAGGTTAACGGCAGGCTCTACTTTATCCCAAAAACCCTTGAGGGAGTCCGCTAGGTTGTCCGAGTTCAAGAATGCTTCAGAGGTTCTTGAGGAGAAGCTAAGCCATCCAAGGCTGAGTACTGGAAGCGCTGACCTAGACTCATTGATAGGTGGTGGAATAGAGAAGGGTTTATCCTACCTATTCTATGGGGATGAAGAGAGCGGCGTAGACTTGTTGATTCACCGGATAGTCGTTAACAGCCTGCTGCCGACGGAGAGGTTTGGGTTAGGCGGCAAATGCGCTTACATTTACTGCGGAAATTATAGGCGGGAGAAAACAATGCTGGATACCCGCCTCTTAACATACTTGATTAAGGCTGAGAGGATGGATCCGATGAAGGCTCTGGACAACATTTACGTGATATGCAGCTTCTCCGAGGATCAGCAGGAGCAAGTCTTCGAAGATTTGCTGAGCCTCCTGGAAAGAGACCCTGAGATTAAGCTTGTCGTGGTCCATAATATTGCTAAGCTCTTCACGCCGAGCGAGGGGGAAAGAAATGTCAGAGATAGAATAATGCGCCTACAAAAGGTTATCCACCAAATATGGCGCGCCTGCGCTGAAAATGGATTGGCATTAGTGGTCTCATGCAGGCCATTTAAAAGCGGCAGCCACCGAATCCCAAAGCCTGAGGGCGGCAAATACCTCAAGCATAGGGCTTCAGTAATAGTTTACTTTAGGAGGAAGATGAGGAATTCAGTATCGGCCTTTCTAATTAAGCACCCTAATCGCCCGCCTAGAATGATTAGGATTAAATTGAGTGAGGGAGGTGATTTATTGGGGAGAATAACCCATCCATTCAGGAGCCTACTCCAGGAGGAGATAGATAACCTGAAGAGGACCTATAGGGAGGCCCTTATGGATGCTAAGCGTAGAGAAGCATTTGATAGCCTCGTGCATACATGGAGCGGTGAGCAGGGCGCCATGAGCTACGCTAGGGTTCCAACGGTTCTCGACGTGATGCTGCTTACAGCAGCCGTAGACAACCGCAAGCTCATTGAGGAGGCGCTTGAGCAGATAAAAACGCTGCGCTCCAAACTGGAGGAGATCGACGCAAGCCTCCGAAAACTCTTAGAGTAGGAGAAGCATAGGTTCATGATGCAAACGCGGGGATGGCTTCTAGACGTAAACGTTATTGGTAGCGAAGCTATCTTATGGCTGAAAACAGAGGATGGCGAAGCCCTCCGCTTAACTGACATTTATAGGCCAAGCTTCTACATTAAGCCTAAAGAAACCTTTGAAATTGAACGTTTAGCCTCAATGCTAATTAACCATCCGAATGTAGTGGGCGTCAAATGCGAAGTGAAATATACGTCATTAGCATTGGAGAAAGCCAGAGTTTTACGTGTAATTGTAGACTCCACAAGAAATTACAGGAGGGTTCTAAAAGATATAGCGGAAGATAGCGGTGTGGAAGCCCTCTACAACGTTGACCTCCTACATGTCCAATGGTACCTATTCCGCAGGGATCTGCCGCCAACAAGTAAGGTGCAAGTTTCCTGCGATGAGAGAAATAAGCTGGCGTCGCTGGAAGTCATTGACGACAGCCTTGAAATCCGGCCGCCCCCATTCACAAGCATCATATTTGACATTGAAATATTAAGCGGGAAGCTTACACCAAACCTGGATGCGGATCCCATCTCGAAGATAATCGTATTTAATGAGCAGTTAGAGCTCACCGAAACCTTTGAGGGCAAAGAAGAGAACGTGCTCCGAGATTTCTCGGAATACGTTAGAAGATCAAACCCAGACTTTCTGATCGCTGAGAACATCGACGAGAAGCTAACCTACATTTTAGAGAGGGCTAGGATTGCCGGGTTAAAGTTGGAGTTTGGAAGGGAAGAAGTTGACATATTGAAGCTGAGGAAGCTTTCGCCATACGCGCATATGGGTAGAGTGCCCCTCGACCTCAACACGTTCCTGTCGATCGGCATAGCCGGGGTTACCGAGCTCTCAAGGTTCTCGCTGGCTCCTCCTGGTTTAGCAGCTAAGTGGCCGGCTGGCAGAATAATAGACAGCAGGCAATGCTATGAAGCGATCAAGAAAGGCTTGATTATACCTCAATCCCGCTCCTTCTTCCGATATGTGAAGACCGCTAAGGAATTAATCTTCAGCGACCGAGGCGGCCTAATACTCTCCCCTAAAACGGGACTGCATGAGAACGTTGGATTATTAGATTTTGAGTCAATGTTCCCACATATAATTGTGAAGTATAATGTAAGCTACGAGACTGTTTCCCCCAACGGCATCAGAGCGGATAAGGAAGGCTTCTTATCACAGTTGACTAGAAATCATCTTGAGAGGAGGCTTTACTTCAAACATTTAAAGAAGAAGCTTCCAGAGAAAAGTCGGGAGTGGCTTTGGTGCGAGCAGAGGCAAAAAGCGTTAAAGAGCATTTTAGTCTGCATTTACGGTTACAGCGGCTGCTTCGCAAACCGATTCAACAATGTCGCCTGCTATGAGGAGATTAATCGAATCGCGAGAGAGACCCTCATAGACGCAATGAACATAGCCATGCGAGATGGCTTTGAAGTAATATACGCGGACAGCGACAGCCTATTCGTTAAGAAGGAGGGCGCATGCAGGGAAGACTTTGAAGCTCTGGCTAGAAAAATCAGCGGGGAGAAGGGCCTCCCAATTGCGCTGGATAAGCATTTCAAGTTTCTTGTACTACTCAAGCAGGAGGCTGACCCAAACCTAGACGCTACCCGGCGATACTTCGGTAAGCTGACCAACGGCGAACTATTTTATAGAGGGATTGAGCTCCGCCGCCACGACTACCCCCTCTTCATCAAGGATTTTGAAACTAGACTAATGGGAATCCTGTTTGACGCCGAATCAGCTGAGGAAATCTGGAAAACGCAGTATAAAAAAGCCTTCAACTATGTAATTGAAGCATGCGATTTAATCCGCACCGGTAAAGTCCCCTTAAACGATCTAGTTGTCAGCAAGAGCTTAAGGCGCCGGGTAAACGATTACCGCAGCCTATTCCCACATGTCGTCGCAGCCATACAGCTAATCCAGATGGGTAAACAGGTTAAAAGCGGCGATGCAATAGACTTCATCTACGTGAATGCGGAGCATAGGAACCCGTTTAGGCGCGTCACACCCGCCGAGGCTCTAGATGGCTGCAATCAACATTACGACCGAGACAAGTACATTGAGATGATACTGGATGTGGCTGAAACGATCCTGGGAACGTTCGGCTTCAACAGAAAGAGTTTAGGATTCGGGATGAAGCCAAGAAACTTTATTGAGGAGCTAAGACTAGAGAGGAGAGGCGAAGTAATCTCCGAACTTGAAAATTTAACGCATTGAACACGCGGGCAATAACCAGATTCTTCAAAACTTTTAATAGGGTTGTTCCCCTAGTTTTTGACGAAAAACCCGCATCTGCGATCTTCAAGCCCATAATCGACTTGTTGTCTCTGTTAACAGCTACATAAATCATTTTGAATGATTGTTCATGTCTCTTTGCTTTGTGGGAAAACGACTCGGAGAGGGCGTTCTGCCTAATACTTGACAGACTAAGAGATCTCGGCCGCATGGTCCTAAAGTCGCCTAAAAGTGTCACTTTTAGAAACATCTAGGACCGTTGAAGCCGCAACTGCGGGTTCATCTGAAGCGCTAAAAGAACTTGAGTGGGCGATAGAGCGCTGGCTTAATAAGCGTTAAGCTAAGCCGACAAGCAAACTGATTGACGCTCTCCGCGGCTCGATTAAAATATTTGACTCAGTCAATAATTATTATTGAGGCCATCTTCGCCAGTTTGCTCCCCTCACCATGCCCAAGGTGGTAGAAATCGGCATATGCTGTGAGCTGCTGCGCGGCGAAATACAGGCGGTTCTGTATGGTCTTAAAACCAAAATCATAAGCATGTGAACTCCCTCCTCAATTTCGCTCAGCCTCTTCCTACGCAATTCATTCACCCTCATCGTTAAGACACGAACGCTTCAGGCGGTTGAAGTCTGCTGGAACTCGGAATTTGATAGCACTATCCTCGGAAGGTCTAGGAGGAAATTAACGGCGTATACGTGTTTACAAGGCTTCTGCCTCTTAGCATAATCTGCGCAGTCGCATATCCATTTTCCATCCTTCCACTCAACTCTATGAAACGCTCCCAACTTAGACTGGGACTTAACGGCAAATATTTTGTTATTGATCATCTCGATCTGGCCGCCGAGGGTGACTATCTTCAAACCTCTAAGCTCTCTAAGGCTGAGATTCAACTTCCTCGCCAAGCACCCGTCTCCTAAACATTACAGCAAAGGGTGCACGCCAACCGCTCATTTACGCGGAGATACTATGCTGCGCGTCCTTTAGATTGAGACAGTACTAGTTGGCTGGCGGTTGCTCCTCTTTATCTTCACGCATCTGCGTAGTGACCTTCCTCAGCTCTTCTAAGGCGGAGTTAACGGCGGCTTCAATAGCAGTAATCGCATTTTTTCTAAAGCCTTCAAGGGCCTCAAGAAAACTATTGTTTTTCCCTAACTCATTCTCTTCCATTCGACTTTCATTGAACCTGCAATCCTTCAATGGACATTTTCTGCAGTCTGGGGCTGGGACTAGCACAACTCTTCCCTCAATAATCCGCCTAGCCTTCTCAATCCTATCACTAAGCGCAGCCTTAAGAAATCTTGTCCATTCACCAGCCCTGAAGGTTAAGACATCGCCGGTCGCGAACCTAACAAGTATGATGGTCGTACCGTTCCAGAGATACTTCTCCAGCTGGTTGAATGAGATGTTGAGCCCTGTCTTCGCCTCTAGGCATATACTTTCTTTTCCATTCATGATTTGTATGCCCCTTCTATTAACTATTAGCAGTATGTCGTAACGCCCTGTAGGATTTTCAGCCTCATTAATTATGCTTACTTGGAATCCTCCCTCTACAAGCTTATTCTTGAGGCGTTCTATAAGCAATGCCACCGAATAACTGTGCAGATTCCGCCATACCCTATCAATTTCATCCTCATCTTCAATCCCAAGCCTAAGTTTCTCTAGGATGCACCTCTCGCAGACATACTCCATCAGCAAGTCAATCACAGTCTTCTCCGAAACCTTCTGACAAGAGTATTTTGCAGAAATCTGAGCTGCCAAACTAAGTATTTCATCCCTCAGCTGGAGAATCTCAGAGTCAAATCGGCTTATATAGTCTGGCACCATCATGTCTCCTCCTCAAATCACATAGAAAAGTTGCGCGCTTACCCCTCCAGCTAAGCCCTTAGGCACATAATCTTCATAAGACTCCTGTACGTCCGAGCTTGAAGGCACAAGTGGAGTTTCCCCACGCAAGCCACTCCACGGATGGTGAACCCAGACCCTTCCCTCGTCATCAACTAAATAGACCCTTCTGGTTAACCCGATCAAAACTTTAGCCTTCGGTAGTAGAGCCAATGGGAAGGCGAGCGCAGCCTCACAATCCTTTATACCCCTTCCGATCAGGTCAACAATATCTAAAATATTGTTCGGTTTCACTTGACTGGACCTGTTAATGCTTGAAGGAAAAGTTTAATGTGCTTATCATACGTAGTCTCCATAATAAGCTAATTACTACCTCCGAAAACTCCTAAAGAGACTAGCTGAGAAGGCTGGGATAAAAAAGGATGCGTGGCCCTACCTGTTCAGACACACCACCCTCACAAACCTTGCAAAAGTGTTCAGCGAGGCAACGCTTGAACAGTATGCCGGCTGGGTTCATGGAAGCAAGATGAGCAAACGATATTGCTTCTTTTCACGCGATACCTTTCAGTCCTGAAAAAGTCGCCGAGCGAGGGAAGTTGCCTCGGAGATAGGGGTTTTGAGAGATTTTTCATCGTCCTGAAAAGCCGAGTCAAAGCGTCATCATCCAAATCGAACATTCGTGCTCCTTGTGGTATTTCAGCTAGCTCTAGAACCTTTTTTCCATATCCTCTGTGCTTGAACCGCTTAAACATGGTTACAAACTTTAGCACGGTCATTTCTTTGAAATCTCTGGCAAGATTCTGAAAATCATCGTAATTGTACCAGTAGACGTGCTATTTATATTGTCCCTAAATAGCTTCGTGCGGGTAGCCTTACGTGTGGACTTGTGTGGATTAGTTCAATGTTTTTTGGCTTAATTGTGCCTATTATTTCTTTTAGCTGGTGTGGGTAGTAGTGGCCTGAGACCCGCATTAAATATGCTTGCACCCCTAGTCTACTGAACCAATTCATTATTACGTCATATTCTTGGGCTTCTTCGATGCGTGGTTCCGGTTCAGATAGGATTGATGCTGAGCCTTCTGGGAGATTTTCCTCGGCCGCTAAGTCCCTTAGCAAGTCTACAATCTCATTATATGAGGCTATTACTAGGGCATTTTCCTCAACATCCATTAGCCCCGCAGACTTGAATCTCGTTAGCGCTTGAACGTAATCTTCTATTAATGTTGGCTCCTCTGGCAGCTCCACAATTCCATCCATAAGGGTTGCAATATCCTTTGACGCCAAATAGAGCGGCCTACCCATTTCAGCCGCTAGGCTTGCTAGGAATAGGGCATATTCTAGGTCTAGTGGGTGCACAGTTGCAACTGTTAGGCTGTGGGCTCCCAGAATTCTCTTGAGCATCGCTTCCTCCTCGGCTGGCGTTATCGGCGGCCTAGCCGAGCCCAGGTTCGTCCCCTCAATTATCAGCCTATTGATGCGGATATCTCTGTTCTCGCTGACGTATTCGAGCATGCTTATACCACCATACG
>Ga0185307_1001796_pt1 | contig 11527 bp, 10 predicted proteins | sample LHCtaG_FD_128010 | JGI IMG/M metagenome (GOLD analysis project Ga0185307, IMG submission 128010) | Hot spring microbial communities from Little Hot Creek, USA to study Microbial Dark Matter (Phase II) - LHC4sed_matched (SPADES... | ecosystem: Environmental > Aquatic > Thermal springs > Hot... | reverse complement strand
AATCGCAGTGATTCTTTTCACGATCACATTTTTTTCTATGAATTTCTTTGAATAAACTGTTAAAGTGAAAACTGCAATCGGAGGGAAAAGTTCTGGTAAAATTGAAATTCCCAAAATTAAAGAAAAAGCTAAAAGCTCTTTAATTTCAATTTTTTTTATCAAAAGATTAAAGAAAAATACAAAAATTATAAAGATTAGAACTAAAATTGCCAATTTTAAAGTAAATCTTTCAAGCTCTCTTTGATAAGCAGATTTTTTTAAAATTTTAGAGGTAATTTGTCCTATTTTTCCAAATCTCATTTCTTTTCCCGTTCTTTCAATTAAAATCTCAGCTTCCCCTTCTAAAACTTGAGTTCCCCCAAAAACTTCATCTCCGATATTTTTTAAAACTGGCCTTGACTCACCTGTCAAAATTTGCTCATTGACAAAAAAATTCAAACAATTGACTACTTTCCCATCAGCAGGAATCAATTCTCCTTTGCTCAGATAGATTAGATCTCCTGGAACCAAAAATTCTGCAGAAATGATTCGCTTTTTGCCATCTCTAAAAACAGTCACTTTTTTAGTTAAATACTTTCTCAAGTTTTTTGAAAGATGATGGAAATTCAATTCAGAAAAAAGGCTCAAGAAAATGGCAATCAGCAAAAAAATTAAAATTAAAAAAGTTTCAATTCTTTTTCCTCCACCAAAAAAAGAAATTAAAAAAACTAAAAATAAAAGAATGTTAAAATAATTTAAAACTTCTTCTCTTAAAAACCTTATCCAATCGAATTTAAGTTCTCGCCAAAAAACATTCGGTCCAAATTTTTTCAATCTTTCTTGAGCTTCTTTTTCTGTTAAACCAAATGGCGTTTTCATTTTAAATCATTTTATCAAAAAACTAAAATTGAAAGAAAATTTATTTTTTGTTAAAAATAATTTAATGCAGTTTTATCCTTTTTCAAAAATTGAAAAAAAGTGGCAAAAATTCTGGGAAGAAAAAAAAGTTTTTGAAACAAAAGAGAATTCAAAAAAACCCAAGTTTTATTGCTTGGATATGTTTCCTTATCCTTCAGCAGAAGGCTTGCACGTTGGGCATTTTAGAGGCTATACATTTTCAGATGTGATTGCAAAAAAAAGAAAAATGGAAGGGTACGAAGTTTTGCATCCAATGGGCTTTGATGCCTTTGGGCTTCCTGCAGAAAACTTTGCTATTAAAACTGGAATTCATCCTCAAATCACTACAAAAAGAGCAATTAATAAAATCAGAGAACAATTAAAAAGAGCAGGTTTGGGTTACGATTGGAAAAGAGAAATTATCACTTGTGAACCTGAATATTATAAATTCACCCAATGGATGTTTTTAACTTTTTATAAAGCTGGCTTAGCTTATAAAAAATTTTCACCGGTAAATTTTTGTCCTTCTTGTAAAACTGTTTTGGCAAGAGAACAAGTAATAGAGGGGAAATGTGAAAGATGTAAAAGCAAGGTGGAAAAAAGAGAAATGGAGCAATGGTTTTTTAAAATTACAGCTTATGCTGAAAGATTGCTCAAAGATTTAGAAAAACTCGATTGGCCAGAAAACATAAAAACAATGCAAAAAAATTGGATCGGAAAGTCAGAAGGTGCAGAAGTTGATTTTGAAATCTTAAACCAAAACTTAAAAATTAAAGTTTTTACCACGAGAATAGACACTATTTTTGGATGTACTTTTTTAGTTTTGGCTCCAGAAAATCCAATTTTAGAAAAATTAAAACAAAAGATCGAAAATTGGAAGGAAGTAGAAAGATATATTAAAGAAGCAAAACAAAAAACAGAAATTGAAAGATTGGCTGAAAATAGAAAAAAAACTGGAATCAAACTTTTGGGAATTGAAGTTAAAAATCCTTTGACAGAAAAAATAATTCCAGTATTTGTAGGAGATTATGTTTTGGGAGAATACGCAAGTGGAGCTATAATGGGAGTGCCAGCTCACGATCAAAGAGATTTTATTTTTGCTAAAGCAAACAATCTTGAAATTTTGTGGGTAATAAAAGGGGAAGGGGAAATTGATTATCAAAAAGCTTTTGAAGGAGAAGGAATTTTAATTAACAGCGGACCTTTTTCAGGATTAAAATCTCAAAAAGCAAGAGAAGAAATCACAAAGTATTTGGAAAGTAAAAATTTAGGTAAAAAAGCAGTATATTACAAACTAAGGGATTGGTGTATTTCAAGACAAAGATATTGGGGAGCACCAATTCCCATTGTGTATTGCGAAAAATGTGGAATGGTTCCTGTGCCAGAGAAAGAACTTCCAGTAGTGCTTCCAAAAATTAAAGATTTTTTACCCACTGGAGAAGGAAAAAGTCCTTTAGCAAAAGTTAAAAGTTTTGTTAACACAAAATGTCCAAAGTGCAAAAGAAGGGCAAAAAGAGAAACAGATACCATGGACACTTTTGTTTGCTCTTCTTGGTACTTTTTAAGATATGTTGATCCCAAAAATAAAAAAGTTTTTGCCCAAAAAAAGAAAATTAAAAAATTTTTACCGGTTGACCTTTATGTTGGAGGAGCAGAACACGCCACCATGCATTTGCTCTATGCTAGATTTTTCACCAAAGTTTTAAAAGATTTGGGTTATTTGGAATTTGATGAACCCTTTTTAAAACTTTTCAATCAAGGAACGGTTTATTACAAAGGAGCGAAAATGTCAAAATCAAAAGGAAATGTAGTCACACCAGAGTATATTTTTGAAAAATATGGAGCAGATACCTTAAGAATGTATGAAATGTTCATGGGACCTTCAGACCAAGCAATTGAGTGGTCAGACAAAGATATTTTAGGAGTTTTTAGATTTTTAAATAAAGTTTGGAATTTAGCAAAAAAAGTCACAAAAAATAAAATAGAAAATCTTAATTTAGAAAAGCTTTGGCACAAAACTTTAAAGAAAGTTGAAGAAGATGTAGAAAACTTTAAGTTTAACACTGCAATTTCAAGTTTAATGATTTTTTGCAATTTTCTCGAAAAAGAAAAAGAAATTCCAAAAGATATTTTTGTTGATTTTGTCAAGGTTTTGGCAATTTTTGCTCCCCATTTGGGAGAAGAATTGTATCATAGATTAACCAACAAAAAAAATTCGGTATTTTTTGAAAAGTTTCCAAAAGCAGATCCAAAAAAATTAATAGAAGAAAAAATTATATTTTTGTTCCAAGTTAACGGAAAAGTTAGAGATAAAATGGAAGTTGAAAAAGGAATTTCAAGAGAAAAGGCAGAAAGTTTAGCTTTTGAATCTGAGAAATTAAAAAAATTTTTAGAAGGAAAGAAAATTGAAAAGGTTGTTTTTGTAAAAGATAAATTAATAAATTTTGTGGTAAAATAAATCATGGCAATTGAAATCAAAAGAAAACCAAAAGAAAGCGTGGCCAGTTTAATAAGAAGGTTTAATTTGGCGGTAATGAAAAGTGGAGTTTTGTTGGAAGCAAGAAAAAGAATGTATAAAGATAGAAATTTGTCTCCCAGAAAAAAATGGGAAAAGGCTTTGTATAGATTAAAAAAATCTCAAGAGTACGAAAAGTTAAAAAAATGGGGGAAAATTTAAAAGAAGAAATTGAGAAAGATTTTCTTTCTGCCTTAAAAGAAAAAAATTTAGAAAAAATTGGAGTTTTAAGATTGTTAAAAAACGAAATTCATAAAAAAGAAATTGAAAAAAAAGAAAATTTAACTAATGAAGAAATTCAAGAACTAATTTTAAAGGAAATTAAAAAAAGAAAAGAAGCAATAACACTTTATGAAAAAGGAAAAAGAGAAGATTTAGCAGAAAAAGAAAAAAGAGAAATAGAAATTTTAAAAAAGTATTTGCCAGAAATGATTTCTGAAAAAGAAATTGAAAAGATGGCCAAAGAAACGATTGAAAAATTAAAAGTAAAAGAAATTAAAGAAATGGGAAAAGTAATGGGAGAGTTAATGAAAAAATTGAAAGGAAAAGTAGATGGAGAGAAAGTAGCAGAAATTGTAAAAAAATTACTTTCTTAAATTTTTTTTAAATTTAAATTTTATGGAAGAAAAAACTTTTGGAGCTTTAGATTTGGGAAGTTCTAAAATAAAAGTAATTGTTGTTAAAGAAAAAAATGAGTCCTTTGAATTAATAGAAAAAATTGAAAAAGATTCAGAAGGAATAAAAAAAGGAAAAGTAGTTGAACCAGAGAAATTAACAAAAGTTTTAAAATGGATCACAAGAGAAATACCAAAAGTGCCTCCTTTTTTTGTGAACTTGGGTGGAGAATATCTATCGAGTTTTCCTTCAAGGGGAATAGTTAACGTTTCTCGAGCTGACCAAGTAGTAACTGAAGAAGATATAAAAAGAGCTTTTAAATCTGCAGAAACTCAAAAATTTTCTTTTCATCGAGAAGTTTTAGATGTGATTCCTCAATATTACATTTTAGATAATGAAATTAAAACCGAAAATCCTTTGGGAATGAAAGGATTTAAAATGGAATTGCAAGCTCTTTTAATTTTAGGAATTAAACCTTATTTTGAAAATCTTCAAAAAAGTTTGAAAATGGCAAACATTGAAGTTTTAGATTTCGTACCAGATCCAATCGCTCTTTCTTTTTCTGTTTTAAAAGAAAAAGAAAAAGAAAAAGGTGCCTGTATTTTAAACATAGGGGCAGAAATTACTGAAGTTTGCGTTTTTAAAGATGGTTATTTAAAAAATTTTTTTGTCTTACCTTTGGGGTCTGAAATTATTACTAATAAATTAGCTTTATTTTTAAAAAAAGACTTTGAGATTGCAGAAAGAGTAAAAATAGAATTTGGAAATTGCTTATCGAAAGAAAAAAAAGAAAAGTTAATCTTGGAAGAGGGAAAAACTTTCTCAAAAAGCACGATCTCAAAAAGAATTAGAGAAGCTTTGTTAAAAATTTTTGATGAAATAAAGAAAGAAATGAAAAAAAATTTAGATGAAAAAGAGTTCCCTGGAGGAATTATTTTGTGTGGAGGGGGGGCAAAAATAAAAGGAATTGAAGAATTGGCAAAACAAAAATTTCAACATTTTTGTAGAATAGGAAAACCAAAAAAAATTTTAGGATTAAATGAGGATCCCTCCTTTACTCTCTGTGAGGGTTTAATTTTGGCAGGAACGAGTAAAGAAAAAGAGGAAAGAGAAGGAATATTTTCTAAAATTATTAATTTTTTAAAAGGGTTCATTCCATAAAAATGGTTCCCTCAAGAATTCTTTTTCTGTGTTGTATTTTTTTTATTTTGGGAGTTTTTGTTACCTCTTTTTTTAAAATTCCCTATTATTATTTTCTCTTTCTTTTTCTTTTCTTTTTTATTTTGTCTCCAAAAAAACTCTTTTTCTTTTTGATTTTTTTTATTTCTTTTCTTTTTGGTTTTTTAAAAACAGAAGGAACGTTTTTAAAATTTCAAAAAAGTGAAATTTTAAAGTTTGAAGGAAAAAACGTTCAAATTTATGGAAAAATAATTAAGGCTCCCAAAATCACTCAAGATTATCAAGATTTAACATTAAAAATAGAAACTTTAAATGATAAAAAATTTAACTGGGAGAAAGTTTTAATAAGAACGAATAAGAATTTTTCATTTAATTTTGGAGATAAAATTAAAGTTTATGGAAAATTAAAAATTCCAAAAGATGAAGGAATCTTTTCTTTTAGAGGATATTTGGCAAAAGATGAAATTTTAGCAATCGTTTATTTTCCTAAAATAGAAAAAGTTTCCAGCAAAAATTTTGAAAATTTTAGAGAAAAATTTTTAGATAAAATTTTAACTTTAAAAGAAAAAATAAAAGAAAGAATAATTAACACTTTTCCTTTTCCTGAAAATTCTCTTTTGATTGCTTTTTTGTTTGGAGAAGAAACTCAAATTCCAAAAGAGCTTTTAGAAAAATTAAATTTTTCAGGTTTGAGACATTTAATTGCAGTTTCTGGTCAACATGTTACCGTTTTGGTAACTATTTTTTTATTTTTATTTTTGGGCTTTGGTCTTTGGAGACAGCATGCCATTTTTCTTTCAATTTTCTTTTCTTTTTTATTTTTAGTTTTAGTAAATTTTCAAGCTTCAGCAACAAGAGCAGTTTTGATGGGTTTTGTATTTTTTGTAGCTCAAATTTTTGGAAGAGTAACTTCTAAATTAAGAGTTTTAATTTTAGTTTTAACCTTAATGCTTTTTTTAAACCCTCTTTCTTTGAAATACGACCTTTCCTTTCAGCTTTCTTTTTTAGCAATGTTGGGAATCATTGTGTTGTATGAACCCTTCTTTACTTTTTTAAAGTTTTTACCAAAAGCTTTTCAAATAAGAGAAATAGCTTCTTTAACTTTATCTGCTCAATTTTTTGTTCTACCTTTAACTTTGTATCATTTTGGTTACCTTTCTCTTTCTTCTATATTAAGTAATCTTTTAGTAAATCCTTTTTTCCCTATTTTACTCTTTCTTTTAATCTTGTTTTCTTTCTCTGTTTTAATTTCAAAAACTCTCTCTCTTTTGTTTGTTTTGCCAATTTTTGTTTTAATTTATTTTATAGAGCTTGTGGCAAAAATTTTCTCAATTGAAGGGATGTTTTTGTCATTTAAAATCTCTTTTAAAATCCTAATTTTTCTCTATCTCTTGCTTTCTTTTTTAGCTTACAAAATTCAAAAATCTTTTGAATTAAGATGGCTAAAATGAAAAAATGTTTTTTAATTACAGTGGACATGGGTTATGGTCATCAAAGAACTGCTTTTTCGTTAAAATTTTTATCTCAAGGAGAAGTTATTGTAGCTAACAATTATCCAGGAATTCCTAAAAAAGATAAAAAACTTTGGGAAAATACAAGGAAATTTTATGAAACTGTTTCAAGAATCCAAAGGTTTCCTTTTTTTGGAAAATTAATTTTTAAAATTTTTGATCAGTTTCAAAAAATAAAACCTTTTTACCCTAAAAGAGATTTAACTTCACCAAATTTTTCAACAAAAATGAGCTATCTTCTTTTTAAAAAAAATTGGGGAAGACATTTAATTGAAAAATTGAAAGCTGAAAATTTAAAGTCAAAAACTAATTTACCTATTATCTCAACCTTTTTTACCCCTGCTTTCATGGCAGAATATTTTCAATATCCAGGAGAAATTTTTTGTGTAATTTGTGATGCTGACATTTCAAGATCTTGGGCACCTTTGAATCCTCAAAAAAGTAAAATAAAATACTTTGCTCCTACAGAAAGGGTTGTTGAAAGATTAAAACTTTACGGAATAAAACCTGAAAATATTTTTTTAACTGGTTATCCTTTACCAAAAGAAAATTTAGAAACTTTAACGGAAGATTTAAAATTTAGAATCTTGAATTTAGACCCAAAGAAAAAGTTTTTAAAAAATTACCAAGATTTAGTAATTTCAAGGTTAGGAAATTTACCTCAAAAACCTGACCATCCTTTAACAATCTTGTTTTCTGTAGGGGGAGCTGGAGCTCAAAAAGAAATTGGTTTTTTGATTTTGAAATCTTTAAAGGAAGAAATTTTAAAAGAAAATTTAAAAATAATTCTTTCTGCTGGAACAAGAAAAGAAACGAAAGATTATTTTTTAAAGAAAATAAAATCTTTAAAATTAGAAGAAAAAATTGGAAAAAGTTTAGAAATTTTGTTTGAAGAAAAGATTGAAAACTATTTTCAAAGATTTAATTTTCTATTAAGAAAAACTGACATTTTATGGACAAAGCCATCAGAATTATCTTTTTATTCTGCTTTAGGCATTCCTATAATTTGTGCTCCACCTTTGGGTTCTCACGAAGAATTTAATTTAAGATGGTTGATAAAATCTGGTTTTGGAATTTTGCAAGAAAATCCAAAATACACTAAAGAGTGGTTTTTTGATTGGATTAAAAAAGGATATTTGGCAGAAATGGCAATGGAAGCTTTTGTTGAAGGGGAAAAATTTGGCACCTTCAATATTGAAAGAATAATTGAAAGCATCCAAACATGAAAAAGATTTTTAAAAATATTATCTTCATTTTTTTAATTTTTTGTTTGTTTTTGATTAGTTTTTTATTTTTGTGGCATCCAAAAACTCCAGAAAAAATTGAATGGGGAGTAGTTTTTTCACAAAAGCAATCTGAATATTTAAATTTAGATTGGAAAAAAGTATATTTGGAAATTTTAGATGACTTAAAAGTAAAAAATATAAAATTAATTTCTCATTGGGATTTAATAGAATCTCAAAAAGGAGAATTTAAATTTGAAGATTTAGATTGGCAAATAAAAGAAGCAGAAAAAAGAGGAGTAAAAATTATTTTAGTGATAGGACTTAAAACTGGAAGATGGCCAGAATGCCATATACCAGAATGGGTAATTCAAAAGTCAAAGCTCAAAAATCAAAGCTATGAAGAAGAACTTTTAAATTATCTTAAAGTAATTATTGAAAGGTATAAAAATTCAAAAGCAATTTTTGCTTGGCAAATAGAGAATGAACCTTTTTTCCCTTTTGGAAAATGTCCAAAAATAAAAAAAAATACGGTAAAAAAAGAATTCAAACTTGTAAAAAGTTTAGATTCAAGGCCAACGATTTTTGTTGATTCTGGTGAATACTCTTTTTGGATTAATGCTGCAAAAATTGCAGATATTGTTGGAACTACTTTACATAGAAAAGTTTATTCAGACCAATTTAACACATATCTTTCTCTTTTTTTCCCTCCTTCTTATTATTTTTTTAAAAAGCTTTTTATTAATAAAATTTTTAAAAAAGAAGTTATTTTGGCAGAACTTCAAACAGAGCCTTGGTGCAAAACTCCAATTTTAATAAATTGTCCAGAAAAAGAACAAGAAATTACCATGGATTTTAAACAATTTCAAAAAAACATTGAATTTGCCAAAAAAACAGGTTTTGACAAAATTTATTTTTGGGGAGTTGAATGGTGGTATCTAAAGAAAAAAGAAAATCAACCCCAGTTTTGGGAAAAAATAAAAGAAATTTTAAGAAGTAGTTGAAATTTTAAAAAAATTTATTAAAATTTCTAAAAACTTTATGGGGAAAGAATCGCCAAAAAGAAGAAGGTTTAAAATTAGACAAAAACAAAAAAGAAGAGAAAAAATTAAAAAACTAAAAGAAAAATTAAAAAAAGCTCAAACTGAACAAGAAAGACAAAAAATTATCGATAAAATTTTAAGAATTGCTCCACACTATCAAGAGTATTTAAAAGAATATTTAAAAGAAGCTAAAGTTTGAGCTTTTTGGGGATTTTCTATCCAGATTTTTAATAATTTATTTACAAATTCTAATATTTTTTTCAATTTTTTCTTTTCTTTTTTTGCAAATTCTTCTAATACAAATTTTTCTATTTTCTTTCTTTTGGGTTTTCCTATTCCCACTCTTATTCTCCAAAAATCTTTTGTTGAAATTTCATCAATCACAGATTGAACTCCTTTGTGTCCTCCAGAACCTTTTTTAAAAGAAATTTTTATTTTGCCAAAAGGCAAATCCAAATCGTCATGAATTAAGCAAAGATTTTCAGGTTTAATTTTAAAAGCCAAAAATATTCTCTTTATGGCTTTTCCAGAATTGTTCATAAAAGTTTGAGGTTTCAAAAGAATAATTTCTTGATGATTAATCTTTTTTTTTGAAATTTCAGACAAAAATTTTTGATAAAATTTAAATTGAGGGAATAAATTCTCTTTTTGAAAATAATCTAAAATTAAAAAACCTAAATTGTGTCGAGTAAATTTAAATTTATCTCCTGGATTTCCAAGTCCACAAATTATTTTCATTATTGAAATTTTACCCAAAATTTGATAAAAATTTAAAAAGAATTTTTTATGATTTTTGATTTTATTAAAGAAATTTTAGTTACTTTTTTATTAGCTTTGCTCATTGTAATTCCAATTAGAGCATTTTTATTTCAACCTTTTTTAGTAAAAGGGCAATCCATGGAACCTTCTTTTTATAGTGGAGATTATTTAATAGTTGATGAATTAACTTATAGGTTTAGAGATCCAAAAAGAGGGGAAGTCATTGTGTTCAAATATCCTCAAAACGAAAAGCAAAAGTTTATTAAAAGAGTAATAGGTTTGCCTGGGGAAAAAATCGAAATTAACGGAGAAGAATTGATAGTAAAAAATGAGAAAGGAGAAATAGTTTATTCTGAAAGAAACCCTTCAAATTCAATTTTTGGAAATTTAGAAATTGAGCTTGAAAAAAATGAATTTTTTGTTTTAGGAGACAATAGAGCTCATTCTTTAGATTCAAGATATTTTGGAAAAGTAAAAAAAAGAGAAATCATAGGAAGGGTAGTTTTAAGATTGTTTCCTCCTCAAAGAATTGAAGCTTTTTTCTTTCAATAAAAAATAAATGGCAGATTTAAAATTTCAAAGACCCAAAGGAATGCACGATCTTACTCCTCTTGATTGGGAATATTTTCAAAAAATTTTTAATGTAGTCTCAAACATTGCTAAAATCAATAATTTTGAAAGAATAGAAACTCCGATTTTAGAAAAAAGAGAGTTGTTTGAAAGAGGTGTTGGAGAAACAACTGAGATTGTAGAAAAAGAAATGTATTGCTTAAAAACAAAAGGAGGAGATGAACTTTGTTTAAGACCAGAAGGAACAGCTCCTGTAGTAAGAGCGTATTTTGAAAACGGATTTTCTGAATTTCCTCAACCTGTAAAGCTTTGGTATTTTGGACCTTTTTTCCGTCACGAAACTCCTCAAGCTGGAAGATATCGCCAATTTTGGCAGTTTGGTTTTGAAATCCTCGGAGAAAAAGATTATATTTTAGATGCTCAAATTATTTTAATTTCTTTGGAAATCTTGAAAGAGTTAAAGATTGAAGATTTTATTTTAAAAATAAATTCAATCGGAAATACTTGTTGTCGAGGATATTTTAAAAAAGGTTTGGTTCATTATTTGAAAAAAAGAAAAGGAGGACTTTGTCAAAATTGTAAAATAAGATTAGAAAAAAATCCTCTAAGAATTTTAGACTGTAAAGATGAAAAATGCAGACAAATAGTCTCTCAAGGTCCTCAAATTTTAGATTATTTATGTGAAGAATGTAAAAACCATTTTTTTAAAGTCTTAGATACATTAGAATTCTTAGAAATTCCCTTTGAATTGGATCCTTTTTTAGTAAGAGGACTTGATTATTACACTAACACAGTTTTTGAAATTCAAGAAAAACAATCAAATTTAGCTTTAATTTCTGGCGGAAGATACGATGGATTAGGAAAAATTATTGCAAATAAAGATTTGCCAGGAGTGGGAGCTGCAGGGGGTGTAGAAAGAATTGCTGAAATTTTAAAAGAAAAGAAAATCTTTTTACCAAAAGAAAAGTTTCCAAAAATTTTCGTTGCCCAAATTGGAGAGTTAGGAAAAAAATGGGCTTTAAAAATTTGCCAGCAATTAAGAGAAAATAAAATTGAAATTTTTGAAAGCTTGGGAAAAGATTCTTTGAAAGCCCAATTGAGATTGGCAGATAAAATAAAGGCAAAGTATGTCATTTTGATAGGACAAAAAGAAGCTTTACAAGAAAGTGCAATTTTAAAAGATATGGAAACAGGAAAACAAAAAGAAATAAAATTTGACAAAATTGTAAAAGAAAT
>Ga0185307_1001795_pt1 | contig 11531 bp, 12 predicted proteins | sample LHCtaG_FD_128010 | JGI IMG/M metagenome (GOLD analysis project Ga0185307, IMG submission 128010) | Hot spring microbial communities from Little Hot Creek, USA to study Microbial Dark Matter (Phase II) - LHC4sed_matched (SPADES... | ecosystem: Environmental > Aquatic > Thermal springs > Hot... | reverse complement strand
ATCATACCCCATGCGGTTCGCCAAGGTTTCGGGTCTTCTGGCGATTTGCCTAAGTGAAAGTCGGCAAAGGCCAAATTTGGCTAAAAGCCCAAAGGGGGTAATTTCAGCAAGGTTGCGGAAAGGGGGTAAAAGTGCTAAAATAAAATCAGGCCGCTACATTTTTCTCCTCGCCTAATAAAATGGAAGGGGGTTTAAAAAATGAAAAGCAGAGCTTTTTTGATTCTCTCCGCCGCAGTAGCACTCACAGTGGGAGCCTTCCTTGTTTTCCCCAAGCTTCCTTTTGCCTCCCCTAGCTCCGAAAGGATAACCAACGGGAGTTTTGAGGAAGGCTTTGGCCCCGATGGGGTGGGCCTTGGTTGGTATAAGTTTGACAACGGCGGGAATGCTTCCTACGGCTGGTACGACGATTCTTGGGCTCCGGTTGTGTGGGATGGCTTGCATTCCCAGCTAATTGAGATAAACACCCACTGCCGTGGTGCATCCGACCCCGACCGCTATGCCGGAATCTACCAAACTGTAGCGGTAGTACCGGGGGCAACCTATACCCTTAAAATCAGGGGGATGATAAGGGCTCAAGACGGTGACCCAGTAATAACCGGCCAGGAGGACCCGTATAGCTACAGGGTTCAATGGGGCTTTGACCCCGCAGGTAGAACCGATTGGCGGGCTGTAACCAATTGGGTTGAACTTCCCTGGGACGTGGTTTATCCACGGTCATCTCCTGGAAGGATGCTGGAATATTCCACCAGCTTTGTCGCTCCATCCTCTAAAATCACAATTTTCATCCGGGTCTGGAAGAAATGGGGCACGGCCGGCAGAGAAGTGGACGTCAACTTGGATGGGATAAGCCTTACAGGGCCAGCCCCCGCTGATGTTAGGCCTCCTGAGGTTGACATCTCAGTCCCGCCTTACCCTGCCGTCGGGAAGACTTGGCCGGTCAAAGTGACCGCCTCCAATGATGTCGGTATAGTTTCCCTCAGGCTCTACGATGGCTCTTCGCTTATAGGCAGTGTCTCTTTCTCCACCGGCCCTCTAACCCTGGAGCGTGAATTCCTTTGGACCCCTGCCACCCCTGGGCCTCACGTCCTCAAAGCCGAAGCTTTAGATGCCAGCGGTAAAATCTCCTCCGTCACAATTACCGTGAACGTTGGCCGATGGATTGAGTTCATCCGCAACGGAAGTTTTGAAGGAGGCTTCGGCCCTGATGGGGTAGGTCTCGGCTGGGTCAGGTTTGACAACGGCGGGAATGCCTCCTACGGCTGGTACGACGATACATGGTTCCCGGTGGTGTGGGATGGCCTGCACTCCCAGCTCATTGAGATAAACACTTACTGCCGAGGGGCATCTGACCCCGACCGCTACGCCGGAATCTACCAAGTAGTAACTGGCTTAACCCCCGGTGCTACTTACGAGTTCAGCTTGGCGGCCATGCTCCGTGCTGCTGAAGGGGATCCGGTCATAACCGGAGACGAGGACCCCTATAGCTACGTAGTCCAATGGGGGTACGACCCAAAAGGAGGAACGGACTGGAAAGCAGTAACCAACTGGACCTTTATCCCGGTCAAGTTGTACCCGAGGCTTTCGCCTGGAAAATTCAGCCAATATTCCGTCACTTTCAAGGCTCCTTCTTCCCGTATCACCATCTTCATCAGGCTTTGGAAAAAGTGGGGGACCGCCGGGCGCGAGGTGGACTTCAACTTGGATGGAGTTAGCCTCAAAGGCTACGAGCCTTGAGAGGAAGGCAAATCCTAATACTTCTGGCCCTTTTTTTCGCTGTAGCCTTAGAATGGGGTCTGTTGATTTACATAATCTCAAAACCTGAGGGGGAGATAAGGCCTGAAACGCCGACTATCCCCGCTCGTTTCATTGCCCCTGAGGAAGGGATGATACTCTTTCAAGGGCAAAAGGTCACGGTTGAGGTGGAAACCACTCTTTTAGAATTGACAGGGGCTGAATTGTGGGTGAACGGGCGTAGGGCCTTGCCTCTCCCCCAATCTATGGCTCGCTTTTCTGACCGTTGGGTTGTGACTTTCCTTTGGGAGCCTTCCTCCCCGGCCTCTTATACCTTAGAAACCACGCTTAAGACCTCTCAGGGGAATGTGCTAAGGACCCTCCCTTTAACCGTTGAGGTTATCCCTCCTCTTTACCTTTGCTTTGCTTCCGATTTGGCTGGGAACTACGATATCTACAGGATGAGGGCTGATGGGACTTCGCTTGAGGCGCTCATAGCCTCCCCTGCTGAAGAGCGGAAGCCAACTCAGACTACTGATGGTTCTATAGCTTTCGCCAAGGGGGATGAAATTTGGGTGAAAAGCCGCGATGGCCTTAAATTCCTTGTGAAGGGGCAAGAGCCTTCTTTTGAACCCAAAGGCCACTACCTGACTTTTAGAGGCAATGTCGGCTTAGCTCAAGAGCTTTTCCTCTTAGACGTTAGGAAAGGGATAACCCAGCAGCTCACTTCCGAGTACTCTTTCGCTGGCCAAGCTTCTTGGTCTCCAGATGGGGAAAGGATAGCCTTTGCGGCCCTCAAGGAAGGGAATTGGGATGTTTACATAATCCAAAAAGACGGAAGTGGTCTTATCCGCCTCACGGACCATCCTGCTCAGGACTGGTACCCGGCCTGGTCGCCCGATGGTAAAAAGATTGCTTTTGTCTCATCGCGTGAGGGGTCGCACCAATTGTATTTAGTCAATCCAGACGGCAGTGGTCTTGAGAGATTAACTCAAATTCCTGGCGGGGTTGAGGGGCCTGCTTTTTCTCCTGATGGCCGGCTCATAGCTTTTACAGCTTATACTGGAGAGGGGAAAGGCTTTTCGGCCCGCGAAATTCACCTTTTGTCTTTGGGGACACGCCGTGTCTGGCGCATCACTTACGATAAGTTTGATGAGACAGATGTGACGTGGTGTTCGCATTAGGAATCACTCGGCACACTTGACGGCTTTCCATACCAGGGCGCGGATTGCCTGAAGCAATCCCCCCGAGGCTTGGGGATTGTTTCGCTCGCTTCGGGGTGTGGGGGCAAGTAGTGGCGAAGTAGCGCTTCGCACTTACATCAGCTTCCTGCGTTTCGGTATTTCGGCCAGCACTTTCAATCCGATCGCTTCCAATTCTTCCCGCGACTTTAAGGTGTCATCCAAGTAATCCAGGAGGAAAGCCAATGCTATCCCAGCCCCTAGAGCTAAGGCCAGTTTCAGCGGGAGGTCAAGTTTTTCCCGCAAGCTTGGCCCGATGGGGTAAACCACCGGTGGGTCTATGAGGATAAGCCGGGCTTGTTGCGTTCCGAGTTGGGGGAAAAATTCCGCTGGCTCCCGAATCAAATCTGCTGCCGTTTTGGCTATTTCTTCCAGTTGGTGTGGGTCGTGCCAGGAGAGATGTACAGTGAGGATGCGGTGTTTTGATTCCGAAGCTATGGAGCCGTAAAGGCTTCCGAGGGGTAAGGAGAGCCTGGAGGCCACTTTATCGGCAAATGCTCGGCTCCTAACCACTTCCGCCATGTCATCCACCAAGTATTCCGAGGCAAGCCAAGTATAATATCGGTCGTAGGCATAATAGTTTCCGCTTGATTGTGGTATTATCCCCACCACGAAGCGCATGGAAGTGCCGTACCTAAGATGGCGAGGGTGCTTTGTCAGGAGGCTACCTACGAGGACTACCAGGAATATGAGGGCAATAAGCCAGAGGTAACGCCTTAAAATTCCCCAGCATCTTCGTAATTCCATGTTTCTTCCTCCTCCGAGGTCAATCCACCCAATTCTTCCAAGGCTTTCAATACTTTGCTCATGGCTTCAGCGGGGGATTTGAGGATTATTTCCGGCTCCAAATGTATGGTAGTCCAGCCCAAGGCGGCCAATTCGTAATCTTGAGCCGCAGATTTTTCCCGCACTAAACCCGAAAGCAGAGGCTCTTCATCGCACATAATCGCCAATTTCCCTTTCCGGCAGAAGAAAGCAAAATCTACCTCTTTTTCCTCTTCCTCCCTTTGGATTAGGAAGCGCCTCTCGGCAGGAAGGCCGTTTTCTCGGAAAATTTCCCACAGGCTTTCCTCAGCCTCGCCTCCAATCCATAAGTCGTTTATTTCTTGAGCTTTGAAAAGCCTGCCAAGGGTTGTTGGGATGAAAGTTATGCGGCGGAGTCTCCGGCTGGGGATTGGCTTGGGAAGCTTCTCAAGTGGGCCTATTTCAACTTTGTAGTACCATTCATTGGCTCTTGGATGTTCTGGTTCCTCTGGCAGAAGTTCTATGCGTCGGGCAAGGCGGTAGGCTTTAACTGGGGCATAGTAATTTATGGCCAGACCTTCAGGCCCGAAGATTTTTGTCTGGTAGAAAGCCAAGTATTCTGCTCCAAGGCGCGATGGGGCGCTCTTCACTGGTATCCTGTACCACCCTTCCCGGCGGGCTATCTCCATATCCCTTGGGTTGTTCATGATAACTACGAGCACTGGGGCAAGTTCGTCTACTTCCATCATTCTACCTCCAAATCCGGTGCAAATTTCCTAAGGTTTTCCCTGAGCTCGAGCAAAGCTAAATCCTTAGCCTTCGCCTCCAGCATTATATCAAAATCGCGTTGGCTTGTCATCAAGGCCGTTCGGCAGAAGGCAATGAATTCAAATGGGTCCACAAAATCAGCATGCTCTGTTGGATGTGGTGGGTAGGCTCTCCTCTTGCCTGCCTCTTCCACCAGCTTCATAGCCGTCCGAGGCGAGCTGAAGTGAACTTTAGGCGTTGTTCCGGCTGGCCAGGTTCTGAGGCATAAGCTAAGTGCTTCCCCTTCCTCAAGCTCATCCCTGTTGTTGAGGAAGTGAAGGTGGTCAAAGACCAGAGGTATGCCTGTCCGGTTGTGGACCAAGAGGGTATCTTCCACAGAGAAGAGGGAATCATCGTTTTCCAAAGCCAAGCGCGAAAGCACCCATTGCGGAAGCTTTTCCAAGACCTTGCATAGCCTATCTAAGGCTGAAAGCTTATCTCCGTAGGTTCCTCCGGCATGGATTACTACTACTGCTTCTGGCCCTAAGCCCATCGCTTCTAGAATCTGAGCAAGAGCAAAGAGTTTCCTAAGGCTATGGTCAACCACTTCCTGTTGGGGTGAGGTTAGGTTGATGTAAGGGGGGTGGAAAGAGAGGCGTATACTTCTCTCCTTGGCCATTTTCCCCACTTCTTCTAACTCTTTAGAGCATTCCTCAATCTGGCGGTGGAAGGAGGGGAAATCAGGGTGAGCGATGTAAGGTGCAAGTTCAGGGGCGAGCCGGTAAAACTTTATCCTCTTGCGTTCCAGGTAGAGGATTATATCGCGTAGGTAAGCGAGGCTAACGCTTAGGTGTGGGCTATTCTGCCACCGGCGGGAGTCGTATGGCCTTAGGCTGGGATGGCCCAAGATTTTTACCGGGAAGCCTAAGCGCAAAACACCTCCTAACGGGAGAACCGCCCCATGACTTCGGCTACAGCCAGGACATGACCTTCCATGGCTTTTAACACTTGTGCTTTTTTAGCCTTGGGAGGGACATCAAGGGTTGTGTCTAAAGCGTAAAGCCTGAAGAAATAGCGGTGGGCTGGCCCTGGTGGCGGGCATGGCCCTCCGTACCCTATCTTCCCAAAGCTATTGTACCCCTGCAAAGAGCCGTCGGCTAAAGAGGGAAGGGGAGGAATTCCCTCAGGCAGAGAGGAGGTTGAAGGGGGGATGTTGTAAAGGAGCCAGTGGTTGAAAACTCCTCCTGGGGCGTCTGGGTCATCGCAGATTAAAACAAGGCTTTTGGCCTCAGGCGGGACTCCGGTCCAATTCAGAGGCGGGGAGATGTTTTCCCCTTCGCAGGTGTAGCGTTTGGGGATTATCCCTCCGTTTTCAAAGGCTGGGCTGGATATGGTAAACCCTTTAGGCGGCGTAGGAAGGGGTGAGGGGAAAGCGGTCGGGGTTGGGGAAGCCAAGGGGGGCAGGGGTGAAGGGGTTGGTGCTGGCCGGCATGAGGTAACCAAGAGCGCTATTATTGCAACAAAAAGGATTTTCTTTGCCATGTTTACCTCCTTATCTTGGTCCTTTTTTGCGCTGCCCTTTAATATTTTAACCTCTTTTCGCCTGCAATACCAGAACCCCGCCGATTATCAGGGAAGCCCCCAGAATTTGAGGCCATTCCATCCTCTCTCCAAAGAATAGAGCTCCGAAAACGGCCGCGGCCACAGGCTCAAGGTTAGCGGTTATGCTGGCTACGCTTACAGGTATAAAGCGTAGGGCAGTTATGTAGCAGAAGCCTCCTCCAAGGGAGGGGATTATGCTCAGAGCCAAGAGCCAAAGCAGAAGCTTCAAATTGCGCAAGGGGAGCGCAATTGCCTTTAAGTTAAAGGGCAATAGGAAAATTGCTCCCAAACCCATGGAGTACATCAAAGTGTCCAGAACGGTATGGCGTTGCACAGCCAGCTTGTTGAAGATGTTGTAAAAGCTATAGGTGAGGCCAGCTCCGAGGCCCAGAAGCACCCCGTAGAGGTTTAGCCTTAAAGTCCCAGGCTTGTAAATCCCTGCTACTAAGGCGCTTCCTGTAAAGGTTAAAGCTATAGCCGCAATTTTAACGTTGGTAAGTTTTTCACCAAAGAGGAAGTGGGAAAATATCGCCACCCATGCTGGGGCAGTGTACATGAGGATAGCAGCCATACCCACGCCTATGGCGTCAATAGCGTAAGCGTAAACAGGGTAGAAAATTGCTATGCCCAGCAGGGCGTACCCCAGAAAAAGAACCCAATCAACTTTCTTAGGGGAGAATTTCCCTCGGAAAGCCTGGGCCAGGAATACGATGAAAGAAGTAAAGGCAATGCGGAAGAAGACGATGTTCAATGGGGTAAAATTTGGCTCCAAAGCCAGAATCGTTTTGTAGAAAAGGCCGAGGGTGGCCCAGAGAAGCGCTGCTATCACCACTAAGGCAAACCCCAAAAGTTCGCGGTTCAATTTGGCCTCCTCTGCGGGATTATAATATAATTTCCAGGGTTGGAAAACCGGAGAGAGAATCCAATGGAACTTTTCCTAAGGTTGCTCTTAGCCCATATGCTTGGTGATTTTGTGTTCCAATCGGCAGGGCTTGTCGCTTTGAAGAGGCAAAGCATTAAGGGCATCCTGGTGCACGCAGGAGTAGTAACATTCTGGACCTTGGTTGCAGTCTGGAATTACCCTTTCGGGTGGGCTATAGGCCTCCTCCTTTCTGCAATGCATTTTACCATAGATTGGGCTCGCTATTACTGGCGTTATAGCAGTGCGCTGGAAGAGCTTGCCTTTTTCCTCGGTGACCAATTCCTACACTTTGGCACTATAATGGGAACGATGGCTGCTTTCGGCGTTTTTATCCCTTGGGAAGAGTTCAAGCATCCAGCTGATATGGCCTCGCCTCTAAAGCTCATGCTCGCCCTTATCCTCCTAATCTTTTTGATTTGGATTGTGCCACTCCTGGAGAAAATGGTAGTTGAAATAATCCCCTATTGCTCCCACTCAAGTCGCCAGATAAAAGTTAACCCCGTTCAGCGTTTTACAGGGGCTATAGAAAGGGTTTTGGCTTTGGTTATATTCGTAAAAGTTAGCCCCTTTATCGCTATCCTTGCGTTCATTCCCCGCATTTTTACCGATTCTAAGAGGCGCTGTGCCTTCTACAGGGCTGCCTTGAGCTTGGCCTTCACCTTGCCAGTGGCCTATTACTTGGCAAAGTTCTGACTTTCCTCAAGGCTGGCGTAGGAAAGGAGGTTTGGATGAGCGCTAAGGCTAAAGGAAACGAAGAGCTGAGGAAAAGGATTGAGGATTTGGAAAAGGAGGTAGAGGAGCTGAAGAAACGCTGGCCTGCCCATTCGGTAAAACCGGCTATGCTTATGCAGTTGGAAGAATTGGAAGCAGAATTGGAAAGGCTTAGGAAAGAGCTTAAGGAGAGCGAAGGTAAGTGAGCTAAGAAAGCGGTGGTTATCCCCAATAAGCATGTTCAAGGAACTGGCCCCGTTGCAGAAGCATGCCCGCTCAAAGCCGTAAAGCAAGATGCTCCTCCGAGTTGGCTCTGCCGAAGCTTTTAAGGCCCCGTTGAAGCCTCAACTTTCCTCAAGTATGGTGTAAGAAGTGTAGATTGGAGCGGCCTTTTCCAGCATTGCCCCCACAGAGCAGTATTTTTCCCTGGACAATTGTATGGCCCTCTTGACCGCTTCCTCTGAAATCCCTTGGCCTTTCACGATGTATTCCAGGTGGAATTCGGTGTAGACTTTGGGATGCTCCGGAGCTCTCTCCGCTCTCACTTTGACTTGGAACGATGTAACCTTTTGGCGTTGCTTTTTCAAGATGCTTATCACATCCATAGCAGTGCAGCCAGCCAGAGCAATAAGGACCAGTTCCATAGGTGTGGGGCCAAGCTCAGAACCACCTACTTCCTTGCGGCTGTCTAAGACTATGGCTTTGCCCGATGAAGCCCACCCTATGAAGCTCAGGCCATCAACCCAAGTTACCTGCGCTTCTACCATGGCTAACCTCCTTTGAGCGAAGAGATTGCTTTCCTCACAGCCTTTATATCCGGCTCCACAATTATCGGTTTCCCGGCTGCTTTCATCGCTGCTCCCACATCCTTGAGCCCGTTGCCAGTTACCAGGACTACTACCTTCTCTTCAGGGCCTATGAGCCCTTCCTTCCGGGCTTTTAAGAGACCAGCGAACGGAGCAGCTCCAGCCGGCTCGGCGAAAATTCCCGCTTCCCGCCCCAGTAATCTCATCGCCTCCAGAATTTCCTCATCGCTTACCGTGATGAAGGCCCCGCCTGTGTAGCGGACGGCCCGCAGCGCCTTTACCCTATCCCTCGGCATCCCCACCGAAATTGAATCAGCTATGGTGTTGGGTTCTACCGGCTTCACTTCTTCTGTCCCTTCCTTCCAGGCATTGTAAAGGGCAGCCGACCCTTCCGCCTGAACCCCCATGAGCTTGGGGAGTTTATCAATCCAACCTAACGAGATTAGGTCCCTTAGCCCTTTCCCCAATCCGCCGATTATGCACCCGTCTCCAACTCCTACCAAAATCCAGTCGGGGGCTTTCCAGCCCAATTGCTCACATATCTCGTAGGCAGCCGTTTTCTTCCCTTCAGAGAGGTAGGGGTTATAGGCTGTGTTTCGGATGTACCAGCCGTATTCTTTTGAAGCCTCAAGGCAGAGGTCAAAGGCCTGGTCGTATGTTCCGTCTACGGCCAGAACGGTGGCTCCGTAGATTAAAAGTTGGGCTATTTTGCCCTGTGGTGCGGTTTTAGGGACGAAAATTATGCACTTGAGGCCTACACTGGCGGCAAGGCCTGCCAGTGAAGAGGCTGCGTTTCCAGTGCTGGCTGCGGACATAACTTCTTTCCCCAGCTCTATAGCTTTAACAATGCCCACTGCGCTCGCGCGGTCCTTCAGGGAAGCCGTCGGCTGACGCCCGTCGTCTTTGATGTAGAGGTTGGGCATGCCAAGCTTTTCCCCGAGCCTTTTGGCGTGGTACATGGGAGTCCAGCCCACCGTAAGAGGCGGGGTAGGGCTATCCGGTTTCACCGGGAGGAGGGGCTTGTATCGCCATATAGTAAAATCTTGGCTTGAGGCCAACCGCGTCGGGTCAATGTGGCGAGCTATTTCGCGGTAATCGTAAACTACATCCAAAATCCCTTCATCCCCGTGGTGAGGGCAAACGTAAAGCACCTCATCCACGCTGTACTCTTGCCCACATAATACGCACTTTAGGCCTAAGACGTGCTTCATTGCCGACCTCCGCAGTATTTTACGAAGGTTTCAAAGATTTTGGCCATGGGTGGACCAGAAAAATTCTCCGGATGCCACTGCACACCCAAGACGAACGAGCTCTTGTCTGCCTTCTCAATAGCTTCAACGAGCCCGTCTTCAGCCCAGGCGACCGCTTCAAAACCTGGAGCGACCTCTTTTACTGCTTGGTGGTGGCGGCTGTTAACCCCTAAGGATGAACATCTCAGTATTGAGGCCAAGAGCGAATTTGGCTTCAGTGTGACTGTATGGGCTATGTGGTCAGGAGGAAAATCGGGTGGCATAAAACTGTGAAGGCCAGAGCCTGGTCTTTGGTGTGGTATATCCTGGAACAAGGTACCCCCGGCAGCTACGTTGAGTACTTGAAGGCCACGGCATATTCCCAGAATCGGCTTCCCTAACTCCAAAAATTTTCGGGCCAGGAAAATCTCAGCCCTATCTCTTTCCAAATCCACCCAGGTAAGCCACTCTGTTGGCTCTTCCCCGTAGAAGTAAGGGTGAACATCCCCGCCACCCCCTAAGAGGAGGCCATCGGCAAAACCAGCTACTTGTGCCAGGCCATCTTCTCCGAGGAGTGGGATTATCAATGGGATTCCTCCAGCTTTCTCCAAAGCGTCAATGTAAGCTAAGAACTGTCCTTGGAGGCGTGCCCTATAGCTGGGCAGGATTTCGCACTCAAAGTTTACGGCGGGAAAAGCTACCAAAGGCTTGCTCATCGGACAGCCAGAGCCAGCAATATTGAAGCTACGCCAGCCATCAAAGCCCCGAAATAGAAAGGAGCAGAGGGGGAGAAGACCTGCCACAGAACTCCAGCGATGAAGCTTGAAGGGAAAGCCATTATCCCCACGGCGCTGTGGTAAAGGCCGTACGCGCTTGCCCTTAGGGGTGATGGGACAAGGTCGGCAACAAGCGCTCTTGCCACCCCTTCCGTAAGGCCGTAATAGATCCCGTAAGCTACGTAAAGGAACCAGATGTGCCAAGCCTTAAAGGCCAGAGCAAATCCGAGGTAAATCAGTGCATAAGCTATCCAGCCAGCTATTATCACCCTCCTACGGCCAATGCGGTCAGAAACCTCTCCTGCGGGCATGGAGACAAGGGAGTAAAGGACGTTGAAGCCCACCAGCATCACCGTTATCTGGAATACGTTCAGCCCTACGTTCTGAGCTCTCAGGATAAGGAAAGCATCGCTGGAGTTGCCCAAAGTAAAAAGGACAACAGCCAGGAGGAAGAATAGGAACCTTCTATCAAAGTTTCGGGGGGACAGAAGGAAGGGGGCGGATGTTTCCCTCTTAGACGGCTTCACCTCAGTGACGAAAAGGAGGGCAAGGGCTACGGCGATGAAACCAGGTATCATGGCCAATAGGACAATTAAGCGGTAGGTTTGGAGGGAAAGGGCCATAGCTCCCTTTTGGCTCAAATACACCACCAAAGCAGCCAAAGCTAACCCTGTGACAGCGCCGGCGGTATCGGCAGCACGGTGGAAACCGAAAGAGCGCCCCCGGTTCTCCAGAGGAGAAGAATCGGCCACGAGGGCATCTCGCGGTGAAGTCCTTATCCCTTTGCCTACCCTGTCAGCAAAGCGAATGGCCAGCACTTGGGGCCAGGAGTTAGCGATGGCTAAGAAAGGTTTGGCTATGGAAGAGAGCCCGTAGCCCAGCACTACGAGGCCTTTCCTTCTCCCGAGCAAATCGGAAAACCAGCCCGAAAATATCTTCAGAAGGCTGGCCGTTGCTTCGGCTATGCCTTCTATAAGGCCGATGATAGAGGTTTTTACCCCTAAAACATTAGCCAGGAAAAG
>Ga0185307_1001790_pt1 | contig 11546 bp, 11 predicted proteins | sample LHCtaG_FD_128010 | JGI IMG/M metagenome (GOLD analysis project Ga0185307, IMG submission 128010) | Hot spring microbial communities from Little Hot Creek, USA to study Microbial Dark Matter (Phase II) - LHC4sed_matched (SPADES... | ecosystem: Environmental > Aquatic > Thermal springs > Hot... | reverse complement strand
CAAGTTTTTCCACTCCTCTGGATGGGGGGATGAGGGTCCTTCTGCTCGGGGAGAGCGAGGTGAAGGAGCTCCTTTTCATGAGGGAGGCAATAGAGGCCGTGGAAGGGGCCTTCAGGCTGAAGGGGGAGGGGAAGGTTCAGATACCGCCCAAGTCCTACGTTTTCTTTCCAGGGCATGGGGGGACTTCAGGGTAATGCCTGCCTACCATGAGGAGAGGGAAGAAGCGGGGGTGAAGGTGCTATCTTCGATCTCACGGTCTTGCCATTCAGGACGTGGCGGTGGCCTGGCTGGTGTACAGGAAGGCCCTGAGGCTGGGGAGGGAGGTGGAGCTCTGACTACCTCCTCAGGCTGACGTCCCTGGGTAGGATGGGGGAGATCTCCTTCTTCAGGGTCTCCAGGAAGGTCTCGAAGAGCTCCAGGGGGACGGAGGCCCCCGCCGCCCCCTCGTGCCCCCCTCCCGACCCCCCTATCCTCTCCACGATCCCCCTTAGGAGCTCGTTCAGGTCGATCTTCACTCCAGGCTTTCTCCTCAGGCTCATGTCCACCTCCTTCTCCCCCCTCCTGGTGGCCAGCCCTATGTCGGCCCCCGTCACCCCTATGCAGTGAAAGGCCGCCTTGCTCAGGGAGCCGGAGGGGAGGTCAAGCACCATGGCCAGGTTACCCTCCCTTATCACGTGCTTCTTCACGTACTCCCAGGTCTCCCATTCCCGCTTGGTGGCCTTGACGGCCCTTTCCACTATCTCTGGAATCTCCATGGGAGGGGTGTTCTTGGAGAGGTACTCCACCACGTCCCTCTTGTAATGGTAATCCCCGGGCACCTCCCCCAGCGCCTGGCTGAGCAGGCCGGCCTCCATGTAGATGGTGTGCCTGTTGTAGCGTCCCAGCGTCTCCAGGACGAAGGCGGTTTCCTCGCAGTAGTCCCCTATGGCCCCCCAGAGGGCCACGCGGTCCAGGTAGGGGTCCAGGTGAGGCTGAAAGAACCTGAAGGTCAGCTCGGAGGTGCTCGCCCCTATCTCGTGCACCAGCTGGGTGGCGGGTATGTCCTTCTTCAGGGTCCTGGGAGGAAGGGGGTGGTGATCTATGTAGAGGACCTCCCCGCTCGAGCTGAGCTCCCCCATCCTCCTGAAGATCTCCTCCCTCTGGGTCTCGTTTATGGCTATGTCCAGGATGATGATGGTGCTTCCTTCCTCCGTTTCCTCCAGGTCCTTGAGGAGGGTGACGGGCCTGGTGAACCAGACCTCCGCCTTGGGGAACCTGGCCTTGGCCAGGGCGGCGGCGCACACTCCATCGGTGTCCCCGTGGGCGAGGATCCTGATCATCTCCTCCCTTGGGCCCCTAGGGATTTAACCCCCTCTTCAAGGATTAAAGCCGGGAAGCCTAAGATAGTTGGGCCCGTAGCTCAGCCAGGTTAGAGCGCCCGACGGCTCGACCGGGCGAAGCTCATAGGCCTGGCTGGGAGACCGGGTGGTCGGGCGTTCGAATCGCCCCGGGCCCACCAGCCTTATAGGGTGAGGGGAAAGTGGGATGATGCCCGGGTGGGGAAGGGGTTTTTCCGCGGACCTTCACCTCCACTCCAGGTACTCCGGCGGCACCTCCTCCCTCATGGAGGTGGACCTCCTCTCCCAGCAGGCCCTGCTGAAGGGCCTCTCGCTGGTGGGAACGGGGGACATCCTGCATCCCCTCTGGAGGAGGGAGATCAGGGAGAAGCTCAGGGAGGTGGAGGAGGGGACGCTCGAGCATCCCAGGTACGGCGTGAGGTTCCTCCTCACGGCGGAGGTGGAGGATGACAGGAAGGTCCACCACCTCCTCCTCTTTCCCTCCTTCTCCGCCGTGGAGGAGCTGGCGGAAAAGCTGTCGAGCAGGGCGGAAGGGCTGGAGAAGGAGGGCAGGCCCCGCCTCCGCCTCCCCCCTCCCGAGCTGGCGGAGATGGCCCTCTCCGCGGGATGCCTGGTGGGACCCGCCCACGCCTTCACCCCCTGGACGAGCCTCTACAAGGAGTTTGACAGCCTGAGGGAGTGCTATTCGGACCTGGCGGACAGGATCCCCTTCCTGGAGCTGGGCCTGAGCGCCGACACGGAGATGGCGGATCGCATCTCCGAGCTCTCCCGCCTGACCTTCCTCTCCAACAGCGACTCCCACAGTCCCTGGCCGGAGAGGCTGGGGAGGGAGTTCAACAGGTTTGACATTCCCGAGCCCACCTTCGAGGAGGTCAGGAAGGCGGTGGAGAGGAGGGGGGGAAGGAGGATAAGCCTGAACGTGGGCTTTGACCCCAGGCTCGGAAAGTACCACCGCACCGCCTGCTCCAGGTGCTTCAGGCAGTTCGAGCTCCGGAGGGCCGAGGAGCTGGGCTGGAGGTGCGAGGACTGCGGCGGCTGGATCAAAAAGGGTGTCTGGGACAGGGTGAACGAGCTGGCCGACCGGAGCCAGCCCCTCTCTCCCCCCCACCGTCCCCCCTACCTGAGGGTGGCCCCTCTGGCCGAGATCCTAGCCCTGGCCAAGGGGGGAGGGGTGCGGGACCCGGAGGTCAGGGAGACCTGGCGGAGATTGGTGGAAAGGTTCGGCTCCGAGATAGAGGTGCTGGTGGATGTCCCGGGGGAGGAACTGGAGGAGGTGGCGGGGGAGGAGATCTCGGCCCTCATCCTGGCCTTCCGCAGGCAGGAGCTCATCGTCCTGCCCGGGGGAGGGGGGAGGTACGGAAGGCTGCAGCTGCCCCCTCACCTCTGCCGGGGACAGAGAACGCTGGCGGAGTTCAGCTCAGCCAGGGAGGGAGGAGATCGAGCCTGGTGAGGTCCCGGAAGGTCTCCCTCCTTCTGATCAGCGCGGCCCTTCCCCCCCTCACCATCACCATGGCCGGCCTGGGCTTGGCGGTGTGCTGGTTGGACATGGAAAGGCCGTAGGCCCCCACATCGAAGATGACCGCCAGGTCCCCCCTCTCCGCCCTGGGCAGCAGCCTTTCCTTCCCCAGGAAGTCCCCGGACTCGCACAGGGGCCCGGCCACGTTGGTGAGGGTGTCGTTCTCCAGGTTCATCTTGTTGGCAAGCTCGATGTGATGGTAGGCCCCGTACAGGGCGGGCCTTATCAGGGCGTTCATGCCAGCGTCCACGGAGATCCACCGCGGCATCCCCTGCCTTTCCTTCACGTACTCCACCCTGGCCAGCAGGATTCCGGCGTCCCCCACGAGGTACCTTCCCGGCTCGAAGATGAGGAGGTGCCGGTCCATCCCCCTTTCCTCCTCCACCCTCTCCACGATCGAGAGGATTCCGTCCGCCAGCCCTTCCAGGTCCACCTCCCTCTCCTCGGGCCGGTAGGGTATGCCCACCCCTCCCCCCAGATCCACGAACTCCAGCTCTATCCCCATCTCCTGCAGTCTGGCCACCACCTCCATGACCTTCTCCGCCTCCTCCAGGAAGGGCGAGGGGTCCAGGATCTGGGATCCTATGTGGGCGTGGATCCCCACGACCTTCACGTTCCGCATCTCCTTGGCCCTCCGGTAGGCCTCCAGGGCCTCCCCGCTCCTCACGTCGAAGCCGAACTTGCTTTCCCTGAGTCCCGTGGCGATGTAGGGATGGGTGGGGGCCTTCACGTCGGGGTTGATCCTGAAGCTTATCCTGGCCTCCTCCCCCAGCCTGCCTGCCAGCTTTTCCACCACCTCCAGCTCCTGCAGGCAGTCCACGTTGATGGTGACCCCATGCTCGATGGCAAGCCTCAGCTCCCCCTCCGTCTTCAGGTTTCCGTTGAAGACCATCTTCTCCCCCGGTATCCCGGCCCTCAGGGCTATCCTCAGCTCGTTTTCGGAGCTCACGTCGGCCCCCGCCCCCTCCGTGGCCAGGACCCTCACCACGGCGGAATTGGAGTTGGCCTTCAGGGCATAGCACACCCGGACCTCCTTCCTCCTTCTCCTGAAGGCCCGGAGGAACCTGCGGTAGTTCTCCCTGATCCTCCGCTCATCCATGACGTAGAGGGGGGTGCCGAACTCCTCGCAGAGCTCGACGGTGTCCACCCCCCCGCAGACCAGGTGTCCGGAGGAGTTCACCCGGAAGTGGGGCTTGAGCATCAGCACTTCCTCGCCACCTCCTCCACGGCCTCCCTGAGGATGCTCAGTCCCTTGTCCAGCTCCTCCCGGGAGATGATGAGGGGAGGAGCGATCCTGAGGGCCGATCTTCCCCCCCTGAAGAAGATGACCCCCTTCCTCAGGGCGGTCTGGATCACCATGTCCCTCTCCTTCGTCCCGTTCTTCCTCCTGTCCGTCTTTTCCACGAACTCCACCGCCAGCATCAGTCCCTTCCCCCTGACCTCCCCCACGATGGGGATCTCGTCCTCCACCATCTCCTGCAGGTATCGGAGGGAGTAGTCCCCCAGCTTCCTCGCCCTGTCCACCAGCTTCTTCTCCTCCAGGAGCCTGAGCCCCTCTATGGCGGCCGTGCAGGCCACCAGGTTACCCCCGAAGGTGGAGGCGTGGGCCCCGGGCTCCCAGTTCATCACCTCGGCCTTGGCTATGGTGGCCCCTATGGGGGCTATCCCACCCGAGAGGGCCTTGGCCAGGCAGATGACCTCGGGCACCACCCCCCAGTGCTCCACGGCGAACATCTTCCCGCTCCTGCCCAGCCCGGTTTGGATCTCGTCGGCAATCAGGATCCAGCCGTGTTCGTCGCACAGCTCCCTGAGCATGGGCAGGTACTCGGGCGGGGGGATGATGTAGCCTGAGTTCCCCTGGATGGGCTCTATGATGACCGCCGCCACCTCCTCAGGGGGTATAACCCTCCTCAGGTACTCCCTGATGAACTCCACGCAGAGGAAATCGCAGCCCGGGTAGGTCTGCTTGAAGAGGCAGCGGTAGCAGTAGGGATAGGGCATGAAGCTCACGCCCGGGACCAGGGGGAAGAAGTAACGGTGGTGAAGGACGTTGGAGGAGGAAAGGCTCATGGCCCCGTACGTCCTGCCGTGAAAGCCCCCCAGGAAGGAAATGATCCTGGGCCTCCGGGTGTGCCACCTGACGCACTTGAGGGCCGCCTCCACCGCTTCGGCCCCCGAGTTGGCCAGGTAGACCCTCTTGTCGAAGCTCCCGGGGGTGATCCTGACCAGGCGCTCGGCCAGCTCCACCTGGTTCTCGTAATAGAAGTCGGTTCCGGCGAAGTGGGTGAGCTTCCTGAGCTGCTTCTCGACCGCCCGGATCAGCCTGGGGGGGGAGTACCCGTAGTTCAGGACGAACATCCCGGAGGACATGTCGAGTAAGACGTTCCCGTCCACGTCCCTGATGTAGCAGCCCCATCCCTCGCTGGCCACCACGGGCTCGGAGCGGGTGTAGGAGGGGGACATCACCTTCTCGTCCCGCTCTATGATGGCTCTGGCCTTGGGGCCTGGTATCGGAACCCTTACCTTCGGACCCTTGGCCCATCTGGGCTTGGGCATCGCTAAACCTTAGGGAGCTGTTCTCTTAAAAATAGTCTGGAGGGGAAGGAAGAAGGGATGAGAAGGGTAGGAGTGCTGGACTACGGGATGGGAAATGTCAGGAGCGTTTGCAACGCCCTGAGGGAGGTGGGGGGGGAGCCGGTGCTCGTGCCCCCCTGGGAGGAGGGGCTGGAGCACCTGGTGCTCCCGGGGGTGGGGGCCTTCGGCAAGGCGATGGAGCGCCTCTCCCCCCTCTCCTCCTGGATAAGGGAGAGGGTGGAGGAAGGGGCCCGCCTCCTGGGGATATGCCTGGGCATGCAGGTGATGTTCGAGGGCTCGCAGGAAGGGGAAGGAGTGAGGGGCCTGGGCCTGCTGAGGGGGAGGGTGGAGAGGGTACCGACGCGGGAGAGGCTCCCGCACATGGGATGGAACTACGTCAGGAAGGTTAGGGAGTCCCCCCTGTTTCGGGGGGTGGAGGGGGGCTACGCCTACTTCGTCCATTCCTACCGCTCCGTTCCCCTCGAGAAAGAGGTGGAGGTGGCCGTGACGGAGTACGGGGTGGAGATCTGCGCGGCGGTCTGGAAGGAGAACCTCTTCGGGACGCAGTTCCATCCCGAGAAGAGCGGCCCCTTCGGCCTCCTCCTCCTCAGAAACTTCCTCGAGACCTAGATGCTCTGCAAGAGGATCATCCCCTGCCTGGACTGCGACCTGGCCGTTCCCATGGGGAGGGTGGTGAAGGGAATCGAGTTCGAGCAGATAAGGTATGCGGGAATCCCCTGGGAGCTGGCGGAAAGGTACTATCTGGAGGGGGCGGACGAGATAGTCTTCCTGGACATAACGGCCAGCCGGGAAAGGAGGGAGACCATGGTGCACGTGATCGAGCGGACCTCGGAGAGGGTCTTCGTCCCCCTGACGGTGGGGGGAGGAATAAGGAGCGTGGAGGATGCCAGGAAGGTCTTCAAGGCTGGGGCGGACAAGATAGCGGTCAACACCGCGGCCCTGGAGGATCCCGGGCTGATCTCCAGGCTTGCCGAGACCTTCGGCAGCCAGGCCTGCGTGGTGGCCATAGACGCCAAGCGGAGGAGGGCGGAGGGAAGGGAGGGGGACAGGGTGGTGGTGGATACGCCGGAGGGGCCGGTCTGGTTCGAGTGCTCCATCTACGGCGGAAAGAGGTTCACGGGGGTGGATGCCGTGAGGTGGGCCGTGGAGGCGGAGGAGAGGGGGGCGGGGGAGATCCTCCTGACCAGCATGGACAGGGACGGGACCACGCTCGGATACGATCTCGTCCTCACCAAGGCGGTGAGCGAAGCGGTGAGCATACCCGTCATAGCCTCGGGGGGCTGCGGCTCGCCGGAGCACGTGTACGAGGTCCTCACGAAGACCGGGGCCAGTGCCGCCCTGGCCGCCAGCATCTTCCACTACGGCCACCACACCATAGGGGAGGTCAAGCGATACCTCCGGGAGAGGGGGGTCCCCGTTCGCCTCTGAACTACAGGATGGGTAGGAGGTTCTGCAGCTCCCAGTCGGTGACCTGGGAGCGGTAGTTCTCCCACTCCTGCCCCTTGATGTAGAGGAAGTGCTCGAAGAGATGATCCCCTATGGCCTCCCTGACGAGCTTGCTCTTTTCCATGTACTCCAGGGCCTCCCCCAGGCTGGAGGGGAGGGGCTCTATCTGGAGTTCCCTTCTCTCCTCGGGGGTCATCCGGAAGATGTTTCTTTCCACGGGCTCCGGGGGATAGGCCTTCTCCTCTATCCCCTTCAGCCCCGCGGCGAGCATCACGCAGAACTGAAGGTAGGGATTCCCCGCCGGATCGGGGCTCCTCAGCTCTATCCTGGTCCTGAGCTCCCTTCCCGAGGGAACCCTTATGTAGGCGCTGCGGTTCCTGTTGGCCCAGGAGATGTAGACGGGAGCCTCGTACCCCGGGACCAGCCTCTTGTAGGAGTTGACGGAGGAGGCGAGGATGGCGCACATCTCCTTGGCGTACTTGAGCAGACCCCCTATGAAGCAGAGGGCGAGCTCGCTCAGCTGGTACTTCCCCTCGGGATCGTAGAAGAAGTTTTTGGTTCCGTCCGGGCTCATGAGGGACATGTGGGTGTGCATGCCGGAGCCGTTCACCCCGTAGAACGGCTTGGGCATGAAGGAGGCGAAGAGCCCGTGCCTCTGGGCCACCAGCTTGGTGGTGTACTTCATCATCATCACCCTGTCGGCGGAGGTGAGGGCCTCCGCGTACCTGAGGTCTATCTCGTGCTGGCCGGGCGAGACCTCGTGATGGGAGGCCTCCACCTCGAACCCCATCTCCGTCAGGTACCCCACTATTTCCTTCCTCACCTCGTCCCCCCTGTCCCTCATGAGGTCGAAGTAACCGCCGAAGTCGGAGGGCTGGGGGAGGGGTCTGCCCCTCTCGTCCGTCTGCAGCAGGAAGAACTCGTACTCGGGGGCCGTGTTGAACACATACCCCTTCTTCCTGGCCTTCTCGCACATCCTCTGGAGGGCGTACCGGGGGTCCCCCTCGAAGCGGTTGTTCCTGTGATCGTAGACGTCGCAGACCATGCAGGCGGTCCTCAGGTTTCGCTGGGTCCAGGGAAGGACGGTGAAGGTTCTGGGATCGGGCATCAGGCGCATGTCGGACTCCTCCACCGTCGCGTATCCGAGCACGGAGGAACCGTCGAAGAAGACCCCTTCGGAGAGGGCCCTCTCCAGCCTTTCCACCGGGACGGTGACGTTCTTGACGGTTCCCAGGATGTCCATGAACTGCATCTGAACGAACTTGATCCCCAGCTCCCGGGCTTTCCTCACCACCTTCTCCTGCTCTTCGGCGGCGGGCATCATCCCCTCTTGGGAAGGAAGTATTAAACCTCTGCTTGGAGGTCCCGCTTCCGGTAGATAGAACCGTCCGGACGGACGGCCAGCCAGCCAGCGCCTACCCCTCCCTCCGCCCTACCTGACCTGTAAACCCCTTTCGAAGAGGAGGAAATAGAGGAGGGTGGCGCTGGTCTTGGCGTCCCTTATCCGGTTGGTCCTCACCATCCGGAGGGCTTCGGAGAGGGTGGTTTCCACCACCCTTATTTCCTCCCCCCAGTCCCGGCGGGGGGAGGTGCGGCGCAGGTCGTAGGCCAGGAAGGAATGGAGCTTCTCGGTGCTGTAACCGGGGGCCAGGTACATTTCGAAGAGCTTTCTCATCCTCCCCGCCCTGTATCCCGTTTCCTCCTCCAGCTCCCTCCTGGCGCACCTGAGCGGGCTCTCCCCCTCCTCCACCGTTCCCGCCGGTATCTCGTAGATCCATCTCCCTATGACCGGTCGGTACTGCTTCAGGAGGAGAATCCTGTCCTCCCCCAGCAGGGGAAGGATGGCCACGGCCCCAGGATGCTCCACCACTTCCCTGAGCACCAGCCTCCCGGAAGGAAGGGGCAGGTGGAGGACCTTGAGGGAGAGGCGTCTTCCCCTGAAGACATACCTGCCTTTCAGGGCGTCAGCCTTCTTTTGTCCCTGGGGAAAAGTACCACCTCCCTTATGTTGCTCACGCCGGTTATCACCATGGTGAGCCTGTCCAGCCCCAGCCCGAACCCCGCGTGGGGGGGCATCCCGTACCTGAAATTCCTGAGGTGGGACTCGAAGCTCTCCGGCCTCAGACCCTTTTCCCTGAGCCTCCTCACCAGCAATTCCTCCCGGTGGATGCGGGTCCCCCCCGAGGCCAGCTCCAGCTCCCCGTACATGAGGTCGAAGGCCTCGCAAACCTCCTCCCTTCCCTGCTTGGGCAGGATGTAGAAGGGCTTGAGGGAGGTGGGCCACTCGATTATGAAGTAGGGACCGGGGAAAAGCTCCCCCAGCTTCCTCTCCGCGGGGGTGGAGAGGTCCTCCCCCCACCTGAGCTTCATCCCCGCGGCCTCCAGCCTGGACAGGACTTCATCGTAGGTCAGCCTGGGGAAAGGCCTGGTGGGGACCTCCAGCTCCCTCTGGAGGGTCTGGAGTTCCCTCCGGCACCTCTCCTTGACCCCCCGGAAGATCTCCACCAGCATCTCCTCCAGGATCTCCATCACCTCGTCCTGGGTGACGAAGGCCGCCTCCACGTCTATGGAGGTGGTCTCATTGAGGTGCCTTGGGGTGTCGTGCTCCTCCGCCCTGAAGATGGGCCCTATCTCGAAAACCCTGTCGAAGCAGCCCGTGAGGACCTCCTTGTAGAGCTGGGGGCTCTGGCTAAGGAAGGCCTCCTTGTCGAAGTAGGTGATGGGGAAGAGGGCGGCCCCGCTTTCCGTGGCCGTGGCCACTATCTTCGGGGTCTGCACCTCCAGGAAGCCCTTCTCCGCCAGGAAGCGGCGCACGATGCCCACGATCTCGTGCTTTATCCTGAAGATGGCCAGCTGCCGGGGATGGCGGAGGTCCAGGAGCCTGGAGTCCAGCCTGGTGTCCAGGTTGGACCTGATCCTGCCGGTGGGCTCCAGGGGCAGGGGGGAGAGGGCGGGATTCAGAAGCTTGATTTCGGAGGGGAGGATCTCCACCCCGGCCGGCGCCTGTCTGGCCACCTGCACCTTTCCCTTCACGGCCACGCAGGACTGGGGGGTCAGCCTGTTCATTCCCTCGAAAACCTCCGGGCTGACCTTGTCCCTCGGAGCGGTCACCTGGACGAAACCCTCCCTGTCGTGGAGGGTCAGAAACCTCAGACCGCCCAGATCCCTCACCGCTCCCACGTATCCCATCACCACCACCTCCCTCCCCTCCAGCTCCGGGGTGATCTGGGAGGTGAAGTGGGTCCTTCTCCAGTCTCCGAGGGGTGAAGGTTCCATCGTAACCCTCCGCTTCGGCTCCTAAAAAGTCAAAGGAAAAAAGAAAAAAAGGGCTCTCGCAAAAAGCCTTCAGCTTTTTGCGAGAACTATCTCGATGGTGGATACGTTGATTTTTTCGCCGCTTTCGGTTTGGAGTTCCTCCGTTCCAATGCTTATGTTCTTGGGGACCAGGCCTTGGATGAAGCGGTTCCTCAGGATCTCCGCGACATCAACGGCCCTGCTGATGGCCTTCCCCCTGGCCTTCAGCACGACCTCCTTGCTTCCCTGGTTGAACTGCGTAATGGCCGCCAGCACGTAGTTCATCACCGGCTTGGTCCCCACGAACACGGCATTGTCAGCGGCGCTCTTTTTGGGTTTCTCCGCCATGCTTCCTGCCTCCGTTGTTTTTTGAAAGGAATTTCTCTTCCCCGTTATATACCTTTGCCATGCCCCGGAGGGCCAGCAGCATCCTCCTCTCCAGCCTCTCCTTCACCTCCTCCACGGTCCTCTCCCCCCTCCTGAGCTCCAGGTAGTCCTTGAAGTCCTCCAGCAGGAGGCCGGCGACCTCGTCGTCCAGCAGGCCCAGGTACAGGGCCAGCCTGAGGGTGCAGAAGGCCCGCTCCAGGTCCCTCCTCCCCCTCCTCCACCTCTTCCAGACCCCCGATCTTCCCATGCCCACCCTTTTGCCGATTTCTTCGAAGCTGGTGGCCTTTTCTGAGTAATAGAGAAGGAGGATTTGGAGGGTTTTTTCGTCAAAGAGGGATCTTTCTAGGAGAATTTTCATCAAGGGGCTCTTTTTTAGCTCCTTTATTTCCCTAAGGCCTCTTTTCCCTGCCATTTGCCCCCCGTGTAAGGATTCGGCTTCTCCCCTAATAATGTTTCCATCGAATGGAAACGAGGAACGATCGGAACGTGCGGCGGACCTCACGCCGGGATACATAAGACGGTACGGAGAGGAACGGTTGGAGGCATGCGGATTGAATTCCATCCTTCGCGCCTTCCCGTTCTGACGAGGTGGACGGCGGAGAAGATACTGTCAGCGGGCGAGGGGGAGGTGGAGGTCAGCCTGGACCTCGGCCTGACGGTGTCTAGGGTCAGGGTGGCGGGAGGTTCGCTGTTTCTGCCTGGAGGGGAAGAGCTCCCGGTGGAGGAGGTGAGGGGACTGGAGGAGAATGACGTCTACCTCGTCCGCGACGGGAGAGTCTTCAAGGCCGCGTTCTTCGCGGATGGAAGGTACTACCGGCTTCTCGTCGTTCGTCCCGACAGTGCCCCCACCCTGGAGATATCCGGGGTGAGGATGCACCGCACGGAGGGGATCACACCGTGGAGGGACGCGGAGCTCAAGGTCAGGTGTTTGGGGGTCCGTCCGGGCTCCTCCGTGCTCGACATAGGGACGG
>Ga0185307_1001785_pt1 | contig 11561 bp, 9 predicted proteins | sample LHCtaG_FD_128010 | JGI IMG/M metagenome (GOLD analysis project Ga0185307, IMG submission 128010) | Hot spring microbial communities from Little Hot Creek, USA to study Microbial Dark Matter (Phase II) - LHC4sed_matched (SPADES... | ecosystem: Environmental > Aquatic > Thermal springs > Hot... | reverse complement strand
CTTTGGAAGGCAAGCAAAGCTGGTCAAAAGAGCATTGAAGCCTTTTATCCAATATGGCAGTACAAAAAATAAAATCTGCATACAAAAAATGTTATTTGCATGTGCTTGAGGTTACGAGGATTTTGCGAAAATATGGAAAATTCCAAGTTGTCTTCCGCTCTGCAACTTCCCATCTGCCTTTCGACATTGGAGCAATTTCAAAGTCAAAGGTTCTTCTTTTTTTGCAAGTTAAACAGAATTCGTCATTGCCTGAAGCTTGATAGAATATCTTCTATAAAACTTTTCTTTTCGCTCGCCTTCGGCTCGCTCGCTTTACTCTGCGAACTCGGACTCTGAGAATAATTTCTTGGGGTTTGGGTTGGCGGAGCAAAAAGCTTCGCCGAGGAGGTTGAAAGTATGGATTTGAAAAGTTTGGTTTAAGAGTTGAAGAGGCAGAAGTTGAACAGCTTTCTATTCTCTCCATAATAATTAGGTACGGATTCTAATTTTTCTGCAGGACATTTCTTAAACGAGCAAAATCAGTTATTTCATCCCTGAAGCAGTCATTAAGTTTTCTAATGAAGTAATGATTTGATAGCAAATAAATTTCAAAGTCTTTAAATTCTTCTCGAAGGGCGCTTTCTTGTTCAATCACTCGTCTGTAATCCATCCCTTCTCTATGAGTGGGGCAAGGAACCTGACATCTAGCGACCTTACAGGATTATATGGATCATCCATAAGCCCTTCCATCAGCTCCGCCCTTGAAGGAATAATTCTCAGTAATTTAAATTGAGCTGGTTTCCCTGCTTCGGAAATGAAAAGCCTTTTTAGAATTATAAGAACCTCGTGGAGATCTTTAAATGAATTGTGGTATATATTGAGTTTGCCCCTTGGAGATAGTTGCAACTTAACGTTGGGAAGACTTTTGAGTGAAAAGATCAGCAAACCTTTCTCAGTTTGATAACCGAACTTAGCTTCCTTTGATGAATGGAGCATCTTCAATGTTCTGTCGTAGTCAGCATCTGTTTCGTAAATCGATTGATATCTCAAGTATTACACCGAAAAAAATAGGGTCCTATTCTTCTGCGTATAAAGTTTGCTGGTGGCAAACATTGTCAAAGCGCATAGTCTTCGCTAGAATGACAAGTGAGGATGTTGAGCTAATAAAGAAAGTGTGTAAAGCCAGAGGTGAACAGGTGAGCGATTTTGTTAGAAGATCTGTGCGAAAAGAGCTTGCCAGACTCAACTACCTCAGCGAAGAGGAGAAAAAAGCCCTTGAGGTGGAGACTTAACGATGTTCTCGCCAAATATCAAGACGCATTTAACACCTTGGACAGAAGTTGTGGGTACTCTTAAGGAGATTTTTGCCGACGACCTTTTTATTTATGTTAAGATCGACGGACAATTGCTTTCGTTCGCGAGTGAATCACGAGAATCTGAGATCATAATAGCCAAGCTAAAGCCGTTGATGGGGCGGAAGATTGGGATCTTGAAGACAGATTCTGCGGATAATCCGTTTTGTATTCGGCTAATAAAGTGAACAGTGAGGGGAGCTTTAATAGTTGGGCGGCAATCCCAGCCAAGCCAGATGGTTGTTGAAAAATTGGAGTTGATGAAATGAGTGCTGTAAATGCTTGTGGCGAAATATCGGGAGGCTTAAACAACTTTTTCGTTAAAAACCACTCTACGTTAACTACTACTTCTACTGCCCTTGGAAGAGTGCGTGGCTTCTCAATTATTTTGCTTTTTCTTCTTTCCAAAGGAGTTAAAAGATGTTGCGAGCTAGCGGAGGAAACACAGAAAAGTAGGGATTACGTTTACTCCTACCTTAAAAGGCTTCAAAAATACGGTTTAGTAGATATAAGTGATTCTTTTTGGAATCTCACCGATTTAGGAGCCTGGTTTGTGGAGTATATTAAAAGAAACAGTGCTATTAGCGACATAATATTGAAGAGTGAACAGAAAAAGAACAGAAGAAGAACATTAAAAGGACAGAAAAAGAACAGAACCAGGCAAATAGACATCGAATTATGGTCTAAGAGCACAGGCTTGTCAGGTGTTCAAAAGGAAGTAGTAGAAGTATTAGTGGACCACTACAACAAGACAGGATCAAAATTCATACTCTTCAGAGACATATACGAACTTGCGGAGAAGGTTAAGGGAAGCCCAGAAGCCGTCTTCGCAGCCATCAGAAGGCTGAGACAGGACAACATTATCTACCTCTACCATTCAGAATTTCAGGGATACTGGAAGCTTGGGTTAAAGAAAGACTTCATAGAAGCCAGACTCGAGGAGACCTTATCCGATAGAAGTTACAATTAAATATCAGTCCTGCATAGGTGTTTTCGTTACGTATGGCTAAGTCGGAATGTAGGAGAGGGCGCCAACATAATTTATGGCTTGAAATTTCCCATAGTTAAGTTCGCAATAGTAGTGTTAGAATGCCAAGCTAGCAACTTCTAGAAAAATTTTAATTTAATTTTATACTAAAGGCGGATAAGGCACATTATATTCGCGCGCGGCCAACGTATCCTTAGCCTTGCTGTAGTTAATCTCATAGCTTTGCATGTATCCAGCTAAATACCTTCCATAAGCCAGCATTAAAATTATTCCACAAATTGGGCATTCGTAGTGTAAGTTTTAAATAATGAACAATGATAAATCTCTGAAACAAACAACTGAGGGAGTATTTGGTCGAGTTGAGTCCCCAAGGATATTTGATTGCTAATCTTGCGTGGAACAGTTCTAACTGGTTGTGGCCTACACTTGGCGACGGTCCCTCTGGATTTAAATACGTTGAAGATTTTAGACGCGGTATTGTGGCCGATCCACCTTGGGAGTCCTGGAATTTCAACCTTGAACATTTGGTTGTAGGCGGGTTTAAATATGGATTCTTTCAATATACTAAAAAGCCTAAGATAACTCAGCCAAAGGCGTTATTTTTCGCCTCTAAAAACCCTTACGACAGGAAATTTTATGTTGTCGGAGTCTATGGAAAAGCGGAAATAGCTGATTACAAGCTTATGAATGTACGTGCACCCGTAGAATATGTTACAGGCTTCTGCCGCCCAGATATCCTAAGACTAGATCCTGTCAGACATTTGGGTGGAAAGAAGAGAATAGGTAGAGTTGGCTACAACATCGTTAGCAAAACTGAGGCTATGAACATTCTAAATGATGCTATAAAGGCCCATCAAATGAAAGGATGTCCCAAACTCTCAAATATCACCAGAATTATTAACGTACTCAACAACTGCCTAAACTTTGTAAGGGAAAATTGTTGAAATTCATAGCAGGAAAAACATCCACAAAATTTAATCTTAAATGCCGACTGCAGCCGTGTTGCGCCTAAAAAGGGGAAACGAGGATAAGAAAGGTAAATAGAGTTGTTTTTGATAGAAAAGAATAGATCAAATAAGGTTTGACATCGAAGACTGGCCTCATCACATGGACCTAAACATTCTTTACTCTGAGCATAGGAAAGCGCTTCTTTCAGAATTATAAAGTCTGGCTGAAGAGATTGAAGAGGAGATAAAATAGCTTTTAAGTTAACATTTTTCCGACAATGAAGAGTAAGTGAAAGAATCTTATGTTAGCGACTCTGAGAACATATGTAAATCTCCTTCGCTTAGGGCTCTAGTCATTATCTCATAATATAAGGTTTCAGCAGCTCCTTGCCTCACATTACACTTATTATGGGCTATAATAATGGGTAAAGGCTCATCCATGCCAGGGAACGTCCAAACACAGTTTACAATTTTTAGAATTTCATTAAATTTTTCAAATACTTTTGGTTCGCTAAGCTCTTCAAAGGAAGCGTATTCTATTCTGAAGATTCTACTCCTTAAGTTGGGCTTATAATAAGAGTAATAAACGATTAATCCTTTATTTCTATAACATTTGTAAGTCGATGACAAGCCATTTTCTTTATCGATGCTTTCATCAAAGTTGAGTGGATAAGTATAGATAGACCGGGCTGATTCTTTAACTGCATTAAACATGACTGTTGACAAAAGATCCAAATCATTTGTAAAATCTGCAACTTGCGGTTCCCCGAGTTCATCTTTTAAAAAGTTCAAAAAATTACTTCCCATAACTCTTTTAACAAAACCTATCGCGTTTACCCCCCTCTCGGCGCAGAATCTTAAAGCGTCCACCCTGTCTTCTATATACTTTTCGTCCATGTAAATAGGAGGGTCAATAACTGGGCCGTCAATTAACAGATAACAGCTTTTTCCACCGGCACCTAATTTCTCCGCAACTTTACGGAACCCTTTTATTTCGCCAAGCATCATAAGTATTTCAGCTTTTTTACGCGCATCCCCTTCATTGATAGCTTCTAATAGCTCAATTCCGCCATCTACGTTTATAAGTGGATTAAATGTGAAACCTTCTGCTGCAATTACTTGTGAAATACCAAAGATGGCATAATATTTTCCACCGGCCCCACCAACCACTTGAAAGCTTCCATCAACTGACCCTACTGGTACACGATTTAAAGCATTAATCGCGTTGCAATCACATTGTACTTGACAGAAAAAATCCATATCTCTTAACAGTTTAAACAATTCATGAGATTTCTCCCTTATATGTTTAAGTCGTTGCCTTTCCCCTTCTCCTGCTTTCATCGCTTTTCCTACAAGCTCAACTAATAATTCAGGCTCAGTTTTATTAAATTCAATTTTTCGTATGATTTTCTTAAGCTCATCAAGCGAGCGGGCGAGCAAGCAACAATCCCTACTTTTGTTTAAAAAGTTAATTTTAGGATATAAGTTCTCTCAATTTCGCCCATTCAATCTTTTTAACAGCTTCTCTAAAAATTCTAGCTTCATCTTTATCCGTTATCCAAGTTTCATCTTTAATATGATTTATAGTTATGGTTTTACCAGAAGTTATCGGAATTGGTGGTCTTTCTAGGGATAGTGCAATAGTCTTATGGTCCTTAAATTTAAGCAATCCAATTCCTCTGTGATTAACATAATCCCGTATTTCTTCACATTTATATTGTTCAAAAATGGCCATATAGATGTATAATGTATGAAAGACTGAATTTTGCATTTTGAATTGCGCTATCCTTGTCTCTACCTCGCCAATAAGGTTATACGCTGAATTTACGCTTTCTATTATTTTAACCTCAACCAGGTGAAGATCTGCTTTTAAACCTCCATTTTTAGAAAATTTAATGCCTAAAACATCAGGTTGACCTCCCCAAATGGTCTTCCTTATACCAACATAACAGCAACTAACAGTCTCAGCTAACCATTTCTCGATCATCGGATAAAAAATCTCTTCGCTGATTTTGAGCATCTTTTCTTCACTCAGCAATCAACTTTATAAGGAGTAAACCTTTTTCTGACAAATCGAAAAGTAACTTTTGACTATCCTCTTTCTTAATACCCAGCCTTTGCATCACAATTTGTACAACTTTGCCTAACTCGTCTTCCTTAATCCTTTCTTCGTATAGTGTTTCTAAGACGGCTACTTCATTCTCTGATAATAATTGATTCTCAACTGCTAATCGCTTGAGTTTATCACGCTTTGAATAAAGTTCATCTTTGACTCTCGTATATAGGCCTTGGATTGGCTGATCAATAATATTAGTGAGCTCGGTGATATTTCTCGGGATTTTATCTACCAATTGCTTAACTTCATCGAATTCTGCTTTTATGACTTCGCCTAGTTTAATTTTATCAACCTCCGAACTCTCAATTCTTTTTATAAGAACGTTAACAAAGCGACTTAATGCATTAAATTTATCGCTTATCTCATTTTTCGATTTTTCAAAAATTTTTTCTTGAGATCGTAGAACTTCTTCCAGAAAGCTTATTTGGTGGTTCAAAAACTGTATCAAATCATTGTATAACTCAGTCAAATGATCGTCGCTGAATTCTTTTGATTTAATGTCTTCACCAAACTTTGCTACTTTTTTCCTCCAAAGACTCTCGAATTTTTCTAACTCTCCTTTTATTTCATCCAGATCTTTTATAGTGATGCCGTAAAAGAAGGAATTTAAAACTTCATACACCTTTTTGACGTATTCAAAATCGTTATAAAATTCCTTTTCCTTTTGATTTGTTGTTTTGATTATTTCTAGTCTTTTATTTAGCTTACCAATTAAACTTTCTAGCTTACGACTTTCCGCTTTAAATATCTCTGGAATTTGCTCAAGGTTTATTTCGGCAACATTCTCAGACATGTCTTCATCTTACCTCCAAATTTTGTAATACCCAATCTAACAAAGTCTTTGAAAGTGGAGATTCATCAGGAGGAATGTTAAGTTTAAATAGTTCATGAGATCGAATGGACAATGCCAACTCTGCTATTCTTCTCTCCTCCTCTTCGACTGTTTTCAATTTATCCTCGCACCGAATAAGCAGATTTTTCAATTTAGTATAATGCTTGGCCAACTCAATGATTTTGACGTCGAATACTGGACAGTTTCTGTATTCTTCATATAAGTTTTCGAATTGATAAATCTCGTTTCGTAGTTCCGATGCTTTACTTTTGACGTCATCTCTTGAGTATTTTGCATTTTTGATTTCTTGAATCTTATTTTCTATGTTTTCGATGTCTTCTTTTTCTTTTATTTTTATGTACTTTTCAGTAATTCCCAAGCTGTTAAGTCGTTTGTCAAGTTCTGCAAGTTTCCTTTTAATTTGGTATGCACTAACGTCCCTGAAACTTAGATCTAATTCCCTTGTGAATTTATCTATTAAGGAATGTACTACCTCGAGTTGCTCCATTAACACTTTAAAACGAGTAAAACCTTTAATCCATCTTTCTCTGTTGTCAGGTATACCTCGCAAATGCTCTGTATTATTGACAATATCTTCGACATAATTTATGCAATCGTTAATTAAAATTGCATTGACATCCCTTTGTTTAATGGAGGCTAAGTAGCCGTAAAGGCCGTCGCTGTACGCTTTCTTTAGTTCCTCAAGTCGTTTCTTTGTATCCCGAAAAACGCTATCCAATTCGCGAAAATCTCTTAAAGAGTAAACTTCTAACCTTTTATCGTAGGAAATGCGTTGTTTTTCCATTAAGATATCCAAGTATATGTCAAGCTTTGAAGTAGTCATCCCAGTAGTAGTAAATGAAACAAAGAATTTGCCTATCTTCTCATAGTCTAAGGAACCTCTGAATAATTGCAGCACTGAAAGGATTCTCCTCTCAATGTTTGAAAGTTTTATTGAGACTTGATCTGCTGAAATTTCCGCTAGACCATTTGTTGAAAGTTCGTTTATAAATCTTCTAAATTGGTCCATCGATTCTATGTCTTTTGGACAAACTGGGAAATCTTTTCCGTATATTTGAAACTTCTCTCGTAGTTCAACAAGTTGATCGTATCTCTCTTTTAAACTTCCCTCAGTTATTAAAAGCGTCCTTATTAATCCTGGTACATCTTTTGAACTTAATTCACTTAGCTGTAAACCCTTTAAAGTATATCCTTGGTTTAACCCTTTTGATATGAAATCTTTTATCCTAATATCAAATTTTAATTCATCAAGAATTCTGGAAGCCCTTGCTTCCCATTTCTCCTCTCTAAATGCATAATTATTTCTACGAGCAATTATACATCCCACTACTTGCTGACATTGTAGGGTCGTTAATGGAAAATCTACATAATAAAATATTCTCGGGGAGTCCTTTTCTGGACTGAGATAAGTTTCCAGTACACCTTTGACTTCAACTGGCAAAGGATTCCAAGAAAAGACCAATAGTAAAGGAATTCCTGCTTCCTTCATTTCGTCCACGGTTCTTTTTAGCTCACTTTCTATTTCTGATTGTACGATTCTCAAGATTGGCATGACACGTGCTCTTATACTATACTCTCCGGCTATTTCTGTAGAATAAATTTCAATTACCTCAACGTCTTTTGGCCCATGTCTTTCATAAATTGGGCCTTCCACTCTTACATTCCTACCCACACTTTTACATTTAAGAAGTTGAAGTATACCTTCATAGAATTCCCTTTCATAATTCGCAAGGTTACGTATCGTCTCCATTCCAACTTCAAATCGTTTGCTTAAATCGTCTATAAAGTCTAAGTAGAACATTGATGGAGACGGATAAAATATGTTGAAAGCTGCTGGCGATAACATCATGTAATTCTCGTCAGATCTTTCAACCTTATCAAAAATATGAGTGTCGATTAGAACCCGTATCTGATTTTCATCCCTCAATTCCGGAGAGGTTCCAACTATTAAGTCTACAAAATTTCGGTACATCGTCCTATCTTCGAATTCTATATCAACAAGTTTTTTGTAAGGTACGAACAATTTTCTTTCAAAAGACTGCATGTTTTGGGTGAACTCGTAAAACTCAAACACTTCGATTAGTTTTGAAAGATTCGATGGCGCGTCTGGAGCTTCTGCTTTCTTAAAAACTTCGTCCATTCCTTTCATAGCCATCTTAAAGAACAAAAATGGCTCAATGTCCCATAGTTCCTCAAAGCTTTGGCGTATTATAGACAAATAAGCGGAAAAGTTTTCTTTGATACCTAATTCGTCCTTAATCCTTTCTTCAGATATTGGAGATAAATTTGCTAAAAGCGTATTCAGAAGAGCTATGCATTTCTCTTTATTAATTCCGAACTGTTCGCACTTTTGCTCGACTTTAGCGTAAAGCCTGCGTAGCTCCTTTTCGTCCAAAATTTTGACGTCACCACCGTAGACTTGAATTTTTCTCCCTGAAAGGATCGAAATGAATTGATCCGGACAAATAACCCTAATCCTTCCCTTTTCTTTAACCGAAGGATGTGTCAATAAGATTTCAATCACATTGACTATTGCGCGTGGATTGCCAAGAGTAGTTGTATAAATTGCATTGAACATTCCAGCTTTGTTAAATGGGATTCTCGGAAGTTTGTCCTTCCAACTGTATCGCAAAATGCCAAGAATATAATTATAGGCGTCTCTTCGATCGAGCTTTTCAAGTTCAACATCTAGAATACGTTGACCCCTCAGTTTTCCAATCACAGCATGAGATACTGATACAAATTTATGATATGCCGCTGGTGTAGCAGCAATCAATAAATGAAAACGTCCTGCGTAAAGTCCTTTGCCGCACAAACATTTAGGAAAGCCATCTATTACCTCTAAAAGTCCCCGCCTAACATAATCTTGCACATTTTGAGACTCGTCAAGAAGATCCTCAAATTCGTCTAAAAACACGTAAACTCTCGAATTAGGTTCTAAAATATTATAAATAGATCTCAATCCATCCGCAATAAACTTCATAGTGGCTTCGTCGGGTCGCTTATGGCGTATACTGATTTGATTGAATGGAAAATTCTCAGCTAAATCAGTTTCAATAACATCCTTTATTGCACATAATAAACATGCAAAGAAGCGAATGCCGATAGATTTTACATCATAAAATTGTTGTGAAAGTTCGTTAATAACAGTTATAAGTCTTTTCATGGAAACGGGGATTACTATATCAGACCCTATTACCTCCGGTTTTTTAAGAAGGCCTTCATATATGCTTGTTTTACCCTCTCCCCATTCCGCCACAATAAATAGTGCATTTACTTCGTTACTTTTTCTACACATTTCAAGAAATCCTAGCACATCTCCGTAAGTTTTCACCCTAGGTAATTTTGCATATATTTCAAGATCAATCACATCCTTTCCTGTTTTCGATGGGAGCTGGTAAAATTCGTCAACGAAATCATATACCTTCAACTAATGTACCACCTTGATTTGGTTGAACGAAAGCCTACTATTTTTCATGGTAGTAATCCACAATAAATTAATTTTGCCATTGGAGATCTAGGACTTTTAAACGCCACAAATATTCATATTCGCATATCTACTGTGACAATATTTTGGTCACGCTAATTTTTCCAATGGTTGGTCTTATTTTTCTCTCCGGTATATCAATTACTACTGGAAAACCAAGTCTATTCATTTGACCTGTGACTATAGCTCTGCCTGTAGCCAAACTGGTAAGCTTATCTTCAATAACTCTTGGGAGGCCTCCAGCAACTCTTTTTACGAATGGAACATCCTCTGCTGAGATCCTGTGAATTATATAAGTGTTAACCATTGAAAGTACTACTTGATCAACAAAGGAGGGTCTTTGAGATACCAGACATAAACTCAAACCAAACTTTCTGCCTTGAGTTGCGATTTGAGCTAAATTATCTCTAGCTAAGCTATAACCAATAGGATACGTCTGCATGTTTGGACAATAATTTTGAGATTCTTCGATAATCAAAAGCAAAATTCTGTCAGTACCTTCAATTTTGTATTTTGTAAACTTTTTCAAGAGTAATTCAGTAATATACGATACGACAAGCTGCTTTAATTGAAGAGAAATCCCAGGGGCTCCGTCAGCGGAAAAATCTACAATGACTAAAGTTGGCGTTCTTGGGTTCGTTAATGAATCAATCAAATTCTCACTGATTGTTACCAGACTTTTATGTGTGACAAGCTCATACTGATCAATAACATCACCCTTAAACTTGTAAAGCGCCCTTTTTATGGCATTCAAAGTTTGATCATGAATAAGTTTCTCGTCTCTTGCTCGCTCTAGTTCAGCTATTAACTTACCTCTAAAATTTCTTTCATCGAGGAAAAGCGATGAAATGGAATAACCTTCCTCTTCACATAGTCTTCTTAAAGCAGCCTCTATGCCAGCAACTTGGAGCTCATTCAAAGAACCCCCCGTGTAATAGGTTATTATTAGCTCAGCTACTTCCCTTGGCTCAAATATGTCAAGGTCCATTGAAATAGTCTTAACACCCTTGTTTAGTCTGGCGGGAGAATTATTGAATACAAAGCGAATAACATCAATGTAATTTCCTATTTTTTGATATTTGTTGTGGTATGCTTCATGGTAATCTAAATAGTCACCGTTTGCATCTACGATCATGACGGGTAATGCTGTTTTCAATTTTTGAGTCGTGATGTCGCTTATTTGCTCTAGAAAGTAGCCAACAGTGTAGGACTTACCACTCCCAGTGACACCTAAAATGGCCATATGCATTGGGATAGCGTCCGCGTCCAAAAACAGAGGAATATCTTTGTATCCGAAGAAAGTACCAAAATCCATTAAAATTTTTTCTTCATGCTCAAGTTTAATTATTTCCAAAATTTCATTTTTGTTTTCTATTTTGTAGACCTCATTGCCAGGCGAAGGTGGAAGGGTGACTTCGGAGAGATGACCGCCTTTTACTTCACCCAAAATCTCAAGCTCTAATGTATAGTACTTTCTAGCAATTTCTGCCGGTATTTGAGCCATTTTTCTTCTAGCTTCCGACCAAGCGTCTCCTTCCTCAAAAAATTCGGAGAATGGGACTATTTTATCAATCCTACATAAAAATTTGTTCTTTTTATCGGAGGAGTATATAAAACAAAGCTCTCCCTCTTGAACTTTTCCTTCATAGTCGGCATATAGTTGAACGATAGCTCTTCGAGTTGTGCTACCGGAGAGAACAATTCCCATAGGCTCGGCCATAGGAACACCTAAATCATTTTATTGTCTTGTGGCATATAAGGTTCATTTTAGAGTACATACTTACAAAGAGCTTGCATAATTTAAAAGTTTACGGAAGGGCCCACTTATTTGCTCAGAAT
>Ga0185307_1001783_pt1 | contig 11564 bp, 13 predicted proteins | sample LHCtaG_FD_128010 | JGI IMG/M metagenome (GOLD analysis project Ga0185307, IMG submission 128010) | Hot spring microbial communities from Little Hot Creek, USA to study Microbial Dark Matter (Phase II) - LHC4sed_matched (SPADES... | ecosystem: Environmental > Aquatic > Thermal springs > Hot... | reverse complement strand
TGCTGTTATAGTTCCGTCATTTTTGAATCCAACCTTAAACTTGTACGTCCCAAGATGGTGTTCCGCTCCTCGAAAAGTCGAGTAATCATCAATGTACTTTACAGTTCTTCCAGTTTTCTTAGCCAATAATGCGCATGTGGCCTCCAAAACGCCTGTCTGAAGCCATGTAATCCCGCCAAACAGTCCACCAGTAAAGCCTGTAAAGATTTCAACATCACATTCCCTTACTCCTACTTCAGGCAATGCCCTTTGCTTAACTAACACGTGAGCACTTCCATGGTTAGTCCACAATTCCAGTCGACCATTACGCCATCTGGCTATGGCGCAGCTTGCTTCTACTCCTGCCCATACGTCTTCTTCGCTCTTGCGTATGGTGAATTCTATTGTTCTGTCGGCTTCTTTGAAGCCTTTCTCCACGTCTCCAAATTCATAGTGGAAGTCTTCGAATTCGAGTTTTCCTTTTGCTAATGGCGAATATTTTTCGTATCCGGGCCAGGCGGGCGGGTGGTTTTCATATTCATCCCAGTTTAGGTTGAATGGTAACTCTTCCCATTCAGTGTTTTCCATTATGAGTTTTAACGCTTCGTCGCATGTTTCCTCGCTTTCAGCAACTACTATTACGCCAACGGGCTGGCCGTAAAAGTAGGCTGTGTCGGACAGCCACGGCAAAAAAATAGGACATGCATCAACTCCACCGTATCTTGGCCATTTATCCTTGAATTCCGGGTAGTCCCACCTTATTATGGCGATTATGCCCGGTAGTTTCTCCGCTTTGCTTGTATCTATGCTTTTTATTCTTGCGTGGGCGAAAGGTGAGTTAAGATGTTTCGCGTAAACCATTCCTGGAATCTGCACATCCCTGCAGTAAACTGCCTTTCCACTAGCCTTCTCCTTAGCATCCCTCCGCGGTATTCCCCGCCTTCCTATATATCTAGCATCTTCAGGAGGTTTCCAAAGCCAAAACCGCTCATCAACAACCATATATTCACCTCTCAGTTAGGGGCTACTCAATTTTTTAGCTGCGTACTTCACGGCTTTTATGTGCTCGGGATAGGTACCGCATCGGCATATGTTTCCGCCAAGGGCTTCTCTAATGTTCTCCTCTGTTGGGTTGGGGTTTCTGTCAAGTAATGCCTTTGCCGTCACAATGAAGCCTGGCGTGCAATATCCACATTGCATTGTGTGGTATTTAGTGTACGCTTCAAATATTGGATGATTGGAACTTGCAATACCCTCTGCCGTCTCAACAGTCTTACCATAGCAGTCTACAGCTAATATAAGACAGGAAAGAACAGGTCTTCCATCTAAAATTACACCACACGAACCGCAAGCACCCACACCATGACACATATCTTTTATCGAAGTTAGACCGAGTACATTTCTTAATAGGTCTCGCAATGTCATGTTGGGTTTCACAAGAAATTCGTAAGGCTTGCCATTTACTATAAGCCTTACTAAGCGTGTTTCCGCTATGCTTTTACGGGCATTGTTCGATGCCATTATGCTAGGGCTTATGCAATGTGTGAATATAAAAGTTTTTATTGGCGACTAAGCTTGGGGATGAAACTAAAAGCAGTTGAAGATGCGAACCCATCACCATACAACACCTACAAAGTCCAAATAGCAAAAGCCTTAGTAAAAAGACAATACTTACATGCAAATGAATGGAAATGATAAACAAGTAATGGTCCAGAAGGAGCGTCGGGGCGCTGTGAAAAGAACTCTCGCTACAAAGTTTTTAGCAACTTTATTATCAAAAGGTGAGGTCGAATGGTAAGTGATGTGGAGGTTCTAGACTGGGTTCTGCAATTTTTGAACAGAGGAAAAAGAGTGGCTTTGTGCACCGTGATTGAAAAAAGGGGCTCAGGGCCGAGAGACCAGGGTGCAAAGATGGCTGTAAACGAGGATGGCCAAGTTATAGGGACTATTGGAGGCGGAAGCTTAGAGAGAGCCTTAATTGACTTATGCTTAAAAGCTTTAGAAGAGGGTGTTTCGAGAAAAGTCATTTTTTCTCTTCGCCCGAAAGGGGGAAAAGGAACTATTGACACTGGGCTTATATGTGGAGGGGAGTTGACGATTTTCATCGATGTGATTGAGCCTAAATGTAAGATTATTCTAGTTGGCGCGGGACATGTGGCTCTGCCCCTTGCAAAACTAGCAGATATTGTAGGGTTCAACTTGGTGGTGGTGGACAACGATGAAAAGCTAGCTAACAAGGAGCGATTTCCCACAGCTGAGAAAATCATTACAGGTGATTTCAATGAAATATTAGACGAGTTAGAAGTGGGTTCGAGTGATTTTGTTGTTATTGCCCATGGGGAGCCAGAACACGACTACATGGCATTAGAGAAAATTATCAAAAAGAGACCAGCCTACATAGGTTTACTTGGCAGTAAAACAAAGGTGGCGACACTCATCAAAAAACTGAAAGAGGCAGGAATAAGCGACAACGATATAAAAACACTTCACGCTCCCATCGGCTTGGATATTAACGCTCAAACTCCTGAAGAAATAGCGGTAAGCATCATTGCAGAAATAATTAAAGAGAGAAGAAAAGCCTTAATTATTCAAGAAGAAAATGTTGAGTCCAGCTCTTAGAAAAGGGCCACTAGTCCACGTGGAACAGTATCTATTTCTTTCATCATGTGTGATGTGATCTAGCCGAGAACGTTGTATCTGAGTTCTGCGGGGTTGTCCACGGGGTTTGGAAGAAACAAGTTATTGGAGAAAAATAGGTGGTTCAACAATGATTGAAAGAGTTGTTAAAAGTCAACTTCTTCCAAGGCTGACGAGGGTAATTGTAGTTGTGGGTCATGAGGCGCAAAAGGTTATGGAAGCCTTTAGTAATTTCAACTGTAAGTTCGTCTTTAATGGAAACTTCAGTGTTGGCCAAAGCTCTTCGGTTAAGGTTGGGGGTTAAATCTGTTATGGATTACGCGGATGTGGTGATTGTGCTTCCAGGGATATTGCATTAGTAACTTCTAAATCCATTGACACAGAAACCTAGTGAAAAAGGTTGAAGTGGGCTCAAGTGAAGTCCTAATTGACGTTGATTCTGAGGGAGACTTAAAAACGTAACTTAAAAAATTCAAGGTCCTCTAAAAAATGATTGAGATGTAATTCAGAATTGTAAACGAGACGTTAGTCCTAAATACTTTGCTTTTTCAGAGTTATTTGGGTTTAACCTTGCGAAGAGTTTATGCGACGTTTTCATTTCATATAGTCTTGCGGTTGTTGCTTCTGTGGTGCCTTGTTTTAAGTTTTATCTAAGTTTTCCAAAATTTCCTTTAGCAATTTATCCTTCCCGACGGGGCAGAAAACTAGGCATCTGCCGCAGTAGTATGTGGGTTTGCTTGTGAATAATCCTCCAACATCTGGGACCAGTTGGCGGAGTTTATTAAGATCTTCCCATGTGGGCTGTTCAGGTAGGGGTATGCCGAATTCCTTTAGTCCTTCACAGGCAACGGCGCATTTCGCCGGGTCAATCTTAGCGTATTCGTAAACTTTGCCTCCGATCACCACTTTTTTTGATTCTTTCTCAGGTATAGCCTTGGTAGGGCAGACTTTTATACATATGTCACATTTGCTTCGGTCACATAGTTTTGGGCCATTGTAGAGCGGGTCCGGTTCAAGTTCAGCCCTTGTTATTATAGAAACCCATCTTTGTTTAGGTCCATACTCAGGAGTTACTGTTATTCCCATCCATCCGAATTCCCCTAAACCAGCTGCTACCGCTGCATGCCTATGGCTTATTGTAAGACCACCTAAGGGACCTGAAGGCAATGGCATTGATATGTACCCTTTTCTTTCAAGAAATTTGGCTACAGCGTTTGCAGCAAAAAGTAAGCTGAGGTTTGGGACGACTTGATACGCGTGCACCCCATATATTTGTGGAGCACTTTTTAGCCCCTTATAGCCCCTTTTGGCAGCTTCAAGAGCCCCAAAGGGTAACCTGAAACCGAGCACTATCACGGACTTGGCTTTTGGAAGGAAATCTGTAGGTCTAAGACCCGGAGGCGCTTCAGAAAACCTGTCGATACTCGCTATACCCACTAAGTCTACTTCCTTTTGTAATGCAAATTCTTTAACTTCGCGACTTAGGCTTGCACTCATTTTAGCTCCCATTGTCGGTTATGTTATTGCTATTTTAAGGTTTAAGGTTTTAGAATTAGGGGGTAAGCTGCCATTAGTGTGTGCTGTTTTGGCTTTTGACTTAATGGTTTGAACGGCTACAATTGAAGTTTTATATATTATGTCGTACCTTTTGGTTAGTATCTAGGTGGAGACAGGAAACATATAAGAGTTGATGATAAATGGGTGCCGTTAAAGAGCCAATAGACGTTTTTATTGAAAGGCAACAAAAGGAACCTGAGGAATTAGCTAAGGAAAGGCTTGACATAATTATTAAGTCCGTTGAGCTTAAAGTTCCCATGAGAGTTCCCATAAGCGGTGTGAGTGGAGACGTAGTGGCCCGTTTTTGCGGCATAACATGGTATGACTGGTGCTACGACCTCGAGAAGGCAAAATCAACAATCAATTTCGTCAAAGAGTTCCCACAAGATTTTCGCTCAGCTTCAGCCCCCTACGGTCTAGAAGGCTTCATATTCTCTTTAGCCTTTGCAGACTTTCCTGAAATATCAACCTCCTTGAGGTTCTTAACAGGGCCTCTGCACGACTTGTTTAAAGACAAGTGGACTAAATGGCCGGGCAGGGAGCTGGACAAAGATGTGCATCCGCAGTTTATAGGTGGAGAATTCATGAAGCAAGATGAATACAAGCAACTCATCGATGACCCTGCAAAGTTCATCAATGAAGTTATACTTCCAAGGGTATGCCTAGGCCTTGGCACGCCTGGCTCTTCCAAGTGGAATGGAACACTAATCAGAGTGGGGCAAACAATGGAGAGAAACAGTAGCCTTCTGGTGCCCCTGTTCCAAGAGCTATTGAAGCTTGGCTATCCGTCCATACCTATGACACCATCGTATACGCCCGCGGACTTCATAGGTGACTTTTTAAGATATCCTACGGGCGCTATGCTCGATATGAGAAGCAAACCGGAAGATTTCAAAGCTGCATGTGAAGCTTTGGTTGAACCCATTTTGAAAGTTGCCGAGGCGATTCCTCCTGCGCCGCCTTTGACATTTAGTTTTATACCTTGCCACCTCAACGAGATGCTTTCACCTAAACTTTACAGAGAGTTCTATTGGCCAACCCAAAAGAAGGTGATACTGGAACTTGTCAAGAAGGGCTATAAAATGTTCATATTTTACGAGGGCGACCACACGCCGCATGTAGATACGCTGCTTGAACTGCCTAAAGGTTGGGGTGTAGCATACTTTGAAAAAGCCAGAAACTTCATAAAAGACATTTGGGAGAAATTGAAAGGTCATACATGCGTTATGGGTGGGCTGCCAACAAACCTGTTGATCGGCGGAACCCCCGAGAAAATAGATGAATACGTGAAAAACTTGCTTGGACAGACAAAATCGGAAGGCGGCTTCATTATTTCACCTGGTGTAAGCGAACTGCCTAAAGAGACTCCTCTGCAGAACATTAGAGCCTACATAAACGCCGCGTTGAAATATGGAAGATAAAAGCATTAATGTTTCATGCAATGATGGTGCGGCCGCCGGGATTTGAACCCGGGTCGTCAGCGTGGCAGGCTGATGTCCTAGACCAGGCTAGACTACGGCCGCAAGCTTCTAAATTCTGGTATCCTCTTATCATGGTTTTCCTAAAAAGCATTATGTTTCCCGTCTTACTCTAGTTGTCAATTTTGTGCTTGCTTCTAACCGTTAAAATTGATAGCCTGTCTAAGGATTTTACGGTGCGGCTAAACTGGGAAAATGGGCTTTTCTGCTTGTTATTTTCACTACCCCCCTTCCCTCTACTCTAATTTTATCGCCAAGTTTTTATTGCTTCGTTTGCTTTTGTTTTTTCAATGTTTGGCAAGGACTTTTTTGTTGGTCGTTATCGGCGGCTGGGTTGGGATTTTAGGGAAGTTACGCCTAGGCAAGCTATTAGAGTTAATGCCATGAATGTTAAGGGTTTTGACGTTGTTGGGCGGCTTAGGGATTTAGGGGTTGAGCTTGAGAAGGTTCCTTTTTTGCAAAATGGCTATTGGGTTACTCGTTCAGATTTTTCTGTTGGCGCCACTGTTGAATATCTTATGGGCTACTATTCTGTCCAAGAGGCGGCAGCCCAGATTCCGGCAACCCTTTTCAAGGACTTGAAGGATAAAATTGTTTTAGACGCTTGTGCGGCACCGGGCGGGAAAACCGTTCAGCTGGCGGATTTGATGGACAACACCGGAGTCATCGTTGCTTTGGACGTAAATAGGCGGCGGCTGGAAGCCTTAATGAACCAGCTGGAGCGTTGTCGCGTGAAAAACACTGTTGTCTACCGGTTGGACGCGAGACAAGCGTCAAAGCTTAGGTTAAAGTTTGATAGGATATTGCTAGACGTGCCATGTTCCGGCAATTTCGCCACCGACAAGAACTGGTTTAGGCGGCGAACCCTCCGCGACGTGGAGCGAAACGCGAAACTGCAGAGGCAGATTTTGGCGGAAGCCGCTAAAGTTTTGAAGGATGATGGCGAAATTGTTTATGCCACTTGCTCCCTTGAACCAGAAGAAAACGAGTTAAACATTGATTGGGCTGTGAAAACTCTTGGCCTAGAAACTGTAGAAATAGACTGTTATGGCGAGGAGGCTCCAACAGAGGTTTTCGGCAAGAAACTGGATGAATCTGTTAAGCGTTGTAGGCGAATTTGGCCTGGGGAAACTCAAGGGTTTTTTGTGTGCAAGCTTAGAAGGCGGAGGTAAAAGTTTGGTTGAAAAAGACGTGGTTGAAGGTTTTGCAAGGCTTTTTGGCGTGGAACGCTTTTTGGATAAAGGATTTATAGTTGAAAATGGCAACCGCTACTTTTTGCTCAACCAGAAACTGAAGAGTCTAACCAAAAAGCGTGGGGGTTGGCTCTATGCTGGAACATATTTGGGAAAAGTTGAACGTGGCAAAGTTTTCCATCCAAGCTTTCCGCTGCTTTTTATGATTGCTGAGAAAGCCAAAAACCGCATATTCGTTGATAACAAGGCGGCTTGGCTCTTTGTATGCGGCAGGGACATTTTCAAAGAGGGGATCCTAACAATAAAGGGCTCTCGGAGAAAGGGTGATTACACTCTGGTTTTTAACAAGCATGGTGAATGTTTAGGATATGGCGTGATTGCAAAAAATCTTGACATGCTAGGGGACGGGTTAGCCGTCAAAAACCTCTTGGACATTGGAGACTTCTTAAGAAGAGAACGTCAAGCAGTTCAAGAAACTTGAAAAAGACGGAGTTGCGTACATTAATATTTTAAAATTTGATATATCAAAATTCAAACTAAAAAGCTGGTAAACATGGTTAAGAAAGAAAAAGAGGAGCTAAAACCGATTAATGAGCTCATTTCTTTAAAGGGAAAACGCACGTTGATCACGGGTGCTGGTGCGGGCATTGGTAGGGCGATTGCCAGGAGGTTTGCAGAGGCTGGATCTGCGTTGGAGCTTGTTGATATCAATGAGAAGGCGTTAAAAGAGACAAAAATGGAACTGTTACCATTCAAGGTTGACGTCAGCCTTCACAAGGCGGATTTATCCGTAAAGGAAGAGATAGATGTTTTATGGGAGAGGCTTAAAGGAAGGGAGCCAGACATACTTGTCAACAATGCTGGGATTTATCCGACGAAACCCTTTCTAGAAATCGACGAACCCTTTTTGAAGAAAGTTTTGGACATCAACTTGAATGCGGTTTTCTGGATGTGCCAGCATATGATAAAGGCTCGAATCAAAAAAGGCGGTGGAGTAATTATCAACATAGGCTCCATTGAGGCCGTCATGCCGTTCAAAGAGGACCTTGGACACTACGACGTTAGCAAAGCAGGGGTAATGGTTCTAATTAGAGCCTTAGCCCACGAGTATGGAAAAGCTGGTTTTAGGATAAACGCGTTGGTGCCCGGTGGGATATGGACGCCGGGAGCAAAAGGTGTAGCTAGGGATGTTTTAAAGTTAGATTTCAATGTTATAAAGGCTGGAATAGAGTACACCATGCGAACCCATTGGGCAGGATGGGAAAACCCGACGAGGTAGCACGAATGGCGCTCGTTCTCGCAAGCGATCTTTCAAGCTATGTTCATGGAGCCCTAATGCCAGTTGATGGCGGTTTTCTTTCAGCATAACGTTGGAGACTTTTGAAGGCAGTTCTCAAGGTTCAAGAAATTTGAGTTTTTAGTGTTTTGGCAAGTTCGCCGATTTTAACTGTTGTTTGTTCCTTTTTCTGCATGTTCCTTAAAACGACGGCGTTTTCTTTCAACTCTTTTTCTCCAATTATTACTACGTGGCTTATACCCCTCCTATCGGCATCTTCTAAAGCCTTTGAAACTTTTCGCCCCATAACTTCAAGCTCAACTGGTATGTTTTCACCCCTCAGCAATTCAGCTATTTTTAAGGCTTCTGCGTTTAGGTTTTCACTCACCGGTATAATCATAACAGGCCGTGTTTCCTTCACATTGATTTCGGCTTTTTGTTCTTGAAGGGCAAGCATTATTCTGTCTATTCCATGGGCAACCCCGACGGCGGGTGTGGGTTCTCCCCCAAACAATTCCACAAGCTTGTTGTATCTTCCACCACCAGCTAAGGCTATGTCAAGCTCTGGAACATAAACCTCAAAAATAATTCCCGTGTAATATTCTAGGCCTCTTGCAAAACCAGCGTCAACAGTGATATTCGTTTTTTCGCCAGCGTCGGCAACTAAGCTGAGTATTTCGCCGAGGTTATTTACAGCGTTAACAGCTTCTGGATAATCCTTTACGATTTCCATCATTTTCTCCAAAACTTCGGCGGCGTCTTCTCCCTTCAAATCGATTAAGCTTTTAAGTGTTTGGATGCCTTTTTCAGACGCGCCGGCTTCCCGCACAATTTTTAGGGCTTCTTCGTATAGTTTTTTGTCCATGCGTTGCATGGCTTGGTTTTGTGCTTCTTCAACTAACCCTTCTTGGCTTAGGATGCTTCTTAAAACGCCTACGTGTCCAACTTTGAACATGATGTTTTTCAATCCAACACTTTTCATGAAACGGTTAGTCAACAACAGTACTTCAGCGTCAGCTTCAGGCTTTTCGGAACCCATCAACTCGAAGTTTGACTGCCAAAACTCCCTGAAACGACCTTTCTGCGGTTCATCATAGCGGTAAAGACTTCCAATACAGAAAAGCCTTATCGGTTTAGGCTCGTTTCGCAGCGTTGTCGCCACAAGTCTTGCCACGGAAGCTGTGAACTCTGGGCGAAGAGCAACTTTTCTTCCGCCTAAATCTTCGAAGGCGTACATTCTCAAGCGAACTTCTTCGCCAGCTTTTGCCGCCACAAGCTCATAGGACTCTACAACGGGCGTTATTATCTCCTTGTACCCATACAATTGGGCTGTTTTTCTAGCTTGCTCCTCAATAAACCGCATAATCCTCGCTTCTTCTGGTAGAAGGTCCCTCATGCCTCGGACAGGTTTAAAAGCGCTCATGATGGGCTCCACACGTTCACCGTTTTGTTATGGTAGAGTTAACTGTGAAACGGAATAGTAAACTATTTCTCCTCGGCGACTCATAACAGCCACTATAAGCTCCTTTTTCAAGCTTTGACACTGCCTAACTATTTGAGTAAGCTTTTCGAGGGTTATGGGTCTCCCTTCCTGTAGGGTTAAAACCAGATATTTTGCCGTGTCCTTTCCATAATCGCCCCTATCATAAACCCGAAAATCAACGTTCATGCCGAAGCCTTCGCGAACCACGTATCCGCGGCTTCGCAGGTCCCGGTAAACCATGTATTTAGCCCAAACGTTTTCGTCCCTTTCCTCTGCAAACTGCAAAAGTTCTTGGAAACCGACTTTTCCGTCCTCTTCGTTTTTAACTTCCAGCAAGCCTCTATCCAAGAGGTGTAGGGCTTCACAGAAGTTGAGCAGCAACCCACTGTTTTCATCTATTCCATAACCTTTCGCCTTAAGCTCTTCAACTCTGCTTTTTGTTTTCACTTCTACACCTTTTTCCGTTAGGACTCCCTCTATTTTTGCTTCTTGACGGGTTTGGTTTTCCTTGTTTAGGCTCATGGTTTTTCCGCCGTTCCGCTTAAACTTGAAATGTCCCCCTTATATAGAATACCATCCTCGCAGATCACAGCCGTTACATATTTTAGAGGGGTTATGTCAAAGGCTGGATTAAAAACCGCCACACTTTCGGGGGCTATCCTCTCCTTGCCTACATAGAGGACTTCTTCCGGGCTTCTTTCTTCTATGGTTACTTCTGCCGATATGCGCGTGAGGTCGAAGGTGGATTTTGGAGCCGCCACGTAGAAGGGTATGCTGTGTTCCTTTGCTAGAACTGCTATTTGATATGTTCCTATCTTGTTTATGACGGCGTCTTGCACTATTCTGTCGGCGCCAACAATAACCTTGTTTACCATGCGTTGGTACATCACGTAGCCAACCATGGTGTCGCTTATCAACGTGACTGGTATGCCGTCCCTTTTAAGCTCATATGCGGTCAAGCGGGCGCCTTGAAGTTTCGGCCTTGTTTCGGTGGCAATAACCCTTATCTTTTTGCCTTGTTCCACTGCGGCTCTGATAACGCCTAGGGCTGTTCCATAATCGACGGTGGCTAGGGCTCCGGCATTGCAGTGGGTTAAAACGACGTCTCCGTTTTCTAAGAGTTGGGCACCATGCCTTCCAATGGCGCGGTTTGCCGCGACATCCTCGTCAGCTATCCTTTTCGCCTCTTCCACAACCATGGCGGCTAGTTCATGGACGTCGCCTTTAAACGTGTAAGCCTTGCGCAGTATTCGGTCAACAGCCCAGAAAAGATTGACGCCCGTAGGTCTTGTTTTTCGCAGTTTTTCAGCCGCCGCTTCCAACTCACGGATTAACGCTTCCCTATCCTTTGCCTTTGAATGGTAGGCGGTTAACGCTAAACCGTAGGCGGCAGCCGCCCCAAGCAGTGGCGCTCCTCTGATTCTCATGGTTTTGATGGCTTCAGCCACCTCGTCGCATGTTCGAAGCTTTAAAAACTCTGTTTCATGGGGAAGTTTCAGCTGGTTGATTGTTACCACCGTTCCGTTTTCTTGCCACTCTATTGTTCGCATTTGGTTAAGCTTCCTCCGTTAACCGTTTAAGGCTGTTTAAGTATAAATTTTGTCAGTTCACTTTTATGGAGGGTTTTGCTTGAAGAAGGAAACGGTCAAAAAGCTTGTTGAAACCCTTGGAAAGCCCTATTCAGAGGTTTTAGGCATAAACCTTGAAAGCGGACGGGAAGAAGAAATCTTCAAATGGTTTTTGGCTTCAATCCTTTTCGGCGCACCCATAACGGAAAAATCTGTCATAAAAACCTACAAGTGCTTTGAAAAATATGGCGTGCTCACTCCGGAGGCAATCCTTGCCACTGGCTGGGATAGGCTTGTCAGGATTCTGGATGAAGGAAGCTACACCCGTTACGACTTTAAAACTGCCGACAAATTTCTCGAAGTGATGCGCAATCTCATGAAAAAATATGGCGG
>Ga0185307_1001782_pt1 | contig 11572 bp, 11 predicted proteins | sample LHCtaG_FD_128010 | JGI IMG/M metagenome (GOLD analysis project Ga0185307, IMG submission 128010) | Hot spring microbial communities from Little Hot Creek, USA to study Microbial Dark Matter (Phase II) - LHC4sed_matched (SPADES... | ecosystem: Environmental > Aquatic > Thermal springs > Hot... | reverse complement strand
CCTTGGATGGAAATCGCCTTCCCGTACGCGGGGAACTTTGAGGTCCTCCACGGGTCCTACCAGAGTTAGGAGGTCGCGGGTGTAGTAACCGTTAGCCTTGGTGGGGTGGCTTTCCAGGTAGATCTCCCGTTCTTCCTTCATAAGGGCCTCCAAGAGCTCCTTTCATGGTCTTGATCCGCTCTTCCACTTTCTTTAGGATTTTCTCGCGGGTTTTCTTCGGTATAGGGGCCTTCCCTCCTTTCTTCTCCAGGTTTTTCTGGGAAGGCTACCATGTTGCCCCATGGACACAATCCTTGAGACACTGCCAGCCACAAGCTAACTTGATAGAACCGAGCAGTGCAATCTGCGAGATGAAGGGGAGACAGTGAAAGGGTATTCGGGGCTCTGAAAATGAGGTTTAATGGAAGGCTTCGGAATCTAAGGCTTTCCTGCATCCCAAGAAGGCCTTTCCCGTTGGGGCTGGCACTTCCGAGCCTATTCTGTTGGCTTTTAAGTCTTTGTGCTTGAGAGCACAGGGATGGTCACCCCAATGTTAAAAAGCCTTTAGCCCCTGGGCTTGTCTAACAATAGGTGAGGAGCACCCTCTTCATTGACCCTGAAGCATGAAAGCCCAAAAACCAACGGAATATGGCCAGAAGTACCCGCAGCACGTAACACACCACGAGGAGAAGGGCTTCCTTTTGGGTGTAGGAAAGCCCGAGATTCCGGAGCCTCCCATTGAGACTCGTTTTTAGGGGCCCGAAGATTCCCTCCTCCACTGCCCACAGCCGGTAAAGATCTAACCGAAAAGCTTTCAGTGTCTCCCTTCTCCTTGGATCCCGCACCCTCCCTCCGCCCTTGAGCTGAATCATCTGGATGTATTTTCCCTCCGCTTCCTCGTAGATCTTCCCCGAGTCGAAGCCCGCATCGGCAAGGAGAAGGCCCCCGGGATTGGCCGCGTTTAGGGCCTTGGCCCCAAGGAGAGGATCAGGCGCATAACCCTCGCCCACACTCATTCCCACAGGAAGAAGGAGCTTCTCTTCTTGAGAATAGCGTATGGCCAGACAGAGCCTGGCATGTCCCTGCACCACTCTGGGAAATCTCCCCCTCATCCACTTGAGCTCTTGAGTTTTGCCTCGTTGAGGAATTCCTGGGCTATCCAGGATGAGGAGGCGACTTTTTTCGAAAAAAAGGCAAAATCTCTCCTTTAGGAGCTCCAGGAATTTATGAAACTCCTCTTCCCCAAGCTTTTTGCGCATGTGTTAGTAGCGGGCTTGGAAGCTTGGGCAGGGCTCGTCCAGGAAGAGGTCGCGGAAGAAGGCTTCTATCTCCCGGTAGGGAGTTTAGTAGGAGCGGAGAATGAGAAGGGCAAGATAGAGGTGATCCGGATAAGTTGAAGGCCTTCCCCGCTTCCTTTCCCTCTTTTTCTCCACCTCTTGAGCTAGCCTTAGGGCCACGGCAAAAACACCCTCCGGTCTTTGCACATGCTTCCCCCTCACCATGGCTCAGAGAACCCCCCACCCTTGCGAGGCTTGACAAAGTTAATGCGGGGCATATAATATTTTGCAAAGATGTTAGACTTAATCAAAAGGAGGTGATCCGCGGCAAACCTGCGAAATTCTTGGCAAAACTACTCTTAAAAAGGAGGTGTAATACGCATGTTCCGAAAGAGTGTGGTTTTAGCTTTGGTGGTGTTGGTTGGGTTAGTCGGTGGGGCTGCTGCGAGGAAATATGAAGGAGTGACCATCACTGTTTTTACGCAGCCACCGCCATATATTGCTAAGCCTGTTATGATGTTTGCTCCAGACTGGGAAAAAGCGACCGGAGCAAAAATCAATCTCATCACTGCTCCTTGGGGCGAGCTTTATCCTAAAATGTACGCCTCGTTTGGTTTGGCTGAAGCCCTCTTCGATATAGTTATCTTTCCCGCAGCATGGCTTCCAGATTTCGCTTCCGCGGGATTTCTTGTGCCTTTGGATGAGTTCATTGCCAAAGATCCTTATATCCAGTGGGAAGATATTCTCCCGATCTACCGCGAGCGCATCGTGAGTTGGGAAGGCAAAATTTATGCAGTGCCCCTAGATGGGGACTGTCACATTTTCTATTATCGCAAAGATGCTCTGGAAAATCCTGAGTATCAGGCTAAATTTAAAGAAAAATATGGTTATGACCTTCCAGTGCCGCCTAAAACGTGGAAACAAGTTCGCGACATAGCGGAGTTCTTCAATGGTTGGGATTGGGATGGTGATGGTCAAATTGAGTATGGCGTGGTCGAACCTCGTCGTTATGCTGGTCAGGCGGACTGGTGCTTCTTCTCCCGCACAGTGGGATATGTCGCATTGCCCGGTCAACCCGGTGGTCTTTTCTTTGATCCGGAAACCATGGAGCCACGGATTAATTCGCCCGGGCATGTTCGCGCGCTAGAAGACTATGTTGAGATCATGAAATATGGCGTTCCCGGAATGATCAATATGGATTCCGGAGAAATTCGTAGCGTTTTTGCCGCTGGGCTTGCTGCCATGGCCATTGACTGGGGTGATATCGGTGTAATTTCAGAAGTTGGCGAAGAATCCACCGTTAGAGGCAAAGTTGGTTATGCGGTACTTCCCGGTTCTGATGAGGTATGGGACTTTTCTAAGGGGACCTGGGTAAAATTGGCGGAACCGAATCAAGCTGGCTATCTCGCTTTCGGTGGCTGGGTCGCTGGTATCGCTTATAATAGCAAGCATATTGATGCTGCTTATGACTTCATTTCCTACCTCTCACGACCTGAAAATAGTTATATCAGTGTAACCACGTCTGAAACGGGTTTTAACCCTTATCGCTACTCGCATTTTGAGAAACTGTCGGGCTGGATCGGAATGGGGTTCAGCGCTGAAGCGGCTGAAGCTTATCTAAAAGCCATAAAAGATACTATCGGCCATCCGAACGTCCAGCCTGACCTTCGTATTCCTGGTCAAGCTCGTTACTTCGAGGCCGTTGATAGAGCGCTATCTCGCGTAGTCGCTGGTGAACTCACTCCAAAAGCCGCTCTGGACGAAGTAGCAAAGATTTGGAACCAAATCACCGACGAATTGGGTCGCGATAGGCAACTTCTTTACTACAGGCTCTCCCTTGGGTTGCCCCCTAAGTAAGGGTTAAGGGTTGAGGAGAAGGGCCCCAAGAATAGAATATGCTTGGGGCCCTTTTATGTTATCATATGTATAATCGCTCATGAGCAATCTTGGACAGCGGGAGAAAAGGCTGCTAATTAGCCCGACTGTAATTCTGCTGCTATTTTTTACGCTTTTCCCTTTCGTATTTACTTTAGCTTTAGTTTTTGGGAAAGTATCATTTATTGGGGGCAAAATCGCGATTCAATTTGCTGGCGTTAGTAATTGGGTGCGCCTTTTACATGACCAGCGGTTTTGGAACGCAGTGCTTGTAACCCTGAAAATTGTCGGAATAGCGATTACTGCAGAATACTGTATCGGATTAGTGTTGGCCCTTTTGCTCTACAAAAAACCTCTCGGTTGCGGTTTTTTTAGGGTGTTGTATGTGGTCCCAATGCTTCTTACCCCCATTGCAGTGGGTTATACTTGGCGTATGATTTTCGATGTTGGCCGCGGTCCAATCACTGGTATTTTGCAACGCGTGGGAGTTAAACCTATAGGTTGGCTTGTAGATCCTCACATTTCTCTTTATTCTATCATAATTACAGACATATGGCAATGGACACCCTTCATGTTTCTCTTACTTTATGCCGGATTAGAGGCCATTCCTAAGGACTATTTGGAGGCAGCCGATGTAGATGGAGCAACCGCTTGGCGAAAATTTGTTTACGTTATTATGCCGCTTCTCGCTCCTCCATCAATTGCAGCGTTGCTCTTACGCAGTGTGGAGTGCTTTAAGATTGTGGACATCATTTACATCATGACTGGAGGCGGTCCTGGGCAGGCTACCGAAAGCCTCACGCTTTTCGGATATAACGTTGGTTTTCGAGCTTTTGATCTTGCTTACGGTGCTACGATTGCTTTCAGTTTGTTTTTCATGGTTTTGATCGCTACAATGTTTTTCACAATGCTAACAAAAAGTTTGCGGGCTATTAGGTTGGAATAATATGAAACGGGTATTCTCTCTTGCTGCTAGCTATACGGTTTTAATCGTTTGGGCATTTATTGTTATTGCCCCTTTATTTTGGTTAATTACAACTTCTTTCAAAGACAAATTAGATGTCTATCTTGGCCCGAAATTTATTCCCTGGGTTGATTTCATCCCTACATCGCGGTGGTGGATTCGCATTTTTACTGTAGAAAAAGATTCTTTACTAAAACCTTATGCTAATAGCTTAATCATTGGCTTGACAAGTGCGTTTTTGTCGACATTTTTAGGTTTAATGGCTGCTTATGCATTGAGCCGTTTTCGCTTTCGTTTTGGTTTTATGAAGAATGAAGACATTCTTTTTTGGATTGTTTCGCAAAGAATTATGCCTCCCATTATTGTCGTTTTCGCTATATTTATTATGTATCAAGCCTTGGGTTTGTTAGATACACATGTAGGTTTAATTCTTATCTATACAGTTTTTAACTTACCACTTGCTGTTTGGATTTTATCTAATTTTTTGGGCCAAATCCCCCCTTCAATTGAGGAAGCGGCACTCGTTGACGGAGCTTCTCCGACAACGATTTTGTTTCGGATTGTGATTCCTATGCTCCTTCCTAGCCTTACAGCTACTTTTTTACTCTGTTTTGTGTTTTCTTGGAATGAGTTTTTGTTTGCCCTTATTTTGACATATTCTCGCACGCAAACTATGCCGATTCTTATAGCTTCCCAACATTTTCAGCGCGGACCTCAATGGTGGGATATTTCTGCTCTAGCTACTCTGGCGGTTCTCCCACCTGTTGTTATTACAATTGTGCTACAGCGTTACTTTATTAGAGGCCTGATTCCTGTGGGGAAGTAAGAAGTCGTTATGAAACGCAGATATATTTTGGCGCATGATCTTGGCACCACAGGTGACAAAGCTGTTCTTTTTGATGTGGAGAGCGGCCAAATTGTAGGAAGTGCTTTTGCCGGTTATCCAACTTACTATTTGAGCGCTACTTGGGCTGAGCAAGATCCGAGTGAATGGTGGAAAGCATTCTGCTGTGCAACACGTGAGGTTCTAAGACACAATCAAGTTTCCGGTGAAGAAATCGCTGTCATTGTTTTCTCAGGACAGATGATGGGGTGCCTTCCTGTTTCCACAGATGGGACTCCACTGCGGAACGCGATCATCTGGGCAGATCAGCGGGCGACCAAAGAAGCCCAGCTGCTCCTCGATCGGATCAGGCTCGAGGATGTATACCGCATCACGGGTCACAGGGTGGGTCCCGCATATTCGGCCCCTAAGATCATGTGGCTATTGGCACACGAGCCGCATATCCGCTCACGGGCCTACAAGTTCCTGCAGGCCAAGGACTTCATCGTCCACAGGCTCACGGGGAAGTGGGTCACGGACTATTCCGATGCCTGCGGCACTGGGCTCCTGGATCTCTGGCGTCGCGACTGGTCGGAGAAGATGCTCCGAGCGGCGGAAATCCCGCGAGAGCTCCTACCAGATGTCGTTCCCTCTACCCAGGTTGTGGGGGAGGTGAGCAAAGGAGCAGCCGCAGAGGCAGGCCTTGCCCGGAATATCCCGGTAGTGGTCGGAGGTGGCGATGGGGTATGCGCCACTGCCGGGGCAGGCGTTGTCCGTCCCGGGATCGGCCATATCTACCTCGGGTCCTCCGCTTGGGTGGCTGGGGCGAGCAGGGAACCAGTTCTTGACCCTAAGATGCGCACCTTTACCTGGCCCCACCTCGACCCCGGGCTTTACTCTCCCAACGGAACGATGCACAACGCCGGTGCCTCCTTGGAATGGGTAGTCGAAGCCTTTGGTGGCCTCGAAACGATGGTAGGGGAGTGGCTCGGTTTGAACCCGTACGACCTCGTCGAAAAGGAAGCGGAAAAGATCTCTCCCGGAAGCGAGGGTTTGATTTTCCTCCCTTACCTTATGGGTGAACGGAGTCCCCATTGGGATCCTAACGCCCGAGGGGTCTTCTTGGGGATCACTCGGAAACATAAGAAGGCGCATTTTCTGCGGGCCGTATACGAGGGGGTTGCCCTCAACCTACGGACGATCTACCTTACCTTGAGAGAGCTTGGGGTGGTGTTCGAGGAGGTGAGGGCCATCGGGGGCGGCGTCAAAAGCGGTCTTTGGGCGAAGATCCTCGCCGATGCCCTTGGGACCCCTCTCTACCTCACTAAATCCCCCCTAGAGGCCACGGCGCTGGGGGCGGCCATGGCCGGAGCCGTAGGGGTAGGGCTTGTCCCGGACTTTTCTTCCGCCGCGGAGCGGTTCGTGCAGGTGGGGCAGGTAGTGGAACCCGGCCCGGGAGCGGAGTACTACTCCAAGGTCCATGAACTTTTCCTCAATGCCTACGAGGTGTTGCGGGGGGTCTTCCCCCGCCTTTCGGCCCTTAGGGAAGGAGGCGAATAAATATGGGTAGACTCACGGGAAAAAGGGTCCTCTTTATAGTAGCCCACGAATTCGAGGACATAGAACTTTGGTATCCTCTCCTTCGCCTAAGCGAGGAGGGGGCGCGCTGCTATATTTTGGCTCTCAAGGAGGGCCTCCACACAAGGCCAGCGCTTCCAGATAAGTACGTGACGGGGAGATTCGGGACCACGGTCCCCCCGTTGGTCCACCAGGAAGGAAAGCGGTTCTTCCTGGTCGATCCGGGGAATTCTGAAGTCTGGGAGATGGACGCCCTGGTTATCCCCGGCGGCTACTCCCCGGATGCCCTGAGGATTAACTCCAAGGTCCTGGAGCTGGTGCGCCATTACGCCGCCTCGGGAAAGGTAGTGGCGGCTATCTGCCACGGGCCCCAAGTTCTAATTTCCGCAGGGATCGCGAAGGGGAAAAAGATGACGGCCTATGTGGCCGTGAAGGACGACCTCATTAACGCCGGAGCGGAGTACGTGGACGAGCCTGCGGTGGTGGACGGGAAGATCGTGACCGGTCGGGTCCCGGACGACCTGCCTGAATTCTGCCGCGCTATCATCGAAGTCCTTTCGGGGTGAGGCGGTATGTTGTTGATAAATGGCGAATGGATCGACAAAGGAACTGGGGGTGCAATCAGAGTCCAGGACCCTGCTACTGAGGAGTTCTTCGCCGAGGTCCCTCGCGCCTCCGATGAAGAGGTTGACCGCGCCTGCCGTGCGGCGGCCAAGGCCTTCAAGTCTTGGTCGCGGAGCCTTCCTGCGGAGCGGGCTGTACTCCTTTCTGCTGCTGCCCAAAAGCTCGAAGAAAAGGTAGAGGAAATCGCGAAGCTCCTCACCCGGGAGCAGGGGAAACCCGTTGGAGAGGCCAAGGAGGAAGTGCGGGCGGCAACTCAGGCCTTGAGGTTCTTCGCCCGCTATACTGAGCTCCCGGTGGGGGAATGGCGTGCCCCTAACCGTGCCGGCATTGTGAACCTCGTGCGCCGATACCCCGTGGGCCCCGTGGCAGTGATCTCCCCGTGGAACTACCCCGTGCTCCTCACGGCTTGGAAGGTGGCCCCCGCCCTGGCCGCCGGTTGCACCGTAGTGATTAAGCCCTCGAGCAAGACTCCACTGGCCGTGACGGAATTCGTGAGGTGCCTTGCAGAGGCAGGGATCCCGGCGGGGGTGGTGAACCTCGTCCACGGGGGCGGAGGGGATGTGGGAATGGCCTTGGTACGCCATCCCGATATCGCCAAGGTCTCCTTTACCGGAGAAACGGAGACCGGCAAGGTAATCATGCGGGAGGCCGCCAGGGGGATGAAGCGCCTCACCTTGGAACTCGGGGGCCACTGCCCTCTCATTGTCGCTGCGGATGCCGATCTCAAGGCCGCCGTGGAAGGTGGGGTCTATCGGGCTTTCCGCAACATGGGGCAAGTTTGCAACAGCATCAACCGCATCTACGTTGAACGCTCTGTCTTTGAGGAGTTTGTCCACATGTTCGTAGAGCGAACACAAAAGCTGACCATCGGCCCGGGGCTTTCGAATCCCGACCTCGGTCCTATGATCGATGAGGAAGCCAGGCGTCGCGTGATCGCCCACATCGAGGATGCGGTTTCCAAAGGGGCTGAGGTGGTTTACGGAGGAAAGGTCCCCTCTGGATTTGAAAGGGGTTTTTTCTTCGAGCCTACAGTCCTTGTGAACGTTAATCACGAAATGACGATAATGCGGGAGGAAACCTTCGGTCCAGTGGCGCCGATCATGGCAGTGGAGTCCCTGGAGGAGGCAGTGAGTTTTGCCAACGACTCTCGCTACGGGCTCGTGGCTTATCTTTATACCCGCGACCTAGAGAAGGCCCTTCGGGCCGCGGACGAACTTGACTACGGCACAGTGGGGATAAACAATGTGGTAGGGGGCGAGGTGGAGCACCCCTACGCAGGATGGAAGGAAAGCGGCTTCGGGTTCGAACTATCCGAGCATGCCCTGGACGAGTTCCTGTTGTTCAAGCACATCCGGGTGAAACGGGGGTGAAAGGATGGGCGGGGTTTTCCGTCTCGAACCCGTGACCGGAGCTATAGAGGGGGCGCGTTGTTGGAAGCGCAGGCTGAGCGAAATGGCCGAGGCCTTCGGATCCCGTGAGGCCGTGGAGGAGGTACTTTGCCACGGGGATCCCTTGGTGTACGAGGTCTACGAAGTTGAAGGCGTCGCCGCAAAAGTAGGAGAGCTTTTGTGGTCTACCACCGTGCTTTATCCTGGGAAAGTAGGGGATGAGTACTTCATGACCAAAGGACATTACCACCGCGATCCGACATGCGCCGAGGTTTATTTCGTGTTTTCGGGGACAGGTTTCCTCCTCCTCAAGGACGAAAAAGGAAGAAGAGCTCTTCCGGTGACAAAGAACGTGATAGCTTATATCCCGCCGGGATGTGCACATCGGATGGTCAACACCGGGGACGAACCCCTGATCTTCCTCGCGGTCTATCCTGCTCAAGCGGGTCACGACTACCATCGGATAATGCGTGAGGGATTCGGCCTCCGGGTGGTGGAGGGAAGGGAAGGACCGTGTGTACGCGAGGTCCCGTGAAATGAAAGGAGAGCCATGGAATACAGATATCTTGGCAAGACGGGGCTGCTGGTGTCGGAGCTTTGTTTGGGAACCCAGACCTTCGGCTGGGTCACCGATGAGGCTGAAGCATTTAGGATTCTTGATAGGTTCGTGGACTCGGGGGGGAATTTCTTCGACACCGCAGACAGCTATAACAAGGGTGAATCGGAGAGGATCCTCGGCAAGTGGATCACAAGGCATGGCCGCCGCTCTTCCCTCGTCATTGCCACTAAGATCTATTTCCCCACCGGGGAGGGGCCCAATGACACGGGGCTTTCTCGGAAGCACATCGTGGAGGCAGTAGAGGAAAGCCTCCGAAGGCTCCAGATTGACTATATCGACATTTACCAGTTGCACTGTTACGACGGGGCTACTCCTTTAGAAGAAACGCTTCGCGCTTTGGATGATCTTCTGAGGGCCGGCAAAATCTGTTATATAGGGGTTTCCAACTTCGCTCCTTCACAACTAATGAAAGCAATTATGCTTTGTCGAATGTGCGGGTGGTCTGAAATTGTTAGCCTTCAGGCGGAATACAGCTTGCTTGTGCGGTCGCCGGAGTGGGAGCTGATTCCTCTGTGCGAAGAAGAAGGAATTGGTTTTTTGGCTTGGTCGCCTTTGGCCGGAGGATGGCTTACCGGAAAATATCGCCGGAATGCTCCAATCCCTCCTGACTCACGGGGCGGACGACGTGATCGTTTTGAAGACCTTCCCGAACAGCGCGTACGAGAACGAACCTGGGATGTTATAGAAACTTTGGTTGAGATTGCCAATCAGCGGCATAAGAGTCCTGCACAAGTAGCTTTAAATTGGATTCTTAGAAAATCTGACAACATTGTGCCTATTTTTGGTGCTCGGACTCTTAAGCAGCTAGAAGACAACCTTGGTGCTACAGGGTGGGCTCTTACAGATGAGGAGATACGCTGCTTGGACGAAGTCAGCGAGATAGAGCTTCCTTATCCCTATAATTTTCTCAAACGTTATTCAAGGAGAAAGGGCGTTTAGTCTGACCGCGTGCTAGAATGCATCGAATAAGACGATTCATGTTTTGTTTGGAGTTTTTAATAATGTTTTAATAAAAAGCAATGCTTGTTTTGCCTCCTCATCCAAATCTTTTCCTTTTTGTAAATCTCGCCACACTCGAATGTCTCGGCCCACTTCTCCCCCAGGATGGACGAACGGTTCCATTACAATTCGACCAGTGTAGCATATTTCTTGAAGAGCGCTTATCAGTTCAGGCCATGGGAATCTTCCTTGGCCAGGGAGGTTGCGATTAGTTTCAGAAATGTGAAGATGCCCTAAGAATTGTCCAGCTTGGAGTATAGCATTGCGAATGCTATCTTCTTCAATATTCATATGAAATGAGTCTAACATGATTTTTAAATTTGGACTTTCTACTAATTTTACATACTCTACTGCTTCAGCGCACGTGTTTAATAGAAATTGCTCAAAACGATTTACAGCTTCTACTGCGCATATGATACCAAAGTTTTCCGCAACCTTTATTATTTCACGCATGCTTTCTACGCTGCGTAATAAGTAGTCGCGCTTCGCTCGTACATCAACAAACGGTGGGTTCCAGGCTCCGTAAAGAATACCTCCAAGAAGTGTTCCGCCAAAACTGTGGATGACATCCAAGCCGCTTTTTAAATATTCAATTCCTCGCCGTCTTGTACGCAAATCTGGAGAAGAAATATCACATTTTAGGGTGAGAGCTTCGCAAAAAGTTAACTCAATTCCGTACGATTCCGCTAACATTTTAAGTTTTTTCCTCTGTGATAGGGGCATAGCTATTACTTGATCTAGTTTAATTTCTAGCACTTCAAAGCCCAGCTTAGCAATTCGAGGAGGATATTCAAGAAGATTTGCTGACCAATTCCGTTCCCAATAAGCGTAATAAATCCCAATCTTGTTCATACTGTTCCTCCTTTACCACGCATAACAATTTGTAAAATATTCCTGCCAAATATTCCTTGATGTGTGACGACGATTAACGCGAAGCATCGAAAAGTTACCTCTTTGTTTTAGTTGAAATGTTGTTATCTTGGTAAACTTGATCCAACGCGTCATTTATCACGAAAAAAGGAGCCAATTCACGGTTTACTAGTCCTACGGGTAGTAAACGGTTTAAAGCTCGACCAATATCGCTGGCAATCTTTGTACGAAGTTCATGTTGTGATTCTTCTGAATACCAAGCAACGTGAGGAGAAATAAGAACTTGAGGCATTCGAAGAAGTACATTGTCCGGAAGCGGAGGTTCATGTTCGGTTACATCTAAGCAAGCTCCGGCCAGGAGGCCCTCTTGAATAGCCCAGATCAGGGCTTGTTCATCTACTACGCTACCGCGAGAGGTATTAATAAGGCAGGCGGTGGGCTTCATTTTAGCTATGGTTTCCCGGTTTATTAAATGGCGCGTACTCTCGGTAAGCGGCACATGAATCGAAAGAAAATCGCTCCGGGTAAGTAAATCTTCCAAGCTAACACGTTCCACCTCTTCTTTAATAAAGATTT
>Ga0185307_1001780_pt1 | contig 11584 bp, 14 predicted proteins | sample LHCtaG_FD_128010 | JGI IMG/M metagenome (GOLD analysis project Ga0185307, IMG submission 128010) | Hot spring microbial communities from Little Hot Creek, USA to study Microbial Dark Matter (Phase II) - LHC4sed_matched (SPADES... | ecosystem: Environmental > Aquatic > Thermal springs > Hot... | reverse complement strand
TCTAGATAGAGAGGAAGTTGAGGGTGAAGATAAATACATCGATAAAAAATATGCACTCCGTAAAATTGGGTTATGAGGCACTTGTCGATGTTGGCATAATAGTAATTGCACATTTCAAAAATCCGGCACGTGAATATGCTTCTAAATTACTTTTTGATGCGCTCACGCTGAAAAAGCGCATTCTAATCCCAACAAGTACATACTTGGGTGCGTATATAATTATGACAAAATACTTAAAAAATAAAGAATTTTTTCTTCTTTTTAATTCAATTTTGTTTTGGTAATATTATCACGTTCATTGTATATTTTTCAGCAATTTCTTTTTCAATTATAATAATATAATATTTATTATTTTCATGGCTTTTATTTTAAAAATAAAATTGGGAGAGTTAAAGAAAGTAAGAAAGAAGAAATCAGAACAAAAGTTATTTCAACAAATGTAGAGAAGCTTAAAGAAGAAATTAGTAAATATGAAAATTATTTATCTAAATTAGAAGAAGAAAGGAATAAAGGACTTGCTATCTTTAAGTAACTCTAATTGCTCTTCAGTTAATTAAAGATTCTGAATGAAGTATACTTCTGATCCTTCTATTTTGCTTGAGTCAAATTTTGCATAGAAACCTTTATTTTTATTTTAAGAAATAATTCAGCTTTTTATTATTTTTTTCTTAATAGTTTTTAAAATATCTTATTTTAATATAAACTTCTTGCTTTATAGTGAGCTTTATAATATTCTTATAAACAGAACTTCTAATATAAATTAAGAATATTTTAAACATTAGTATAATAAAAAAGTTGCTTAAACTAAAAAGTTTTTTCTACAAGCTCATATAAGCGAAAAATTTATATAGGTCTTTTTTGCTATTTACGATATATGCCAGTAGTAACTATTATTATTCCTACTGAAGGTAAACAAATCGAAATAGAATTCGAACCCTATCATACTCCAAAAGAACTAATAAACCTTGTAATAAGTCAGCTTAAATTAAGAAGTGGTGAATGGATACTAACACTTGGGAGTAAAGAAATTACATCAAATGATCCTAGAACATTAGGAGAAATTGGAATAAAGAATGGAGATACATTATACTTAATGCCCAGAGTAGTAGGAGGAATATACTAAACATATTATAAGGGATTAGAAATGTTACCAATGAGATTGCTACTTAAAAGACTTGAAAATGAAGAAAATGATTTGCGTACTTCAAACGAAATTATAAGATTTTCAAGAACCGATTATTATTTTGGAGAAAAAGGTAAAGAAATAAGTGTTTATACCGTATATGGATGGGAAGATGTTGAGACTGTTAGGACATATGATATAGAATTTAAAGCACAATGTTATTACAGACCTAAAAAAGGTATGGATCCATTACCTTTAAACTCAGGTGCTGTAAGAATCTATGTTTTAAGATGGTATCCATATTATGATGATAGTAGGCGACTAGGAGCTCCTGTAAGGTTAGTTTGGCTAACTCCTATATTTCATCCAAACATAGCTCCAGGAGAAAAGTTTGGAGGAAATGGTGTAGTATGTTGGAATTTATTAAAAAAATCAATAACAAAGATTTCTCTTATAGCCATAATTAATGGTTTAAGAATATTAATTTCAAATCCATATCCGGATGACCCGATATCATTTCCTGAAATATGTAAAGAAGCAGCAGAATATTTTAAAAAACATCCTCCTTTAAAGGTAATAAGATAAAATGTCTTATAGTAGCAATAATGTGTATGAAGTTTATATATCGATAGATGCTTTAGTTAAATCACTAGTTCATGCAACTTTATATAAGGAAATAGAAGTACTTGGTTTTCTTCTTGGAAACTTTTACACATGGAATGGAAAAGAGTATACATTAATAAAAGATAGCCAACCTATCGGAAGTATTTCAAAGTCATATATGGTTAAACCAAGAACAGGTTCATTAGCAAGAATCGCAAAAAAATTAGGTAATATCCTAAATGAAAATACAATTGTTGGTTGGTATCATTCACATCCAGGTTATGGTTGTTTTTTATCTTCAATTGATATTCAATCTCAGAAAGTTTTCTTTACAAATCCAAATCATGTAGCACTTGTAATTGATCCAATAAATAAATATTTGGATTTCTTTAAACTTACTAATAATTCATATAAGAAAGCTTCATTTGTTATTTTTGAGAAGGTAAAGAAAAATGAGCGACAAAAGTAATGAACATCGCTTAAGTGTTAAGAAAGTTTTTAAAAAGGAAATAAAAAATATTCCACCACCATCTCCACCAGAGCATAAATATATTGCTATTAAGTTGGTCAGTGAAGAAAACTCTTTTTCATATGAAAATCTCATTAGTTATTTCACTAAATATAAAAAGATAAACCGCTGAGTATAGATTAAAAATAAAAAGGAAAAGAGAAAAAAATGGAAGTACTTCTTATTTTTTATTATTTTCTTTCTTATAAGGAGTTCGATTTTAATGGTAAATAAAAAGAGAGAGAAAGAAATAGAAAAAGAAATAAAGAAATATAAAGAATATTTAAATAAATTAGAAGAAGTAAGAAAAAAAGGTTTAATATCTGAAGAAATATATAATGTTTTAAAGAACGAATATCAGTCTATATTAGAAATATTAATAAATTATAAAAGTAGAAGAGAAAAAGTTGAAAAGAAAAAAATAAGTCCATCAAGTATATGGTATGATTTAGTAACATTAAAACCAGAAATAGCAGCAGTAACATCTTTAGCACCAGTATTACCAGTCTCTATAGATTTAGGAGATGAAAGTTGCTTCATATTCAAAACAACGAAATATCCTGATTTAGCAAAAGATCTAATATATTACTTATTTAAGGATAAAGATGAGTATAGAAAAAGATTTTGTGAAGCATCATCTTGGTGTGCATTCCCAATATTCAAAAGTCAAATGAAGATAATAAGTGACGAATGGAAAAAGGGTAAATATAAATATTTTGCAGTAGATCCTATTAAAGTAGTTGAAGCAATTAAATATTTTGAATCGGGATCATGGCCATTATTAGAAAGGAATACAGTTTGTGAAGATTTCCGTGAAGGCTTTATATGGACCGAAATGATACAAAGAGTAGTACTTAAAGGAGAAGATATAGATAAAGTAATTGATGAATATCATAATAAGTTTGTAGAAGAAATAAAGAGAATTTATGGCGCAGTTTAAGCCTATATCTGCTTTAAGAGGTCTATCGATTCCATCTTCAACTTCATTAAGCTCAGAAGCATGTCTTGGCAAATAGAAATAGAGCTTTAGGTTATGGCTATAGTTTTGATAAATGCCTTTATGGTAGCCAGCATTGAACTCATCTCCAAATTCCATATCTTAAATGTATTATATACATGCTATAATTATAAAAGCTTTATATGTTATTGCCAGCCTTTCATATCCTATAAACCCTAATTTCTATCAAATTTAAATCTTAGTTTTTCTTTTTCTTATTTATGAGCTATATTGATATTGTCAAAAGAGTATTATCCAAGAAAAGCTAATAATGAGATATTCCTTTATAGGATTTCCACAGAACAAACATTTTTAAATATTTATCATCTAATATTTGTCCTGATTATATGAGATTATCATTTTCAATATTTCTTCAGTTATATCTTATGTAAATTGAATTAGTCTAACCAGGTTAATGTTATTACAACTCCAGCATTTCTCTTCAGAATTAGATTTAAGTATTTCATTAATACAACTCTTATGATATGGTGTTAAACAAGATGGACAGAATGTGAATTCTTCTGTAGGGTTAACTTCTCCCATACATAAAGGACACTTGGATAGTAATACTTTGTTAATATCGATTTTAATAATTGAATCTTCTTTTTCTATCTTTTTATCTTTCAGTAACTTTATAGCCTTAGGAAAGACTTTCATTTTCATAACAAATGGTTCTAAATTCATATATTGAGAAGGCTCGATGAATACTTTCAACCTTTCTTTAATAAAAGGTTGAATTATTAAGTCATCATCTTTTATTTTAATGAATGAAAATGGTACTTCCATCTCTTTTCCATTCACTTCAATAAGCAAAGCAATAGGATGGAGCATACTGGTCTTAGTAAATATTACATCTTTAATTGTACCTATAACTTCGCCTTGCTCTCCTATAATTTTTTGCTCACTTATTCTGAATTTCTTAAGCATTTTTAATTCATTATTTTTAGCTAAAATATAAAGATTTACATTTTAATTAGTTTTTATCAATTTAAGTAATACTATATTTATTCTAGATTTAATAATATTTCTGGAAATATTAAATCAAAAATTGTCATTAATAGCATACTTTATAATGACAAAATAAAAGTGGCTTAAACTAGCTGAAAACATTTTTCTTATTAAAAAGCTATTTTACGCCCTCTGTCGAAAACTTTTACCTCTTTAATTTATTTACTAGTTTCTTCTATTTTCGCTCACACTTTTTTAATAAACTTACTATTCTCATTGCTTCGATATATTTAATTTCTTTTAGGTTAATTCTAATAGAAGAAAAGCCTCTAATTATAGCGAGTTAAGAATTAAAGAAATTCTTTAGTTTTACATAATTCTTTTCCTATTTTATTTAACTTTTCTTAAGCTTAACCCTTCAGTATAAGCCCTAATTGCAATTGCTTTAATAAAAGCTGAAAATCTTCTTTTAGAATTTTTTATTGGAAAATAAAATAATGAATTTGATTCATGCTTATTCCAAGTTAAAAAACCGTGTGTCTTAGAGTAATATGGACCTTTTTAAGCCTCAAATTGACAGTTTTTTATTAAAGAGAAAAGTTTATATTTTTATCATTATTATTTATTTTATGTTATCTATAAGAAGAGTTGTTACAATTGCACCAAGTCCACCAAGAATTATAAGAGTCCTTAGTATGAGTAAAATTAATATTAGGATAAAAGCTACTCATAAATTATCATCATTTTTTAAAGATCTTTTTGGGACTCTTGATTTAAATATATTATTTTCAGAAAGAAAAAAATTACTTAAGATTTTTGAATTAACTATAGCTAAGTTGATTGAAGAAAAAAACGAAGAGAATAGGAAAATCATTCTTTCAGTTTTAGAAGAAATGCATGAAAAAATCGATAAATTAAATCTAAAAATCCATGCTTTACTTTATGAGATTCCAATATCAGAAAAAGATATAAGAGATTGGAAAGAAGAAATAATTAAAGTTATTGATTATATTTATAATGCTCAATTAAACAAAGTAGAATACCCCTCTTATATTAATGAATTTTTAAATTTAAAAATTTCTAGATTAGCGAATTTAAGAGAAGCTATTAATCATCATATTAATGAATTAAAGAAGAAAGTTGAAGAAGTTCAACAAGAATTAAACAATATTAATGTAAAATATTCCATTGGATTAATAGATGAAGCAAGTTATAGGTTTTTTAAAGAAAGCATTGGAGAAATGATAAAAACTTCAATTGAAGAAATAGAATATCTTAAAAATTATAATGAACAATTAACAATTCAAAAGGGAAATGAAGAATATCAAGAAAAAATTAAAATATTAAAAGATAAAATTATATCTAAAGATATAGATAAACTATTAGTATAAGATTTGGCAATGAAGATAAGGAATATTAATGAATATGAAATCGATGAAGATAGTATTAGTAGACAAATACTCGTAGATTTTTGGAATCAGCAAACTATAGAAAAAAGCAAGGTTCTTATTGTAGGAGCAGGAGCTTTAGGAAATGAGGTTGTAAAAAATTTAGTTCTAGCAGGAATAGGAAAAATATATATAATTGATTTTGATTATGTTATAAAAGCTAATCTTAATAGATGTATCTTATTTAAGAAAAAAGATGCTGAGTTAAAAACGCTGAAAGTTAAAGCAATTTCCCAAAATGCTAAAAAGATAAGAGTAAATAAAAAAACAAAAATAATCCCTATTAATGGAAATTTAATGGATATGAATGGAGATGAAGATTTTTTTAAAGATGCTAATCTATATATTTCTTGTTTAGATAATATTGCTTCAAGATTAAAATTAAATATTATATCATTAATTAATAAAAAGCCTTTAGTAGATGGGGGAATGGAAGGTTTTCAAGGATATATAAGAGTAACTATTCCAGGAAAAACTGCTTGTTTAGAATGTGATATGAGTAATGAAGTAGTTGAAGAGAGAATCTCATGCAGTGGAAAAATGTTAGATAATAAACTCTTTTTACCACTTTCTTCACTTTCATCTACAACTTCAATAATTGGGGGATTGCAATCACAAGAAGTATTCAAATTGCTATTAGATCCTGAAGGAAATAAATTGAAGAGTCTTGCAGGTAAAGTATTATATTATATGGGAGGAGTTAATTATTTCTCAATAGTTGAAGTAGAAAAGAGGAAGGATTGCATATGCAACGATTTTCTAGTAGAATAGATAATTTTAATTTTTAAAGAAAAATATGGAGGTTAAAGATTATGTCTGAAGAACTAGATGAAAATACCATAAAACTTCTAAAATATATAATATTAAATTCAAAAAATGGAAATGCTACAATTTCTTTAAAAGAGATTAATGAAAAATTTGGAATGAGCATAAATGAAATACAAAATATTTTAATGAAGCTTGAAAAAATGAAAGCTATAAAAATGGAAAATCCTTTAACTACAGATTTCATTCTTAAAACTTTAGTATTAAAAGCTATTGAATATGATCTCATGTATTTATCAGAAAAAATTGATGAACAAGCATATAAAAAAGGACTTGAAGAAATTTCATCTGAGCCATCTATTAAAAATTTATTAATAGACAAAAGTTGCTTAACTTCCAATCTAGTTGAATTAAAAGATGCTTTAAATAATATGGAATATTTATTACAAATATTAAATGAAATTATAAATAAAGTTCCAGTATATTTAAAGGAAGATGATAGTTTAAAGATTATCAATGATCTTTTTAATGATTTTCTTAATAACTTAACGTATATCTACAATTTTCTAATAAAACTAAGACTTTTAGGAGAAATAGTTTTAGAATCTTTAGAAAACTTTAAGAAAATTAGAATTGAAGCAAAAGTAATAACCTCAAATAAAATAAAAGAAAAATATGAAGATTATAGAAAAGATTTTATTAAAAAATCTCAATGTCTTTTCATATTAGGAAGCTTTTTTTATCCAAAAGCATTTCATTTCTTTAATATAAAAAAGGCGAAAAATAGGAAATGTGATACTTGTAAAAGAGATGTACAAATAGATTGGAAATATTGTAAATTCTGTGGTAAAAAGATAAGTAAAATTTTCTTGCCAATATATTTAACTGAAAAGAAGTATCCTCTATGTCCAAAATGTGGAGCTATATTAGTAGTAGAAAATAAAGCTTGTGTAAAATGTGGCTTTAATTTTATAGAAGAAATAAGAAATGTAGAAAATACATTATTAAAACTTAAAGAAGAATTAGAATTATTAAATGCAAGAAGAATAATAGAAGGAGACGCTTTAATAAATGATATTCGAAAAATAGAAGCAGAGTACAAAGACACAGAATTAAAATTAGAAGAGCTTAAAAAAGCTTCTCAAGAACTAGAATATGTAAATATTGAAATACCAAAATATCTAATTATTAATAATATTAAATTTCAAAAATTAGGCTTAATTTTATTTAAGAAAATCACTTTATTTAAAGATTTAATAAGTAAAACAAAGTTTCATATCGATGAACATTTTGAGGAATTAGTTAAAGATATATTAGAAAGTGAAAAAGAAGTAGTGAATTACATTATGCTTACGATTGAGGAATTACCCTTATCTTTACAAGAATATGGTACAATAATTAAAGAAGATAAAGAATCACTAACTTGCAACTCATGTGGATTTAAGAATGATAAAGATGCATTGTTTTGTATAGAATGTGGGTATTCATTTTAAATTTTTTATCACATTAGGCAATGTCAACTTAAGGGCTTTTAATTTTTCTTTTTTATGGTTTAGTTAGATTTAGCTTTAAATCAAATGGAAGCTGAAATAGAAAAGTTTATTTATCGTCATAGGACACTGCTAAAGCTATTGTTCAATGACTTATTAAACATGCTTCTGGGCTTTCCCTTAGAGAAGCTTCTGCTTATAAGATTGAAGGATTAAAATGTAGCCATTCTCCCTTAAGCCCGTGAGAAGTTAGTTTAACATCTCCAGTTCCATTAGAATTAATTAAGTGTATTTCTCCATCCGATGCAACGTAAGCTATTTTTGTACCATCTGGAGAAAAACTCGGAAAATAGCCGTCGTTTGTTAGAATTTTTGCATTTGAGCCATTCGCATCCATTATAGCCAAACCACCATGAATTCCATAGTAAACTATTTTCGATCCATCTGGAGAGAAATCCGCAAGCGTATTATATCTATTTGGTTCGATTGAAGGCTTAAGTTCCTGTAAATTCGATCCGTCCGGATCCATAATAAAGAGATGTTCTTTCTCATTATCGCTTCGACCAAAAATTATTTTTCTACCATCTGGCGACCAATTTGGGTACCGATCTGAATAGCTTGGGTCATGAGATGTTAGCTGTTTAATGTTCGAGTCATCTGAATCCATAATCCAGAGAGCCTGTTCCAATCGTTGGACCAAGCTGTCCATATTATCTTTGAGCCATCTGGAGACCAAGAGGGTATCTATCAGGCCACGGATTTGTTGTAAGCTGAACAAAATCTGTAGCTTGAGACTCAACTTTAGGAATAAAACTTAAGAAAGTTGAAGTTAGAAACAGGAATATTATTCCTAAAATTGAAATTTTTCTCAATTCTTAACCTCACTCTTTTCATTTTATTATTAAGACTCTTTACTATATTTAAATTTTTTATTAATAGAAATATTTCTTTCAATATAAATACATATTAAAAAATTGTATTCTAACTAAAAAACTTAAATTATAATAAATAAAATTAAAAAATTTAAGAATTTATTCTAATAAATAGCTTATTTAAGAGATTATAAAAAAATGGCATTTATATATTTTAAAAATTGTTCATTGTTAATAAATGTAGTTTGATAATTCATCAGAATTTTTTATTAGATGCGCTGTAACAGTTAAAGATTAGCTTTTACATTTTGTGCAAAAAATAGATTCAAGTTTAACGGAATTTCTATGAAAGGTAATACTTGTCTTAATATTTTTAGAAATATTATTTTAAATTTAAATAGATTTTATGGCTCTTATTTATTAATAGTTTTTATATTTTAGAAGTCGATCTAAAAGAATCAACTTTAAAATAAAAATTTCATATTACTAATTCTATATTAGTTCTTTTTCTTTTAAAAATATTCATAAAAATAAAAATTAAAAAATAAATTAGTATTACTTAACTTAATAGAACTGCCCCTAGAGACCGTCAACTTAATGCTACCCATGATACTATTCATTTTTCTGAAACTTTCAGCTTATAGCTAGGAAAACAAATATTAAATTGTTTTGCTCCTCTTTTCAATTTATAAACTAAGATTCTATTGAATTTCTTATTCCAAATGTTTTCCTTCTATGTTTTATCTTAAGAAATTTCATTGGCCAATTGTACCAAGGTCCTTTATCAGTATAAATTGTAGGATTATTAATACAAGCCTTCTTTTACTTTCTCTAAGAATGTAAAGCAATTATTTCTTTAAATTTAATTTCTCTAGCAGCCCATAAATAGGCTTTTTTTGTTAAATTAAATATTATAGTTTCATCTGCAGCAATAAATCCTCTTTTTTTCTTTATTTTATTATTTGAAAGCAATTCACCAGCTTTTAAAAACCATTTTCTAATAGATTCATGGCTTACTTTATATCCTATTTCTTTTAAGAAATTGCTTACTCCTCTTAAGCTTAATCCTTTTAACATAAGCTTTAACTGAAATTGCTTTTATTAGAAAATATTAAATAAAGCTGGTCCATACTTATCCCAAGGTTTATCACCTCCTTTTGCCTTAAGGTAAGTATGGACCTTTAAGTCTTAAGTTGACAATCTCGCATATTTCTATTAAGCTTCATTCTATTTAGTTATACTAAAAGATTAATTTTTATTATGTTCATAGCCAGCAAAAGAGAATGTCGAAAAATTTAAAAGTTGGAAAAATTAAATATATTTATGAGAGAAAATGATGAGGAAATCGATTAAAAAAAGAAAGGGAATAAGTGCTGTAGTAGCTACAGTATTACTAACAGTAATTGGTATCGCTGGAGTAGTGCTCTTTTGGACTGTAATATTACCAATGTTTTATAGACTTGATTTTCAGATTACAGATGCAAAGTTAATAGTAGTTGATACTACGAAAAAAATGCAAATAGAGATTTGGAATACAGGTAGCATAGATATAACGAGCTTAAAAGTTGAAATAGGGGCTTTTTCTAAAGAGTTAGGAGGAGTACATGTAGGTGAGAAAAGATCTTTTGCAGAAGATGCCCAGTTTGAAGAAGGTAAGCCTAACATCATTAAAGTAATAGCTGAGGGAAACGCTCCATTTGGTGGAACTAGAAAAACAGAAAAAATCATTATTGTAAGTCCAATTAAAGCTTAATTAATGAGAAATTTTTAATGTATGTATAAAATCATAAATATCACATTAAGAAATAATAAAAATAAGGTAAATATCAAATCGTAGAAATATTTATTTTTCTTTTCTTGGAATAATACTAATTTTTTTAGAGTACTTTTTAGTTAAAAAAATAAGAAGAACCAAAGGAAAAAGAGAAAAAGTTTTTTGAAAAATTTTAAACTTAAGATAATAGATTAATAAATTAAAAATTAAGAAATTGAAAATAAATTTTTATTTTTCATTTATTTCTTCATTAAAAGGAAGAATAAAGAATTTTAATAAAATTATCTTTTATCATTTTTATTATTAAAAAAAAGAAGTTTAAAATGAACATAAAAAACAATGAAGCACAATTTTTACTTTTTAATTTGAATTTCCTTAGAGTACCTCTCTTTTAGAATATCATAAGTTCTTTGCGAAATCTTACCCTCCTTAAGTAATATTTCAAGTTTTCGCAACTTCTCTTCTGCTGTCCCAGGTCCTACTAGCGATTCCATAGAAGTTATAGACACAACTTTAGTTTCTTTATCTATTTGCACATAATACTCTCCTTGTGTATTTATATTGGCTAATATCATTTCTAATTCATTTTCTTTCATTTGAAGTTTCGTGGCTAATTCATCTAAAGTTAATTTAGCATTGTAACAAAGAGTTGTGCCTATTATTCTTTCATTAAGATTTCTTATAGAATCTGTTAGAAAATGATTTACATAACTCATTAGTACATCTAACACAGCAAAAAGAATTGCAAAGAAAAGAATATTGTAAGGAAGAGAAGAATGTATAAACATAGAGGGGTTTTGTCGAAATTCATTAATTAATTGAGGAGTAATCCATACTATATAAATTAAGAATATAGCTCTTAGAATATACCTTCCATAATGTGTATAATTTACAATGTTAATTCTAAAACTCATATAATAACTAATTTAAAAACTCTTATTTAAATCTTTTGCTTAGGGGGCAGTTCTATTAAGTTAAGTAATACTAATTTATTTTTTAATTTTTATTTTTATGAATATTTTTAAAAGAAAAAGAACTAATATAGAATTAGTAATA
>Ga0185307_1001779_pt1 | contig 11586 bp, 10 predicted proteins | sample LHCtaG_FD_128010 | JGI IMG/M metagenome (GOLD analysis project Ga0185307, IMG submission 128010) | Hot spring microbial communities from Little Hot Creek, USA to study Microbial Dark Matter (Phase II) - LHC4sed_matched (SPADES... | ecosystem: Environmental > Aquatic > Thermal springs > Hot... | reverse complement strand
ATATGGCACCACGAACTGATCGCAGGCATACCACCTACTGTAAAAGTGCCTGCTGAAAGATGCTCAGAGACGGTCGTCTCCCACATACTATATACGTCTGGAACTACGGGTACGCCTAAAGCGGTTCAACGCTCAGCCGGAGGCTACGCCGTAGGATTGTACGCGACTATGAAGATGATCTTCGACGCTAGAGAAGACGACATATTCTGGTGTACAGCGGACATTGGCTGGATAACCGGCCACTCATATGTTGTTTATGGTCCACTACTTGTTGGCTTAACGACTGTAATGTATGAGGGGTCACCAGACTACCCAGAACCAGATAGATGGTGGAGCATAATCGAGAGGTATGGCGTAACGATCTTCTACACAGCACCAACCGCTTTAAAGATGTTGATGAGGTACCCGGAAGACTTTATAAAAAGGCACGACCTCTCTACACTAAGGATTGTGCATACAGTGGGTGAACCGATAAACCCCGAGGCATTCAACTGGTACTACAAGAACATAGGCAGAGAAGATATCGTCGCCTCAAGCACTTGGTGGATGACCGAAACAGGTCATATCATAACAGGGCACTTCCCCGGTTTAGGTAAGATATTCCCGCTAAAGCCAGGAACTAACGGCTATCCTCTGCCGGGCATAACTGTGGATGTCGTAGATGATGATGGGAACCCCTGCGCCCCTGGGGTTAGAGGGTACTTTGTGATAACTTCGCCTTGGCCCGGCATGCTTGAGACGCTTTACAAGAATCCACAGAGGTATATCGACGCCTACTGGTCTAGATTTAAGGGTAAGATGTACTTCTACACAGGTGACTTCGCCGTTAAGGATCAAGATGGCTACATATGGGTCCTCGGTAGGGCTGATGACGTTTTGAAAGTCGCTGGGCATAGAATCGGAACCGCTGAAATAGAATCCGCTCTGATCAGACACCCTGCGGTAGCCGAGTCGGCTTGTGTAGGGAAGACAGATCCGATCAAGGGGCAGATACCAGTGATCTTTACGGTACTCAAGAAGGGTTACACACCGGGTCCAGAAATCGAAAACGAATTAAAGAAGTATCTAAGGGCAACGATAGGTCCAATAGTGGCTTCAGACGCGCTGATAGCTTTCGTCGATGCTGTTCCAAAGACAAGAAGCGGGAAGATCATGAGAAGGCTCTTGAGGGCGGTCGTGGAAGGCGCTTCACTAGGAGATGTTACGACGCTCGAAGACGGCGTTGCGGTAGAAGAGGCGATAAAAGCATACGAATCTGTCAAAGCAGCAATAAGGAAACAGAGTTAAACACGAAGTACAATGGAGATTTCTTAGCTCCAACCCTAACCTTTGTTTATTTACTATGGCCCACTATTGTGCGCCGCTAACTCGTTGGGTATATCTGCGGTCTTTATAAAACCGTATTTCTTCCAGCTATGGATGCTGGGCTTTGTTTTTGGCAGTTGTTGAGGATTGATTATTCACTCTACGTTAAGGGTATCCAAGGGTGGTATGAGAGGATGGTGCGTTTTGAGGTTATGCGCCCCTTTATGAGCTGGCGTATCGCTGCTAGGTGACACCTTGCCCCTCTTGGTAATAAGTAGTGTTCTCTTACGAACTCTCTTCCTCTTTTTCCCATCTCTTCAGCCACCTTGGGGTTCTTTAGTAGATAGTAGATTTTTTCAGCGGTCTCCTCTATGCTAGAGACTAGGAACCCATTCCAACCATCCCTGATCTGAAGTAATATACCTCCAACTCTCCCTGCTACCACAGGCTTAGCCTTCCACAACCCTTCGGTGACAGTAAGCCCAAACCCTTCCTTAATCGACTTCTGAACGATCACGCTAGAGGCTCTCTGGAAGGCGTTTATCTCCCTATGGCTATCTGGAGGTAGATCCAATATGTGTATGTCTGGGTGGTTTTGCGCAGCTCTTCTAACCTCAGCCAGCACCTCTTGGTACTCAGGGTCGTCACTAGCCCCTCCACCTACTAGTAGCAGTTGGCAAGGTGTCTTCTCCCAAACCATCTTAAACGCAGCGATCACGCCCAAAGGGTCCTTGAAGTGGTCAAATCTTGACACCTGCGTAACTAGAGGCTTATTAAGATCTAAACCATACTTGTTCAGAACCCTCTCAACCTCTTCTTGACTTAACTCCATATTTTTTTCAGAAAGCGGGTCTATATAAGGTGGGATGACGAAGCTCACCACATCCCAAAGCGGTAGAAAGTGGAAGGTGGAGAAGATCGCCGCATCATACCTCTCTATCATACCCCTTAAGAAGGATTCAACCTCCTTTATCTTCGCAAGCGGTATCGTCTCTAGATGGACGTGGCACCTCCATATAATCTTCTTACCCCTACGCTCCTCATCGCTCAAAAATTCTATTAGTCCCGCAGGCTGAGGATCATGTATGACAACCACATCCACATCTTTATCCAAAATATCTACGTTATTCCTTAAAGTATCCCAATAGACTTTGATCATGGAGAGCGAAAATCCATCTCTTCCTTGAAGAAAGTTGTGTAATGTTTTAGTCACTCTAAAGAACTCGGGCTCAGCACTTATCACATCCCAACGCACATCAAACCCCAACCCTCTCAAGAATGGAACTAGCGACGATAACATCTCTGCGCACCCACCACCCTTCCTAGTTGAGTTGATTTCTTGGATCTTCAAGCCCCTTAGATCATCAACCAGCTCCTTCAGTTCCTCTATCACTGTAGGTGTAGCAAACTCGGCATACTTCTCTAACAAAGCATCACCCAAACGATCCACCAAAATAGAAGAAAGAAATTAGAGAGTAAAAAATATTCACTCTTAATCAGACAGAGAGTTCATAGGAGTGATCTATGAGAGGCAGAAAAACTGCTCCTAACTGAATAGTAAGGCTTCAATAGACGATAGCCGGACCTAAGCTATCAAAAGTGAATAGCTTACCTATTGAAAAGGGCGCTGCAGAAGGTTTTGTTGACTATTTTTATGAGCCATAAGGTATTTTATCAGCTAACATCTAACCATAGGTGATGAGGCAGCAAGCAAACCTTATGTTTATAGGTTATGTTGAAAGGGTTGAGGGGAATATATCGAGAATAAAGCTGAGGTCAGAGTTTTGCGAAGGTTTGGATAAGCTTGATAACTTTTCACACATCATCGTCTTGGGGTGGTTCCATCTAAAGGATACACCAAAAGATAGACAGACGCTGCGTGTTGTGCCGAAGAGGCATCCAGGGGCGCCTGAAGTCGGTGTCTTCGCTTCTAGAAGCCCAAGTAGACCGAATCCGTTGGGGTTGTGCGTTGTGGAGCTCGTTGGGATAGAAGGATGTACGCTTGTAGTCAAAGGGTTGGATTTTGTAGAAGGGACTCCTATAGTGGATATAAAGCCATACATACCGAGGGCTGACTGCGTAGTCGGCGCTAAAGCGCCGGAGTGGACTGCAGTGGGCCCACCTACTTAGCATAAAATATATTAGACTTACACGATGGAAATAAGTAATTGATGTTGGGCGAGGAGATGAAGATAGTTGAAAAAGATGGTGTGAAGATTAGCAACCCTGTTGTGATTGAGGGCTTACCCGACATAGGATTGGTGGGAACTATAGCGGCGACTCACATGGTTGAAACACTTGGTTTAGAGGAGGTTGCACACTTTGAGTCAAATCTCTTCCCACCCATTATGGTTATGCATAAGGGTGTGTTAACAGATCCGGTTAGGATTCTTGGTAACGAAAAGCTGCTTGTTGTCACATCTGAGATAGCTATCCCTCCTCTTGCTATCTACCCTCTGGCGAATGTGTTGGTTGATTGGTTAAACGCTAAAGGTGCCAGGCTGGTGGTTTCGCTCACCGGCTTTCCGGAGCAGAATAGGCTCGAGATAGATAAGCCTTTAGTATTCGGTGTGGGTAATATGGAGCAGAGCATGAATCTGCTTAAGGAGAAGGGGGTTGAGGTGATGACTGAGGGGTTTATAGCTGGTATATACGCGCTTATAATGAAGTATTGTATGGTGAAGAAGATCCCCGCTATAACGTTGATGGCTCAAGCCTTCCCGAACTACCCTGATCCGGGTGCTGCTGCTTCGGTTCTCCAAGTGTTGAACAATATGTTAGGGTTGAATGTTTCTGTTGATTCCTTGCTTGAGAAGGCTGATGAAATAAAGATTAAAGGGAGGGATCTTATGAGGCAGACTAGGAGCTCCCTAGAGCGTGTTGGGAAGATGAGTGAGCAAGAAATTCCTTTGATGTATAGGTGAGGAGGCGCGAAAGAAGTTGTCTGAGCGTAGAAGTATATGGGGTTGGATTGAGGATCTAATAGCTGAGGTTGAGGGTGCTATAGCCAGACCCTCTTGGAACTCCGTAGATAGATGCCTAGAGCCGCTTGTTGAGATTGAGAACCGCGAGAACGAGATTATAGTAACAGTAGACCTTCCTTGTGTTGACAAGAAAGAGGATATAAGCCTAGAGGTCTCAGAGGATACCCTTGAAATAAAGGCTACGCTGAAGAAGGCTATAAGATGGGAGAGGTGGGGAGCGGTTCAGAAGAACATCGAATTTACAGCATTTAAGAAGGTGGTTACGCTCCCTGAGAAGGTCAAGCCAGAAGAAGCTACAGCCGTATTCAAGCGTGGTGTGTTGAAGGTAAGATTACCTAAAGCGCGCCGAAAATACACCCTAAAGGTCTACTAGCTCAGAAAACCAATACCATTTACTAATCATCTTACCGTCCCAACCTTGCTTCTCTAAACCCCATCTTTGCAGAGGTTTGGTTAGATGTCTATGTGCTCTTGGTGGTGGTAGGTAAACACCTTCTTTGAGGCTTCGGGGCACCTCAATAAATTCGGTAGCCCTCTTCTTTAAACCACATTTCCTGCATTCATAGTAGCCTCCTCTACCCTTCGACTTCATGGGCTTTTTGCAGAGATCGCAGAGAGGCTTCTTAGGCACCAGAACCTTCTTCAGCTGAATGATCTTGAGGTACTCGACATTCAAGACCTTCGGGTGTTTTGCTGTCGCTCTCCTAACTCCACCGCCCACTTCTATAAGGTCGCCTTCGACGAGCTGCTGAAAGATCTTTCTAAACGGTCCTGTCGGCTCATAGACCGCGCATTTTATAGGGATGGATTGGGCTTCTATGGTTATGAAGAGGTGTCCACCCATCTCAATTACCGCTCTACCAGCTACGATACCTCTAATATACCCCGAATCATACGCCTTCAGAGACTTTGGGTTCAGCTCGTTCATCAGATGCTGAGCTGTGCCTTGATTTGTTCTGAAGATCACCCATCTGTCTATTGGTTCACTTAGCTTCAGAAGGCTTAGCGCCTCTATGAGCGCCTCGGGTGCCTCCCCTCTTATACCAAAAAAGACTGGATCTGGGCCGTGTGGTGTTATCAAGATCCTTCCTGTTTCTGGATCATAGTTGTTGAATACCGCTTTACCTAGCTGCTTATCCATGGTGTAGACTGATTTTGGATCTATTCCCCTCGGTTTCCCCCAGTAGTTTGGTCTTCTGTAGGCGAGAAGCTCATATGTGTAGTCGCCATCCAACCTATTACCAACCGCTGCTAGGGCTCCTTTGAGCCCAGATCCTTTACCCCAAAGCTTTACGTAGGCGCCCACCTTCTTACACAAACTTCTTGCCTCAGACATACTGACTATAGTATGCACCGCCTTCTCAGCGAACTGTTTAAGATGCTCCACCTCCTCCTCTGAAACTAAGATTACAGCGGCATCTATATGTGAAGAGAGGGTTGCTTGTACCGATCTACAGACCGCTTGGAACACAGCCTCGGGTTTCTCTGCTTCTAGGGTTAATGCTACAGCGCCGTTACCACGGGTCTTCCAAGGTATATTTGGGTTCAGCCTTATGAGCTTAGGATAATCCAAGAATCTTGCTAAATTGTCCTTTATGATCTGCTTTACCGCCTCGGTAGCGGTATAGGTTGTGCAGCCGCCAGTCTTGGAATCTGTGTCATCTAACCCGATGTGGATGATCATCTTAACCAGCGTAAATTAATCGGAGAATCTCTTTGTTCATTTGGCTAAAAACTTTCTCCAAGGGTATTATGTTTAGCTCATTTCATCCAAGAGCTCTCTGATCGTTGAAGCCAGCTTTCTTAGGCTGCTGCTTTTATCTGTGAGAACCTTCTGGAAAGCCTCTCGCTTTAACTTACCCGACAGATAGTTTCTATATGCGGCTAACAACTCTGTAAGGGTACGCTCATACGCTTTATCAAGCGACGTGAATTCACTAAGCATTTCTTCAGTCTTCGGGTCAAGGGTTAACTTACTCCTTATTTGAGAAGCTTTCAGAGAGGTTTTAGCTCGGATCTCCTTTATCTGCTGGGCAAATAGGTCTATTTTCTGAATCTGTAGACGCTCAAGGCGCTCAGCGGCTAATTCATCGGCTATGGCTTCTTGAGAGTTAAGCGCATTTTCATATAACTTTATCAACTCCAGTAACGGGTGTTCTTTTGCTTCCTTTCTAGAGGCCACGTAGGCTGAGAGTGCTATAAAGGAGGCTAGGAAGATCACGGTTGCTACTGGGAAAGCGTAGGCTGATGCCCACGCAGCACCAAAGCGCACAGATACATTAATTTCCTTGTTAGATAGTGGACTGCTGTAGCTTAAATCAAGAAGCGTGGGTCCTTCCACTTTACACCCTTTCGGTGCATCTATAATTAGATAGTATTTCGTTAGTAGAGCATCTATCAGCGGTTTCTGTGGTATCTTTAGGGTTATGGTATTGTCTGCTATTGTTGCTCTTTCTGGGAGTGGGTAGCTGATTGTGAACGTTATCCTCTCGCCAGCCTTAAGATCACCCTTGATCAGACTATAGAGGTCTAGTGAACCGCCGATGATAGGGATCACCTTCTGATCTCTCAAAGGTATATCTCCTCTAAGCAAGGTTACTGAGGACAAGCGTTTATCTGAAACCTTCAGATAGGAGAGTGTCCCGCTTCCCTCGTTTACTAAAGTAAGAGTATCGAAGATGGTCACATCGGTAGGTGACGTAATCTTGACAACCCTTTCCTCCCTCTCAACCTTCAGAACTGTAAGAGAGTAATCAGTTGCATTTATCAAAAGTTTTGCGGTTCGCGGCTCAGCTGTAGGTTGGATATTCTTAAGCTCTGCAGACCATACGCTGCCGCCCTCACTCGACCTCAGCTTAAACTCTTCTGGAGCATTCACCAGGTTTACATCGGTTGGAAAAGAAACCGTTACCACAGCTTCAGCCAGTTGAGTGTCTGGTGAAGAGGGCAGAGGTAATATCATCTCATACATATTTTCATCAATAGGTTTAAGGAGGTCGCCAATCACCGCTCGAAGGGTAATCGTAAGATTTGAGGATGCTGCTATCATGAGGTTTGCACCCATCCTCGATGAACTTAGATTGCCTAACCGCTCTACTTTCACCGAATCCTCGCTAAGAGGAGGCTGCACTTGGAGGTCTATTGTGGTAGTTGGATAGGTGAGGGTTAACGTTGGCAGTCGTAAAGGATTAGGTGAGGCATTGACGAAGGTAAGGGTGTCGTTAAGTAGAAGGTAACCATAGCTATTTAATATGATGTCACGCTTCACATAAACCAGAGGTTGTTGCTCTGCAGCCTCCACACTGAGAGGGAGAGTTAACGCACAAAGAAGTATGAGCGGCATTAAAAGACATATCTTCTTAGCCAACTTCTTCACATAGAGCTTTGGAGAATATATTTTTAACCGTTTACTCCGCAGCCAAACTGAAGAGTCTGTAGTAGAAGCAGAGCGCAGCGACCAATGAGTATCATAAGGCTAGGTCAAGCTAGTTAGAGTTAAATAGAGTGATGTGTGAGTGGTTGAGCGTGAATACGTTCATTAAAGATCTGATTGAGCACATTCAGAAAGTTAGAGACCCTGAGACGAATCGCCTCCTATCTGAATCCAACATAATTTTGGAGGTAAGTCGTGTAGACGATGAAACTATTCGAGTAGTTTATTCCCCTTCTCCCAGCAAGCCCGGTTGCGGTAGATTTAGGTAGGAGGATAAGGGAAGCAGTTTCTGAAGCGGCACCAAACTGCAAGATTCAAGTCATCTGTAAAGGTCACATCTTAGATGATTTAGTAAATAGGCTACTTGAGCAAGCCTAACCTAAACTCTTTTATTACGGCAAAAAGGTAGCCTTAAGTAAGATGAGCAGCGAACAGAAGACCATAATCACTACAAAGTACTTTGCAGCGTTACGGGATATTATTGGTAAGAGAGAAGAAGCTTTCGAATTCGAGGGAGAGGTTAATGCAAAAAAGTTCTTGGATACGCTGGTGGCTCGCTACGGGGAGAAGGTTGCCGAATTCCTACTCGACCAAAAGGGGACTTTAAGAGATAGTCTAGTTATGCTAGTCAATGGCACCGCTGTGGACACCTCAGACCTAGCCTCTTTGAAGCTTAAAAACGGAGATCTGGTGGTAATCCTACCACCGATAGGCGGGGGGCTGTGACTCAGGCGAGAGCGCAGAGAAAGGTTTACGTAGAGCCGTATGGATGTAGCGCTAATCTAGCCGATGCTGAGATCATAGCTGGTCTGCTCCTCGACGCAGGCTACATAATAACTCAATCACCCTCAGAAGCAGATCTCAATATTATAGTTACCTGTACCGTCAAAGATCCGACCTATCAAAGGATGGTTACGAGGCTAAAGGCGCTTACAGCTCTAGGTAAGCCAATGATAGTCGCAGGATGTATGCCCAAAACCTCAAAAGAGACAATACTGCGCATAAACCAAAGAGCCTCGTTACTAGGGCCTAACTCAGTCAATAGAGTAAGAGAGGTTGCTGAGAGAACTCTTAAAGGTGAAAGGGTGGAGGAGCTCACCGACATATACAACAAGCTTCTTCAACCAAGGTTGCTTCGAAACCCTGTGGTAGGTGTGGTGCAGATCGCATCCGGATGCCTCTCCGCTTGCTCATTCTGCCAAGTTAAGATAGCGAGGGGGAGACTCAAGAGCTTCGATGAAGCACTCATCTTGGAAGAAATCGTTAGACTTGTTAAGCGCGGCTGCAGAGAAATCTGGCTTACTTCACAAGACAACGGTTGCTACGGGAAGGATAGGGGCTCCTCTCTAGCAGATCTGCTTGATAAGATCGCTAAGCTCGATGGCTGCTTTAAAGTTAGGGTCGGTATGATGAACCCCACGCATATAATCGATGATATCTGTAGAATAGTTGATGTGCTTCGAGAAGAAAAGTTCTTTAAGTTTCTACATATACCCGTGCAGAGCGGTTGTAACGACGTATTATCTCATATGAAGAGGGGGTACACAAGAGAGGACTTCATAAGGATAGTGAACGAGGCTAGGCAAATGATACCAGCGGTAACCTTAAGCACAGATGTGATCGTAGGCTATCCGACAGAAAGAGAAGAGTGCTTTAAGGAAACCATGTCTCTGCTTCAGCAAGTAAAACCAGATGTCGTAAATATCTCCCGCTTTAGCCCAAGACCAGGGACACGAGCCGCTCTCTTACCTCAGCTCCCGCAGAGTGTGGTTAAACAGCGCTCAGCAACCCTACATAACTTAGTGAAATTAATCAGCTTAGAGAGGAACAAGTGCTGGCTAGGGTGGAGAGGCGAGGCTCTTGTAGATGAGGTGGTTAAAGGAGCCAAAATAGCCAGAAACCCCTGTTATAAGCCGATTCTACTCTATGATGGTGTTGAGTTAGGTTCCTATGTAGAAGTTGAAGTCAAGAATGTGACAGCAGCGTGCTTACGTGGTGCGGTCTGTCAATAATAGGTGACAAAAGGTCTAAACCTCTTAAGAAGTAGACGATTATAGGAAATGATGGTAATGCTCCGTGATCAGGGCTTGAGTAGAGGGCATACTCTAACCTTAAAACACTTTATTTTTGATGAAGCTTCAAATATAATTGGTGTTGGTGTAGGGACAGCTGGCTGTAGGGTAGCGTCAAAGATCAGCGAATTCAAAACAGGTATACACCGCTTCTACTATGTAAGCTGTGACGAAAACGATCTGAAAGGCTTAAGTGACTCACTCTACATACCACTCACCTCCCTAAGAAGAGAACCTGCTGTAGTGAGAGGAGCGGGAGTGAAGCATCTAAACAAAATACGTGAGGTGGTCAAAGGCGCTAAGCTTACAGTCATAGTATCAGGTTTGGGGGGAGCTACGGGCTCAGGTTTAGCGCCTCTAGTAGCCGAAGCCGCAAAAGAGCAAGGTTCGCTTGTATTAGCCGTGGCCATAATGCCTTCAAACTTTGAGTGTAGCAAACTCTTCTACGCTTCTATTACATTGAGGCACCTCAGCAGAACCTGTGACCATATACTTGTAATCGACAACAACGACTTTACTCAAATCTTGAGCGATAAACCTATTCTACATGTTTATGAAGAGATAAATGAGCGTCTGGCCTTCGCATTATCAAGATTACTCGGAGCTTTTGAAAAAGAAGATTATGCAGTAGGCTTAGAGAAGACCGTAACAACTTCCATTAAAGATAGGTTTACGCTGCTTGCTTTGAGTGATAGGGTGGATATGCTAGAAGCGGTCAGCGAAGCAGTAGCATCCATATATAAGAAGGCCGATCTAAACGAAGCCGAGTCCGCACTACTCTATCTAAGCGGCTCAAAGAACCTTTTAGCCGGTGAAGTAGAGGATTCTGTAAAGCATCTTACAACTTTGCTCAAAGAAGGCTCGGTCAGAGTGGAGTACGGCTTCAGCACAAGTGGATATAGCAAAGTTACTTCCGTAGTCTTGGTCTCTGGATTTAAGAGAATAAAGCTTACAAACTATGATGTGCTTGAGAGCATCTTTGAGCCTGAGAGGAGACTAGATTCTGGACCCGAGTGTGCTCTCGATCTATCATTCAATAACATAACTCAATTAGAGTAAAAGAGTTTCTAAAACCGATACAGAAACTAATACTGTAATGAAGCAACGACCTTATTTTTCCTATAAAACTCTGATAGTAGTGAAGGAAGATGACCTACAGAGATGATCTTGAAGATGATGAAAGTTGGAGCAGTTTTAAAAGATGGGTCAAAGAGAATCTATCTGAACCAGATATCTTTGATAAGATCGACTGGGATATGCTCGTGGACCGCTCTCTTAGCTTCGAAGAAGCGGTTAATGAGATAAGGCGTCAATTACCATCTATTTGGGTGGATACAGAACAAGCGGGTGAGAGGATTAAGAAGATTGTGTTCCTAAAACCTCTGATAGAGAAGATTAAACTAGGCGAGGTGCAAGTAACTTACCGGAACAAGCCTAAAACAGGAGTGTATTATGTGGTTTCAAACAGGTTTAAGGGTGAGGAGCCTGAGGTGTTTATAGAATTTTACAAAAATGAGGTGGTTGACGTAGATAAGTTGACCGATAGGGAAGCGCAGCTAGCTGGTGTTGAGACGGCTGATGAGCTGAGGAGGCTTCTCATTAAATGGTATGGTAAGGGTGCTACTATCTACAGAAACTGGTTTCGAGTTAAGCATGTGGACTAGTCTTCGGTTGGTAGTGATATGGTGACTAAGCCCTCTTTATCCTTCACCATCTTGACTGTAAGCTTACGCGGAGGGTTTTCGATACCCCTGCTCCAAATAAGATTATTAACCGATTGGTCTATCTTAAC
>Ga0185307_1001778_pt1 | contig 11590 bp, 7 predicted proteins | sample LHCtaG_FD_128010 | JGI IMG/M metagenome (GOLD analysis project Ga0185307, IMG submission 128010) | Hot spring microbial communities from Little Hot Creek, USA to study Microbial Dark Matter (Phase II) - LHC4sed_matched (SPADES... | ecosystem: Environmental > Aquatic > Thermal springs > Hot... | reverse complement strand
AGTTCCTAATACCTCTATTACTAGCACCTAGCGAATCCGCGATGCCATTAACGGTCTTCGCAGCCTACTTCTCAAACCAGTATGGAATACTATGGGGACCACTATCTGCTGCAGCTGTAATAATATCAATACCGGTAATAGTATTAGCAATCTTAATTAGGAGATATCTGATCAGAGGGCTTACAATGGGCTTTGTGCGTTAAACTCTATTTACCCACTTATACACCTAGATTGATAAACTATGTAGTGTTCTCGTAAACTTCACGAAAGAATATATACAACTATGTAGTCTTACAAACTGTGGGTTTATATGGAGCACCCTATTTTTCTAGGTACAGATATTGGAACGTACGGAACAAAGAGTTGTTTAGTTGATTCTTCAGGAAAAATAATTGCTACATCATTCGTTGAGACAGATATCCTCGTCCCTAATCCTGGATGGGCTGAACAGTGGCCAGATGTCTGGCTAAACGCATACGTAGAAAGTGTTCGAGAAGTATTAAAGGTATCAAACATTGACCCATCAAGTATTGGTGGTATCTCAATTAGCGGTCTCTTCTCAGGTGCAGGCGTGCCTGTTGATAAAGAGTTCAGACCAATTAGACCTGCAATAATATGGATGGATAGAAGAGCTATAGAAGAAACAGAACTAATCAAGAGAGAGATAGGTGAAGATGAAATCTTTAAGAAGACTGGTAACTTTATAGACCCATATTATGGTTTTCCGAAGATCGTCTGGATTAAGAGACATGAACCTAAGAATTGGGAGAGAATACATAAGCTTATGACAATCTATGGATATGTTATCTACAAGATAGCAGACGTAAACTGCGTAGACCATTCAAGTGCAGGGAATATTGGAGGAATATACGATATACATAAGAGAAATTGGAGTGAGGAGTTAATGGATCAGCTTGGAATACCTAGACAGTTCTTCCCTGAAGAAATTAATTGTTCTAAAGATGTAGTTGGTGAGATTACAGAAGAGGGGGAGAAGCTAACTGGTCTGAAGAAGGGGACTCCCGTGGTTGCTGGAGGAATAGATGCGCCTGCCTCAGCCTTAAGTGTAACCGCGCTAAGTGATGGTGACCTAACATCTATGATTGGAACATCCATGTGTAATGGCGTAATACAGGATGAGCTAAGACTCTCTAAGAAAATCGTAACTCTACCACACGTAGCATACGACTTAGAGAAGGTATATTCTCATTCTGGTGTTGCAACAGCTGGAGCAGTAGTTAGATGGTTCAGAGATATGTTATCTCAACATGAGAAATTAGTTGCAGAAAACTCAGATATCTCGGCCTACACGATTCTAGATAAGATGGCTGAGAAAATAAAGGCTGGAGCAGATGGGCTGATCTTCACACCACATATGATCGTTGGTGAAAGAGCACCATTCTGGAGCATGAATATGAGGAGCTGCTTATTCGGGTTAACAATATCGCATACAAAAGCACACATATATAGAGCCTTCCTAGAATCAATTGCTTATGCTCTTAGACACAGCATAGAGGTAGCTAAAGAAGCCGGTATTCCAATAAAACGTATCATACTAGTGAATGGAGGAGCTAAATCACCAATTTGGCGAAAAATCATGGCAGATGTAACTGGGCAAGAACTGTATTACGTTGAAGGAGCCCCAGGAGCTCCACTCGGGGACGCATTATTAGCAGGTGTTGGAACAGGTCACCTCAAATATGAAGCCATTTACGACTGGGTTAGAATAGACCAATCAGTTAAACCTACGCTTGAAAATACCAACATCTATAACAAACTCTATAGACTATATGTAAAGCTACATGAAGCCCTAGAAGAATGCTACGCTTTAGCCTCAGAAGTATACTAGAGCATCTACACTTTTAACTCTTACATATATTATTAATTTGGCTTATGCATAGAATCTCAGCCGGATCATCATTTTTTTATTTGACCGTATCTTGCCTTCTTGAATTCTTGAAGATACCTAATCTCTTCCTCTGAGAATTCCTGCGGCTGACCTAGGAGGAGAGAGAAGATAGCCGAAGTGGCAATATCTTCAACTACTATAGCATTATCTAATGCTTCTTCACTTGTCTCTCCATGGACGATGACCCCATGTCTTGGAAGAAGAGCAGCCTTGCTAATCTTCAATGCATCAACTATACTTTCAAGTTCTTCAATGTTATCTGTCCCTGGATATGAATACTTCTTCACTACCGGTATTCTTCCACCAAATGTGAAGGCTTGCTCGGAAGCTATACATGGGATATCTCTTCTAAGTATTGCAAAGACAGTCGCCATTGGAGAATGTGTATGAACAACACAGTTTGCTTCCCTGATGTTCTCATGTATGAAGACATGCATAGGAGTCTCACTAGATGGTCTAAGACCGCCAGATACAACTCTACCATCAAAGTCAACTATTAAGAGATTTCTTTTAGCGACCTTCTCTTTCTTAAACCCACTGGGGGTTATAACAACATAATCAGTACCCGGAATGCGTTCACTAACTACACCGAAAGTACTCTTAACAAGCCCCTCTTTGAAAAGCATCTTCGAAACATAGAGTACTTCATCCATGACCTTACTGATAATCCTCCTATCTACTCCCTTAAGGCTCATTTCACAAACTAAATTGTGTATGCTCTATTTAAATTGTCTAGAACTTCTTAATTCGCCGTAGATAACATGACGTTTATTCATATCTGCTCTACGCATTGCTAATTCATTTCATGTAGATGAACTGAGGACATGAACCCTCTATAAATAATTTAAAATACGTCTCGAATCCTATAAAGTATGAGTCATGGAGAAAGATGAGATAATTATTAATACGATAAGATTTCTGAGCGTAGATCAAGTAGAACATGCTAAATCTGGGCATCCTGGAATGCCTCTAGGCTCAGCACATATAGGATACGTAATATTTGATAGATTCTTGAAGTTTAATCCTAAGAATCCTAGATGGATTGATAGAGACCGTTTTATACTATCTGCAGGTCATGCGAGTGCAATGCTCTACTCACTCCTTTTCGTTAACGGTTATGATATTTCAATAGAAGATTTGAAGAGGTTCAGACAGCTTGATAGCATAACTCCTGGACACCCAGAAAATATCTTAACCCCTGGCGTTGAAGTAACTTCTGGCCCATTGGGTCAGGGATTTGGAAATAGTGTGGGTATGGCTATAGCTGAGAGATATTTATCAAGCTACTTTAATAGAGATGGCTTTAAAGTAATCGATCATTATACATATGTCTTGGCAAGCGACGGAGATTTAATGGAGGGAGTTTCCACTGAAGCTGCAGCTTTAGCTGGACACTTTAAACTTAATAAGCTAATAGTCATCTGGGATAATAATAAGGTTACTATTGATGGTCCGACTTCTCTAGCGTGGTCTGAGAATGTTTTGGAGAGGTTTGATGCATTAGGATGGTATGTTCAAGAGATTGAAGATGGATATAATCTATCAAAGATCGAAGATGCTATAAGAAATGCAAGAGAGCAGAAGGATAAGCCATCATTCATAGCTGTCCGAACACATATAGCATATGGGAGTAAACTTCAAGACGATAGTCGAGCACATGGTGCTCCACTCGGCAGAGAAATAGTAGAGGAAATGAAGAAGAAGTTTAATTGGCCTTTAGAAGAGTTCTACATACCTGAGGAAGTTTGGAGGTATAGGGATGAGAAGATTAGGAATGGGGTTAAGATGGAAGAAGAATGGAAGAGATTATTTGAGCGTTATAGAGAAGCTTACCCAGACCTTGCTGACCCACTCTTAAGATGCTTCAATAGAGATTGGGGTGATGGATACAAGAAACACTTACCAGTATTTACTGAAGGAATGGCTACACGTGCAGCTAGCGGTAAAGTCTTGAATGCTATAGCTAAACATATTCCAACGATGTTAGCTGGTTCAGCCGACTTATTTGAATCAACTAATACATATCTACATGGTTTAGGAGATTTCCAAGCCGATAACCCTTTAGGGAGAAACATACATTTTGGTGTAAGAGAACACGCGATGGGAGCAATAATGAATGGAATGGCATATCACGGAGGTATCTTACCATATGGCGGAACTTTTCTAGTATTCTCAGACTATATGAGACCAGCGATTAGGTTAGCTGCGATGGCGGGGCTCCAAGTAATCTATGTCTTCAGCCATGATTCTCTATGGATTGGGGAGGATGGTCCAACACATCAACCTGTAGAACAGCTTTCATCACTTAGACTAATACCGAATCTATGGGTTATTAGACCATGTGATCCTAATGAAGTATCAGTAGCATGGGAAATAGCGATAGAGAGGAAAGATGGACCAACAGCCATAATATTAACGAGGCAGAAAATACCCGTATTAGATAGGAGTAACTATCCACCCGCAGATAGTATAAAGAGAGGCGCATACATACTTGCAGACTCAAATGGAATACCAGACTTATTGATAATTGCTTCAGGCTCAGAAGTCCATCTTGCACTTGAGGTGAAGAAGATGCTTGAAGAAAGAGGAGTGAAAACAAGAGTAGTTAATATGACTTCTTTCGAGCTCTTTGAAAAACAAGATAAAGAATATAGGGAGAAGGTGATCCCAAAAGATATTAAGAAAGTAGCTATAGAAGCTGGTAGAGGATTATGTTGGCATAAATATGTCGGAGAAGATGGTTTAATCATAAGCATTGAAAAATTTGGTAAATCAGCTCCATTCCAAGAACTTATGAAAGATTACGGATTCACTGCAGAAAAAATATGTGAAAAGATTATAAGGTTTTTTGACGGAGCCTCTAAGTAGATTGCATTTTTCAGAGATAGGAATATTCATTGCTCTTTTTAATGTTTATGAATCATATCCCATAATGCTGGTTTTTTAGATTCTCCAAGCACTATTGGTTCTATTCCTGCAATTTCACAGTAAGTTACCAGTCTATCTACATAGTTTCCTGCAACACCCAATATATGATTTGATGGAAACACCGAGGTAAATTCTTCAAAACTACAGTTAAGCTTAACGAAAACATGAGGCCATGTTGGATTAGTTAAAGAAGCAAGTCTCCTCCTCTCCTCCTCAGGAAGGTCTGGAACCACTCCTCTTACAATGACCATGTAAAGCTTATCATCATATACACCCATTCTTGCGAAAGTCATCTCGCCTGGTGCAGCATCAAATTCAACAGAAGCTCCACCAGCTTTAAAATATAACTCTAATGCTGGATGAAGAGTGACTTTCTTAAAGTTTTCCTCTGGATCATCGCTTCTCATCGCATACCAGCTTGAGTGATTTCCTGAGTTGCAGAAATCCCAGAGGTCTTTATCTGGATGATATAATCTTACATCAGCGAATAATGTAGGTAGCCCACCACTAATATACTTTAGGACTTGCATAGTAATAGCTGCTAAAGAGTCAGCTTCAGTCGCACAGACAAAAGGTTCTTTAGAACCATTCCAATCATATGGATCGTTCATCAACATTTCAGCCACATCTGTTATACATACATACTCAGACATCTCCCTCTGTCCTTTTATTCCACAGAAGTCAAATCCGTATTCTTCATTAACTTTCTTCATTGCTAAGTATAGTCTGATCTGCTTTTTTAATGTCTCAGGTGTAAGCATCTTGTTATCATATTTTATTCTATTTCTAAACATTTTACTTAACCAATTAAATCCCTTCTCAACTTCTACATCTGAGATCTCCTTCATTTTCTCTACAAGCCATAGCTGATCTATTTGATATACACTAATCCCTAAGGTTTTCTGGAGTGGGATTAGGTGGAAGTATCCTGTCTCCATGCCCATAGAATGTCCACCGTACATTCCGTAAACTTGTCCCCTCATAGATGCATAGGCTTCTGCAGCCATAATCCAGTCGATAACTTTCTCTTGTATTCTTGGATCATCTATATCGCCAATTATCCTATGCGTCCTGAATCCACACTGTCTTAATGCTCCATCCGTCGCAAGTAAACCAACATTTCCAGGATATGCGCCTTCATTATTGGATAAGCTGAGAACTGGTTTGTCTTTTCCTACGGTATTTATGAAGGGCCAGACAAGATAAGGATAATTCCAGATATAATATAACAATATTATTATTTTCGCGTTAGCTTTAGTGAGTTCTTCTCCAACCTCTCTAGCAGTCTTGATAGATGTTATTATCTTAGAACCCGTCGCTATCTCAGGTTTAACACCATATCTATACGTCAATTTATTTCTGATAATCTTGACAGTTTTCTCCAAGTTCTCCATGCATTTCGGTATAAGTTGTGGATGCAGAAACTCTCTCTCATCTCCTAGCATAGCTATACCAATGGTACAAAGTCTCATACAACAATTTTCGCAAATATGATATATAAGCTTATTTTCACCGAACCGGAAATGATATGAAAGTTTAATCCAATACATAGAAGTTAAAATTATTATCTTATACCACTAGCAACATAATCTATTCGGAATTCAAAACAAGCTCACTATAATGAGTAATTGAATTAATAATCTCTCTTAACTCTCTATACAATTTGATGACAAAATAACATTTTCCACCTAAAATTTTTTGTACCCTACATCTTTGAACTTTAAGAATAAGATATCATCTTAGTAAGTAGGGAGTAATGTTTATAAAGTCACTTCTATTGCGAGACATGAGATTATTATTAAATGTAAAAACTTATAAAGGCTTATGAAAATATTAATTTGATGTCTATGAGTTTTTGTAGGAGGTTTAGTCGTCGTGAAGCTATCGGTACAGCTGCTAAAGTTGCTGCAGGCGTTGTTATTGCTGGTGTCGTCGGCGGTGTCGCAGGATACTATGCTGGAGCAACTACAGCAGCTCCAACAGTAAAAACAGAAACAAAAACAGTAACAGCCGCAGCACAAACAATAACGACAACAGTTCGCGAAGTATCAACTAAGACAGTTACAGTAGGTGCTCCGCCTATGGCTCCTGTTGAGATAAGCTTAGCATGCGATGCTGGACATAACTATCTACCATGGTTTGACCCGCAGGAAGCGCCCTCAGGCGGTCATTACGGTCAGAATCAAGCACCCAAGATAAAAGATGTTCTCGGAATAAGCATAGTTGGAGAAGAAGTTGACCCTGGAACAGAATTCTCTATATACATGGCTGACTTGACCGGTCCAGGTAGATATAATATAATCGTCTACTTCCCCACATATAATGGGGATATACTTGGAGGTGGTTGGGCTATTCCATTGGACGAATATATTGCAAAATATGGTGTAAACCTAGACGACCTACCTCCCGTATATAGATATCTTTACTGCAGCTGGGGAGGGAAAACCTATGCCCTTCCATACGATGGAGACTTTCATGCTCTTTACTACAGAAAGGATATCTTCGCTAACTCTGATATAAGGAGAAAATTTAAGGATAAATATGGTAGAGACCTAGAGCCGCCGAAAACATATGATGAGTACCTTCAAGTTGCTGAGTTTTTCAACGACTGGGACTGGGATGGTGATGGAGAAAATGAATATGGAACTGTTGAAGACTTTAAAGACTTAACATGGGGGATATTCTTTGATAGATTTGCGTCTCTTGGCGGGTTATGGTTTGATGAAGAAATGAATCCTTTAGTCCCGAATGATGCAGCTGTAAAAGCATTAGAAGACTTAGTAAAGATTACCGATTATATGCCCCCCGGATTTCTAGAATTCGGAGCTTTAGAAGTATTTGATAGTATGACTAAAGGAATCACAGCTATGACTTTGACATGGCCCGACGTTGGACCAAGAGCTGGAAGCGGAGAATTCCCCGTAAAAGGAGACCAAGTTGGAACAGCTCTAGTGCCAGGATATGAAGTGAAAGGAAGACTTCTAAGATACAGCTGGACAGGCGTCGGAAGAGTAATGATAATCACAGTGAATACTCCAGAAGAGAAACGTGAAGCGGCATTCAGAGTCTTAAAGTGGATGTGGGACACTTCTATATACTGGGTTCCAAGCGGCTTAAACGGCGAAGACCCCTTCGCTTATAGCCACACAAGCCCTGGGGCTCTACCACACTGGAAAAAGGCGAATCCGGCATGGAGTGAGGAAGGAATACTAGACTACATGAGGGCCGCAGCGGAGAACTTTGCACATGGCTATCCAGACCTGTATTTGCCTGGAGCAGCCCAATATACAGACATTCTTAGTAGATATATTATGATGGCTGTACGTGGAGAGTTATCACCGAGAGATGCGATAGGCAGGACAGTTGAAGAATGGCGTAGTGTTACGAAAGACCTAGGTGAAGAAAAGCAGAAAACTCTTTGGAGACAGCAAATAGTAGAGTATAAGAGAGCCGGAATCTGGCCTAAGTAGTTTCGGTGGACGACTCTCTTGAGGATGAGAGGCCCAAAATCTCCCTACTTTATTTTTATTTTGCCTTCTTTGATAGTTTTATCAGCCATTATAGTTTTTCCTTTTGTGTTTAACCTCTACCTAAGTTTTCAGAAGTGGGACATCAGGTTTAGAGGAGCTATCCCAGAATTTATTGGGATAACTAACTATCTAAAAGTTTTCTCTGATACTAGGTTCCTTAATTCTCTAAGTAAAACACTTTATATGCTTTCGTTAGCAGTTCCATTAGAATTCTTCTTCGGTCTTATACTTGCATTACTCTTTTATGAGCCGTTCAAAGGAAGAAGGCTGCTCTCACTTTTTATTCTTTTCCCTCTTGCATTAAGTGACGCCGTCGTAGGCTTAGTATGGGGATTAGTGCTAGTACCTACTTATGGTCCTGTCGATTATTTTATGAGAATATTAGGACTATGGGATTTGCTTGGGTTTAAGAAGCCGATAAGCTTAGTTACGACTTATCCTATGGAGATGATAATAATGGCAGATATTTGGCAATGGACTCCATTCTTCTATATCGTTTTACTTGCAGGTCTAGCAAGTCTTCCAAGAGAAATTATTGAAGCAGCAGAAATAGATGGAGCGGCAAAATTTAACATTGTAAGATACATAATGATGCCCATGCTAAAACAAGTTATCGGAGTTGTACTTATAATTAGGATTACTGATATATTCAAGACATTTGGTTTACCATATGTGATGACGAAGGGTGGGCCGGGTTTTGCCTCAGAAGTTGCCTCACTTTACATATTCAATCAAGCTTTACAATTTTTAAACGTAACCTATGCAGCAGCATTAACAATAATCCTTATTGTTGCAATAACCATTGTGATAAACATGTTTATCAGAGGGTATAGATTAAGGTTTTAGAGGTGTCAAAAATGAAAAACCTCACTTTTTCAAATTTTATTAAGTTCTTCGTAATAACTGTATCGGTAATTTTCTTTCTGTATCCATTGTACTGGATGGCTACGATGGCATTTAAACCTGAAACAGACTGGGCTTCCTTTCCTCCAAAACTAATTCCGAATCCAGTTTCCTTAGATAACTTTTACAAAGGTTTATTCACCATGGGCGGACTTCAAGGGATTTTTGATAGTTTTATTATCGCAGGCGGCAACATGGTTTTAAGTTTAATGATAGGTGGATTAGCAGGTTACGGTCTTTCAAGATATAGAGGTGGAAGAAATATAGCTTTCTTCATCTTATCACAGAGATTCGCTCCACCAATAGTCTTCACACTTGCTTTCTTCGCAATGTTTAGTCTCATGGGCTTACTTGATACGCACATATCAGTAATTATAGCTCACTTAACCTTTAATATTCCTTTTGCAGTTTGGTTGATGAAGAGCTTCTTTGATGGGATACCAAAGGATCTAGAAGAGAGTGCCATGGTTGATGGATGTTCTCCAGCTGGAGCTTTTCTACGAGTTGTACTACCGGTGAGCCTTCCTGGAATCATTGCAACGGCTGTAATGCTGTTCATGTTTAGCTGGAATGAGTTTCTCATACAGTTGTTTTTAACGAGAAGTGCTGTCAAACCTCTACCAACACTTATACCTAGATTTTATGGAGGACACGACATACTTTATGGTGTTGTATGTGCAGTGGCATTATTTGCAGCTATTCCTCCTATAGTAATTGTAGCAATCTTTCACAAGTACTTAGTAAGAGGTTTAACTATGGGATACGTCAAAGGATAGACTTAACCATACATAAGCCGAACCTCAAAACCAAAACAGAATGGATTTATTACCTCTAGAGATTATTTCGAGTAAGCAAAGCTCAATTTTTCATATAAATTAATGAATTCCCTATACGCTTTTTCGTATATTTCAGAGTTTTGTATAAGCGGTGTATAAATTTTCTCTTGATAATCCAAGCTACTTTTTGCCTCATCCAAGCTTCCATAGAGACCGATACCTTTTAATGCTGTCAAGGCAGCTCCTAAAACTGTAGCCTCCGTAAACTTAGATACTATAATCTTCCTATGTAAGACATCCGACCTTATTCTATTCCATAGTTCATTCTTTGAGCCTCCTCCTACAACCCATAAACGGTCTAGCCTAATATTGAAGGATTTTTCCATCAACTCTATAGCTAATCTAAGTTGACAGGATAATCCTTCAAGAGCTGCTCTGTAAATATGTGCACGGGTTACTGATAGATTTAATCCTAACAACCCTCCTGGGACATTGTATTTTGCAGTTGGACCAGAGCGTGGAAAGAAGCTAGGTAAGAATATAATGTTGTCACAGCCTGGGTTAATTTTCAGTGCTTCATTAACCATTACTTCATAAGGTTTGTCAGAAACTTCAGAGAACAGCATCTTCCGAATCCATTCAAGTACGGCTGAAGCTATCATAAGGAATTGCGGATTCCACAAATTCTTTTCTACATCTAATTCTATTACCACCCCATTCTCAAAAGCTTCTTTGGTTGGTTGATAGTACTTCGTTCTAACTGCTAAGATCTCCCATGTACCACTCGATAAAATTGCCTCATCCCAAGATGATCTGGGCAAAGCTATAGCAAACTGTGTATCGTGTCCTCCGACTATTACTGGTAAACCTTTTGGAAGACCTGTTTCCTCGCCTGCATCTTCAGTAACGTATCCAGCTACGTCTCCAGGTTCCTTCCATTCTGGGAAGAATGATTCATCTAACTCCGCTAAAGCTAGCATCTCTGGAGACCACTTCCTCTTAGCTGAATCTACAGCCATTGTGGTTGAAGCATCGGTTGGTTCAACGTGCATCTCTCCAGTAAGCTTGAATGAAAAATATGCCGGCATCATTAGGAAGGTATATGCGGTGCGGAAAGCCTCAGGAGCATATTTCCTCATCCATATCCATTTAAACAAAGTATTAAAAGGGATAATCTGATAACCGGTCATCTTGAAGATCTCGTATGGATCGATTTGGTCTGTGACTTCATTTATAACATCTAGTGTTCTACTACACTGCCATGAGATTGTCGGATAGGCTAGTTCACCATTCTCTTTAATTAGTACACCATCTGCTCCCCACGTAGTAACTATCAGCGAGCACAGTTTTCTTTTATCGATAATTTGTAATACTTCTCTCGTTAATATACAGAGTTTTCGCCATATCTCCTCAACGTCCCAAATCATCCAGCCGGGTTTACCTCCAGGCTGACTCTTAGCAGAGTTGTGAATATTTTTCTGAGAAACTATCTCACCACACTCATTAACGGCTGCAACTCTAATATTAGTTGAGCCACAATCATA
>Ga0185307_1001775_pt1 | contig 11599 bp, 8 predicted proteins | sample LHCtaG_FD_128010 | JGI IMG/M metagenome (GOLD analysis project Ga0185307, IMG submission 128010) | Hot spring microbial communities from Little Hot Creek, USA to study Microbial Dark Matter (Phase II) - LHC4sed_matched (SPADES... | ecosystem: Environmental > Aquatic > Thermal springs > Hot... | reverse complement strand
GAGTTGCGTAGGTTTGCCTCTGAATGTTTTGCAAGATACGGTGTTGTTAAGGGGGATGCAGATATAATTGCGGATCATCTGGTGTTGGCTAATTTAAGGGGTGTGGATTCCCATGGTGTTATAAGGATTCCTGTGTATATCGAGGGTATTGAGAAAGGCTATGTTAAACCATTCTCTAAACCTCAAATCATTAAAGAAACAGCTGTTTCTGTTCTTATTGATGGTGGTGGTGGTTTAGGGATACCTATAGCTACCAAGGCTATAGATATAGCTATAGAGAAGTGTAGATCTGTTGGATTAGCTGTTGTAGGTGTTAGGAATCTAGGTCATGTGGGTATGCTTGCCTACTACACCTTAAAGATAGCTAAGAACAGTTTAATAGGTTTAACAACAGCTAATGGCCCAGCTCTCGTTGTTCCTTGGGGTGGCGCTGAACCTGTATTTGGCACCAACCCTATAAGCATAGCATTCCCAACATCATCTAAGCCAATAGTTATAGATATGGCTACAAGCGCAATAGCGTCATTTAAAATTAGATTAGCTGCTTTAAAAGGTGAGAAGATACCTGAAGGTGTGGCATTAACCCAAGACGGTAAACCTACTACAGATCCTAAAGAAGCACGTTTACTATTACCATTCGGTGGATACAAAGGCTATGCAATAGCTTTAACCATTGAGATACTTTCAGGTATATTGGTTGGAGAGCTACTGAGTAAGAATATAATAAACCATGGATCAACACAAGGAGGATTCTTCGTACTAGCCATAGACCCAACAATGTTTAGAGAATACAGCGAATACCTAAAGGATATAGACACATTGATTAAGATAATAAAGAGCTGTAAACCAGCACAAGGATTCAACGAGATATTACTACCTGGAGAACTTGAAGACAGAATTTACGAAGAAAGATTAAGAAACGGGATACCCATAGATATAAATACATGGAAAATGCTTACAGAAGTAGCCAAAGAATTAAACATAGAACTACCTAAAACACTATAATCCTTACCAAATTTTTACATAAATACACAAACCAATTGTATGTTGTGTACTGATGCATATATATATCCTCCTCTTGGTGCAAATATCTTTATAAGTTTCTTAACATGTTCAGCAACCTCTTCAGTTTTTGCAAAAGGTAAAACATGCTGTGTATCTACACCACCACCCCAGAAAGATATCTGATCACCAAACTCCCTCTTAAGCCTCTCAGGATCCATACCCCTAGCAGAAATCTGAACAGGATTCAAAACATTGAATTTAAAACATATTTTTTGTTTTGTTCAATTTTTTATATATGTATATCTAGGTGACCACTACATACAAATTCTTGTGAGAATATCAGAGGAGAAGAAGGTGAAGAGGTAAGAACTGGGATAAAGTTAGGGTTAGAGGCTTCAGAGATTATAAAGGTATGGAAATGGTTAGTACATGGCTTGAAAAGTAGAGGTTGTGGCTTGCTATTAATTCATATAGGTTAAGTTCTTTAATCTGTGTCATTTCATATTTTGTGCATGGGTTTGGGGTTGAATTATGAGGTTTATTATTGATGGTGTAGAGGTTTTATTTAAAGATATATATGTGGTTTTTGCTGATGGGACTAAGTCTGTATGTAGAGTTTTATCTGAAGAAGAAGAGAGAGTGGTTCTAGGGTGTGGCTATGCTTCAATGAGTATAGCTGTTAGCAACGGTGTTATATTTGTTGAGATATCTTCGGCTTTATCATTGAATGGTTTACACGTTGGGGGATTTGCCCTGGATATAAAAGGTGTTGAAAAAGCTTTAATTTTAACGCTACACCCTAGCTATGCAAAGTTTCGACATGGTTCTAGATACTACGATCTTTTAGCTGTTGATAGAACCCCCGATATTGAAAAACCTAGTGATGCTCCTGAATATCCCCCTAGGGACATCGATCCTGATGAAGCTGTTTCATTATGGGCATATCCATCGATTGGCTTTGTTAAGGCTGTTGCATGGTGGACATATCCATCAGTTATATCTCCAGAGAATATACCTCCATACACAGTATTTACATTGCTAAACCTCGGCAAAACTTTTGGGGCTATAGCTATCTGGAGTAATGGTGATTTAACTGCCTATATTGGGGAAGGTCTAAAGATAAAGCTTTTCACAGGTTCTTCGAGAACTATTGTTAGGAGAAGTGTTGTAGCTACAATAGCTTTTGATGAAGATCCTTATAAAGCAGTTGGGAAAGCAGTTGAAAGAGCTTCCCATGTTCTCCCAATGAAGCTGAGGAGGTTTAAGAAAGAACCTATCTTTCTAAGGTATCTCGGCTGGTGTTCGTGGAACGCTCTTCTAAGAGATGATCTAAGTCATGAGAATGTTGCAAAAATTGTTAGAGGTTTAGTTGAGAGAGGTATACCCATAAAATGGGTTATAGTTGACGATGGTTGGCAGAAAGAGGTTTCTAAAGGGGTTCACTGGATTCAAAAGGTTTTAGTAGATCTGGAAGCAGATGAAAAGAAGTTTCCAGGCGGATTAGCTAGAACTGTTGATGAGTTGAAGAAGATAGGGCTTAAATTTGTTGCATTGTGGCATACTATAAATATTCACTGGAGCGGTTTTGAGAAGAATGTTGCTGAGAAGCTTGGTGTTGAGGTATATAGAAGCCCTGTTGTGGATTTCTTTGTACCACCGCCACAGCTGGAAAGATCCGTTGAATTCTATACAGCTTTCCATAAATGGGTTAAGAACCAGGGTTTCGACTTTGTTAAAGTTGATAACCAATGGTCTATACGAGCTCTATACCAAGGTCTCTACACATCTGCTGAAGCATCTAGAAATATACAGACAGCTTTGCAGATAGCTTCACAGGTAAATGGACTTGATATACTTAATTGCATGTGTATGGCTCCAGAAGATTATAGCAATTACTTTTTAAGCAATGCTATGAGGGTGTCTAAAGACTATGTACCGTTTTGGAAAGCAGATGCAAAGCTACACACATTGCTCAGCGTATACAGCTCTCTATTCTTTAGCTATATAGCTTACCCAGACTACGATATGTGGATGTCCTACGATCCACATGCCAAGGTTCACGCTGTTGCCAGGGTGTTTAGCGGTGGACCTATATATATAACAGATAGACATCCAGAAAAAACAAATGTTGAACTTCTCAAAATGCTTGTTCTCCCAGATGGCGAGGTTATTAGGGTTGATGAGCCCGGTCTACCAACAAGAGATATACTGTTTAGAGATCCATACAACAAGAGAGCTCTACTCAAGATAGCGTCTAGGTCTAGACACACCTATGTAGCTGCCTTAATGAATGTTAATAGAGAGGGTATAGAGATAGAGGATGAGATATCGCTTGAAGATATACCATATAGAGTAGAGGATAAGAGCTATGTATATTACATGGTGTTTTCAGGTAAATGGGGCTTTGCAACACCTAAAGACAGGGTTAAAGTATCGCTAAAGGAGCTTGACGTAGAGGTAATAGTGTTTTCACCTATTAAGAATGGAAAGAGTGTTATAGGGTTGAAGGAGTTTATACTTCCTCCATACCCAGTAGAGGTTATCGAGGCTGAAGATAAGCTAGTTGTGAAGCCAAGGACTAGCGGAACACTAATATACATTGAGAACTCGATATTGCACCAATTGAAGGTATCTAAAGACTCAGCAATAGTTTTATAGCTACAGCAATAAACCCAGGTTATTTTCCTTCCAATCAAAAGATCCATTTAGAGCCCAAAACCACGGAAATCCATATTTATATCATTTCCTTGAAAAACCAGTTGAAAGAGCTGGAGATAAACATTTTGATGTAACACGTTACGTATCGCTACAGACAGTTACCGTAACAGCTTCACATATGCAGACAGCACACCTATCTACAGAAGAATCTATGAAAACTATAACAACATTTACCCAGATACACATCGAGGCTGTGCCAGAGCTTCCTGTAGGGTTTAGCAGACCTGTGATCACTAAAGAGATCCCAGTCTTAAAATCTACTTTCTATCTAGCGATAAGGTGAAGGTTAGCGAAACCCTTAGAATCAAGGTCTACTGTATTAATGAGAAAGCATTCTATGCATACATAAGATTTTTAACCGTGAATAACTCTAATGGGCAGACAATATATAGAGCTGGCTATGCCAATACACATTGCAGAGCTTGTAATTATAAATCGTGTTATTAGCTATAGACAAGAGCAGAAGAGGTGAAGATAGCTTAGAAACCACTTGTCGAAAGATCTGTGGTAGTGAATAGTGCTAGAGTCTTGTAGGTAATAAAGGTTTGTCACGGTATAGAGATATTATGGGTGTAGCAAGCTGTGCAGATCAAGGATATTAAACCTGGAATGAGCAACATTACCTTAACAGTACATGTGGTAAGTGTAGGCAAATCCAGAAAGGTATCGACAAAGTATGGAGAAGCAACGGTAGCACAAGCAGTAGTAGAGGATGAGACAGGTACAATAACGCTTAACCTCTGGAGAGATCAAGTAAACCTTGTTAAGCCTGGGGACGTGATAAGGATAGAGAATGCATATACAAAGGAATTCAGAGGCAAAATAGAGCTAAGCATAGGAAGAAACGGGAGAATAGTAGTACTAAAACGAGAGGAACAGGAAGAAGAGGAAACGTTTGATGAAGAGACATTCGAAGAGGAATAGAAAGATAAAGCAAAAACTAACAATACTAAGCAGAGAACACTAAGCATAGAATAGATATCTAGATAATCCCTCACTACCTGTATCAATGTCCAAAGCCCTTGTAAGCTCCTCTACAAACCTTACTTAATTCTATCAATATCTGTGCTATCTACAACCCGTTAATCGCTAATAACAAAGTGTGGCTGAAGAACTAAAATAGGCTTTACCTTTTCCAAAACCTCTAGCTAATCAATTTTAACAATAATGCTGCCAATTGCTTGGATCCTCTACCTCTCTAGCTGTATACCAGCCTGTTTACAAGTGTTGCAAATAAGCTTAGGTTAATAGGATTGCTTATAGCCTATAGTCGTGTTTATACCTTATCAATAGATTTGAAACTATTAAAGCTTATTTAACTCTGCCATTGCAAATAATATTAGTAAGGGGGTGTTGGTTTGGATAGTCGACAGGCTTTGTTAATCAAGTTACTTATAATACTAGTTGTTGTAATTATTGGTTTCATAGCCTATGCCCCTCCAAATGCTGGGTTTATGCCTGAAGAAAAGAGGTTTGCTTATGTGACATTTCCACTGCTACCACCATTAATAGCCATAGCAATGGCTATTGCTACTGGTCAGGTACTTCCAGCACTATTTTTCGGTATCTGGATAGGGGCTTTGATGGTTGTAGCCTACAACCCTATATCTGCTACAATGAAAGCTCTGGGGTGGGTAGTTGAAAACGTTACTGATTCATGGAATGCTACTATACTTCTATTTGACTTTGTAATAGGTGCATATGTTGGACTGCTATATGTCTCAGGGTCAATGCATTCACTAGTTGAAGCTCTTTCACGAAACATCAGGTCTGGTAGAGGAAGCAGTCTTGCAGCTACTTTTCTCGGTACGATAATGTTCTTTGATGACTATGCAAACACCATTGTTGTAGGCAACACTATGAGGCCTTTAACTGATAGGACTAGGGTTAGTAGAGAGCTTCTTAGCTACATAGTAGACTCCACAGCTGCTCCTGTAGCAGGTCTACTCTTTATCTCGACATGGATTGGCTACGAAGTTAGCTTAATTAATGATGCTATAGAGTCTCTTAAAAAAGCTGCAGTAGAAGGTAGTATTGTTGCTGCACCAGGGATAGAGGCTTATGCGCTCTGGCTTAAGGCGTGGCCTTACCACTTTTACTCACTTCTTGCACTTTTACTTGTATACCTAGTTGTGATATTTAGAAGGCATTTTGGGCCTATGTATCACGCTGAGCTTAGGGCTGTTAAGGAGGGTAAGGTTCTTAGGGATGGTGCACAGCCCCTTATGCCTACAGAGACTGTTCTTGGCGAACCCGCTAAGGAGAGAAAAGCTCCTGCATGGCTATTCATAGCCTCTGTAATTACACTCATTGCTGTGACGCTTCTAGGCATGTGGTACACAGGTGCAGGTGCTGTAGATTCCGAGGCTCCTTGGTGGACTATAGGCTTTGGAGAAGCGCTGATGGGGGCAGATGCAGCAACATCTCTGCTTTGGGGAAGCTTTGCAGCATATCTAGTGGTTTTAGCAGGGGTCTTAGCCTGTAGAGTACTAGGCTTTACTAAAGCTATGGAGTACACTGTTAAGGGTATGTACACAATGCTATATGCAAACGCTATACTGGTTCTTGCATGGAGCATTAAGACAGCTACTGATGCCATTGGAACAGCAGAGTATGTTGTGACACACGCTATTGGTGCAGGTGTGCCTGCGCTACTAGTACCGCTAATAATATTTGCTGTATCCATGTTCATCTCCTACACTACTGGAACAAGCTGGGGAACCTTTGGAGTTATGATGCCTCTAGCAGTTCCACTAGCATGGCAGCTAGCACTACAGCAATTCAGTATAGAGATGGCATATATAGTCACAGCCGCAGCTATAGGTGCTGTATTTGGTGGTGGTATCTACGGAGACCATGTATCACCGATAAGCGACACAACAATAATGAGCTCAATGTTTTCTAGCGCTGACCACATAGACCATGTCAAGACACAGCTACCCTACGGAACTCTAGCAGCATGCATAGCAATAACACTCTACATACTATTCTTTGCAGGCCTCACAAGCTGGCAAATACTCCTACCAATAGGAATCGCACTACTAGTAATACTATACCTAGCACTATCAAAGCCATGTTCATAGCCTTCCCAGAGCTACACAGAAAACCCAAACCCCATCACAGCCATGAACACATTGATAAGCCTGCTAAATAAGCTCAGACATACTAAGGGATGTTAACAAGCTCTTAACAAAATTCACAACATTTTTTAAGTCCAAAAGAACTGTTTATATGTTTCATAGCAGTACTTGGAAAGTGCTTGAAAGTGCCTTGACCTTGTTGAGTGCTTTGAGGTGTGCTGACTAGGTATAGAGATGCTTTTGAGGAGATGGTTTTTACAAGCAATAGCTTCAAGCTGTTGAAAAGACATGTAAGTGCCTTTCCCACGGTGATGTGTAGCATTGAGCGTGTAGAGAGTGCTAGACCTTGTAAAGTTTTCTCTGTAGAGCAAGGCTTTTGGTTCTGGTGGCTAGAAGCATTATATTGTAAGAGATTGTGGTGTTTTTCTACCTCTCTTATTCCCAGACCATATATAACGCTTTCTTTCTTCTTGATGTTACTTTCCTTTACGATTTTTCGCTTTAATTGCCAGTACTCGTAGGGGGTTTGCTAAGGTTTGGAGAAGGATCTAGATAGTAGTTGATGTTTCAGTATTAATAGCATTTTTCTTAGGGAAGAGGACTGGAGCAGCCTGGTTCTCTACGAGGTATACGCTATCTGTTGACCATGTTGTTAAGGAGTTTTACAATGTTGTTTGTATAGCATGTGTATCAGTGTGTATCAGGAGGTTCATTGACTACACATCTGCTAAAAACATAATACTCCAGCTATTTAAAGAGTATATGGAGAAGAGCCTTGCTCTTTAACATGAGGAGAGATATATAGAGAGAGTATTTGATGGGTGTTAGAAAAGCTTTGGAAATGCTGGTGTTCATGATATGCTGAAAGTGTGGTGCATTCTGTTCTGTACTGTAGAAGTTGCTGAAGAGATGTAGCTATTTTGCTCATGTTTTATAAAGGTGGCATCTTACGCTATGGCTTCTTTCCACCTCTATGAGCCCTGGCATTGATTTTAAGCAATCATCTATTTTTAGTGGGCATCGTCCAGCGTATCTACAGCCTTGTCTATAGCTGCTATCTATACTACCTATATCCTCTGGTATTTCTGGCATCCATTTAAATGTTGGGTCTGGTGGGGGGTATGCGGAGAGTAGGGATTTTGTATATGGATGTAGCGGGTTATTAAAGATTGTGTTTTTACTGCCTATCTCTACTATTTGTCCAGCAAACATTATTGCTATAGTGTCTGATATGTATCGAGCTACTGCTAGGTTATGAGTTATAAATAGATATGTGAGTTTTTCTCTACCTTAACATCCTTTAGCAACTCAAGCATTTGTGCTTGTGTAGAAACATCTAGCATTGATGTAGGCTCATCTAAGATTATGAACTCAGACTCTGTTACTAATTTCTAGATCTGCATTGCTTACAACCTCTACCCACCCTCTATACATCATGTATTCTAGAGAGAAGCCTTCTGCAGATATTGTAGGTATTGGGGTCTTAGAAGCTCTGTGAATGGATCTATATGTCTATTGAAACTCTCGAGATTCTCAAGAGCTTTGCACCTAAGAAGATTAAGAGACAGGGCTTAAACGACATGGAAGAGGTAAAGACATAGCAATAGCTAGAGGTAGATATAGATTACATAGAGGAATACAGAAAGCTGAACAACGCTAGAAGGCTTCTCTTGATGTTATCTATATACCTCAAGAGCTTTTCTAACAGCTTCTCTATGTAGTGGTGTTTGCCATGTTACGTACCTACCAACGCCAATCTCAAGGTCTTTCTCTGGCGGTGGTTCATCTATCCAGAGCTTTGGATCTCTTTCGCTGAGGAAGTACACTATAAGGTTTCTCTCAACAAGCTCTTTAACAGGTTCTTCATCAGCATCAAAGCTCCATAGTGTATCTGGATCTTCAACAGCTTTCTCAAGAACACTCCTCCACTTATTAACAAAGCTTTGTGTAAGCCTCTTCCACTCAACAAATCTGTTGGTAACTATATTGACATCCCAACTACTTCTATAAAGCAAACCAAGCATGTAAGGGTTGCCACCAGTTAACCTCCATACATCTTCAAAGCTTGGCTTGGGTCCTGGTATCCTCTCGTAGAGCTCCTCAAAACCCTTTTTACCCATGTTCCACATAGGTGTTAGCCAGCCCCACCTATGCCTACCGATTCTCCACCTAGACAAGCCCTCGCTAGTTGCAACAATAATAACAATATTTTCATAGGGCTCTGGAGGATATTCAATGAGATTCAAAAGCATCTTAACATAGATCTCAGCTTTATCTATTCCAATGGCTTGGAAAACCTCGTCTACTAATAGAGCAATCTTCTTTTTTCTCCACTTCTTTAGAAGCTGATTAGCTAAAAGGATTACTAGGTCTGCTAACTTAATAGGTGCATATCCAGTGGTATCAGCAACAACCTCAGAGATTCTCTCAATAACCTCCTTAACATCTGTATACACTATATGCTCTTTTTGAAGAATATTTATATAGATAGCGTCAAAGCCTTGCTCCTTCAAAACCTCTACTGCTTGATTAAGCCAAGCACTCTTTCCACAGCCCTCAGGACCATAGACCACTATCGGTGTTCTAGTACCCTTCTCAGCAAACTCATAAATCTGACTAATAGCTCTATCCCTATCACTAAACTCAACCTCTAGACCAGGGGCAAAGCTTAGCTTAACTCTCTTAGCCACATCGCTCATCATCGCCAATACCTCTACATAATATAGATACATCTACAGCTATTAACTTTAATTGAGAAAAAGAAAGTCTATACTTAACCTACAAGCTTGAGTTTAGATACTTACTTTCTCTTTATTAGACAACCTATTGCTATATCTCTAATGAGTAGTGCTAATACTATTAAATGTATGCTTTACATCTAGTCTAAATATAGATGGGTTGTACCAAAGGTTCTTGCAACATTTTCGATGCCTGGGAAAGACAATGTGAATGAGACAAAGACTAAGCTATCATAGAGAAACTAAATAGTTTTGCTCGTGAAAAGAATCTCAGAGTTGCACTAGTTCTCGATGAGCTTCAAGAACTTAAGTCTATAAACATAGACTTTGCGAAGCTCATAGCCTATATATATGACCACTTAACAAATACTGTAGTCATTTTGTCGAGTTTTCTCAAGTTAGGCTACTCTACGACATGCTGAGAGTTGATAACCTTGCATCACCTCTTTATGGAAGGGTTATCGCAGAGGTTCGCATGGGTAGGTTGCCAAGGAAGAAAGCAGTAGAACTTCTCTTGAGAGGATTTGCAGAGGTTAGTATAGAGTTAGTAGAGGAGTAATTGAAAATGTTGCTAATATTATCGATGGCGTTGTTGGGTGGCTGATATACTTTGGCTGGAGCTATTCATATAGAGTGAAGAATCTTGAGGAGATATACTCGATACCACTGTTAAGCAAGAAGGCTGAAGAGATAAGAAGGTTCTTGGCTAAGTCAATAAGTGAGAAGAGATATAGAGCTATTCTTAAGATATTTGCTGAGGGTAAGAGTAGATGAAGTGAGATAAAGAAGTCTCTAGAGCTTCTCAAAGGCATTGAGATAGATGATAAAAACTTTAACGAGTTGTTAACGAGACTTACTAAAGCAGGATTCATAGAAAAAATTGATGAGGTATACAAAGCTCCAGAGACAATAATGACTAGAGCTATTCTGAAATACCTATAACAAGTTCAACTACATCTCAACATGATATTATTGTATAGATTGGCAGTGAAATTCTTGGTAGCATTTTATATGATAGCTCATAACCAAAGATTTTTGATGTGTCATTAACTACATATATCTTTGTATAAATTTATATTTAGAGGGAGCTTTATTTAGATTGATGTGTTATGGTTTTGAGGAGGGATATCTATTTAAGAATAGCTAGGTTTGGTTTTCCTAAGACTATGCTTGCTACTATAGCTCCTTTCTATCCTGTTTGGAATACATATAGAGAGAAACTTGAGGATATTGCGAAGAGGTATCCAGAGCTATTTCCATATTATAATCCAAAAGATGTTGTGTATATAGATCCTCCTGGCATCCCCTATACCGATATTGTTAAGGTTGATGCTTTTGGATGTGTTTGGAGATCTAAAGTTGTTGGATATATTGGTGAAGTTGTTAAACATCCTCTAGATGACTGGAGTAGGTTTAGAGACTTTAAGCTACCTGACCCAGAAGCCGGTGTACCAACAGAAAGTGGCGAAGTTAACTACTTAACTAGACCAGGTGTAGCTAAAGCTATTGTTCCATGGAACGAAATATTCGTTTCTATGGAAAAAGCTAAAGAAAGAGGTGACATAGTATCTGCCTGGCTTCCACATGGATTTCTATTCCTAAGACTAATCTACTTAAGAGGATGGACAAACCTCTTCATAGATATGTATAGAAAGAAAGACGAGCTATACCAACTAATAGACACATTAACAAACTACTATCTTGAAATAATCAAGATATATAAAAGAAACATTAGCACAATAGACGTTTTCACTTTTGGAGACGATCTAGGAGGTACAGACAGATCTTTAATAAGGCCTACCCATTTTAAAGAATTCATATATCCAGCCTATAGAAAGATATTCCAAGAAGTTAAGAGCAGCGGTGCTTTGATATATCTTCATACAGATGGTTGCACTGTTGAGCTATGGGATATGTTAATAGATTCAGGTGTAGATATCTTGAATATACAGGATAGGCCAAACGGCTTAGAGAATATAGTGAAGCTTAGGGGTAGAATAGCTATAAACCTAGATATAGATAGACAGCTACTTGCCTATGGAAAACCTAGTGAAGTTA
>Ga0185307_1001774_pt1 | contig 11610 bp, 5 predicted proteins | sample LHCtaG_FD_128010 | JGI IMG/M metagenome (GOLD analysis project Ga0185307, IMG submission 128010) | Hot spring microbial communities from Little Hot Creek, USA to study Microbial Dark Matter (Phase II) - LHC4sed_matched (SPADES... | ecosystem: Environmental > Aquatic > Thermal springs > Hot... | reverse complement strand
GTAACAGCAGATAATAAGTTTGTTTCATCAAGAAGTTGTAAAAGTTCGTTTGTTTTAAAAAATTTGTTAATAGCTGTAACTAAAGGTATAGTATTTAAAATTTTTGACGGCAATAAAGAAGTAATACTTTTACTATGAGAAATAATTTGTCGGATTTGTTCTTTAGCAGACCTTGTAATTAACTCAATTGCACGTAAAAATTGTTCCTCAATTTGTTCTCCAACAGGTCGTATATGACGGTAACCTAGATGGTCAACATCATCTATTTCAGGATTTTTACCACTTGGTAATTTCTCATTGTTATTCAAATAGAGTAAATATTTGACAGTTGCTAAAATATCAATTATTTGCAATTCGGTAACAGTTTCTGAAGGTTTTCTATCAAAATTTTTTAGTTCTTTATAAACTTCGTCTAATTTTCTGTTTGTCAAATATCTACCCAAATAACCAATGTCAAAACCGTAAATTGTTCTTTTATAAATTTCTGATTCCATTCTTTTAAGTGTATCATAATCTTCAATATCTTTTCCTCTTATTGGGAAGTTAGGATATAAAAATTTATAAATGTAGAAAATATCTTCTTTTATTGTAGGCAACCTTTTTTGTTCCAAACTACTTAAGATGGTATTAAACATTGCAACATTTTTTTCTTTTCGCAGTATTTCAATAGATTTTATATCTTTCTGAGATAGATGGTTTATTACAGCAGGGGTTAGTATAGTAAATATCTCATATAACACTTCTCCTGTTTGGTTATCCACAATTTCTTCTGCTAACATAATTTTATCTTTATTTTCTTCTTTCTCAAGCTCTTCTTTTAATTTTTCAACAGCAATTTTTTCTGTATAACACAAATATTTTTTAATTTCTTCATAAGTAATCCCTAACGAATGTAAATATCGTATAATAGGAATTTTTTTATTTTCTACTGCACCAGGTATATTAAAAATTACATTTAAATTATTATCAGAATCAAACCTAAACTCAATTGATGGAGGAGGTGAATATACACTATCATATATACGAGCGGTATAAAGTTTTCTTCCCTCTTTTGAAATTTTGTTTTCTTCATCTTCATCGAAAACTACTCCATGAGGCTTGTGTATTTGTGTTATACCAACACGTTCTACACCATTAATAATAAAAGACCCATAATCAGTCATAAGAGGAATATTACAAAAGTAAACATTGTTATCATCAACTATTTTTGGTTCTTCACCCTCCACTTCTTTAACCACTCTAAAATTCACTTCTAAGCGCGCATCATAAGTTCTTCCGGTAAATTTACATGATTGTCTGTTAAAACCATCAGGAAATTGTATAGGATGTGAAGTATTAGATATGTTATTATATAATTTTGCTTCTTTATCGTCATATAATGGATATTTTGAAGGAACTAAATTATATCCGTTATATTGTATTGTTACTGTAGTATCACCGACTTGAACAGATAAACCAGATGGAGAAATTGAAACTTCTGTACCCATTTCTTCTATCTCAGATAAAATTTGTTGTACTTTTTTATCCACTTTCACACATTTTTTTATTGGTAATCCGAATGAAACCATTCGTTCTATATCTTTTACACATATATTCGTCCAATCTGCGAGTTTCTGTAACACTATTTCTTTTTTATTATTGTCAGAAGGTAAATTTTTGATGTATATATCACTTGTATCAGCAAGACCAAAAAATTTTACTAATACCTTATGAATACCAACCATCTTCTTTTCTTCTAAAGGAACGTCTTGTTGCAAAAATTCTTTATAAGAATTTTTGGGTACCTCTAAAATATCTGGAAAATATTGGTCTGGAAATGAATATTTTGCAAAAGAAACTTGTTTTATCTCCTTTTGTTGTTTCATATAAACTCTTACCTCGAAATTTAATAAATTTTTTTATTCTTTTGTTAGAAGATATTTTTATTTTATTTCTACTGTGGCACCAACAGATTCTAATTTTTTCTTAATTTCTTCAGCTTGTTCTTTTGGAATATTTTCTTTAATTGCTTTTGGTAAACTTTCAACTAAATCTTTTGCTTCTTTTAATCCTAATCCTGTAATTTCTCGGACAACTTTGATAACCTGTATCTTGTTACTTCCAGCATTTGTTAAAATAACATTGAACTCAGTTTTTTGTTCTTCAGCAGCAGTAGATACTTGTCCCGCTGCAGCAGCTACTGCTTGAGGTGTAAATCCAATCGGTTGTGCTTGAATACCAAACTTTTCTTCAAGCTGTTTAACAAGTTCTGCAAGTTCTATTACTGTTAATTTACTTATGCTTTCTACTATATTAGTTAATTTTTCGCTCATAAATTAATCCCCCTTTTATATCATAGTTTTGGTAACTATTTTATGATGTTTATGAAAATCCAGCGATTTGCAGAAACAAAAATTTAAACTTACATTTTGGAACAACCAAGTTATTGCATTTTTTCCACAATTCCTTTAAAGTCAGGTCAAGGTTTCCTGCTACTGCTTACCATATTGTATTCGCTGATTTATATCAACCCCTATGCTCGCAAAACGCTAATTAAAATTAGCGAAAACAAAATTTTAATTACATCACCTGTAATTCCATCTACACTTCCACATTCAGGATAAACAACCTTTTTAGCAGACCAAGTTTTGGTTTATTTTAGCAGGCTAAGGTCTCCGAATAGAAATAATAAAATAATATGCGGAAACTGAAATCTGTAGTTACAAAATAATATCTGCAGAATGAAGCCTGAGGTTACCAAAATTATAATTTTTTCTATCTCAAAGAACATCATTTTTAGTTAACAGAACTTATATCATTGTGTTGATTTTATAGATAATATGTTTATTAGTGAACTGATTGGAGTTCTCAGTGTTAAATATATTCTGTTTATTGGATAATTTAACAGTTGCATTAATCTTATAATAAGTTCTTGTTTTGATGGTAAAGAATAAATTTCTTTTATTTTTTCAAAATCATAAATTTCGTTATACAAATACCCACATAAAATTTTTAATTTTTCATTTTGTTTTGAATAATTAATTATGTATTTTATAACATTTAAAACTTCTTCTTCGTTATAACACCATACAATACCTATAGCATTACGAATAAATTTTTTAATTTCTTCTAATTTTGTGTTCTTAAGAGAAAGTTCAAATAGTTTCTGTTTTACTACTTTGAATTTTGCATTATATTTTGCTAATCCACGTCTTAGTTCTGTAAGTTGAGCAACATTAAGTCCTTGATAGTTTGCAACTATTAATCCTGATGAAGTGTTGATATTTTGTCTAATTTCTTCAATAATCTTTTGTTTATCTTCTCTAGAAATCTTATGTTTCTTTGCTGTTTTATACATAAATCACCACCTTATTATTATGCCGGATAAAATTATGTACTTATTGTTATCAATTGATTTTATAATTTCCAACTTTATTGATTCATTTTTTGTAATATATATTCTGCCACTTAAAAAAATTTGAATGATTGATTCTTTACCTGACACTATAAAGTAATTTATCTTATCTATCAAAGAAGAATTGTAATATAAAAACTCAGCACCATAATTTATTTCTAAAACCTTCTTTATAAGTTTTGAAAAATTTACTCCTATAGAAACACTTGTAATATTTAGCAGAGTGTCTATTTTATACTTTTCCGTATTTGAGATAAGAAAGTTGAATTTATAATTTTCAAAAAATATTTTACTTGCTATATTTATACCATCTGAAACTATTGTTTGTGGAAACAAACTATAACTTACTGTAACACCACTACACCACCCATATTCTGTAGAACATAATTTTTGCACACTATTAAATTCAACATTTTGTGAAGGAACTATCTGAAAATCTATTCCATACCAAATTTTACCAAACAACTTACTCTCAAAAGATAATGACACATTATTAGATAAAAGTTTGAGACGATATTCTCGATATATTTTATCAAAATATTTATACAATTTTCCGTTAATATCAACCAATATTTCTTCTTTATCTATTGATTGCAAAAGAAAATTATGTTGAGTATATTGATATCCTAAAATAAATTTGTATTTATTATCAAAGATCCCTTCGTAAGCAAAAAGAATTGAGATAAATATGGATAAAAAATAAATTTTTTTCATAGAGACTAAAGAAAGCTCCCTGGCAACGACCTACTCTCCCAACCGCGAGTTAGCGGTAAGTACCATCGGCCCTGACGAGCTTAACTTCCGGGTTCGGAATGTTACCGGGTGTTTCCTCGTCGGTATAGTCACCAGGGAGTGAACTTTCTTTGTTGGAAGTAATAAAGTAGAATCAAATGATATGGCTATCCCGCACGGCCGATTAGTACTGGTTAGCTCAACGCATTACTGCGCTTACACACCCAGCCTATCCTCTGATAGATTTCTCTATCAGAGTCCCTTGCGGGAAACCCGTAGTCTACGGGTGGCCTTCAGGGGTACCCTCACGGGTACCACGGGAACCCTAATCTTGGGGTGTGCTTCCCGCTTAGATGCTTTCAGCGGTTATCACGTAGCACATGGCTACCCTGCTAATACCTCTAACGAGATAGCAGGGACACCAGAGGTGCTCCCGACCCAGTCCTCTCGTACTAAGGTCAGGCCCCCTCAAGGTTCCTACGCCCACAGCAGATAGGGACCGTACTGTCTCACGACGTACTGAACCCAGCTCACGTACCCCTTTAACCGGCGAACAGCCGGACCCTTGGGACCTGCTTCAGCCCCAGGATGGGATGAGCCGACATCGAGGTGCCAAACCGGGCCGTCGATGTGGACTCTCGGGCCCGATAAGCCTGTTATCCCCGGGGTAGCTTTTATCCGTTGAGCGATGGCCCTCCCACTCGGGACCACCGGATCACTAGGCCCTACTTTCGTACCTGCTCGACCCGTCGGTCTCGCAGTTAAGCACCCTTATCCCCTTGCAGTCAACCCACGATTTCTATTCGTGGTGAGGGTACCTTTGGACGCCTCCGTTACCTTTTAGGAGGCAACCGCCCCAGTTAAACTGCCTACCTGGCACTGTCCCCCGCTAAATGCGAAGTTAGACCCACAAAGTAGAAAGGGTGGTATTTCACCGGCGCCTCCAGACCAACCGGAGTTGGTCCTTCTCAGGCTCCCACCTATCCTACGCATCCTACCCCGCAGGTCAATACCAGGCTGCAGTAAAGCTCCACGGGGTCTTTCCGTCCCGCTGCGGGCAGTCCGCGTCTTCACGGACACCTCAATTTCGCCGGGTCCTCCGCCGAGACAGTCCTCCTCTCGTTACGCCATTCGTGCAGGTCGGAACTTACCCGACAAGGAATTTCGCTACCTTAGGACCGTTATAGTTACGGCCGCCGTTTACCGGGGCTTAGGTTCAGAGCTTCTCCACCAAAAGGTGGATAACCCCTCCCCTTAACCTTCCGGCACCGGGCAGGCGTCAGTCCCTATACATCAGCTTACGCTTTTAGCAGGGACCTGTGTTTTTGGTAAACAGTCGTAGGAGGCTCTTAACTGCGACCCACACCTCGTGTTTCCACGAGGTAGTAGGCACCCCTTCCACCGAAGACACGGGGCGAATTTGCCGAGTTCCTTAGCGGAGGTTATCCCGCGCGCCTGACCATATTCTGGCCGCCCACCTGTGTCGGTTTGCGGTACGGTCACCTTGTAAAGTCCTAACCTGTGCTTTTCTCGGCACCAGATTCGGCCACTTCCACCAGGCTTTTACACCTGGCTTCGTATTCTCCAAGGTCACCCTTGGATTAAACCTCGTAAGTTGACACGAGGCTGGCTTTACTCTGATGCGCACACAGGTAGTGACTAACCCTTACAAGGTGGTTCCGGAATATTAACCGGATTCCCTTCACCTTCGCCTTTCGGCTACGGCTTAGGACCGACTAACCCTGGTCTGACGAACATTGCCCAAGGAACCCTTAGGCTTACGGCGAGGTGGATTCTCACCACCTTTATCGCTACTTATTCCGACATCCTCACTTCCCACCGCTCCACCGCATCTTCCGATGCGACTTCACCGCAGTGGGAACGCTCCCCTACCGCGTGACTTGGGCGAACCAAGTCACACTCCCAACTTCGGTGCTAGGCTTAAGCTCCGGGAATTTTCGGTGCAGAACCGCTCTTCCAGTGAGCTTTTACGCACTCTTTAAATGATGGCTGCTTCTAAGCCAACATCCTGGGTGTCTTAGCGGTTCCACATCCTTTCCCACTTAGCCTAGACTTGGGAACCTTAGTTGGGGATCTGGGCTGTTCCCCTCTTGTGACAGGAGCTTGTCCCCCTGCCACTGACTCCAGAGGTATACCCGTTAGTATTCGGAGTTTGGTTGGATTCGGAAGTGGGGTTACCACCCCTACACCATCCAGTGCTCTACCCCTAACGGTTAAACCTCCAGGCTAGCCCTAAAGCTATTTCGGGGAGAACCAGCTATCTCCAGCCTAGATTGGCCTTTCACCCCTACCCCCGAGTCATCCAGTGGCTTTTCAACGCCAAAGGGTTCGGGCCTCCCTCCGTATTTCTACGGAGTTCACCCTGCTCAGGGGTAGATCGACTGGTTTCGGGTCTATTATGGCTACCTATGGCGCCCTATTCGGACTCGGTTTCCCTACGCCTACCCACGCTGCTCCTCACAGCAGTGGTTAAACTTGGTAGCCATAATAACTCGCCGGATCATTCTTCAACAGGCACGCCCTCACCCCTGATTCCGTAAAAAATACGGAACCAACCAGGGCTCGGACAGCTTGTGGGTGTACAATTTCAGGTTCTATTTCACTCCCCTTCCGGGGTTCTTTTCACCTTTCCCTCACGGTACTTGTGCGCTATCGGTCAGAGGTTAGTATTTAGCCTTGGAGGGTGGTCCCCCCAGATTCCCACAGGATTTCCCGTGTCCCGTGGTACTCAGGAAACTGTCCCAGGAAGTCCTAAGAATTTCGCCTACAGGACTTTCACCTTCTATGGTGTGGGATTCCAACCACTTCGGCTATTCTTAGGATTTGTAACTTCCCGAAGAAGGTGTGCCTTCTTCCGGACAGTTCCTACAACCCCGTGTGTACAACGCGCACACGCTTTTACATACACACGGTTTAGGCTGTTCCCCGTTCGCTCGCCGCTACTAAGGGAATCTCGGTTGATTTCTTTTCCTGCGGGTACTAAGATGTTTCAGTTCCCCGCGTTTCTGCTCTTCGGTAAGGATTCTTACCGAAGATGTTCTGGTTTATCACCAGAACAGGTTTCCCCATTCGGCGATCCCGGGATCACAGGATGTTTGCTCCTCCCCCGGGCTTATCGCAGCTTACCACGGCCTTCATCCACTCCTCTGCCTAGGCATCCATTGTACACCCATAAATAGGATAGCCATATCATTTCATTCTACTTTTTGGTCAGGCAATTTTAAAGTTGTCAAAGATCTATAAAATCAACGCTAAAATTATCACTTCAAATGTTTATCTGGAGACGAGGGGATTTGAACCCCTGACCTTCCGGGTGCAAACCGGATGTTCTCCCAACTGAACTACGTCCCCATTTGAGTTGAGGGGTTAATGAGTTATTGGGTTATGGGTTAACGAGTTAAAGAGTTGTTGAGTTAATTATATCATAGTTGAAAACTCAACAAATTCAACAAGTCATATAACCCAATAAACCATATAACTCACAAACTCACTAACATTCTGGGCCTCGACCGATTTGAACGGTCCACCTCACCCTTATCAGGGGTGCGCTCTAACCAAACTGAGCTAGAGGCCCTTAACTTGCAAAGTTGTAAAGTCAGTATTACGTTTTGAAACAATAAAAGATAAATCTTAATAAATTCAGCTTAAAAGAAAGTGAAACTAAGAAGAGAAACCAAATAAAAAAATGAGAAAATCAACAACTATCACAAGAAAATAGTTTTTTTACATACTTAGTTCGCAACTTAGGACAGCAAAGAACTCTTTAGAAAGGAGGTGATCCAGGCGCACCTTCCAGTACGCCTACCTTGTTACGACTTCGCCCCAGTCACCAGGCATTAACTCCTCCTGCATACTGCAGGAGTTCGTTAATCCCCGGCTCCCATGGCGTGACGGGCGGTGTGTACAAGGGTCGAGAACGTATTCACCGCGGCCTGCTGATCCGCGATTACTAGCGATTCCGCCTTCACGTGGTCGAGTTGCAGACCACGATCTGAACTGGGGCCGCTTTTCTGGGATTTGCTCCCCCTCGCGGGTTCGCTTCCCTCTGTAGCGGCCATTGTAGCACGTGTGTAGCCCCGGACATAAAGGCCATGATGATTTGACGTCATCCCCACCTTCCTCCTGGTTAACCCAGGCAGTCCCCCAAGAGTGCTCCACTAGCTTATGCTAGTGGGTGGCAACATGGGGCAGGGGTTGCGCTCGTTGTGGGACTTAACCATACACCTCACGGCACGAGCTGACGACAACCATGCAGCACCTCTGCCAGCTCCCAAGAAAAATCTTGGGTCCTTCCCCTTTCGGGGTCGTACCACTGGCAGTTCAAGCCCGGGTAAGGTTCTTCGCGTTGCGTCGAATTAAACCACATGCTCCACCGCTTGTGCGACCCCCCGTCAATTCCCTTGAGTTTCAGCCTTGCGGCCGTACTCCCCAGGTAGCGTACTTAACGCGTTAGCTTCGCCACCCATTCCCGAATAATTTCGGGATCGAGCAGCTAGTACGCAGCGTTTACGGCGTGGACTACCAGGGTATCTAATCCTGTTTGCTCCCCACGCTTTCGTGGCTCAGCGTCGGTAAGAGCCTGGTGAACCGCTTTCGCCAATGGTGTTCCTCCCGATATCTACCCATTTCACCGGTACACCGGGAATTCCGTTCACCTCGACTCTACCCTAGGTTAGCAGTTTTCATTGCAGCCCTGTAGTTGAGCTACAGGATTTCACAATGAACTTACTAACCCGCCTACCCACGTTTTACACCCAGTAATTCCGGGTAACGCTCGCCACCTACGTATTACCGCGGCTGCTGGCACGTAGTTGGCCGTGGCTTATTCCTGGAGTACCGTCAATCCCGAAGGAAAACTTCGGGACTTCTTCCTCCAGAAAAGGGGTTTACAATCCGAAGACCTTCATCCCCCACGCGGCGTCGCTGGGTCAGGCTTTCGCCCATTGCCCAAGATTCCTCACTGCTGCCTCCCGTAGGAGTGGGGCCCGTGTCTCAGTGCCCCTGTGGCCGGTCAGCCTCTCAGCCCGGCTACCCGTCATAGGCTTGGTAGGCCATTACCCTACCAACTACCTGATAGGCCATGGGCCTCTCCCTAAGCGCTCCTTTCGGAGCTTTCCTCCAAAGGGAGTCTCACCCTAAGGAGGGTATCGGGTATTAGCCTCAGTTTCCCGAGGTTATCCCCGTCTTAGGGGCAAGTTACCCATGTATTACTCACCCGTTTGCCGCTGACATACTAAAGAGTTACCCCTTTAGTATGCCCGCACGACTTGCATGTGTTAGGCACGCCGCCAGCGTTCACCCTGAGCCGGGATCAGACTCTCAAGAGATTTTTATTCTATATTATTCTGTCCTAAGTTGCGAACAAAATATGTAAATTGTCAAAGAGCTATAATTTTAAAATGACATGTATTTTATCTAATTAAATTTTACAACTTTTGTTTTTGTTTGTCAAGAGTTATGAAAAAATTTTTTGTTTATATTTTTTCGTCGATAAATTATAAGTTTTGTTAAAAAATAAATTTTGATGTAAGTATAAGAATTCAAATTTCTTACCAAAACTTATACAAAGAACAATATTGGATAAAATTATTTTGTTGCGACAGCTAATTAAATATAAAATATTACTTCTTTTGTCAAGAATTACCCAAAAATTTTTTTCAACAAATAATTTTTATTTCTTTTCCGCAATATTTACATTTATTATTTTCAAGGCCAACAATTTTTATATCGTATCCGATTCTTAAGATTAAAAGTTCATTACAATTTGGACAATATGTGGAATTATATTTTTTATCCCATACATTACCCAAGTATACATAATTAAGTTTTTCTTTAGCAAGGTGGTAAAATTTTATTAACACCTCTACAGAAGTCGGTGGAGCTGTAAATTTATAATTTGGATAATAGCGTGAGAAATGCAACGGTATTTCTTTTGATAAAAAAGCGACATAATCTACAATCTGTTTTATTTCTTCTTCAGAATCGTTATAACCGGGAATTACCAATGTTGTAAGTTCAATATGTTTCTTTTGCGCAACCATAATTTCTATTGTCTGTAAAACAAAATTTAAATTACCATCACAAACTTTTTTATAAAAATCTTTATTAAAAGATTTAAGGTCAATATTAGCAGCATCAATGTAAGGTAAAAGTTCTAACAAAGGTTGTTTGTGAATAAATCCATTTGTTACTAAAACATTTTTCAATCCTTGTGAATGAAACAATTCTGCTGTTTCTAATACAAATTCAAAATTTATTAACGGTTCATTATAAGTATAAGAAATGCCTATGTTCTCTTTATATCTTTTTGAAATAGATAATAGTTGTTGTGGCAAAATTTTTTCGCTATAATTTTCTTCCGCTGAAGATTGGGATATTTCCCAATTTTGACAAAACCCGCATTTGAAATTACACCCATAACTACCTATAGATAAAATATAACTTCCAGGATAAAAATGATATAATGGTTTTTTTTCAATTGGATCTAACGCAACTGATGACACAACACTATATGTCAACGAATATAGTTTTCCATCAACATTTTTTCTTGCTTTACATTTTCCAACTTCATCTTTTTTAAGTAAACAACTATGTGGACATAAAACACATTGTACTACTTTTTTTTCATCATCAATTATTTTATAATATTTTGCTTCTATCATATTCATAACTAACTAAGAGCATAAGAATTTTATTAAAAAAATCCTGATAAAAATTTTTCTATTAAAACAGGTAATTGTTTTGAATATCCACCTTCTAAAACACAGAATGTTGGTAGATTAATTTCTTTTATAGCTTTGCCAATTTCATAATAACAATTTTCAGACAAAGACAATCCTGCAAGAGGATCATTTTTGTATGTATCAAACCCACATGAAACACCTAAAATGTCTGGATTAAACTCCTTAATTTTTTCTATTGCAGAATTTAACACTTTTAGATACTCTTTATCTTCAGTTTGTGCAAATAATGGAAAATTGATACAATTTTGTCTTGATTTTAGTCCGCTTCCAGGATAAATATGCATCTGATGAAGAGAAATAAACAATACCCTTTTGTTACCTAAAAAAATTTCTTCGGTACCGTTACCATGGTGAACATCTATATCAAGTATTGCTACTTTTTTATCTTCAAAATTTTTAAGATACCAATTTATTGCTACTGCAATGTTGTTAAAATAACAGAATCCACCTAACTGAGAACTTGTTGCATGATGACCGGGTGGTCTTGTAAGAGCAAAGGATTTATTGTTATTCAATACAGATTTCATCGAATGTAAGACAATATTTGCAGAAATTTTTGCATAATGAAATATGTTAGGTAAGTTAGGAGTGTCGGCATCGTAAAAACTGTTGTTTTTTACTTGTTCAATTAAACTTTTGGTATGTGTCCACAACAAAATTTCTTCATCAATTTCATCATTTATATAAACAAATTCAAAGTTCAATATATCTTTTTTATTC
>Ga0185307_1001773_pt1 | contig 11618 bp, 9 predicted proteins | sample LHCtaG_FD_128010 | JGI IMG/M metagenome (GOLD analysis project Ga0185307, IMG submission 128010) | Hot spring microbial communities from Little Hot Creek, USA to study Microbial Dark Matter (Phase II) - LHC4sed_matched (SPADES... | ecosystem: Environmental > Aquatic > Thermal springs > Hot... | reverse complement strand
CTATGGCTGTTTCAAGCAGGGTAATAGAGCAGAGAGGTTGAGGTTTTAGCGGCTTTAGAATACATGCTCCATAGCTTAAGTATAGTATCAAAAGTTAGTATGAGGAATAGGCTTGCATACTCTCTGGATATCTTAAAGGGAGGGTAGCTATACTCCACCATGAGGTTAGTGCTAGAGGCTATTTTCAGAGAATCGTGACCTAAATCTATTCTTATTTATTATTTTCAAGGGCTCCGTTTCTTAAGTTTAACGGAGATGAGGATTCATATTACTAGAATAAGCGGGTGTAGTATTCTCTTGGTGAGAGTTCTTGGTATTCTTCTGTCTGTAAAGCTATGCATCTTCTAATATCTAAGCATAAGTCGCATCTAGATATGTATCCATCTTCTCTTTCCTTATAATCGAATTCTCTTACAGCTAGCTTGTATAATTCTTCTAGGTTCTTGCTTATCAATATGTTTAGTATTGGTTTCTCGTCTAGGTCGATCCCCTCTTCTAGGAGTTGGTTGATTTTTCTAGCATCTCCGAGGGATATCCCTCCACAGTATCCTGCTATATAGTTTCCATAGTTATCTACATGTGTATGCCATTCTCTGAGAAGGCTCTCTCTACAATTTTCTTTAAAGAATATTCTTGCAGGATATTTAGGGAAGATATCTCTAAGCTTGTAGCATGCTCTACCCATAGGTATGAGCTCAACCCATTCCAGCCTCTTTAAACCATGGATTTTGAGGTAGTCTTCGAATCTGAGTAACCCTCTAAGATTAGCTTCTTTGAATTGTCTATAGAACTCATACTGGTATATTATTGTATTGTATCCGAAGAGTTTAAGACTTAAAGAAATGTTATTCTCTATTCTCTCAAATGGTACATACTCTACTATGAATGGGTTGACGCTTACTAGGATACCGTCAAGCCCGGAATCTTTAAGTTCCACCAGCTTCTCTATCATTCTCCCCGGATCTGTACACCAGTAGGAATTTGTCTCAACGAAGATAGATGGGATACCGTAGTCTTTAGCCATCTTAACGGCTTCTAGAAGTAGTGGATAGTTTAGAAATGGCTCACCGCCTGTAAAATGTAATCCATAATTGACTCCAACTCGATGAACTCCGTATGGTGATGGTAGAATCTTATCTGAGAGTTGGGAGAGTATAGTCTTTAGGTCATTTAATGAGATCCAATCATTACTCCACCTGGGTGAGCATGCATACATACAGTGTCTACATTCAGAATTACATCTATAGGATAGGAATATACCGCATGAGATTGGATTAGGTGGAGTAATCTTCATAGCCTATCCCAACTCTCTATCTATTATCTTAGCTATGAAATAATTAACTTGATCTCTTCTCAGTTTAATGGGAATATTGCTACATTGCTTAGGTTGCCTCCAAGTTTGGTCAATGTGCGATGTAAGTATAAGTTAGAGTTGTTATGTTTGCCGAGGGATCCGATTTTGTTGAAATTTGATTTAAGCTTTTATAATAGTTGATGGACTACTTAATTGAAGTTTGCGTTGAGGTTGCATAGTCTTGAGTGAAGGGGTAAGATTAACCGACAGGGAGATTAAGTATATGTCTCTTTTTGAAGCAGCTACAGGCGCATCTGTTATTGATTGCATAGACACAGCTGATGTAATAGTCTTCATAGTAGGTAATGGAGAACTTAAGAAAGTATTATCGAGGAAAGGTGCAAAGATTCAGCAATTCTCTAAGATGGTAAAGAAGAAGATTAAAGTTATAGAGTTTTCCCCTGACCCCTCCAAGTTTATTGAGAATGCACTACTTCCAGCCAGAGTAATCGAGCCTGTCCGGGTTACTGAGAGGACCGATGGAAAGAAGATAGCTGTAGCAGCAGTTGACCCAAAAGATAAAGGAATAGCGATAGGTAAGAATGGTAAAACCATAGAACTTATACGGCTAATAGCTAAGAGACACCATCAAATAGACCGTGTAATCATAACCTAGCCTAACAGTAGCTTAAACAAAAACAATAAATAAAAGGAGGCTACCTGATCTTCATATTTAGGTCTTGGTTTTGCTCCTTGAGAATGATACACTATTATATTAAGTTTATTCTTGAATAATTAGGGAAAGATTAAATATGGAGTGCGATAATAATGGTGGGAGGATTTCCGGATATGTCTGGGAATAGACCTAGAGTCTTATTATTTAATGAAGCCGTAGGCTTAACGAAGTTTGAGCTTGGTGGTAAAGGCTATGGATTAGTTGAGATGACTAGGATAGGGCTACCGGTACCGCCTGGGATAAACATACCAACCTACGTTTGTAGAGAATACTATTCTAATGGTAGGCTTCCAGACGGAATACTAGAAGAAGTAAGAGAGAAACTTAGAGTCATAGAAGAGAGGGTTGGGAGAAGATTCGGCTCTATCGAGAAGCCTCTACTAGTATCCGTCCGTTCAGGAGCACCATACTCTATGCCTGGTATGATGGATACAATCTTAAACCTAGGATTAAATGATGAGATCGTTAAGAGCCTCGCTGAGGAAACGAGGGATGAGAGATTCGCATATGACTCCTATCGTAGACTGGTCCAGATGTTCGGTAAGATAGTTCTAGGCGTTAAAGATGAGAAATTTGATAAGATAATTGAAGAGCATAGGAAGAAGCTTGGAGTAAAACATGATGTAGAGATACCTGCGGAAGAATGGAAGAAGATCATTGAAGAATTGAAGGAACTAATTAGGCAGGAGACTGGGAGGGAGTTCCCACAAGACCCATGGGAGCAGCTTAAAATGGCTATAGAAGCAGTCTTCAAATCATGGAATAATCCTAGAGCAATAGTCTATAGGAAGACCTACAACATCCCTGAAGACCTTTATACTGCTGTAAACATCCAGATGATGGTTTTCGGAAATCTAGGGTTTAATTCAGGTACAGGTGTCGGATTTACCAGGAACCCCTCTACAGGAGAGAAGAAGCTCTATGGGGAATACTTATTGAATGCTCAAGGAGAGGATGTTGTTGCAGGTATTAGAACGCCTAAACCATTAGAAGAATTAAAGAATGAGCTACCACAAGTCTATGGAGAGCTACTAAGAGTATCCGACATCCTTGAGAAACATTTTAAAGAGATGCAGGACTTTGAATTCACGATCCAGGAAGGTAAACTATATCTTCTCCAGACTAGGAATGGTAAGAGAACGGCTCAAGCAGCTGTTAAGATAGCTGTAGATATGGTGAATGAAGGATTAATCTCAAAAGAGGAAGCAATATCTAGAATAGACCCAAACGATCTAAACCAGCTACTACATCCTAGAATCGACCCAAATGTTAAGGCTAAACCTATAGCTAAGGGGTTAAACGCGTCTCCTGGAGCGGCCACGGGGAAAGTAGTTTTTACTGCAGATGAAGCAGCTGAGCTAGGAGCTAGAGGTGAGAAAGTAATACTTGTTAGACCTGAGACTAAGCCTGAAGATATACATGGGATGATTGCTGCGCAAGGAATCTTGACGAGTAGAGGGGGGATGACAAGCCATGCAGCGGTAGTTGCTCGTGGAATGGGTAAACCAGCAGTGGTAGGAGCAGAGATGATCAAGATCGACTTAGACAAGGAGGTCTTCACGGTTGATGGAGTGCAAGTTAGGAAGCTTGATACAATAACTATTGATGGGACAACCGGGCATGTCTATCTAGGAGCGATACCAACTATCGAGCCTGAGTTAAGTGGTGAACTACGGATTCTACTTAGCTGGGCTGATGAGATTAGGAGGCTTGGGGTTAGAGCTAATGCCGAGGCTCCTGCTGCAGCACGTAAAGCTAGAGAGTTTGGAGCTGAAGGAATAGGTCTAGCTAGGACTGAGAGAATGTTTAATGCGCCTGATAGACTTCCAATAGTACATGAATTGATATTCGCTGAAACAGAAGAAGAAAGATGGAATGCTATAAAGAAGCTTTTACCAATGTTCAAGTCGGACTTTAAAGAGATATTTAGAGAGATGGCTGGATACCCTGTCACGGTTAGGTTACTTGACCTACCATTACATGAATTCCTACCGAGAATAGAAGAACTAATACAAGAAGTTACAGAATTGAGGATTAAGGCTAGGAGCCGCAAGAAGGGATACAAGAAAGCATTAAGGCTTCTGGAAGAGAAAGAACGTATATTAAAGAGAGCGTTACAGCTCGCAGAACACAATCCGATGATAGGTCACAGGGGATGCAGGCTTGGGATAAGCTATCCAGAGATATACCGTATCCAGACCAGAGCAATAATTGAAGCAGCTCTAGAATTGAAGAGGGAAGGTGTAGAAGCTCATCCAGAGATAATGATACCTTTAGTAAGTGAAGCAAACGAGCTACGTGTTCTAAGAAGGATAATAGAAGAGGAAGCAGAGAAAGTCTTTCAAGAATATGGAGATAGGATAAAATTCCATGTAGGAACGATGATTGAGACTCCTAGAGCAGCTCTAACAGCGTCAGAGATAGCGAAGGTTGCAGACTTCTTTAGTTTTGGAACAAACGACTTAACCCAGATGACCTTCGGGTTCAGTAGAGATGATGCAGAAGCTAAGTTCATGGCTCAGTACCTTGGTAAGAAGATTCTACCATACAACCCATTTGAGAGGATAGATGAATTAGGGGTAGGAAGGTTAGTAAAGATAGGAACAAAAGAAGGGAAAGAAGCTAATCCTAAGCTAGAAGTTGGAATCTGCGGAGAACATGGAGGAGACCCAGAGAGTATAAGATTCCTTGAAGAAGCAGGATTAGACTATGTAAGCTGCTCACCATACCGTGTACCAATCGCTAGACTAGCTGCTGCTCAAGCAAGATTAAAAGAACTAGCCGTAAAAATAACAGTATAAGACTCGGATACCTTCACAGCCAACCTACATCTCCTTAAAACAACCTCCGATACTCATATATGGAAATCTTATAATGTAAAATGTATTTAAAGAATACTTAGAGAATAGTGAGAAACACTGAATTTTTAAGTCAACATACTGTTAAAGATTTTTAAGCTGTAATAGCTGTTCAGCAGGCGGAAGTTGCAGAGAGTTAACTAGCATGTTTATGGTTTTCCTGTAGTTTTTAGATTCTCGTCAATATCTATAGTTAAATCTTCCTGATGGGGATTGTTTTTCTAAGATATTTAAAAGGATTGTCTGCTCAGCTACACTATCATTAAATCCAAATAGACTGCAAGCCTAACCATAAACATACGCCACCTAGTCATTCTCCGAGGAAGGATAAGTAGAAGAATCTGATAAGCCTACAGCATAATAAAATACATAAACCATATAAATAATGTAAAGTATGCACATCATGTAGATTATTATATATTTTCAATTTTTGGATATAGGGATAGGCGAGCTTCCTAGCTTGAGCTACAAGCTCACCCAGCAGACATGTCTTCCAGCTCCCTAATGTATAGCTTAAGTTTATTAAATAACCTCTCAACTCACCATTTGAAGAAAATCCACCAACACCCCCGTAACCCTATACACGCTGTCAATGTAATCTCATCTAGAGGAGATTATTCGATAATCTAGGAGGCCCAAGGCTACCATACTTTGGATATTCAAAATTAAAAGTAGGGATGGTAGGAGAAGTAAAAAGTGTAATCGTAGAGTTCAGAGGTATCTAATAATGATTATGGATACAATTCTATGGAAAAATTGTGACTATCGCCCGCCAAGATATAAGGATTTAAGGGAAATGCTAAAGAAGACTGTAGAGCTAAGGAAGTCGATGTGGCTCGCTGAGGATGGGCCGGATGTAAGCCCTGGCAAGACCGCGCTAATAGTTACATCATCCTCAGTGGGTTAAATGGCTCGAAGCGAGAGTCGAGAAATCTTATCTGTGGGCGGCTAGGGCTTCCAAACCAGCTCCTCCTAAATTTTTGTGACTAGTCTAGTATCAATATTTAACTAATTAAAGTATTAATACTCAAACTAGAATATCAATGCTTAACCAGCATAGCTTTATAACTATTTTTAGGTATATTCTCAACATAGAATATGTCTCGGATAACAGGTGGAGAAGTCTTAAAACGATGCTTAACACGAGAAAACGTAAAATACGTATTCGGAGTGCCGGGAGACCAACTATACCCATTCCTAGATGCGATATACAAAGATGAGAGAATAGAGTTTATTACGATGCGTCATGAAGCGGCTGCAGCTCATGCAGCAGATGCATGGGCACGGCTTACAGGTAAGCCTGGAGTCTGTATTGGTACAGTAGGCCCAGGAGCTGTAAACCTAGTATCTGGAGTTTACCCAGCTTATGCAGATAGTATACCACTCATAGTTATTACTGCTCAGAACCAGACTTGGCAATCATACCCTGATCGTGGTTCTCAGCAAGCCTTAGATCAGCTTACACTCTTCAAACCAGTTACTAAATGGAATGCTGTCATAAACCATTGGAAACGAATCCCAGAGCTAGTGTATTGGGCTTTTAGAGTAGCTTTAACAGGTAGACCTGGCCCAGTCCATCTAGATATTCCATCAGATATACTTTATCAGACTGGGAGAGAAGATGAGGTTGAGTTTACCCCTCCGCCTAGTTATAGACCTTTAACCCACCCACTAGGTGATACAACATTAATAGAGCATGCTGCAAGAATGTTAGCTGAAGCTGAGAGACCATTAATACATGTTGGTGGAGGAGTACTTCGTTCAGGAGCTACCCAAGAGGTTATCCAGCTTGCAGAGTATCTCCAAGCACCTATAACCACTTCAGTGAGTAGTAGAGGAGCCGCCCCAGAAGATCATCCACTATGTCTCATATCTGCATGTCCAGGTAATGGAGGTATGGTTGCACAGATAGAAGCAGATGTAGTCCTAGTAGTTGGATGTAGGCTTGGAGCACTGGATATGTGGGGTAGACCGCCAGGATGGGGTGAGCTGAATAAGCAGAAGATTATCCAGATAGATATCTCTGGGGAAGTTATTGGTCTTAACCGTCCAGTCGATATTGGAATAGTTGGAGATGCTAAATCTACTCTTAGAAGTATTCTTGAAGCATTAAAGAAATATACTCCTCCTAGAAGAGAGAACAAGTATCTCCAAGACTACAAGAATATTGAGAAAGCTTGGTTGGGGGAATTCGAAGAATTATCCAGACTTGATACCGTGCCAATACATCCACTTAGAGTAGTAAGAGAAGTTAGAGAATTCTTTCCACGGGACGCTATCGCAATAATAGATGGAGGAAATACATCACTCTGGTGCTTCTACCTACATAGAGTCTATGAACCGGGTACCTATCTAAACTGTGCAGGTGGAGACTCGGGACATCTAGGCACAGGAATACCTTATTCAATAGCTGCTAAACTTGTATATCCAGACCGACAAGTTTACTGTATAACAGGTGATGGAGCATTCGGCTTCAATATCCAAGAACTTGAAACAATTAGTAGATTAAAGTTGCAGGTAATTTTTATCGTGATGAATGACCGTGCATGGGGGATGATTAGATCAGGACAAACATTATTCTACTCTGGGAGGCACATAGGCGTAGACTTCACAGACATTAGATACGATAAGATAGCTCAAGCAATGAATTGTTATGGTGAGAGAGTGATAGAGCCTAGGGAGATTAAGCCTGCATTAAAGAGAGCTGTGGAATCAGGACTACCAGCAGTCATAGATGTAGTAGTCGATAGAGAATCTATACCTCCAGATTTTAAGACGTTAGCTGCTATATGGCTGGAAGGATGCGAAATACCTGAGGAAATCAAAGTAGAAGAAGTAGAAGTATAGAATATCAATGGATAAACAATACGTCTACCTTAATAACCTCATTATTTTTTACGTGTAGTATTGTGTAGCTAGAAGTCTACTTCTCTACCTTCATAAGCATAGATGAAGAGTTTCATGTAATCTTCTCTAGTTGGTACTCTAGGGTTAGCTATAGTTCCCGTAGACATCATGGCTTTATCAACGAGCTCATCTAGCTTCTCATCTAACTCTTCTCTCCTTATTCCAAGTTCTCTTATCGTTAAGGGTTCACCTACTTCTTTTAGAAGATCTCTTATCTTCTGAATGAATTTTCTAACTATCTCCTCTCTACTCTCTTCTTTTATGCCGATTGCTTGGGCTAGCTCGATATACCTATCCTCAGACTCTTTGAGGTTATACTCTATTGACGTTATTAAGACGGGTGAGACAGATCTACCATGAGGTATCTTAAACATAGCTCCAATTGCATGGCCCATTGCATGAGCTATGCCTATCTGGGAATTGCTGAAAGCAGCTCCAGCAAGCATTGCTGCATAATGCATCTTTTCTCTAGCTTCTCTATCTCTAGAGTCTTTGAATGATCTTGGAAGATAGTTGAAGATTATCTTTACTGCTGCGACTGCTAATACATCTGATATATCATTTCTCCAACGTGAGACATATCCTTCGATCGCGTTAGCTAATGCATCTACTCCCGTATCTGCAACTAATCTTGGAGGCATAGAGAGTGTGAGCTCTGGGTCGAGTATAACTATGTCTGAGACTACTTCTCTGGAGGCTAGCTCCATCTTCCTCTTCTCCCTAGTATCTGTAATTACGATAGCCCATGTAGCTTCAGAGCCTGACCCACTAGTAGTTGGGATAGCTATCATCTTGGCTTTATTCCTTAAGCCTAACTTTGTTAATGGATTTATCTCGTCTATCCTTACGTCTGGTCGTTCATACAGGACCCAGACAGCTTTTGCAGTATCAATAGAGCTTCCACCTCCTAGAGCTATTATCCAATCTGGTTGATGCTCTCTTACAGCTTCAAGACATTTATAAACGCTCTCAGTAGATGGTTCAGCCTCTACCTCGTTAAAGACCTTTACATCTAGTCCAGCTTCTCTAAGATTTTTCTCAACTCTGTCTACGAAGTTTAAGCTCTCTATTACTCTATCAGTAACTATCAGTGCTCTCCTACCTTCTATCATCTTTAAGTATTCTAATGCTTCTTCACCAATAATTATTGTTCTGGGCAGAGTTATCTCCCACATGCTTCCCCAACGTATACATCACTGGGATCTACTTCTATGATATGAATTCTGTAGGGATCCTGGAAGCTGTCTTAACGAGTTCTGATGCTGCTTTAGTATATCTTAGAACTTTACCCATATCTCCTTCAAGCTTAAACTTACGCATCATTATTGCATGAATAGGGTCAAGCTGACCCATAATGAGCTTCTTCCAATTAGAGTATGGCCCCTCAAATATGAAGGCTGTCTTCTTAGCCTCCCTACTTGGAAGCATGTATGCATCCCTACATTTACCATGCCACAAATCTACGTAGAAGACTATTTCTCTCTCTATCCCCTCACCTGGAGATATAATGAATAAGAAGTCACCCTCCCAATCTCTAGCAGCTTCTTCGTAGACTTTATTTTTATTCAATTCTTCCTTGTATGCTTTAATCCACTCTTCACTAGGAAACTTATACTTCTCCAATCTAGACCACGATAATGATGCTTCCTTAAACTATATATTAACTTTTTTAGTATTTATTACTAGCTGAGTGGAGCTCTAAGTATAATGCTTGACATATACTCAGAGTTCAGGTGAAATACTTATTCTTCTGTTGATCTGCTTCCAAGTCTTTCTTCATCCTAAAGTATTCTTCTCTAGTAATCTCTCCTCTAGCATATCTCTCCCTCAATATCTCTAGAGACTTATCAATCTCTTAGACTTTAGTAGATTTTTTCTCAGATAATCTTTTTACTAGAGAGTATACTCCGAAGATCGCTGCTATGAGAGCTGTTAATGTTAAGATTAAGTAGACCAGCGGGATAAGCCATCCAATATTCTATGTAGGCATCGCCATACTAATCATCCCACGCCAGGCTACCCACATAAAGAATGGAATAACAATTATGAGAGTTACAGCAGTTACTAGGATCCAAACCGAATCTTCAGAATCGCTCAACGGCAACACATACAACAATACTATAAACAACACTATTTCAATGCTTCCATCAACCTGAAGCCAAGTATAGGCAATAAGCTTGGACTCTCATTTCCACACTTTAATAGAATAGATAAAGGTTTATGAAAAACTGTTTGCTAAGAATTCCTTGGAATGGGTAACGGTGAGCATGCAGCCAGGAGACTAAGGAAGAATAGGAAGAAGTTTAGATGGGGTCAGAGAGAATACCGGGTAAGAATGCTCCAACTAAAGAGGAAAGTAGATCCTCTTGAAGGAGCACCAATGGCAAGAGGAATAGTTATCCAGAAGGTAGGCATAGAATCTAGACAGCCTAACTCAGCTGTAAGAAAAGCCGTAAGAGTACAACTCATAAAAAATGGTAAAGTAGTCACAGCATTCTGCCCGGGAGATGGAGCATTAAACGTAATAGATGAACATGACGAGGTTCTTGTATGTGGTATTGGTGGAACTCTTGGTAGGAGTATGGGTGACTTACCTGGTGTTCGGTATAAGGTTGAGCTTGTAAACGGTGTTCCTCTAAAGCTTTTAATTCTCGGTAAGGTTAAGAAGCCTAGAAGGTAATTTCAAGAAGGGTTAACTAAAATAAGAATTGGAAGGAGCTAGTTTTTCTTCCCATGCTAATACTGGCTTTGCCTGTTAATATGCGAGTGGTTGAGAACGTTTAACCCATTCTACCACTCTCTTTCTATCGTATTTACATAGTCTAAGCTATTCTATCACATTTCGTAGATCTAAATCCATCTAGATACTTATAAACAAGCTGGAATAATACATCTCTAGAAAAAGATGGGTTTAGAGATTAGGAAAGAAGTATTGAAGCTCCTCAAGGAAGATGAAGAATTCAGGTATACTGTAGCTGGATTAATAGGGATGGAAGATCTTAGGAGGGGGCAGGAAGAATTAAAGATTGCAGTAGCGAAGCTTGAAGGAGCAGTGGCAGAACTTCAAGAAGCTGTAGCAAGACTCCAAGAAGCCGTAGCAAGGCTTCAAGAAGCTGTAGCTGAGCTAGCTAGAGAGCAGAGGCGTATGTCTAGGGTTCTCAGATATTTAACTAGATATGTGGAGGAAGTTAGCATAACTCTTGAAGAAGAAGGTTTATCTATTATTGAGAGGAGGCTAAGGCAGAGAGGTATAGTAGTAAAGCTTAGAATGTTGGTGAAGCCATATATTGAAATGGACATCTATGGTAGTAATGGGTCTTTAACTATAGTGGGTGAGACGAAGACTAGGCTTGCTCCAAGGCATCTCAAGCTTCTTGAGAGAAAGATAGAGAAGATAGAGATGAATGAACCTGAGCTATTGAAGGGTATGGTTGTTAAGACGATCTATGCTATGTGGGTTCATCCTGAAGCTTATGAAGAATGTATAGCTAAAAGTATATGGTTGAATACACCTGATAGAGAACTCATAGTGTTAGAACAGATCCTCAGTAAATTATGAATCTACATAATGAGATGGAATATCAAAATATTAACCATATTTATACTGGTTTTCGAGAATAGTTTATGTAGACTATGGTACTTGTATCACCTAGCCTAGTTAAACAGAAGATAAAAGATTACCCAATACTTGAGAAGGCTTTCACACTATTAGAAGAAAGTGTAGAAGTTCAATCTTATCTAGTAATGGCTAATGTTACAGCTGTACAGAGGCTCATGTATAATGACCATGGCCCTGTACATTCAAGAATAGTCTCAGGGTCAG